>Ga0209254_10007023_pt1 | contig 10383 bp, 6 predicted proteins | sample FrelakmetDIP11DI_FD_187148 | JGI IMG/M metagenome (GOLD analysis project Ga0209254, IMG submission 187148) | Freshwater lake sediment microbial communities from the University of Notre Dame, USA, for methane emissions studies - DIP11 DI (SPAdes)... | ecosystem: Environmental > Aquatic >... | reverse complement strand
TTTCGATGCCGGCGATGCCACGCTGGTGGTGGTGCGCACCCAGGAGCTGGCTGGCATCGATGTGGTCGCCGACGGCGAGCTGTACCGCTACGACCTCAACCATCCCGAGACCAACGGCATGATCGACTACTTCACCGGCCAGATGAGCGGGATCGACACGCAGCTCTCCCGGGCCGACGAGCTGGAGTTCCACTCTCAATCCGGTATGGCGTATCGCTCCGAGCCGGCCGGAGTTGTGATCGGCCCACTCGGTCCGGGAACGCTCAACCTGCCCAAAGCCAGCCAGCCGCTGTTGGAGCTGGCCCGCCACCGCACCAAGTTCACCCTCACCAGCCCGTATATGCTCTCCAAGGTGCTGCTCGACCGCCATTACGGCGACCGCCAGGCACTGACCCTGGCCATCGCCGCGCTGCTGGCCGAACAGGCCGCCGGGCTGGAAACCGGTGTCGTGCAGGTGGACGAGGCCAACCTGACCGGGCACCCTGAGGACGGCGCCTGGGTGGCGGAAGCGATCAACCTGGTGCTGGATGCGGTCAGGGGGATACCCGCCGTGCACCTGTGTTTCGGCAATTACGGCGGCCAGACCATCCAGCGCGGCCATTACGACCAGCTGCTGAGGTTCATGAACCTGCTGCACGCCGACCACGTGGTGCTGGAGATGGCGCGTCGCGATCCGCTGGAATTGGAATTCCTGGCAGGCCTGGATCCAAGAATCGGCATCGGACTGGGGGTGATCGACATCAAGGATAACCAGGTGGAGACGCCCGAATTAGTGGCCGGTCGCATCGAGCACGCCGCCCGGATGCTCGGCGCCGAGCACATCCGCTACGTGCATCCCGACTGCGGCTTCTGGATGCTGCCACGCAGCGTCGCCGACGCCAAGATGCGCGCCCTGGTCAGAGGCCGGGATTTGTTTTTGGGCATTACATAATGTCATTGCGAGTATCCTGGCTTAATGTCATTGCGAGGGTTCCGGTCTAGTGTCATTGCGAGGATGTCCCGGTGTACTTCCGGGACGACGAAGCAATCTCCTCTTCCGAATGACCGGGATTGCTTCGCAAAGGACACTCGCAATGACACACCCAACAAGTCGGGATTGCTTCGCAAAAGAGCTCGCAATGACAATATAAAGCAAAATGTCCAAATCATACTTCGTCTACATCATGACAAATAAGAATAATACCGTTCTGTATACTGGTGTAACGAATGACCTAAAAAGAAGGGTATTTCAGCATCGCGAGAAAATGGTAGCTGGTTTCACAAAGAAATATAATGTTACAAAATTGGTATACTATGAGAGCGCGGATGACATTCAAGCTGCAATCAAGCGAGAAAACAAATCAAGGGCGGTTCTCGTAGGAAAAGATTGATCTGGTAATAATTAATAATCCTGGCTGGTACGACCTCTATGATGGACTATGACTCCTCTCAAACAGTTGCCTGATAGAAAAACCCTTTCCGACGCTTTCGATTTCGCCCAGTCCCAGGTGCGGCATCTCATCACATCCTACCCCGACTTCTTCCCCATGTACACCGTCGGCGGCAGGTGGAAGCACGGCGGCGAGGCCTGGACCAACTGGTGCGAGGGTTTCCTGGGCGGCATGCTGTGGATCTTCCATCGCCGCAGCGCTGACCCATGGTGGCGGGAGCAGGCCGAGCATTATTCACGCCTGATCGAGGGCCGCCAGCATGACCGCACGGTGCACGACCTGGGCTTCCTGTTCTGGTCGACCTGGAAGCGCTGGTACGACCTGGACGGCGATCCGGCAGTCAACCAGGTAGTGGTCGCAGCAGGAAGGACGCTGGCACTACGCTTCAAGGATAAAGGGGCTTACCTGCGTTCATTCATGGCAGACGACTCGCTCTTCATCGACATCATGATGAATGTCGGCATAATCTTTTACGCCGCTCAGCAAAGCGGGGACGCACAGCTGCTCGAGATCGCACACCGCCACTGCCGTACCACCCGCACTCGGCTGGTGCGCGGCGATGGCGGTACCGCCCACGAAGGGATTTTTGACCTGGAGAGCGGCGAATTCCTGCGGCAGAGCACCCAGCAGGGCTGGCGGAGTGATTCCACCTGGGCGCGCGGCCTGGCCTGGGCCATCTACGGCTTTTCCCATGTCTACCGCCTGACCGGAGAAATCGAATACCTGGAAACCGCCCGCCTGTGTGCCGGGTATTACCTGCGGCACACCGATTTCAGCCAGCAATCTCCAGCCGGAGCCGGCATCCCTCCAAACGATTACGACGACCCTCGCCGTCCTGCGCTCTACGACAGCTCTGCCGCCGCCATCGCAGCCGGAGGCTTCCTCAATCTGGCTGAAGAAGTTCAGGATATAATCCATGCAGCCAGCTACCGCCAGGCGGCTCTCACCATCCTGGGAACGCTGTGTGGGCCGCGCTATCTGGCGCAGGATACCCCGGACTGGGAAGGTATCCTGAAACACGGGGTCTACCACCAGGCGAAAAACCTGGGAGTGGATGAGAGCGTTATGTGGGGCGATTATTTCTTCGTCGAAGCGCTGGATCGCGTTCTGACAGGTTCCGAGGTTCAATAACTCATGGAAAATTCAGGGGTAGCACTGGTCACAGGCAGCAGCCGGGGTATCGGCAGGGCGATCGCCCTGGACCTGGGGAGGCACGGCTGGCGGGTGGCGGTCAACTACCGCACCGACCATGCGGCAGCGCAAAGCTGCCTGGCGGAAATAGAAGCCTCCGGTGGTCAGGGGATCGTCCTGCAGGCGGACATCTCCGACCTGGAGGCCCACCAGCGCCTGCTGCAGGTCGTCCTGAACCGTTTCGGCCGGCTGGACCTGCTGGTAAACAATGCCGGCATCCCTTCCCTCCAGCGCCGCGACCTGCTGGAGCTGGAGCCGGACGGATACGACCTTGTGCTGTCGACCAACCTGCGCGGCCCGTTCTTCCTCACCCAGCGAGTCGCCCGCCAGATGATCGCACAGGTCGAGGCGGGGATTGACCGCCTGCCGCAGATCGTCAACATTGGTTCAATCAGCGGCCAGGCAGCCAGCACCAACCGGGCCGAATACTGCCTGAGCAAGGCCGGCCTTGGTATGATGACCCGCCTGTTTGCCGTGCGGCTTGCCTCCTACGGCATTAACGTCTACGAAGTGCGGCCGGGCATTGTTGCCACCGACATGACAGCCGCGGTGCAAGAGAAATACGACCGCCTGATCCTGGAAGAAGGATTGACACTGCTGCCGCGCTGGGGCCAGCCCGAGGACGTCGCAAGAATCGTAACCGCCATCGCCGGCGGTGCCCTGCCCTATTCCACCGGCGAAATCATCTATGTGGACGGCGGAATGCACAACCGTCATTTCTGATTTAGGATTTTTGATTTAGGATATGGGATTGTTTGCATTTCTACCTGTTTACCTGATCGCCTGATCACCTGATCACCTGATCACCCAATCGACCAATTGACCACTCTCCATTCCTACACTCTCCTTCAGGAGTCTCCATGAACCGCATCGTCACATTCGGCGAAATCATGCTCCGCCTGTCGCCGCCTGCACAGCTGCGCTTCCAGCAGGCGCGCAGCTTCGATGTGATCTACGGCGGCGGCGAATCGAACGTCGCGGTTTCGCTGGCCAATTTCGGGCTGCCGGCGGAATTTGTCACCCGCCTGCCCGATAACGCCATCGGCGCTGCCTGCCTGCAGTTCCTGCGCCAGTACGGCGTGATCGTCGACCACGTGCTGCGCGGCGGGGAGCGCCTGGGGATCTACTACCTGGAACACGGCGCCGTGCAGCGCGGCAGCAATGTGATCTATGATCGTGCCAATTCTTCTTTCGCCGCCATCCAGCCCGGCATGGTCGATTGGGAGCGGGTCTTCGACGGTGCCAGCTGGTTCCACTGGACGGGCATCACTCCAGCCATCTCGCAGGGCGCCGCGCAGGCCTGCCTGGAGGCCGTCCAGCAGGCCCGTTCCAGGGGTTTGGTGGTCTCCTGCGACCTGAACTACCGCGCCAAGCTTTGGAAATGGGGGCGTCCGGCCGGCGAAGTGATGCGCGAGCTGGTGGCGTTGTGCGACGTTGCCGTTGGGAATGAAGAAGATGCCGAGAAGGTCTTCGGCATCCGTGCGCCCGGTGCCGACGTGACTGGTGGGCAGGTGGAAGGCGGGCAGTATGCAACAGTCTGTGAGAGCCTGGTCAGGTTGTATCCCAACCTGCACACCGTCGCCATCACCCTGCGCGGCTCGCACTCCGCCAGCCACAACAGCTGGAGTGCGGTCCTTTGGCGTGCAGGCCAATTCCTGCAGGGACCGCAGTTCGAAATCACACACATCGTCGACCGGGTCGGTGCAGGAGACAGCTTTGTGGCAGGATTGATCTACGGCCTGCTGCAGTACGGGCAGGAGGCGCAGCAGGCACTCGATTTTGCGGTGGCAGCCTCGGCTCTCAAGCACTCCATCGTCGGGGATTTCAACCAGGTCACCGTCGCCGAAGTCGAAAAGCTGGCAGGCGGCGATAAGTCGGGCAGGGTGAGCCGCTGATGGCAGGGTCAGTGCGCTACCCTACCATTTCTCGTCTGTCAGAAACCCCTATCTTTCGCAATTATATTAAATCCCTGGGCATCCAGCTGCCCTTCGATGAAGAAATCGTTGCAGGTGCAGATAACCCTCTGGCCCAGCCTTATACACTGCCCGGCGGCAGGGTGATTGGCAACCGATTCTGCTGCCTGCCCATGGAAGGCTGGGACGGTACGCCGGGTGGAGAGCCGACCGAGCTGACAGTGAGGCGCTGGAAGAATTTTGGCCTCAGCGGCGCCAAGCTGGTGTGGGGTGGGGAGGCTGTGGCAGTGCGTAAGGACGGGCGCGGCAACCCGCATCAGCTGCTGATCTCCGATGACACTTTGCCAGGGCTGGAAAAGCTTCACCGCCAGCTGGTCGCTGCACACCGCCAGAGTTTTGGCTCGACGGACGACTTCCTGGTCGGACTGCAGCTCACGCACTCCGGCCGTTTCAGCCGCCCGCACGACCGCCAGATCGAGCCGGTTTTCCTATACCACCACCCGCTGCTGGATGAACAGGTCGGCATCACTCCATCGCAGCCGGCGCTGACCGACGGCGAGATCGAAGGCCTGATCGAAGATTTCCTGCACGCCGCTGCCCTGGTGCATAAGCTCGGCTTCGACTTTGTCGACATCAAGCACTGCCACGGCTACCTGGGACACGAATTCCTGACCGCGCGCAGCCGGCCAGGGAAATATGGTGGTACGCTGGAAAACCGCACGCGCTTTCTGCGCCAGGTGATCCAGGGCATTCAGGCTCAATCACCCGGTCTTTTGATCGGTGTGCGCCTGAGCCTGTTCGATTTTCCGCCATTTCGAATAGCTCCTGATATAGACCAGGCCAGGGCATCCACATACCGGGATGAAAACGGCCGCTATCCATTCGGCTTCGGCGTCGATCCGCAGGATCCGCTCGTGCTCGATCTTTCGGAGCCTTTTTCAGTGCTGGAAATGCTGCTGGAAATGGGAGTGCACCTGGTGTGCGGCACGGCCGGCAGTCCATATTACAATCCGCACATCCAGCGCCCGGCTTATTTCCCACCTTCCGACGGTTACTCCCCTCCGGAAGACCCGCTGGTGGGGGTGGCACGCCAGATCCAGGCCTGTGCGGAAGCAAAGCGCCGCTTCCCACAGCTGGCACTGGTGGGATCGGCTTACAGCTACCTGCAGGAGTGGCTGGTGCATGTGGCGCAGGGTGCCGTACGCCTTGGGATGGTCGATTTTGTGGGGCTGGGGCGCTCCATGCTGGCTTACCCGCAGCTGCCGGCCGATTTCCTATCCGGGAAAGCGCTCGACCGTAAACGCCTGTGCCGCACCTTCAGCGACTGCACCACCGCCCCGCGTCAGGGGCTGTTTTCCGGCTGCTACCCGCTGGACGAGTTTTACAAAGCACGTCCGGAAGAGAAGGAGCTGAAGATTTTCAAGAAACAGGCGGCTGAGAAAAATCAATCTCAGAATTGATTGTTCCGGACCATGCAGGAGGGGCAGCTGGATTCATTAATGTGGTTTTTGGGTATTGATTTTCACAGCTTCTATTGATATAATACAGCAGGAACTCTATGAAAAGAATTCTGTTCAGCCTGTTTTTAATCGCCTCATTCTTACTTCCCGCCGCCAATTTTTCTCAAAAGATAGTGCGGTTGGAAGTGATCAATAAATCTGGCGCTGCTGTTTATGTTGAATTGGAAGGCGAAAGCACCGGCGCCTTCTATTATCTTACCGTACCCGATGCCAGCACCAAGACTTTTTCTGTCATGGCGGATTATTACAAACGCAAGACCTGGACTTGCGATCGTTTCAGGTATAACAGCCGGCTGAATTTGAATTCCAATATGCGGCTGACTTTCGCCGAGAAATGCTCTGCTTACCCGCCGATCCTGGTATACCAGTTATCCGACAAGGTGGAAACCAGCAACCCAGTCGTCCAGCGACCGCCGCGCGGCGAGCGAACGATGGAAAAAGTACCTTACTATAACCTTTATGTTTACCTTCGAAGCGTAAAAACCTGCACATTCCACGGCATGCGCACCGGGTGTGTTTACGGTAATCCTAACCGTTTCCGCTACCGCTACTAAGCCAGCTAATACCGGAATTGCAAAGCGGCTCTTGTTCAGCAAGAGCCGCTTTTTTTAATTCCGTTATGAATGCGAGGGATAAATCCGTTCTATTCTGGGAAAGAAAGGGTCCGCCTGGCTGATTTGGACTGTGAATTGCAGGATCTGTGTAGTATTTACAGTCAGCGTGTGTGTGCTGCTTATAATCTAGAATTTAAACCCGCAACTGGTGCAGAATTTTGCCCCAACGCGGTTGGATTTCCCGCAGTTCGGACAGACCTGGCTCCCTTCCTGCGGCGGCTGTGCTGCGGGTGCATCCTGTGCCGTGCTGGAAAAAGCAGCTTCCACCGCACCACCGTGCGCCTCAGGCGCTGCTCCGCCAAGCGTGGAGGCATCCATTGCGTTTGCTTTTTTCCGGCGTCCAGAAATCCGCAGCCAGATGATGGCAACCAGCAGCAGCCCCGCCAGACCGGCGCACGCCAACGTTCCCAGCACCGCCACCACCAGCAGCGTATCGGACCCATCCTCTTCGGTATTTCCCTCCACCGGTTCAGGTGAAGTGGTGGGTGCGCTGGAGGCGGTCGGAACTGCCAGACCGACTTCGGGAATAATGGTCGGATTGGCAGTCGCTACTGGTGCGACTCCCGTTTCAGTCGTTTCTGGTCCGGCAGGAGGCGAGATTTCCACTGACAGGTCCGGATTTTCCGGGACTTCACCCAGGAACAGGCGGCCGTAGCCGAACTTGAAATCCGAGCCCGACTCTCCCAGGTCGACTGCATGGCTGAAAAGATAATCTTTGACCTGCTCGACGCTGAAATTCGGCGCAGCCGATAGGATCAGGGCTGCTGCGCCAGAAACGTGCGGTGTGGCAGCCGAAGTGCCGTTGAAACCTTCACGTCCATATGACTCGACGCTGACCACCGAAGGGGCGCTCAGCTCGGGCTTCAGGCGACCGTCGTTGGACGGTCCCTGCGAGCTGTAGCTTTCCAGCTCGTCGTTTCCCCAGTACACCGCGCCGATCGCCAGGCCCAGCTTCGACGCCGCCTCGTCGTCCAGGCTGTATTCTTTGCTGATCAGCTCCGAGTCTACTGTGCCGTTGTTGGTGAAGAAATCCAGGATAAATGTCCCGGTAGTCCGAGCCGACTGAACGGCGGCATAATACCGTTTCCCATCATCCGGCGCATCAAAACGGATGAATTCAGCTGAATACGAGAAGGTCCCACTCTGGGTGTCCTGCGAGCTGGCCACCAGGCTGTCATTTGTGTCGTAAATGAACAGGTCGTAATCCTGATCACCGGTGCTCCAGGCGTTCCAGTTCAGAGCGATGCTGTCGCTGCCGAAGGTCTCGAAGTAGATCAGCTCATCATGCCAGCCGTCCCCGTCACGATCGGTGAACTCGCGCCGGTAGTGCCCGTCAGCCGCGTTCCCGGCCGAATTCAACCACAGGACACCCTGCTGCACAATGCTGTCGATGACGCCGCTTGAGAAGCTGCTGCCGTCTTTGGGTCCAAAATTGCTGCCGGTCGAATTCGAGATGACCTGCACGCCCTGGGAAACCAGCCATTCGGCCGCCTGCTGGAATTCTGCGTCGGTCTGGAAGGCCGCCAGGTACAGCTCGGCGTCCGGTGCGATGTCGTGGATGATCTCCGCCACACCTGTGCCGTGAACGCCGCCCATCTGGTCGATCTGTCCGCCGTCGCAGAAGCACTGCGCTGTAACGGTGTCGGGCAGTTCGCTGCCCAGCAAAGACCGGTAGCCGTCGAATTCCAGGTCCAGGATGCCAACCTTTACCCCCTGCCCGGTGAATCCCTGTGAGTGCCAGCTGTCCGCGCCGATCGTACTCAGCGATTCGATCTCCACGCGCAGCTGGCTGGCCGGCACGTGCTTGCCCTCGATGGTCGAAGGCAGGCGGATGCGCACCACGTGTTCCAGCCCGCTCACACCCCCAAACAGTTCTCCCTCGCCGCCCGATTCGAGCACCGGCAGCAGCACTTCCAGCGGGATGGCCAGGTCCACCAGCGTACCCGCAGTGGCGGTGACCCGCATACCGGACTGCTCCAGCTCGGACTTCAACCCCTCCACTACGGCTGGGTCGCTGGTATCTAGCTCGAGCGTCAGCCGCACTTCGTCGCGGTCGTTAATCAGCCCGCGTTCCTTCGCCAGCTGGTAGGCGGCTTCTTCACCCTGGGTCTGGTAGACCAGCAGGAATTCTTTATAGACTGAGCTTAATTTGTCATCCTGAAGGATCGTCGCCAGCTCGGGATAATCCTGAGCCAGGCTCTCCAGCGAATCGGGAGGAGTGAAAGGCGGTGGAGCTGGCTGGAGCAGGAAGTAGGCAGCCAGTGCCACGCTGCCGAGCAGCAGTAGCGAAGCCACCAGCAGAAGGATCAGGAAGCGTGGGTTCGTGAATCGTTCAGACATCGATACCCGGGAATTCTCCTCCTGCACGATGTCCTGCGGTTGTGACGGGTCACCTGTCATGTTCTACCTCCAGCTCCTTGCCTGCCCTCATTAAGAATAATCTAAAATGTTTCCGAATGATCCCTGTCCGCTGCCTCACGGCACGCTGGCATACAGGTAGTCGAAATTGACGCCCAACCCGGGAAATTCACCCCAGATGGCTGCCCCAGCGTACCCGCCCGTATTCAAAACGTCGTCGGTGGCAGTGCCAATTTGTGTTCCGTTTACTTCCAGCACCAGCTGGTTGCCGGAGCAAATCCCGGCGATCTGGTTGGAGGCATTCGCCATCTGGATGGCATTCGATTGTCCGTTCGCCAGCGTGTTCCAGCCGTTTTCACCGCTGCCAGGCTGGTAGCGGTAAATGATCCAGTTTCCGGCGCTGCTGTACATCAGGTAATAAAAGCCCTGCTCGCTCGAGCGGCAGAACACACCGATTTCGTTGGAATTGGGCCCGGCGACTTTGCTGGCGAATGTTTCGACGCGCACATCGGGGTTTTCAAGCAGCAGGTTGTATTCCGCGTACACGGAAGCCTGCTCTTTGGCAACCGTTATCTTTAGCTGTCCTTCAGCGATGTCCGCCGTGAAGGCTTCACCGGCGTTGTCGTCCCCGGAGAAATTGAACAGGCCCAAATCGGCCGCATCTTCGAATTCCACCTGGAAGAAGAATTCACCCGGCTGGCTGGCGGTGGGATTCCCGCTACCGCCGGTGTAACTTGGATTTTCATCCACCTGACCTGCCGGTTTTTCAGTGGCTGCGGGAGCCTCGGTCGCCTGGGAGGCTTCCGTCGGGGCTGCGCTCGGGGCAAGTGGCTGGGTGGGAGCCTGGGTTGCAGCTGCCTGCTCACTCGTGCCGGTCGCCACGACACCGGTGGCAGTGGCCTGTGCGGCGAGCGCCGCGCTGGTGTTTGTAACGGTCGCCTGGCTGGCTGTCTCCTCCTGGCCGCCGAACATCCCCGTTGCAATAGCCAGCACTGCCACCAGAAGCAGGGCGCCAACGATCAGCCCTCCCACCAGCAGCGGGTTAATTTTCCTTTTCCCACCGCGGGCAGGCTGTCCTGGCATGGCACTGGCGCTGGCGGGGCTGGCAGCTGCGGCGGGAGCCGTCACCGGTCTTCCCTGTGCTTCTTTCATCCCGGCTTCCGCGCTCGGGGCCATATCCGTGCCCGCTTGTTCGGTCTGCGGTTTTCCGGCATCCTGCAGGCTTTCGTAATTCACTGCTACGGTCTTATTAGGATCTACTGTCGGCTGGCCTGCAGTTGGCACCCCAGAAGCGCTGTCCAGCCGGTCTTCAGCGATGATGCGGGTCTTGCCGGGGTCCGTGCCGCCGTCCGGGGTG
>Ga0209254_10007022_pt1 | contig 10383 bp, 10 predicted proteins | sample FrelakmetDIP11DI_FD_187148 | JGI IMG/M metagenome (GOLD analysis project Ga0209254, IMG submission 187148) | Freshwater lake sediment microbial communities from the University of Notre Dame, USA, for methane emissions studies - DIP11 DI (SPAdes)... | ecosystem: Environmental > Aquatic >... | reverse complement strand
CGTCGTCGCCGTCCTCCCAGCGCAGCACCGGCGTGCCGCTCGGGGCGATCGGCGCGGCGACCTGCATTTCGAGGGTGTTCGGGCCCGGGCGCAGCGCGCCGGCGGGAATCGCCACGATCACATCTGCGTGCATCGCCGCGCCCGCGACGCCGTTGACGGCTAGCGTATCCACGGTCACGGGTCCGTGATAGTCGAGCTCGAGGGGCTGCACCGCGCCGATGAACGTGAAGGTCATCCGCCAGGCGCCTTCGATCCGCGTGGCATCGCGCGTCAGCGCGAGATCGAGCTCGTACGCAAGATCGCCGAGGCTCATCCGTGCGTTCCCCGACCGACCGCCGTTGCCGTGCGGCGCTCGGAGCGCCTACACTGCGGCCCCGGTCCCGTGTTGTGTTTGCCTGCCATGTCCCCCCAGTCTACCTACGACTACGTCATCGTCGGCGCCGGCTCCGCGGGCTGCGTCCTAGCCCGCCGACTCACCGAGGATGCGGCCGTACGCGTGCTGCTGCTGGAGGCCGGCGGGTGGGATCGCGACCCGTGGATCCACATCCCGCTCGGCTGGGGCCGGATCCTCAACAATCGACTGCACGACTGGGGCTACTTCGCCGAGCCGGAGCCGACCGTGGGCGGGCGCGCGGTGGAGTGCGCGCGCGGCAAGGTGATCGGCGGCTCGTCGTCGATCAACGCCATGGCGTATGTGCGCGGCCATCGCGGCGACTACGACCGCTGGGCGGCGTCCGGGTTGGGCGAGTGGTCGTATGCTCACGCATTGCCGTACTTCCGCAGACAGGAGTCGTGGCAGGACGGGGCGAGCGTGTATCGCGGCGGCGACGGGCCGCTCATGACGCGCCTGAACGGCTACCAGGACCCGCTGTTCGACGCGTTCCTCGAGGCCGCGCTCGCGTCCGGTCATCCGACCACCGACGACTACAACGGCGCGCAACAGCACGGCTTCGGCCGGATGCAATGCACTATCCGCGACGGCCGCCGCTGCAGCAACGCGGCCGCGTATCTGCGGCCGGTCCTGGCGCGTCCGAACCTGACCGTGCAGACCGGTACGCTTGTCACTCGCGTGCTGATCGAGGGCGCACGCGCGACCGGCGTGGAGGTGCTGCGCGGTGGCTCGCGGCAGGAAGTCCGCGCCGAGCGCGAGGTGCTGCTCGCCGGCGGAGTGATCAATTCCCCGCAGCTCCTCATGCTTTCCGGCATCGGTGATCCGGGGGAGCTCGGCGCGCACGGCATCGATGTGCGTGTGGCGCTTTCTGGCGTCGGCCGCAACCTGCAGGACCACGTGATGGCACCGGTCGCCTACCGCCGCCGCGAACCGGGTCCCTTCGCGCGCAACATGCGCCTGGACCGCATCGGCACCCACGTGCTCAATGCGCATTTCCGCGGCCGGGGCTTTGCCACGGAGCTGCCCGCGCCGCTCACCGCGTTCCTCAAGACCTCGGACGACGCCCCGCTGCCCGACCTGCAGCTTCTCTTCCATGGCGGTCCGCTGCATGCGCGGCCCTATCTGCCGCCGTTCCGCCCGGCCTTCGCTGACGGCTTCTCGGTGCTCGCCGTGGTGCTGCGTCCGGAAAGCCGCGGCCGTGTGCGCCTCGCTTCGGCGGATCCTGCGCTGGCGCCGCGCATTCAGCAGAACTTCCTCGCCGCCGACCGCGACTGGCGGACGCTCCGCGCCGGCTTGCGCCTGGTGCGCGATCTCGGCCGGCAGGCGGCGCTCGCGCCGTTCGCGGAGGCCGAAGTCGCGCCGGGAGCCGCGAAGCAATCCGATGCCGATCTCGACGCGCACATCCGTGCCGTCGCCATCACCGTGCATCATCCGCTGGGCACGTGCCGCATGGGCGCCGACGGCGACGCGCTGGCGGTGGTCGACCCCGAACTGCGCGTGCGCGGCATGGAGGCCTTGCGCGTGGTCGACGCGTCGGTGATGCCCGATCTGATCGGCGGGAACATCAATGCCGCGGTGACCATGATCGCCGAGCGGGCGGCGGATCTTGTTCGGGGGCGGCCGACGCTGGCCCCCGCCGCGCCGCCGTCGAACTAGCCGGCGGCGGAAGGCTGTATTCACGTGCTTCTGCCTGGAGCAGCACCTGCAGTGCACGGCGGCTTACCCCGAAGCGCTCGGCGACCGGGTGCGTTGACAACGGCGAACCGCCGTGCGAATACTCCGCCACGGTCACCGCCGGCTGTCTTCACAGAAGGATTGTCGTATGGGCTCCCCAGTCGCGCCTTCCACCCCCTCCACCGAGCGCGCCACCGCGCTCGACGTCCTCCACGACGAGATCGCGCGCCGGAACATGTTCCCGTTCTGGGCGGCGACGCCCGGGGTGCAGCACGACGAGGTGCGCCGACTGATGGGCGAGTCGCGCCGCGCCGAACCTTTCCTCTGGTCGTACGCAGACCAGATCGAACCGTTGCTGCAGCGTGCCGCCGAGCTGGTCACCACGGTGGAGTCGGAGCGCCGCTCGCTCGTCCTGGTCAATCCGGGCCTCGCGCCACGCCGCGCGACGGTGACGACCATGTACACCGCCTACCGCCTGAACTCGCCCAACGAGGTGATGCCACCGCACCGCCACTCGCCGTGCGCGATCCGGTTCGGCCTCACCGGCAAGCAGAACTTCACCGGCATCGAGGGCGAGGACATCGTCTTCGGACCGGGCGACCTCTGCCTCACGCCGCAGTACGCATGGCACAACCACGGCAACGTCGGCGACGAGCCGGCGGTCAACCTCTCGGTGCTCGACCTGCCGCTGGTGGAGACGCTGAACGCCATCCATTTCGACCACGACTACCGCGAGAACGGCGTGCCGAAGAAGCAGCAGAGCGCGCGCTTTCCAGCCGACTACTCGCAGCGCATCTACGGGCAGGGCGGCATGCTGCCGCGCTTCGTGTCGCATCACCGCGCGGCCGGTCATGCCTCGCCGATGTACTGCTATCGCTGGGAGCCGATGCGCGAGATGCTGGAGAAGCACCGCCACTGGGACGGCGATCCGCACGAGGCGCTGATGATCGAGTACGTCGATCCCACCAACGGCCAGCCGGTGTACAAGACCATGACCTTCTTCGCGCAGATGCTGCGCCCCGGGGAGCGCACGCGGCCGTTGCGCCAGACCGCGAGCCTGCTGGTGACGCCCTTCGAGGGCGGCGGGCGCGGCCACAGCATCGTCGGCGGCAAGCGTTTCGACTGGCGGCAGTTCGATACGCTCGCCGTGCCCGGCGGCGAATGGTGCGAGCACGTCAACGAGTCCGCGACCGACCCGGTGATCTTCTTCGTCGCCAGTGACGAGCCGGCGCTGCGCGCCTTCGGCCTGCACAAGAAGTGGGGCCGCACGCCGGCCGGGGATATCGAGCAGCTGCTGTAGGACGCCGAGGATGGCAAGCGCACACAACGCCGAGCTGGTCGGCAGCATCGACTGCGCCGGCGGCGGGCAGGTCTGGGTCGAGGGCACGACGCTCTTCGTCGGCCACATGCGCAATCCCTTCGGCACGTCCATCTACGACGTGTCCGATCCGCGCGCGCCGAAGCAGATCGCCCAGATCGAGATGCCGGCCGGCTGGCATTCGCACAAGGTGCGCGTGGCGAACGGCATCATGATCGTGAACCACGAGCGCTTCGGGCAGGGCTCGCCGGAGTTCGGCGGCGGGCTGGGCATCTACGACGTGTCCAAGCCCGCGCAGCCGAGGCTGATAACCAAGTGGGTGACGGGCGGCAAGGGCGTGCACCGCTACTCGTTCGACGGGCGCTACGCGTACATCTCGCCGACGGCGGACGGCTATGTCGGCAACTTCGTGATGATTCTCGACCTGGCCGATCCGGCGAAGCCCACCGAGGTCGGCCGCTGGTGGATTCCCGGACAGTGGACGGCGGGCGGCGAGGCCTATCCGTGGCACGACTACACCGAGCCGCGCTGCCACCACCCGCTGCGCCTGGGCGACCGGCTCTACGTCAGCTACTGGCACCACGGCATCTTCATTCTCGACATTTCCGACATTTCGAAGCCGAAGCTGGTCGCCGAAGGGGTGAAGAGCCGCGCCTTTCCTCATCCGACGCACACCTGCCTGCCGGTGCCGCAGAAGCTCAAGGGCCGCTCGGTGATGATCGTCGCCGACGAAGACGTCGCGAAGCTCCATCCGTGCGCGCCCGGCTTCGTGTGGGTGTACGACATCACCGACGAGGCGAACCCGATTCCCATCAGCACGTTCCAGGTCGAAGGTGTCGACCTGGACGGCTCGCCGCAGCCGGCGATGACCGGCTGCCACCAGCCGTCGGAGCGGTTCACCGGCAATGTCATTCCCTTCGCGTGGTTCGCGCAGGGGCTCCGCCTGGTCGATTTCTCCGATCCGTTCCGGCCGCGGGAGGTCGGGCACTACCTGCCCGACGTGCCGCAGGGCTACGAGCGCGTATCCTCCAACGACGTGACCATCGACTCGCGCGGCCTCGTGTATCTCCTCGACCGCCAGCGGGGCATCTCCATCGTGCAGACCTCGGTGTTGTAGACCATGAGCGAAAGCAAGGGCGTCCGCCAGTCCTACGGGAAGAAGAACCCGAACCTTCCCTTTCATCCTGCGGTGCGCGCCGGCGACTTCGTCTTCGTGTCCGGCCAGGTGGCGAAGGATGCCGAGGGCAACATGAAGGCCGGCACCATCGAGGAGGAGACGCGCTGGACCATCGAATCGGTGCGCCGCGCCCTGCAGGCTGCCGGCGCGGACCTCGCTGACGTGGTGAAGGCCACTGTGTTCCTCGAGGACGCGCGCGACTTCGGCCGCTACAACGGCGTGTTCAAAGAGTACTTTCCCGACGGCAATCTCGCGCGCACGACGGTGGAGGCGCGCGCGGTCATCAGCTGCAGGATCGAGATCGAAGTCGTCGCCTACAAGCCCCTCTAGGAATCTGGAACATGCTCAAAGTCCTTGGACGCAAGACCTCCGGCAACGTGCAGAAGGTGCTCTTCTATCTCGAGGAGACCGGTACCCCGTACGAGCGCGTCGATTACGGCCGCCAGTTCAGCAACACCCAGACGCCGGAGTACCTGCAGCTCAACCCCAACGCCAAGGTGCCCACGCTGCTCGACGGCGACCTCGCGATCTGGGAGTCGAACACCATCCTGCGCTACCTCGCGCGCAAGGCGAAGAGCCCGCTGTATCCCTCCGGCCTCGCCGAGCGCACCCACGTCGAGCGCTGGATGGACTGGCAGCTCGGCAACCTCAACCCGCCGTACATGTTCATGTTCCGCGAGAGCAAGCTCGAGCCCGAGAAGCGCAGCGCCGACTTCGCCGCGCAGGCGAAGACGCTGGGCGCGGAGCTCGCCATCCTCGACGGCCGGCTGGCCGCGTCGGAATGGCTCGGGGGTGCGGCGATGACGCTCGCCGACATCTGCCTCGCGCCCATCGCGTACCGCTGCCTGCGCTTCGGCGCGGACCTGCCGGCGCTGGCGCATCTGCGGCGCTGGGATGCCGCCGTGAGCGGCCGCGACGCGTTCAAGCGCGCGACCGCGGCCTGACGCGGCCAGGGAGACGCGCGTGCTGCCGCGCTGCGTGAAACGGGCCATCCTGCCGGTCGTGGGCCTGCTGATGGTGATGTGCGCGAGCGTCGCAGCCGCGCAGACCTGGCCCGCCAAGCCGGTCCGCATCGTCGTGCCCTATCCCCCGGGCGGCGGCAACGACGTGATCGCGCGGTTGCTCGCGCCGAAACTGTCGGAGCGCTGGGGCCAGCCGGTGGTGGTGGACAACCGGCCTGGCGCAGCGGGGAATCTCGGCGCCGGGGAGGTCGCGCGCGCGGCGCCCGACGGCCACACGCTGCTGATGGCCGTCAGCACCATCGCGATGACGCCCGGCCTGGGGCAGAAGGTCACCTACGCGCTGGACAAGGATCTCGTCGCCGTGGCGATGGCGGCGACCACTGCCATGGTGATCGCGGTCCATCCGGATGTCCCGGCGAAGTCGCTGTCCGAGCTGATCGCGGCGGCGCGCGCGCAGCCCGGGCGCTACGCGTACTCGACCTGCGGCAACGCGAGCCCGATGCACCTCGCCGGCGAACTGCTCAAGCTGAACGCCGGCATCGACCTCGTCCATATCCCCTACAAGGGCTGCGCGCCGGCGCTGACCGACACCGTCGCTGGCCAGGTGCCGGTGGCGTTCAACACCATCTCCAACGCCGTGGGCTACGACAAGGGCGGGCGCGTGCGTATCCTTGCTGTCGTGTCGCGTGAGCGGCTCGCGCAGTTCCCCAACATCCCCGCCGCGCACGAGGCGGGCATGAAGGGCTACGAGGCCGATATCTGGTTCGGCCTCTTCGCCCCGGCGCAGACCCCGCCCGCGGTAGTCGCCGAGATCAACGCCGCGGTGAACCAGGCGCTTGCCGATCCCGGCGTGCAGGAGAAGCTGCGGGTCCAGTACTACGAGCCGCGGCCTGCCAGCGCCGCGTCGTTCCAGAAGTTCGTGCAGGACGAGACCGAAAAATGGACCCGCACCATCCGCGCAGCGGGTATCAAGGCCGACTGAAGCAAGCCCAACGAGACCAGGAGAGACGACCATGAGCGCATTTCCCATTCGTGCCGCGCTGGCGGCCTGCGTGCTGGCCGCCAGCGCGGCGCTGCCGGCACAGGCGCAGACCTACACGATGAAGATGGCGAGCGCGACCATCAACGACGTGCAGCACGAGTGGCTCAAGCGCTTCGAGGCCGAGATCAAGCCGAAGGTGGGCGACCGCCTGAAGGTCGAGATCTACCCGGCGAGCCAGCTCGGCGCGATTCCGCGCATGGTCGAAGGCGTGGTGCTCGGGTCCATCGAGTCGTTCGTGACGCCGACGTCCTTCCTGGTCGGCACCGAGCCGCGCTACCAGGTGTTCGACGCGATCGGCGTCTTCAACTCGCCCGAGCATCTCGGCCGCGTGCTCGCGGATCCCGAGCTGCGCAAGCGTGCGCTGGCGATCGGCGAATCCAAGGGCATCAAGGGCATCGGCATCTTCTACAACAGCCCGGTGGTGGTGCTGTCGAAGAAGCCGATCGAAAAACTCGCCGACTTCAAGGGGCAGAAGATCCGCGTCTTCGCCACGCCGCTGCAGATCGAACCGATGAAGGCGCTCGGCGCGACGCCGGTGCCGATGGCGCTCAGCGAGGTGCTGCCGGCGCTGCAGAGCGGCAACATCGACGGCCTGCTCGCCGGCATCCCGGTGCTGACCGCGATGAAGTTCTTCGACGCCGCGAAGACGGTCACCGAGATCCATCCCGGCATCGTCGTGTCCACCATCGTGGTGAACAGGAAGTGGTTCGACTCGCTGCCCGCGGACCTGCAGCGCGCCATCGAGGAGGCGGGTGCGGCGGTGGACAAGGGCTCCTTCCAGGTGGCCACCGGCATCATCGATCGCGCCAACAAGGGCTGGGTCGACAGCGGCGGGCGCCTGATCAGGCTCCCCGCGCCGGAGCAGGCGAAGATGATGGCCGACCTCAAGGTCCTCGGCAGCAACCTCCTGTCGGCGAACCCTGCAGTCAAGACCGACTACGAGGAGCTCCTCAGGGTCGCCGAACGCGTCAAGTGAGCGGGGCGCCCGTGAAGGTCGCCGTGATCGGCCTCGGCACCATGGGGCCTGGCATGGCCGCGACCCTTGCGCGCGGCGGGTGCGACGTCGCGGGCTTCGACGTCGACGCCGTCAAGCTCGCGCGCGCGCCCGCGGAGGCGGCGGCCGCGCAAGGCGTGCTCGCACGCATCGGCGGTCGCGCGGCGCCGGTGCCCGGCGCGCTGGGCTGGCACGCGGACCTCGCCGAAGCGGTGCGCGACGCGGACTTCGTGATCGAGAACGTGCCCGAGCGGCTGGAGCTCAAGCACGAGGTGTTCGCCGCGATCGAGCGCCTGGCGCCGCCGCACGCCATCCTCGCCAGCGACACCTCGGGCATTCCCATCGGACGCCTGCAGGAGGCGGTCGGCGACAAGGCGCGCGTCGTGGGCATGCACTGGAGCAACCCGCCGCACATCATTCCCATGATCGAGGTGATCGCCGGGCCGCACACGGCGCCGGCGACCGTGGAAGCGACCCGGCGCCTGGTGCTCGACCTCGGTCTGGTGCCGGTGCTGGTCGAGCGGGACGTACCGGGCTTTGTCGAGAACCGCGTCCTGTACGCGATCATGCGCGAGTGCCTCGCCCTGGTGGAGCAGGGGGTGATCGCGCCCGAGGCGCTCGACACCTGCGTGCGCTGGGGCATCGGCTTCAAGCTTTCGGTGATCGGGCCGATGGCGTTGCTCGATGTCGCCGGGCTGGACATCTACCAGTCGGTCGCGGGCTACCTCAATGCGGAGCTCGACGCGCGCAAGGACGTCCCCGCGTACGTCACCGCGCGCACCGCCGCCGGCGACCTCGGCATGAAGACCGGCCACGGCATCTACGACTACACGCCGGAGCGGATCGCGGCGCTGCGCGCCGAGCGCGCCGCGCTGCTGGTCGGGGTGCGCCGCACGCTCGAAGGCCGATGATCGACCGCATCGTCGACCGCGCCGCCGGCGCGATCGTCACCTTGCTCGGCCTGGTGTTCATCGGCGCGGTTTGCCTGAACTTCGCCAACGTCGTCGGGCGCTATGCGTTCGGGCGCGCCATATTCGGCGCCGACGAGGTGCAGACCTACATCATGGTGTGGATGGCGTTCGTCGGCGCCGCCGCGGTCACCTGGCGCAACGCTCACCTGCGCATGGACGTGCTGGTCACGAGCCTGCCTGCATGGCTGCAGGCGGCGCTGCGCCTCGTCGAGCTCGCCCTGATGATCGCGACTGCAGCCTTCGTGCTGGTGCAGTCGTGGCGGTACGTCGGGCAGATGGCCGCGATGGATCGCCGCAGTGACGCCGCCGGCATGCCGATGGCAGTCCCGCACGCTGCCGTGGCGATCGGCTTCGGGTTGATCCTGCTGATCGCGCTCTGGCGTCTCGCACGCTTCCGTGCGGCCGCGCGAGAGGGTGCAGCCAGGCCGCCGACGTGACCTTCGCGCTTGGCGTCCTGCCGATCCTGCTGCTGCTGGCGGGTTTCCCGATCTACCTCGTGCTCCTCACCGCCAGCACGGTGGCGCTGGCGTTCTTCATGAACGTGTCGCCGAGCGTGGTTCACCAGAACCTGTTCGGCGCGATCGACGCCTTCGCGCTGCTGGCCGTGCCGTTCTTCATCTACGCCGGCGAGCTGATGGGACGCGGCAGCGTCGCGCAGCGTCTGGTGGACGTGGTACAGAGCGGCGTCGGCAACGTGCGCGGCAGCCTTGGCGTCACCACCGTGGGCACCTCGGCGATCTTCGGCGCGATCTCGGGCGTCAGTGCGGCGACCGTCGCCACCATCGGCCGCATCATGGTCCCGGCAATGCGGCGCGAGAAGTATCCGGAGCACTTCTCCGCCGGGCTGATCACGGCGGTGGGCGCCATCGACATCATCATCCCGCCGAGCGTGCCGATGATCGTCTACGGCGTCGCGGCGCAGGAATCCGTGCCGCGGCTCTATGCCGCAGGGATCTTCCCCGGCCTGCTGATCGGCGCGATGCTCGCCGCCTATGTCGTGTGGTACGCGCGGCGCGCGGGCATCCCCGGAGGTCCGCCATTCGCGCTGGCGACCTTTCTGCGCGCCCTCGGCCGGGGCGCCTGGGCGCTCGGCGCGCCGGTGATCATCCTGGGCGGCATCTACGGCGGGCTCTTCTCGCCCACCGAGGCGGCCGCGGTGGCCTGCGTCTACGCGGCGCTGGTGACGCGGCTGGTGTATCGCGAGGTCACCTGGAAGGAGATCCTCGATGCGGCCGGCACCACGGTGTTCTTCACGGCGCAGATCCTCATCGTCGTCGCCTGCGCCAGCGTGTTCGCTTGGCTGCTGACGGTCAACCAGGTGCCCGCGGCGCTGGTCAAGTGGATCGACGGCATGGCGCTGTCTCCGTGGATGATCCTGCTCGCGCTCAACGTGCTGCTGCTGGTGGTCGGCTGCTTCATCGATCCGCTTTCCGCGATTCTCATCCTGACGCCGCTGCTGGTCCCGGTCATCACCGCTGCCGGGATCAATCCCATCCACTTCGGCATCGTGCTGACCGTCAACCTCGCCATCGGCCTGTTCCACCCGCCTTTCGGCATCAACATCTTCGTCGCGCAGTCGGTGCTGAACCTCAAGCTCGCGGTGATCTACCGCGGCATCGTGCCGTTCCTGTTCATCTATCTCGTCGCCCTGGCGATCATCACCTACGTGCCGGCGATCTCGCTCGCCGGGGTGAGGCTGTTCTTCTGACCGGTGCGGCTCGGGCACAATCCGGCCTGTCGCGAGAGGATCGGATGGACGCAGGCATGCATGGACGAGGAGCGAGGCGCCGCGCGCTCCTCGCGGCCCTGGCGGGAGCCGTCATGGCGGGATGCGCGAGCCGGCGCAAGGACCCG
>Ga0209254_10007021_pt1 | contig 10383 bp, 11 predicted proteins | sample FrelakmetDIP11DI_FD_187148 | JGI IMG/M metagenome (GOLD analysis project Ga0209254, IMG submission 187148) | Freshwater lake sediment microbial communities from the University of Notre Dame, USA, for methane emissions studies - DIP11 DI (SPAdes)... | ecosystem: Environmental > Aquatic >... | reverse complement strand
ACTGAGCGATTTCCAGAACCGCAAACGGGTGTAGCGAATAGAGCCGGACGCATCAGCTTGTACCACGCTCTCCGAGTTCGCGAAGATACCGTTCACCGGTATCTAGATCAAGCGCACAAGACACCTGCTATGCACACTCAGGGCGCGTCGGCCGGCATGAATGTCAAGGTGTGCTCGGCCGGCCCGGCTGCGAACGGTAAACTCTGCCCTTCGACCCAAGCCTCATGCTGATCCCGGTAATGGGGCGAGAGCGGATGTCCCGATTGTCCGCCCGGCATGTGCAGAATGCCCTCCCGGTGGTGGCCGGGCGATACCACAAAACGCTCGCTGGCCCCCTGCTCACCGCTCAGCACACGGACACAGTGGCTGGTGCAACCCGGGCTCTCGATCTGCGGCATGTCAACCCAGGGCGATAACCAAGGCAGTGTTTTCCCGAATGGGTGGCGCACGTTCACCAGATTGATTTGGCCCCAAGTGAGCGTATCGAGACTCTCGACGCCGTTGGCGGTCCTTAACTGCCGCACGGTATCCTTAAGGATCGCCCGCAAAAATTCATCCCAATGGGAGAAGCTGCGATTGGGCAGAGTCTCAGGCAGACGCTCCGAGAGCAGAGCCCGCAACGGCGTCTCCAGCTCCCGCCAAGCGTAGGAGAAAGTCTTGTCCGCACTCTCACAGCGTTTCAACAACGGTCCGAAGATCGCCTGGGTGAGGCTCTTTCGGTAGCGGACCAGCAGGCCGATACCCCGGCTATCGGCGTCGAGACGGCCATTCCAGGCTTCCACGTTCCTGGCGGCGTCCGCCAGGTCGGGATCGTTAGCGGTGCGCCCACCACCCACCAGATCCAGAACGAGTCGACGATAGAACTGGAAGAACTCACTCTCGGTATCCAACTGAAGATTCAGCAGATCGCTTTCATCTACCTGCGACGCTTGCGCCAATTGCTGAGTAATGCGGTAGGCGCGGTAGCTATGGGAGTAGTTATGGCCCACGATGTAGGGGTAGTCCTTGCCGAGCGTCCGGTTGTTAGCGGTCGCGATGAACCCGCCAGGCGGATCGAGGACGCGCGGCATCTCCTCGGGCGGGACGAAGCCGTCCCAGCCTATCCGTCCATCGGCCCAGGATTCACTGACCGAACCGTCGAACCCCCGTCGCTTCGGCAGAAATCCGGTATATGTCCAAGCGATGCGCCCACGATCGTCAGCCAGGACCACATTCTGGTTCGGACAGCCGGCACGGTTCATCACCGCTATGGCCTGCTCAAGGTTTTTCGCCTCATCCATATTGAGCAGCCCCAGGTTCACTCCGTAAGGATCCAGGGCCGTCCAGCGAACCGCCACCGGTTTCCCTAACAGCCTGTCGAGCGAAACCGGGCCCCAAATGGTGCTAGACAGTTCAATCGGGACGGCGGCTCCGCCTTTAACCTGGATGGTCTCGACGGTCGTAGTCATCGCCGCCCACCCTTCCGGGGTTCGATACTCCAACGTGTGCGCCGGATTCGTCTCGAGGGGAATCAGATCGACGACATCGGCATCCACATTCGTAAAGCCCCAGGCGACCGCGCCGTTACTTCCGGCTACGACCAACGGCAAACCGGGTAAGGTGACGCCCGCGAGCTGCGCAGTACCGTAATGAACCTCGGCACGATACCAGATGTTCGGAACATTCAGGTTGAGATGCATGTCATTCGCAACGATCGCGCGCCCGTCGCGGGTCTTGACTCGACTGACCGCCCATTGATTGGAACCGGCGATCGGCGCATCCGGATCGACCCGGGCGCTGAGCAGTGGGTCGCCAGTTTCCTGCAGTAAAGCGGCGATGGCCTGGCCGGGAATCCGTTGCGGCGGACGGGGCGAATCATGGCCTCCCAATAAGATCGTGGTGTAACTGTCGGTGTCGGGTGTCAGGAACCCCACGACCTCGGCCGGCAAGACTTGGGTCATTACGGTGAGCATGCGTTCGTCACGCTCCTGTCCCGTCAGCGTTTGAAACATGCCAAAAGCGACCAGCAGACTGTCTTCCGGCCGCCAGGGCTCGGGACGGTAACCCAGGGCGATGACCTCGAACGGCCACTCCCGGAGTGATGCCATATAGCCATTTACGCCTTCGACATAAGCCTGCAAGACTTGTCGCTCCACCGCCGGAAGCGCTTCCAGAATCTTCGCGGCGGCCCGTTCTACCTGGTAGGCACGTTGCTGCTTGTCCAACGGCAGCGCCCGCTCGCCGAAGAGTTCCGCCAGCCGGCCGGCACTCTTCCGGCGCGCCAGATCCATTTGGAACAAGCGGTCCCGCGCATGAAGAAAGCCGAGCACGCGAAAGGCTTCCAAGCGGTTCGCCGCCTCGATGACCGGAATACCCAGCCGATCCGATTTCACCACCACCCTGGCCGCCAGGCCGGGCAAGCGGATGCTTCCATCCTCTTGAGGAAGCGATGACCGAATCTTCCACGCGATGATCACCGCGGCAGCCAGCGCCACGAGGATCAGAGCCGAAGCCACATGGACGAGCGTTCTTCGCATCTATACAACTATCTCGGAGTGCCGGAAATTAGCGCAACGGTCGGATCCGCTGGAGCATTTGCCGACTCAAGGACGGGGCAGAAAATAGAACTCGTGATGATCGTTATCCTGGACCTGTCCAAGAAATCACGTATCCCCCACGGTGGGGCAATCGGGTCGCCCGCGAAATAGAAGACCCAATAGGGGACGTCGAAGTTCAAAGGACAGCTTACCGGAGAATCCTGCGCGGCGATCATGGTCCACTCTTCCTGGCAGCGCTGTCAGCCGCGCGCAGACGTCGATCGATCCAGGCGTCTATCCGCTGGAGAATCTCCCGATTCAAAGGTGGAGCGGAGAACAGATGTTCGTGATGATTCTTGTCTTGGAGACAAGACACCGCATTATCGGGGTGTCGATCGTGGGTCCTTTCCAAGAAATCGCGAACCCCCCAGGCAGGCGTGATCAGGTCGTCGGCGGAGTAGAAGACCAAATAGGGGACATCTAAATCCCGCATCCGGTGGCGGAATCTCGCGATTTCCCGTTCCACCCCCTTGACGTACCGCAGCAGCGACCGCCGAATGATGTAGCCGTCGGCCCGGTGGCGCACCCGCTCTGCTTCCCAATCCGTCAGGTAATTCACCACCCAAACCGGGGTGACCGGCGTGAATAACTGTCTCAGACCCGGCCACGAAAGGACTTCGAACAGGCCATTCAGAAACATCGAAGACGGGAGGGCCCAGAGCCCCGTCCAGGCATTGGCCGACATCCAGGCGGGTCTTTCCGCGGCGCACCATTCTTCGGAGGCGAAAGACCAGCGAATGACCGGGTTGGCGAACGCACCCAACCAGCCCGGTACCCGGGTCACTGAAAAGGCGGGCCCGAGGAGCACGATTCCTTGGATCCGCTCCCGGACTTGGTCTTGGCCCCGCTCGCTCAGGAGGTAAGACGCGGCCACCAGCGAGCCAAGACTGTGCGAGACGATGAACACCGGCAATGGCTTATCACCCCCGCATTCGAGAAGCAGGCGCCGAAGGACGAGATCGAGGTCCGCGCGCATTGGCTCAAGATCGGACAGCGGCCGTTGAGCCAGGAAAGCATCACTGACGTCGTAGGCTCGGCCACCGTCCGCAATCGCCCGATCGGCCGCGTCGAGATAGGCATTCGACAACCCATGTCCGGAGAGATCGAAACCCGCAACGATGAAGCGCCGCGCGAAATGCCGGGCGATCTCGTGGTATCGACCACTATATTCGTTCATGCCGTGCAGCAGGAGCAGGCACGCCTCCGCCCGCTGCCGCCGCTCGGGGCTCGAGATGCGAAGGGTCAAAGGCGACTGTCCGTGACCACGGGACAGACTGAACTCCTCACCCCAGCGAGGATAGGTCGTCGTGACCCATTGCCGATGGGAGCAAGCGCCGAACATGATCATCGACACGAGTGCCACTGCGCGCCCGAATGAAAACCGTGTAATTGCGTTAAGGCCGCGCAGCGCCACAGGAGTAAGGCGAGGCGGTCAATCCTCAGATCTAGACGCCGAAGCTCCGGCGAATAGCGACGTGTTCGCGCTTTTGGCCAATAATCGCCGATACCGTCCATAGCGTTCGGCACTGATCCGACCCTGATCCACAGCCACGCGGATCGCGCAACCCTTGTCTCCAAGATGCCGGCAGTCATTGAATTGGCAGCGGTCGAGGAAATCGTGAAACTCCCGATAACCACCCGCGATGTCGCGACCCGACATCTCCGCCAAACCGAACACCGTGACGCCCGGGCTGTCGATCAGATTGCCTCCTTCCGGGAGGTGATACAGAGTCGCCGCGGTCGTCGTGTGCCGCCCCAACCCGCTCTTCTGGGACAGTTCGTTGATGCGCACTGATCGGTCCGGAAGCAGCGCATGGGTCAGTGATGACTTGCCGACTCCCGACTGGCCTGCAAGCAGGCTGCAACGATCGCGCAGCGCCTGCCGCAGTTCGTCGAGACCGGAACCGGTGCGAACGCTGACCTTAAGAAGCCGATATCCCGCGGAGCGATAGTCCTCAAGTGCCTCCTCGATGGCCTCACGTCCACGGACCAAGTCACTCTTGTTGAGCACCAAGCCAGCATCGATCTGTCGATGCTCACAGACGGAGAGGATTTGATCCACCAACAGAAAGTCTGGTTCCGGTGCCACAGCGACTACCACCCAGACGCAATCGAGATTGGCTGCCACCGTGCGGAGTTTCCCCCCATGCGCGGGGCGGACCAGGACGCTTTTCCGGGGAAGCACATCGACGACCAATCCCTGTGCGCCCCCGCAGGGTTCCCACCGCACCCGGTCACCGACCGCGACATCCACAATGCATCTTCGGCTGTGACAGACCACCACCTGTCCTTCCGGACTCTCGACCGCCAGCGCCTTCCCGAGATGAGTGATCACCAACCCTTCGAGAATTTCCGGTGCCAACCGACCTACTCCACCGTCGCGGCGGCTAAAACGCGGATCTAGGTCTTCGTGGCCAAGTTGGCGATGCGCATGGCTGCCGGCGGGTGACTATAGTGAAATGCCGAATACAAGGGATCCGGGGTCAGGGTGCTGGCGTTGTCGCGATAAAGTTTGACCAATGCGCTGATCAGGAACGAGGGACGGGTTTGACCGGCAGCGAAATCGTCCGCTTGAAATTCGTGGCGTCGCAGAAAATACGCCGTGATCGGCTGCAAGAACACGGTAAAAACCGGCGCGACCAGAAGGAAGAGGAGCAAAGCTGCGGCATGGGAGGGTACCGACACACCGAGACCGTTGTAAAACCAACTCTGATCGCTCAGCCAGCCGAGAACCGCGAAGCCGATGAACGTCACCCCCGCGCTCGCGATGAGCATCTTCAGCACGTGCTTGAGTTTGAAGTGACCCAGTTCATGCGCCAGGACTGCCTCCACTTCATCGTGGTCGAGGGCGTTAAGCAAGGTGTCGAAGAAAACGATCCGTTTGTTGTTGCCGATGCCGGTGAAATAGGCGTTGCCATGCCCGGAACGACGCGAACCGTCCATCACGAATATGCCTTTACTGTGAAACCCACAACGAGTGAGCAGTTGCTCGATGCGAGTCTTCAGGACCTGATCTTCCAGAGGCGCGAACTTATTGAACAGCGGCGCGATCCAGGTGGGAAACACCCAACTCATCAGCACCGAGAAACCCATCACGATCACCCAAGCCCAAATCCACCACGCGGGACCGATACTTTCCATGACCCAGAGCAGCAAGGCCAAGAGAGGACCGCCGATCACCAGCGTGAGGAGTAGCTGCAACCCGAGATCCAAGACATATTGGCGTGGTGTGGTGCGGTTGAAACCGAACCGCTGCTCGGTGGAAAACGTCTGATAGAGTGCGATGGGCAACTCCAGAATCTGCATGATCAGCAGAACGCTCAAGATCACTCCAACACCCGTCACCACGGGTGGCAACTCCCATCCGTTCCAGATACTTGTAACCCAGTCGATTCCCCCGCCCAATGTCAAGAGCAGCAGGATTGCCGCACCGACCAACCGGTCCCATTCGCCTACGCGCCCCCGCGCCAAGGTATAATCCGCGGCCTTCTGGTGCGCCTCCAGCGATATACGGTCGGAAAACGCCTCGGGAACGGCATGGCGATTCTTGCGCACGTGGGCGAATTGCCGCCGCACCAACCAGGATTCGACCGCATACGCCAAAGCGAGTGCAATCAAGAAAGCCGCAGTGAAACCATTCATAGCACAGTCATTCACCTGTGGGGACCTCGGAACAGCTTAGCCTCTGGTAGAATGCGTGACAAGTACGAACTCCCGACCTCAGCATGAGCCTGTCGGGAGTCTCCCCCGCTCCTGTAACTCCCCATAATGCCTCGCAATTCCAGGAATCTGGTGTGGATCGATCTCGAAATGACCGGGCTCGACCCCCAGCGTGATTTCATCCTCGAAATCGCCACGGTCGTCACCGACCAGGACCTCCATGTCCTTGCGAACGGGCCCGTCCTGGCAATCCATCAAACGGAGGAAGCGCTGGCACGTATGGATGCGTGGAATCTCAAACAGCACGGTGAGTCTGGTTTGCTCGATCGCGTGAGAACCAGCCGCGAGGACGAGGCTGCCGCAGAGCAACAGACCCTGCAGTTCCTTTCCAAGTGGGTACCTGCCGGCGTGTCACCGATGTGCGGCAACAGCATCTGCCAGGATCGACGTTTTCTCGCGCGCTGTATGCCGGCGCTGGAAGCTTATTTTCATTACCGCAATCTTGACGTATCAACCCTGAAGATTCTGGCCCAGCGCTGGGCGCCCCATATTATGCAGTCCCTCCGCAAGAACAGCAGCCACCAGGCACTCGATGATATTCTGGAGTCGATCGCCGAGCTGCGACACTATCGGCAGAAGTTTCTGCGCTACTGACTAAGGGATGCACTTCCCACCGACCCTGTCTCGTCTCTCCGTTCTTCGGGAAGTCGGTTCGGATGCGTTGGGTCAAGATTACTTCGCAAAGCCGCCTCATTCGAGCACGTGCAGCAAAACCATGGGGTGTTGTCTTGTCGAATTTCATGCAGAGATACTCGTGCAAGCACACGCGTTGCGACATCGCCATGCCCATGTGTTGTCGCACACGCCTCATATCGAAGGCGAGATCGCCTCCGCGGCGGCTGATTCAAACCCGGGTCAATTGGACTCTGCCGATTTTTCGCTTCCCAACCTGGATCACGCACGCCGGCCCCGCGTGCATTCGTAGCCGTTGATCCATCACTTTCTCGCCATTGATTCGCACCCCACCCTGTTCGATCATCCGGAGTGATTCCGATGTACTCGACGTCAGCCCCAAGTCTTTGAGCAAATTCGCAATGGGGTAGCCCTCCTCCGCCACACCGACGACGTGAACGGGAATATCGGTGGGAATCTGTTTCTGCGCGAACCGCCGCTCGAAGGCTTCGGTGGCTTTGGCTGCCGCAGCATAGCCATGGAAGCGGGACACCACCTCGTGGGCGAACTGAACCTTGTAGTTCTTGGGATTTTCTCCTTCGCCGCACGCCTGCTGCCATCCTCGGATCTCGGCCAGGGAGCGGTCGCTCAACAATTCCATGTAACGCCACATGAGTTCGTCGGAAATCGACATCAGCTTTCCAAACATCTCGTCCGGTACATCTGCAATGCCCACATAATTCCCGAGAGACTTCGACATCTTCTGGACTCCGTCCAAGCCTTCCAGAATGGGCATGGTAATGACCACCTGCGGCGGCTGGCCGTGAATCTCCTGCAAGTGCCGCCCCATCAGCAAATTAAACTTCTGATCCGTGCCACCCAGTTCCACGTCGGCCTTGAGGGCGACAGAGTCATAACCCTGTATGAGCGGATAGAGAAACTCATGGATCGCGATGGACTGACCGGTCTTGTATCGGTTATTGAAGTCCTCGCGTTCCAGCATACGGGCGACCGTCTGCTTGGCCGACAGGCCAATCAGATCCGCCGCCGACATGGCGTTCATCCAACTCGAGTTGAACATCACCAGCGTACGCTCCGGACTCAGAATCTTGAAAATCTGCTCCTCGTACGTCTTCGCATTTTCGATCACCTCATCCCGGCTGAGCGGCCTGCGCGTCGCACTCTTCCCCGTGGGATCACCGATCATGCCGGTAAAATCACCGATCAGAAAAATCGCTTCGTGCCCCAGGTCTTGGAATTGTTTGAGTTTGTTCAGCAACACCGTATGCCCGAGATGCAGATCCGGTGCCGTGGGATCGAAACCGGCCTTGATTCTGAGAGAGCGACCGGCGCCCAGCCTTTCGATCAGCTCTTGTTCCCGAAGAATCTCATCCGCTCCGCGCCGAATCAGCGCGATAAGGTCTTCAACCATGCATCGCTCTCACTTTGCCATCAACCAGAAAGGGAATGCGCGCATTCTAAGAGCATCGCTTCCCCCCTGCCAGGCTTTGCGACAATTACTGCATGCTGTTGCCGGCATCGGAAGCGCCGCGCTTGCGATGCAAACAGGCTGGTTCTTCCCCAAGGCGACACTGCCGACCTTCGGCGGCGCCTATGCGCTGTTGCCTTACGTCTATCGGGGAACGGTGGAACATTATCAGTGGCATCAGTGGCTCGCGCGCCATCACATATGATCGATGGCTTGGCCTTGGGTCGAACCACACCGGATCCGTAGATCATGCTGGTGACCTTAGTAGGCTTCCTCGGCGGCTGGACCCAACGACACCGGCCGGGGGGAAGCCCGGGCCTCGCAAAGCGCCGCCTCACACGCTGTCATGGCGTCTCAGTCCTCTTGACGAGTTACGCAATATGCCGATATTATTCCGGCATATTGCAGAGGAGTTTTCCCCATGTCTGCCGTCCTGGGCTCGACACACAGCGATGATCCCCTTTCGGGAGGCGCCTTTCGGGGCAAGCTTGCTGCCTTGTTGGGCTATCCAGGCGCAACGAATATAGAAGCCGAGCTGGCCAATGCGCTTCCCCTGCGGCTGGGGATTTCACTACTGGACAACCTGCTCAAGGAGGGCTTGACGAGCAAGGAACTAGCGCTGGTTCTGCCACCGCGCACCCTGGCCCATCGACGCGCGAAGGGCCAGACTCTTTCTCCCGACGAGTCGGACCGGGCTTTGCGTATCGCCCGGCTCGTAGCGCTGACCGAGAGCGTGTTCGGTGACCGTGAGAAGGCTTTACGCTGGCTGCGCAAGCCGCAGGCGCGGTTTTTCCAACGCGCGGCCATGGAGATGATGGCAAGCGAAATCGGTGGGCGGCTGGTAGAGGAATTATTGGTGCAGATCGACGAGGGCTATGCCGCCTGATGCGCATCTGGCGCATCAGCAACCATACCGATCTCGGCGGGCTCGGGGGGCTGCGGGCCGGAGGCCGTTGGCATTACCGGGGCCAGCCCGTGGTTTACTGCACGGAGAACCCGGCTGCCGCTTTATTGGAGGTCTTGGTGCATCTCGAGTTCGGCGATTTGCCCGATGCATACCAATTGCTGGAAATCGAGGTCGGGGATTCGATATCGCGGATTCCCTTGGACTTGGCTTCCCTGCCGGCTGATTGGCGCCGTCAGCTCGTTGCAACACAATCTGCCGGCAGTCGCTGGCTTGCCGATCGTACGACGGCCCTCTTGCTGGTGCCCAATGCGATCGTGCCAAAGACGTCCAACTTCCTGGTCAACCCCGTGCATCCAGACGCCGGTTTGCTCCGCATTGTTACGACGGCGCGCTACCCTTTCGACGATCGGTTATTCAAACCCATCTCGCACACCTCTCGCGTGGTTTGAAGACGACTCCCAAGAGCCCCGAAGCGGTGCGGTGCACAGCGGTTCTTAGAAAACCGTATACGCCAAGCACTATCGATCTTCGCGCGGGTACCAGAGCCTACCGGTCGGCTCACGTAGGGCGCCTCGCCTTGATCGTCCCTGACGAGGACGCTGGTAACGCGTCCAACTCTCCAGGCACGCGCTGCATTGCGTCACTGTTCGGTGCCGAATACAGGTGGAATCTGCGGCCAATTAGTTATAACTAAATTCCTTATTATTCTTTGTAGAAATAACTCGCGTCGGTATACTGACCGCGTCTGAGCCTGGCGCGTTCCGGCAGAATAATCTGTTCTTGCGAACCCGCTAGGCTCCACGACAATCCATCAGTCGGGGTAGTTTATTTCGAAAGCAACCTGGAGCTGACCGGAAAACCGGAAGCCAGTGCGTCCACCAGGGCCACTGGCTTTTTTTGTTTTGCTACATCGTTTGGGCACATGATCGGAAAACGCCACCGGACCTCCCCTTGTGTCGTCTTGTGCTCACTGATTTGTGCACAGCGTATCGCTGCCTTGCCATAGGGGCAGCGGGTAGAGGAGACCCTCATGTCACGTTGGTTTGAAGACAACTCGCATTCCATAGGACGGACACCGC
>Ga0209254_10007020_pt1 | contig 10385 bp, 6 predicted proteins | sample FrelakmetDIP11DI_FD_187148 | JGI IMG/M metagenome (GOLD analysis project Ga0209254, IMG submission 187148) | Freshwater lake sediment microbial communities from the University of Notre Dame, USA, for methane emissions studies - DIP11 DI (SPAdes)... | ecosystem: Environmental > Aquatic >... | reverse complement strand
ACGGCACCGTGCTGGCCGGTCCGGCCGCCGCCGACTACCTCGACCGCACCGGTTACGTCGCGGTGCCGGCGGGTGTCACCGTGGGCACGCGGTACCTGCACTCGCGGCTCGACACCGTCGGCTTCATCGCCCGCCTGCTGCGCGCCACCGCCTCGCGGCCGGCCCAGTTCGGCTGCTTCGGCATGCACGAGTGGGCCATGGTCTACCGCACCGACACCGTTCGCCACGGCCGGGTGCCGCTGCGGCTCGGCGCGGACGGCACCGACGCCGTCGTCGAATCGATGCCGTTGCGCTGCAGTCACTTCGACGCCTTTCGCTTCTTCACGCCCGCGGCGGCCCCGCGCAACCACGGCACGCCGACCCGCGACAGCCAGGCCGACTGGGAACAGCCGGCCTGCCTTCACGCCAACATGGACCTCTACAAATGGTGCTACAAGCTTGGCCCGCTGGCCGGCTCGGACCTGCTGCTGGACTGCCTGCAGCTGGCCGCCGAGGCCCGCGAGCTCGACATGCGGGCCAGCCCGTATGACCTGACGCACTTCGGCTTCGAGCCGATCGCCGTGGAGGAGCCCGCCGGGCGTGCGGAATACGCACGCCGCCAGAGCGTTGTCGCCGAGCGCGCCGCACCGCTGCGCGCGGCCCTGCTCGAGCGTTGTGAGCAGCTGTTGAATGCCGCTGTGGGGCAAGAGGCCACGTTACTGGCGGGTAAGATGTATTGATTGTCTCCAGGGAGGACAACAGATGACCGAACGCGTTTCCGTGGGCAACCTGCGTGTGGCCCAGGTGTTGCATGACTTCATCACCAACGAGGCGTTACCCGGCACCGGCGTCGACCCCGACAGCTTCTGGTCCGGCGTCGACAAGGTGGTCGCCGACCTCAGCCCGCAGAACTCCGACCTGCTGGCCCGCCGCGACGACCTGCAGGCCCAGATCGACAAGTGGCACCGCCAGCGCATCATCGGCGGCATCGACGCCGGCGAGTACCAGGAGTTCCTCGCCGACATCGGCTATCTGCTGCCCGAGCCGGAGGACTTCTCCATCACCACGTCGAACGTGGACGACGAGATCACCACGACCGCCGGGCCCCAGCTGGTGGTCCCGATCCTCAACGCCCGCTTCGCCCTCAACGCCGCCAATGCCCGCTGGGGCTCGCTCTACGACGCGCTCTACGGCACCGACGTGATCAGCACCGAGGGCGGCGCCGAGCCTGGCACCAGCTACAACAAGGTCCGTGGCGATAAGGTGATCGCCTACGCCCGCAACTTCCTCGACCAAGCGGTGCCGCTGGCCAGCGGATCGTGGAGCGATGCCACCGGCCTGTCCGTTGTCGAAGGAGTCCTGGAGGTCGCCCAGGGCGACCAGGTCACCGGCCTGGCCAGCCCGGAGAAGTTCCTGGGCTACACCGGCACGCTCGGTTCCCCCGGCTGGTCGGTGCTGCTGGTCAACCACGGCCTGCACATCGAGATCCTCATCGACCCGGAATCCCCCGTCGGCTCAGGCGACAAGGCCGGCATCAAGGACGTCGTGTTGGAGTCGGCCATCACCACGATCATGGACTTCGAGGACTCGGTGGCTGCCGTCGACGCCGACGACAAGGTTCTCGGCTACCGCAATTGGCTCGGCCTGAACAAGGGTGATCTCGCCGAAGAGGTCACCAAGGGCGGCACGACCTTCACCCGGGTGCTCAACGGCGACCGCACCTACACCGCGCCCGACGGCACCGAATTCACCCTCCCCGGCCGCAGCCTGTTGTTCGTCCGCAACGTCGGGCATCTGATGACCAACGACGCCATCGTCGACGCGGACGGCAACGAGGTCTTCGAGGGCATCCAGGACGCCTTGTTCACCACCCTGATCGCCATGCACGGGCTGGGCGGACAGAACAGCCGCACCGGCTCGATCTACATCGTCAAGCCCAAGATGCACGGACCCGACGAGGTCGCGTTCACCTGCGAGCTGTTCAGCAGGGTCGAGGACGTCCTCGGCCTGCCGCAGAACACCATCAAGGTCGGCATCATGGACGAGGAGCGCCGCACCTCGGCGAACCTCAAGGCCTGCGTGAAGGCCGCTGCCGACCGGGTGGCCTTCATCAACACCGGCTTTTTGGACCGTACCGGCGACGAAATCCACACGTCGATGGAAGCCGGCCCGATGATCCGCAAGGGCGCGATGAAGACCCAGCCGTGGATCCTGGCCTACGAGGACCAGAACGTCGACGTCGGCCTGGCCACCGGGTTCTCCGGCAAGGCCCAGATCGGCAAGGGTATGTGGGCCATGACCGACCTGATGGCCGACATGGTCGAGCAGAAGATCGGTCAGCCGCGCGCCGGCGCCACCACCGCGTGGGTGCCCTCACCCACCGCGGCCACTCTGCACGCTATGCACTACCACTACGTCGACGTCTACGCGGTGCACAAGGAGCTGGCCGGCACGACCCGCACCACCAAGGATGAACTGCTGACCATCCCGCTGGCCGCCGAGCTCGCCTGGTCGCCCGAGGAGATCCACGAAGAGGTCGACAACAACTGCCAGTCCATCCTGGGCTACGTGGTGCGCTGGATCGATGCCGGCGTGGGCTGCTCGAAGGTGCCCGACATCCACGACATCGCCCTGATGGAGGACCGCGCGACGCTGCGTATCTCCAGCCAGCTGCTGGCCAACTGGTTGCGGCACGGCGTGATCACCTCCGACGACGTCAGGGCGAGCCTGCGGCGGATGGCGGCGGTGGTCGACGCGCAGAACGCCGCGGATCCCGAGTTCCGGCCGATGGCTCCCGACCCGGAGGGCAGCATCGCCTTCCAGGCCGCCCAGGAGCTGATTCTGGCCGGCGCGAGCCAGCCCAGCGGCTACACCGAGCCGATCCTGCATCGGCGCCGCCGGGAGTACAAGGCCAGCACCGGCGCCTGACGGCACCCCCCAGTCGCCGCCGGCCGGTGGCGAAGGAGCTCATCGCTAGACTCGTGCGGGGTCTGGCGACACACACCCTGCGAACCGTTTCGACGAGAGTAAGGAATCAGTCACCGCCATGGGCAGGCACAGCAAACCCGGTCCCGGGGAATCCTTCGGAGAACCGGCTGAGCCCGCCGACTCGTCCCGTGACGCGACACCCGAGGACAGCGCCGGCGAGCTGGCGGCCGACGACGCGCTGACGGCGACCGGCCGGCAGCGCGAGGCCTGGGAGGGCGGCCATCGCAGCGAGGGCGGTCGCCGGGGCGTCAGCGTCGGTGTGATCGCCGCCCTCATCACTGTCGTGGTGGTGGTCGGCGGGGTCATCCTGTGGCGGTTCTTCGGCGGAGTGCTGTCCCATCGCTCGACCGAGGCGGCCCAGCAGTGCCTGGCTGGCACGTCCAACGTCCCCGTGGTCGCCGACCCGTCGATCGCCGACAACGTCAAGAAGTTCGCCGAGAGCTTCAACGCCGGCGCCAGCCCCGTCGGTGACCGCTGTGTGAAGGTAGTCGTCACACCGGGCGACTCCGACGCGATGATCAACGGTTTCGTCACCAACTGGCCCGGCAACCTCGGCGAGCGCCCGGCGCTGTGGATCCCGGGAAGCCAGGTGTCCTCGGCGCGACTGCAGGCAGCCGCGGGCAAGGAGATCGTCACCGACGCCCGCCCCCTGGTCACCTCGCCCGTGCTGCTGGCGGTCCGGCCCCAGCTGAAAGACGCACTGGACCAACAGGGTTGGGGTGCGCTGCCGGGCCTGCAGACCAACCCCACGGCGCTGGACTCGCTGAACCTGCCGGGCTGGGGATCGCTGCGTCTGGCCCTGCCGACGGTCGGCGACAGCGACGCCACTTATCTGCTGACCGAGGCGGTCGCGACGGCCTCCGCTCCCCCGGACGCACCGGCCACCGCCGGGCTCGGGGCGGTCAACGCCCTGGTGGCCGGCCAGCCCAAGCTGGCCGACAACACCGCGGGTGAGGCGTGGAAGGCACTGCTGAGCTCCGGGGACCCGGGCGCGCCGGTGCACGCGGTGGCCACCACCGAACAGCAGCTGTTCCAGCGCGCGTCGTCGATGTCGGACCCCAGGACCGCCGTCGCGGGCTGGCTGCCGCCGGGTCCCGTCGCGCTGGCCGACTACCCCACCGTGCTGCTGTCCGGAGACTGGCTGGCCGAGGAGCAGGTGAGCGCGGCCAGCGAATTCGCCCGCTTCATGCGCAAGCCCGAGCAGTTGGCGGAGCTGGCCAAGGCGGGCTTCCGCGCCGAGGGCGCCAACCCGCAGGGCAACGACGTGGTGAGCTTCGGACCGCTGGGCACACCGCTGGCGGTGGGCGACGATTCGGTGCGCGCCACTCTGGCCGCCGCCCTGTCCGCCCCGGCGACTGGGGCGGCCACCACGATCATGCTGGACCAGGCGATGAGCGGTGACGACGGCGGACAGTCGCCGCTGGCCAACGTGGTGACGGCACTGGAGAACCGTATCGGCGCCCTGCCGCCCAACGCGGCGGTGGGACTGTGGACGTTCACCGGTGTCGACGGCCGCTCCGCGGTGCCGATGGGGGCGCTGTCCGACCAGGTCGACGGCCAGCCTCGCGCGGCGGCGCTGACCGGCACCCTGAACGGGTTGACCCCGGCCGGCAGCGGCGGGGTGTCGTTCACCACCCTGCGTCTGGTCTATGGCGACGCGATGACGAATTTCCGCCAGGGACAGGCGAATTCGGTTCTGGTGATCGTGCAGGGACCGCACACCGACCAGTCGCTGGACGGCCCGGGACTGCAGGACTACGTGAAGTCGGCGATCGACCCGACCAGGCCGGTGGCCATCAATGTCATCGACCTCGGTGACGACCCGGACCGCGCGACCTGGGAGGCCGTCGCCCAGCTTTCGGGCGGCACCTACCAGAACGTGCCGGCGTCGGACTCACCCGACCTCACCGCCGCCGTCAGCCAGCTGCTGTCCTAGTCGAGTTGCAGTAGCGTGCGCACGCCCGCGGTGAACTCCTCGGGCACCTCGATCTGCGGGTAGTGGCCGATGCCGGGCAGCCTGATCACCTCGGCCGCCGGCCGCAATTCGATCAGCCCGGCCAGCACCTCGGTGGTGGCCACCGGATCCCCGGTGGCCCACAGGAAGCTCAGCGGTTTGTCCCAGTCGCGAACCGCGCCGTGCCAGCGCTGCGCGAAGCGCACCCGCTCGTCGAGGTAGGCACAGAGCAGATGCAGGATCCGCTGGCCGTCGTCGCGGGCCAGCAGCGCCCACTGCGCCTGCGCTTCTTCCTTCGACAGCGGATGCGCGGCGCTGAACAGCCTGGCGAACCCGCGCAGGAAGCCGCGCTCGTTGGTCAGCCGGGAGAACAGCGGGCCCAGCGGCCCGCGCAGGATCTTCTGGCTGGGCCGCAGGCTGGCGCGTTCCAGGATGACGCTGCCGTTGGTCAGCACCGCGCGCTGCAACTCGAACGGCAGCGCGCCGGACAGGTCGCGGGCCAGCAGTTCAGTGGCCACCGAGGTGCCCATGTCGTGGGCCAGTAGCACGACCGGGCCCACGCCGGCGTCAGCCACCACTTCACAGACGATGTCGGCCTGCTCGAGCAGGCTGTAGCGGTGCGGGCGCGGTTTGTCCGACAACCCGAAGCCGAGGAAGTCCAGGGTCAGCCAGGCGCGATCGCCGAGCCGCTGCACCACACCGGTGAAGTCGTAGGAACTCGACGGAAAGCCGTGCAGCAGAAGCAGAGTCGGCCCGTCCCCGGGGTAGGAGCGGACGAACACATTGCCGGCGCGGGTCGACATGAGTCGACCGCCGTCTTGCCACTGGCGAACGCTGGCGGGCAGCACGGGTGCGACGCTATCAGGCGTTGAGAACGTACTGAGGGCGAAACTCGGGCGGAATCTTCGCCAAGTCCCCGGCTCAGGCGAAGGCCTCCACCGGCGGGCACGAGCACACCAGGTTGCGGTCACCGTAGGCGCCGTCGATGCGCCGCACCGGCGGCCACACCTTCGGCCGGAACCCCTTACCCAGCGGGTAGGCCGCCTGCTCGCGGGTGTACGGGTGCGCCCACTCGTCGACCAGCAGGCACTCCGCGGTGTGCGGAGCGTTGCACAGCGGGTTGTCCCCGGCGGGCCATTCGGCCGACCCGACGTTGTCGATCTCGCCGCGAATCGCGATCATCGCCTCGCAGAACGCGTCGACCTCGGCCAGGCTCTCGCTCTCGGTCGGCTCCACCATCAGGGTGCCCGCCACCGGGAAGCTCATGGTCGGGGCGTGAAAACCGTAGTCCGCCAACCGTTTCGCCACATCGTCGACGGTCACCCTGGTGTCCTTGGTGATACCGCGCAGATCCAGGATGCACTCGTGCGCGACCATGCCGTTCTCGCCGGTGTAGAGCACCGGGTAGTACTCGTCGAGCCGGCGGGCGATGTAGTTCGCCGAGGCGATTGCCGTCAGCGAGGCATCCCGCAACCCACCTCCGCCCATCATCCGGATGTAGGCCCAGGTGATCGGCAGGATCGAGGCCGACCCGTACGGTGCAGCCGACACCACATGCCCGTGCGGGAGTTCTTCGGCCAGCGGGTGGCCGGGCAGATACGGCGCCAGATGCGCGCGCACCGCGACCGGTCCGACGCCCGGGCCGCCGCCGCCGTGCGGGATGCAGAACGTCTTGTGCAGGTTCAGATGACTCACGTCGCCGCCGAACTTGCCCGGCCGTGCCAGACCGACCAACGCGTTGAGATTCGCGCCGTCGACGTAGACCTGGCCGCCGGCGTCGTGCACCGCCGCGCAGATTTCGGTGATGTCGTGCTCGTAGACGCCGTGCGTGGACGGGTAGGTGATCATCAGCGCGGCGAGCACCTCGGCGTGCTCGGCCACCTTGGCGCGCAGGTCGTCGAGGTCGACGTCACCGTTGTCCCGGCACGCCACCACGACCACCCGCATCCCGACCATCGCCGCCGACGCCGCGTTGGTGCCGTGGGCGCTGGACGGGATCAGGCACACGTCGCGGTGGGCCTCCCCGCGCCCGGCGTGATAGCCGTGGATGGCCAGCAGTCCGGCGTACTCGCCCTGCGATCCGGCGTTGGGCTGCAACGAGATTGCGTCATACCCGGTGACGGCGGTCAGCCAGCCCTCCAGGTCGGCGATGAGCCTACGCAGGCCCGGGGCGTCGCCAGCAGGGGCGAACGGGTGCTGACGGCCGAACTCCGGCCAAGTGATGGACTCCATCTCCGCGGCGGCGTTGAGCTTCATGGTGCACGAGCCCAGCGGGATCATGCTGCGGTCCAGCGCGATGTCCTTGTCGGACAGTGTGCGCAGATACCGCATCATCTCCGTCTCGGTGCGGTACTTGGTGAACGCCGGATGGGTCAGGAATTCACTTGTCCGCGAGTTGATTTCGGGACCAGCGTAGGCACCGGCCTGCACTGCCCCGAAAGCCTCGAGCACCAGGGCGACGTGCGCGTCGGTGGTGGCCTCGTCACAGGCGATCGACACATGGTCGGCGTTCACCCGCCAGATGTTGACACCGCGGCCCTTGGCCTCAGCCTGCACCTCGGCCGCCCGGTTGGGCACCTGCACCAGCACGGTATCGAAGAACGTGTCGTGCACCACCTCCACACCGGCGGCGGCCAGCCCTGCTGCCAGCGAGCGGGCGTGGCCGTGCACACGCCGGGCGATCCCGGTCAGCCCCTCGGCACCGTGATAGCTGGCGTACATGGCGGCCATGATCGCGAGCAGCACCTGGGCGGTGCAGATGTTGGAGGTCGCCCTGTCGCGGCGGATGTGCTGTTCGCGGGTCTGCAGCGACAGCCGGTAGGCCGGCGATCCGTCGGCATCCACCGACACCCCGACCAAGCGGCCGGGCAGCTGGCGCGCGTGTTGGGAGTGCACGGCCAGATAGCCGGCGTGCGGGCCGCCGAATCCCATTGGCACACCGAAGCGTTGGGTCGTGCCGAAGGCCACGTCGGCGCCGATCTCCCCCGGCGGGGCGATCAGCGTCAGCGCCAGCAGGTCGGCGCCCAGCGCGATCAGCGCGCCGCGCTCGTGGGCCTGCTCGACCAGCTTCGACCAGTCCGTCACCCGCCCGCTGGCGCCGGGCAGCTGGGCGATCACCCCGAAGAACTCGCCGTCGGGCAGCCCGTTGCGCAGATCGGCGGTGACGATCTCGATGCCCAGCGGTTCCGCGCGGGTGGCCAGGATGGCTGCGGTCTGGGCGAACAGGTCGGAGTCGACGGCCAGCCGGTTGGCCGACCCGCGCACGGCGCGGTGCATCAGCGTCATCGCTTCGGCAGCCGCGGTGCCCTCGTCGAGCATCGAGGCATTGGCCACCTCGAGGCCGGTCAAGTCCGAGATCATCGTCTGGAAGTCCAGCAACGCCTCCAGCCGGCCCTGGCTGATCTCGGGCTGATACGGCGTGTAGGCGGTGTACCAGGCCGGGTTCTCCAGGATGTTGCGCAGCAGCACGGGCGGGGTCAGCGTGTCGTAGTAGCCCTGACCGATCATCGACACCGCAACGGTGTTCGCGTCGGCCATCGCCTTCAACTCGGCCAGCGCCTCGTGCTCCCCGACCGCGGCGGGCAGGCCGTCCAGTCCGGGGGCCAGTCCGTCGGCGCCGAGCGCGTCGAGAATGCCGGCGGGCAGGGCCTTGGCGGCCAGTGCGTCGAGCGAGGCCACGCCAATGACGTCGAGCATGGTGGCGATGTCGTCGGAATCCGGTCCGATGTGGCGATCGGCGAAGCTGGGCTGGGTGTGGTCGGACACGGGTGGGGCTCCTGACTCGGGCGGACGCGGCCGTCAGCGGCGTCCTCTCCCTCTGTCGTCGACCCGGACCGGGTGCCTGAGAGATTCGGCCAGCCCGCCGATCCGGCGGGACGAACAGCCTTTCCCCATGGGCGGGCGACCGTCAGGTCACCACTTTCCAGAGGCATCGTGGCCAGGTGCGGTCCGGGTGCCTGAGAGGTTGACGGAGAGGTATTGCTCCTTCGGCGTCCGTGACTGGCGGCCACGGAACTCTCCCGCACGAGGGCGATGCAGATCCGATTCTAACCGGGCGTCAGCCGATCTTGCGGTCGCGGGTCTTGCGCCGCGAGGCCAGCTCGTCCTCGGGCGCCGCGATCGACTCGCCGCCGTCGGCGCGCTCGCCCGGGAAGTCGGCGATCGCGCCGGTCAGCTCGCGCATGGCGCCGCTGACCGCGATGCCGAAGACGCCCTGGCCGCCCTGGAGCAGATCGACGACCTCTTCGGCCGACGTGCACTCGTAGACCGTGGTGCCGTCGGAGAACAGGGTGATGTTGGCCAGGTCCTGGACACCGCGCTGGCGCAGGTGGTCGACGGCGACGCGGATGTTGTGCAGCGAGATACCGGTGTCGAGCAGACGCTTGACGATCTTGAGGACCAGGATGTCCTTGAACGAGTACAGCCGCTGGCTGCCGGAGCCGGCCGCACCGCGGATCGAGGGCACCACCAGCGACGTGCGGGCCCAGTAATCGAGCTGGCGGTAGGTGATCCCGGCGATCTGGCAGGCGCTCGGTCCGCGGTAACCCACGAGTTCATCGGGCACCGAGTTGTCGGGGAACAGGCCCGGCTGCACCGCTTCGCCCATCGGAGCGGGCGCGGCGCCGTCCTCCTCGAAGCGAGCTGCGGGATCGGAAAGGCCCGCGCCGGCAAGATCCAGCTGTCCCTGACGTGGCTGCTCGCCCACGATGCTTCCTCTCGCCGTTCGAACCAGTGGCCCGATCACCGCTCCACCAACTGCGTTTGCCCTCGTCCGAGTGCTACGAGCATACGCTTGTCGACGGGCAGTCGTGCTCGTCGTCGCAATGAAAGTATGGCCGCCGCCGAGCACGCTCCCCGTCATCCGTTGCGCGTGTCGAACCGCTGCCCACCCAGATGAGACGGATCCGTGATCTTGGTGTCCTCGCGCCGGCACCTCGGCGCCCTACCTACCCGCTCAGGTCGCCTTGAAATCATCCGGCGAGACGCTGTCGAGGAATTCCTTGAACTTCTCCACCTCGTCCTCGCGAACGGCGCCTGAGCCCTCCTCGTCGCCCTCGTCGGGGATCAGCAGACCGGCCTCGGCCAGCACCGCCTCCTCGACGTAGATCGGCACGCCCATCCGCAGCGCGATGGCCACCGAGTCCGACGGCCGTGCTGACACCTTGATGTCGCGGTCGAAGACCAGATCGGCGTAGAAGGTGCCCTCCTGCAGATCGACGATCCTGACCTCTTTGAGCGAATGTCCAAGCGCGCCAATGAGATCGCGGATCAGATCGTGGGTCAACGGCCGGGCCGGCTCGACGCCCTGCTGTTCCAGAGCGATCGCGGTGGCCTCGGACTGGCCGATCCAGATGGGCAGGTAACGGTCCCCGTCGGACTCGCGCAGCAGCAAGACCGGCTGGTTCTGGGGCTGCTCGACGCGAATGCCGACCACACGAACCTCACCCATTTGTGTCTGACCTCC
>Ga0209254_10007018_pt1 | contig 10388 bp, 10 predicted proteins | sample FrelakmetDIP11DI_FD_187148 | JGI IMG/M metagenome (GOLD analysis project Ga0209254, IMG submission 187148) | Freshwater lake sediment microbial communities from the University of Notre Dame, USA, for methane emissions studies - DIP11 DI (SPAdes)... | ecosystem: Environmental > Aquatic >... | reverse complement strand
TGAACACCTCATCGGTGGAGAACTGGAATTCCTTGGGCAGCCGCACGGCCTGGCTGCGATTCGTCATGAAGACTCTTGCGGTGCGCGGCATGGTCTTGGGCCTCCCTGGATAGATGCCATATACATTAGTATATCGCATTTGCGCCAGTGCCGTCGGATGAAATGTGCGTGGTCCCAGCCGATGCACCGCCGCCACCGCGCACACGGCCGCCAGACGCGGGAGTCCGTTCGTCCCCACACGCCAGTTCCTGTGGCGTTCGACGCGACACGGACGGTTCTGTTGGCGCGGCGGGCTTCGGAATGCCGTGCGGATGTCTTCGATCTGCCGAGATCCCTTCGTCTCCGCCGAACCACGCCTCGAGGTGCTCGGTGAACGGCCGCCCCGGCCGTGCGGTGTACGGGCAGGGAACGGTCGCGGTCAGCCGGGTTCGTGCGGCGCGCTACTCGTACCGCAGCGCGTCGATCGGGTCGAGTTGTGCCGCCCGCCGCGCGGGAAAGTAGCCGAACACCACCCCAATCAAGGCCGAAAAGCAGAACGACAGGATGTTGACCTGCAGATTGAACATGAACGGCACCTGGATAGCTTTCGCCGCGGCGACCGAGACGATGTTCGCGACCACAAGCCCCACCAGGCCGCCGAACGAGGCCAGAGCCACGGCCTCGATGAGGAACTGCAGCAGCACTTCTTGCTCCAGCGCACCGATCGCCAGGCGCACACCAATCTCGCGTGTGCGCTCGGTCACCGAGACCAGCATGATGTTCATGATGCCGATGCCACCCACGAGCAGACTGATGGCAGCCACGGCACTCAGCAGCATGGTCATCACGCCAATCGTACCCGACAGCGTCTCGGCGATCTGCTTCGTGTCGAAGACCGAGAAGTTGTCGTTCTCGGTGTCGCCGATCTTGCGCCGCTCACGCATGAGTGCCGTGATCGACTCCACGGTTTTCGCCGTCGAGGCGCCGTCCCGGACCGCCACCTGGATGCCCGTCACGTCGTCATTGCCCGTCACGCGGCGCTGGACGGTGCGCAGGGGCATGATGACCGCATCGTCAGGGTCGGGTCCCAAGGATCCACCCTTCGCCCGAAGCAGGCCGATCACCTCGCAGCCGAATCGCTTGACGCGGATCTCTTCGCCGACCGGGTTCCGGGTACCGAACAACTCCTTGCGCACGGTCTGGCCAATCACGCAGACGGCCTTGCCGGCACGCTCCTCGGCGTCGTTGAAGAACCGTCCCGCCACGAGCCTCCAGCTTCCCACGGTGAAGTAGGCGCTGGTCGTGCCCGTCACGCTCGTGGACCAGTTCTCGGCCTGGTAGACCACCGTGGCGGTGGAACCCGCCGCCGGCACGACCGCGGCGACTGACGCGATCTGGCTGGCCATGGCTTCGGCATCCTGCAGTTTGAAGTTCGGCGGCCGAGTGGTTTCGCGTCCCGGCCCCATGCGCTGCCCGGGCCTGACATGGAGCGTGTTGCTGCCCAGACTGGAGATCTGGTCTTTGATCGACTGCGTGGCGCCATCGCCCAGCGTCATCATGACGATGACCGCGCTCACGCCGATCACGATACCCAGGATCGTGAGACACGAACGCAGGACGTTGCGCCGGATGGCGCGAACGGCGAGCAGGAGGCTGTTCCAGAGCATTAGTGCGGCCCTCCGTTCTGGTGGTCCGACTCGACCAGGCCGTCAACGAAGTGAACGACCCGCGTCGCGTAACGCGCCATCTCCTGCTCGTGCGTCACGAGCAGGACGGTGATGCCGCGGTCCCGGTTGAGCGCGGCGAGCAGGTCCATGATTTCGCGGCTGCGCTGCGTGTCGAGATTCCCCGTGGGCTCGTCGGCGAGCAGGAGCGCCGGATTGGTCACGATCGCCCGCGCGATGGCGACGCGTTGTTGCTGACCGCCCGACAACTCCGAAGGCGCGTGGGTCTCCCAGCCGGTCAACCCGACGGACGCCAGGGCGGCGGCAGCGGCCTCGCGCCGGCGGCGGAGGGGCTCACCGCGGTAGAGCAGCGGTAGTTCGACGTTCTCGAGCGCCGAGGTCCGGGCCAGCAGATTGAAGCCCTGGAAGACGAAACCGAGATAGTGCCGCCGCAGCAGCGCGCGCTGCCGCCGTGACATGGTCTCGACGTGCGCGGCGCGAAACGTGTAGCTGCCCTCGGTGGGGACGTCGAGGCAGCCCAGGATGTTCATCACCGTGGACTTGCCGGAGCCGCTTGGACCCATGACCGCCACCATCTCGCCCCCCTGGATCGCGAGGTCGATCCCTCGCAGCGCCGGGAAGGCCGCCTGGCCTTGCCCATAGACCTTCGTCACGCCGCGCAGTTCCAGCAGTGGCTGAGCCGACACGCCCGGTGCGGTGCTGCCGTTCATGGTTAGCCTCCTACGAGTTCGACGACAACGGCGACGCCGGCCTTCACGTCGGGCCCGCTAACTTCGGTGAAACGGCCATCCGTGTGACCCACCGTCACGGGCGCAGCCGTCAGACGTCCGTCTCGCAGCAGCCAGATCTGTGCCGATCCGGTCTTTCCGTTCGTGCCGTTCGAGGATTTCGCGGGCGCGTCGGGCGGGCGCGGGATCAGGCTCGAGATGATTCCACCGCTCTTCGCGACCGGGCTCGCTGCCACCGGGGGCGTGAAGCGGAGCGCTTCGTTCGGCACGAGCAGAACGCCGGTGCGCTCGACCGTCGTAATGTCGGCGGTGGCGGTCATGCCGGGCCGCAGGCTGAGGTCGTCGTTGTCCACGCTCAGCACTGCCGTGTAGGAGACCACGCCATCCTTCGTCTGGGAGCCGTAGCCGACGCGGAGAATGCGCGCTGGGTACTGGCGCTTCGGATACGCATCTACCGTGAAACTCGCCACCTGCCCGTCGCGGACCTGGCCCACGTCGGCCTCGTCCACGTCGACTTCCAACTGCATCTCCGCCAGGTCCTCTGCCAGCGTGAACAACGTCGGCGACTGGAACGATGCGGCCACCGTCTGGCCAGGCTCGATCTGGCGCGAGAGGACAATGCCGTCGATGGGCGACCGGATCGATGCCTTGGCGAGGTTGGTCTCGGCGGAGTTGACGGCCGCACGAGACTGGTCCACCAAGGCCTTGGTGCTCACCTCGTCGGCCTCGGCGCGCGCGAATGCGGCCTCGGCCGTTTCCATCTCGGCTTTGGACGGCACCTTGCCACCGGACAGTTCCGCCACCTGGCGCAAGCGTGACAGGTTCGCGCGGGCTTCCTTGACGCTGGCAGCCGCTTGCAGCACGCGGGCATCCGCGGACGCCAGGGCCGCACGCGCATTGACGACCTGATCCCGCAGCTTCGAGACATCGAGGCGGGCGAGCACCTGCCCGTTCTTCACGCGATCGTTGTCGTCGACGAGCACGGTCTCGACCAGGCCCGACACCTCACTGCCGACATCGACTTCGTTCGTCGGCTGGAGGTTGCCAGTGGCCGACACCGTGACCGTCAGCGCGCCGAGCCTGACCGGTTCGGTGCGGTACTGGGTCTCGAGCGTCGGGTTGCCCCGCCGTGCGGCCAGATAGCCGGCGACCGCGCCAATCACCAGAATCCCCGCGACAACGCTGCGCCGGCGACGCCGCGCGCGTCCCGTTGTCGAGCCTTCGGCAACGATCTTCTTCAGCAGGTCATCCTGCAAAACCGGTGTGCTGCTCACAATGCCTCGCTCTTCTGGTGTGTGCCCGTGTCGGCGGCTTGCGGCGGTGTCCAGCCGCCACCCAGCGCCTTGTAGAGCCTGACGAGCGCTGATGTGCCCTCGGCGGTGGTGGACGTCAGGCTTTCCTCGACCGTCAGCACGGATCGCTCGGTGTCGAGTACGGTCTGATAGCTGACAAGTCCCGCAATGTAGCGATCGCGGGCCAGTTGCGCGGCGTTGCGGGCCGACTGCACAGCTGCCGTGAGAGACACGCGCCGACGGCGGGTTCCGGACAAGCTCGTGATTGCGTTCTCGACATCCTCGAACGCCGTCAAGATCGTCTGTTCGTAGGAGGCCAACGCTTCTTCCTGGGCCGCGGTCTGGATTTCGATCTGCTTCCTAATCCGGCCACGGTCGAAGATGGGTGCGGTGAGGCCGGCCAGGAGCGACTGCGTCACGTTCTGGGCCAACGCGAGCCCCGCGGTTGCGACGGACTGCACGCCGAACGAGCCGGACAGTCTGAAAGCCGGGTAGCGCGCCGACTCAGCCTCGCCGAGACGCGCCGTCGCGGCCGCCAGACGCCGCTCAGCGGCACGCACGTCCGGGCGCTGCCTCAGGGTGTCGGCCGGAATGCCAATGACCACGCGGTCGGGAGCCGACGGGATCGGGGCCGGAACGCTGAGCACCTCATGAAGCGCGGCGGGAGGCTGGCCGATCAGGATCGCGAGTCGGTGTTCTGCCTGGGCAATGCCGGTCTCGATGGCAGGAATGAGTGCCCGCGTCTGCTCCACGTTGGTGCGGGACTGCTCGACGTCCAGGTCGGACGCCAGGCCAGCCTGCGCCCTCCACGAGATGAGTTGCAGGGTCTCGGTCTGGCGGGCCAGATTCTCGCTGGCGATCGTCAGCTTCGCCTGATAGGCGCGCAGGTCGATGTAGTTGACGGCCAACTCGCCCGCCAGCGAGACGCGGGTGCTGTAGAAGTCCGCTTCGCTCGCCTCGGCATCTGCCTGGGCCGCGTTGACGGCCTGCCGGACGCCGCCAAAGATGTCCGGCTCCCAGCTCGCATCGAGGCCGGCGTCGAACAGTGTGCGCGCCGGGCTACTCGAGTCGCCGCTCGTCTTGCCCGTGTTGCCGGAGACTGAACCATTGACCGACGGCAACAGGTCCTTCCCTGCCAGCCCGCGGCGCGCACGTGCCTGCCTCAGCCGCGCCTGCGCGCCGCGTACGTCGAGGTTTGCCGCCAGCGCCTTGTCGACCAGGTCAGCCAGCATCGGGTCGTTGAGCTGGCGCCACCAGCTCGACACGTCCTGGTTCTCACGCACGACACTGACGCCCGCGGCGGCATCAGGTGATGCCCATGTCCCGGGAACCGCCGTTGACGGTGTCAGCGGCTTGGTCGTCAGCGCGCAGCCGCTCATCGCGGTCGCCGCCAACAGCGCGACGGTCCAGCGTGCCGCCTGGCGCCGCGTGCCCGCCGCGTCGCCGTCCCGTTGTGCCAATGGTCTCAGCCGCATCCGTCTGCCTCCTGGTTCAACGATACGGAGAAGGTCCGTTAGCTGAAGTTCGGCGGGTGTAAAGTTCTGTCAAGAACGGCAAACTCACCCATGGTGCCCGGAAATGCGGCGTATCATGGCTTCCGAAGCGAGGCCACTGGTGCAGATGTCATGACGCGCGTCCTGCTGGTCGACGACGACGTGGAGCTGAGTGCCATGCTGTTGGAGTTTTTCCAGCAGGAAGGCTTTGAGACGACGACCGTCCACGACGGCGAGTCTGGCGTGTCGGAGGCGCTGTCGGGCCGCTATGCCATCGTCGTGCTGGACGTGATGTTGCCTCGTCTCAACGGCGTCGAGGCGCTGCGCCGCATCCGCGCCCGCAGCCGCGTGCCCGTGCTGATGCTGACGGCGCGAGGTGACGACGTCGACCGTGTCGTGGGCCTCGAACTGGGAGCCGATGACTACGTGCCGAAGCCATGCACGCCCCGGGAGTTGGTCGCCCGCCTGCGAGCCATCCTGCGGCGTTCGGAGGGCGGCGGCACGTTCGGATCCGATGGGAACCTCGTCGTCGGGGCTCTGGCAATGTGGCCGGAGCAGCGTCGCGCCGAATGGGACGGTCGTGCGCTCGACCTCACCAGCACCGAGTTCAATCTGCTTGCTGTTCTGGCACAGAATGCCGGGCGGGTTGTCAGCAAAGCGGAACTCTCCGAGTCGGGACTCGGGCGCCCGCTGACTCGATTCGACCGCAGCATCGACGTCCACGTCAGCAGCCTGCGTCAGAAGGTCGGCAAGCTTTCCGACGGACGCTCCTACATCCAGACCGTCCGGGGCCAGGGCTACCAGTTCATCAGGGAGTGAACGATATGGGCCGGCTGTTCTGGAAGTTCCTTTTCGCCTACTGGGCCGCAATGCTCGTCGCGGTTGCGGGTGTCGCCATGACGGCGTGGCTTCTCCAGCTCACCGAACGGGACCGGGACTTGTCGCTGGACGGGGGTCCCCGCGCGTCGTTGATTCTCGGGTCTGCCGCGGCGACGGCCAGGCACGGCGGACTCCCGGCCCTGCGCGACGTGATCGAGGATTGGCGGCGCAGTGGTCAGGTGCACCTCTTCGCCGTCGACGACGCCGGCCGCGACGTGCTCGGGCGGGACGTGCCGCTAGAAGCGCTCCAGCATGCGCAGCAACTGACGACAGGGGGTGTCGAGTCCGGTCGCGCACGCCAGATTCGTCTGGCGGACGGCGACACCTATCTGCTCTTCATCCCCATTGAAGCCGCGCCGTTCCTGTATCGGGTGCTGTCCAGAACAGGGCCGCCGTCGCCGATGCTGCCCTTGGTCACCGGCGCGCTTGCCAGCCTGATCTTCGGGGCCCTGCTCGCCCGGTACGTGGCTCGCCCGATACGCGTGTTGCATGGCGCGTTCGCGTCGCTTTCGGACGGGCGGCTCGACACGCGGGTGTCCGCCGTGATCGGACGGCAGGGCGGTGACGTGGCCGACCTTGGGCAGGGCTTCGACGCCATGGCGCATCGACTTCAACAATTGATCACGTCACAGCAGTCCCTCTTGCACGACGTGTCCCATGAACTGCGGTCGCCGCTGGCACGCCTGCAGGCCGCCATCGGCCTGGCCCGTCAGAATCCCCAGCGGATCGAAGGCTCCCTCGAGCGCATCGAGCACGAGGCGCAGCGCGTGGACGAACTGGTCGAGCAGTTGCTTACGCTGTCGCGGCTGGAAGCCAGCGTCCACGCCGGATCCCGGGAGCGCGTGGAGCGCACGGACCTCGTGGACCTCGTCGCATCCATCGCCGAGGACGCGCACTTCGAGGCCCAGGCCAGCGGCCGTTCGGTGACGTTCACGTCCAAGGGTGAGGCTGTGGCGAACGTTCGCGCGGAACTGCTGCACCGCGCCGTCGAGAACGTCGTGCGCAATGCTGTCAAGTACACGCAGCCAGGCACGACCGTGGACGTGGTCGCCGACGTCGACACAAGCGACTATGCGCTCGTCGTGCGCGTCGCCGATCGAGGTCCTGGCGTGCCCGACAGCGAGCTGTCGTCGATCTTTGAACGTTTCTACCGAGGCGCCGACGGGGCGGCCGGGCCGGGCTTCGGCCTGGGTCTAGCGATCACCAAGCGCGCCATCGAGGCGCACGGCGGGCGCGTGACTGCCCGCAATCGCGACGGTGGCGGCCTGGTACTGGAGCTGACGCTGCCGCTCGGCTAGGGATCCAAGTCGCAGGTCCGAGTTGAGATCCGGCAGCGCACCCCGTGGCGCGGTTTCATGCCGCGAACTGGATGCGAAGGATATCTGGAAGCGCACGGTATTCCGCGGACACTCACCGCTCGGCGACGCGGGCTGCCTTCCAGCCTCATGCTCTGCGTCTCTCCTTCCGAACCAGGTCAACTGCTTCCTTTGTCGAGATCCGTGCCCGGACACACGAGACATCCAACAGAGACACCTGCGACTCCTGAGGAATGATCGCGAAGTTCGTGCCATCTCTACGAGTGGGCTTCCTCCATCACGCGGATCCGGCCCTCGACTCTCCTGCCGGACGAGCGTCCGACGATGATGTCGATGTCGCGGCCGAGCGCGGTGAGAAGGCGCATCAGGCGTTCGCTCGAGAAGTTTGCGATTCGCCCGTTCAGCAATGCCGACACCTTGGGTTGGTCCACGCCCATCAGGGCCGCGGCCGCCGCCTGAGTGAGACGCCGCTTCTTTATGACCTGCCCGATGAGGCGTGCGAGTTGAGCTTTCACAAGTTCCTCAGCGGGTTCCGCGAAACCGAGGTCTGCAAAGACGTTTCCCGAGCCCGCCGTTACCGTGATCCGTGACTGCTTCGCCATGATTCGTAGTCCACGACTTGCGCATCCCACAACGCCCTGCCGACCCGGCGTTTCACGTCCCCTGGAAACACACTCAGATCATCCTTGCTGGTTCCGACCCAGCGCACGGGTTTGGGAACCACGTCGGCATGCGTCGGTCTGCTCATCGGCCCTCGAAGGCAGCATATGCCACTTCAGGCATGAAGACGCAGAGTGAATCGCGAACTCACGGCCCTGTGGAGCGCCTGTCAAGCGCGTTCTTCGCTGGGGGCAATTTGGGGGTTCACCGCGGCAAAGGACAGGAATCCGAGGATCGGCAGAATTCGAAAATGCCGTAAGTCCTTTAGAATCAGTCTCCGCAGCGGGTTCGACTCCCAGGCGCTTCCGCCAGCCTTCGCGAACCCTCCGGCTTGCTCTCTTCCTCGGGTCCGCTACGGCTGGCGAGCCAGAAGCGACGCTGACCTTCCGGCGTGCCACCTTTCCCATGTGCACTTCGGCTGGGCAGGCCAGAACCGCTGCTTCGGCCGGAAGGCGGCAGTGTTGGCGGCCGTCTCAACGCTGCTTGCAGCGCCCGCCGTACGGTCTCCTTGATGGTTACCCTGCGCGGGCGTAGGATGGAGGCATGCTTGATTGGAGTCGCTGCCCGGCCGTTGAGCGGGTCCCCGGCAAGGTCGGCGGGGTGTGGCTCTTCACAGGGACGCGCGTCCCCGTCAGAGCGTTATTCGAGAACCTCGAGGACGGAGCCCGTGTCGACGAATTCCTCGAGTGGTTCCCTGGTGTCACCCGGGAACAGGTCGGAAGCGTGCTCACCCACGCCGAACGCAGCCTGAACGAGGCCCTTGCCTCCTGACGTCGGCACCGCATGAAGATCCTGTTCGACCAGGGCACGCCTGCTCCATTGCGTCACGCGCTCCCGGACCACGCGGTCTCGACCGCCTATGAGATGGGTTGGGCTGTCCTCACGAACGGCGACCTGCTCGATGCGGCAGAACGCACCTTCGATGTGCTCGTCACGACCGACCAGAACCTCCCATACCAACAGAACCTGACAGGGCGCCGGCTGGCGGTCCTGATCCTCCCGACGACGAGTTGGCCGATGCTCAAGGACCGCGTGCGCGACGTGGATGCTGCGCTGAGGACGATAGAACCCGGATCCATCGTGCGACTGCCTGCGGCTCCCTGAGCTTCCCCGACCAGCCGCCGGTTGATCGCCGGATTGCCCGCACCGACTCCGGCGCCGGCCGCGCTCACTGTCGACTGCCGTCGGGAGTCTTCGAGGGCTCCGGTCTCACTCCCCCCGCACTCCGTCTCGCATGAACAGCGCGTGCATGTCGGCGTCCAGTTGCTTCATGCGCTTTCGGGCAGCCACCGCTGCCGGATCGTCCCGTCCGCAGGAAACGGTGCGTCGCAGGCATGCCCAGAACTGGCCTCCCCGTTCGTCTTCATCCTGGGAGTCAACGACCACTGGTGCCGACTCGGACGAATCCGCCGGCGGCACCAGCCAGAGATGTCGCAGCGCCCCGAGACAGGCCAACCAGACCGGACCGTGATTCTCCGCGAGGAGGTCAACGAATCGATCGTCATCAAAGTCCCCTGGAGCGGGTTCGCATCCGCCGAGCAGCGCGTCGCGGAGCAACGCTGCGGCTTCGGCCGGCCGTCGTTGGTCGGTGCCCACAGACGCACACAGTCGGTTCGTGAGCGGCGCGAGCATGGCCGGTGCCGTCTGGACAAGTTCCGTCGGATCATGGCGTTCGAGCAGGCGAGACAGCCCGCCATCGCAGATCAACCGCCTGAGGTGCGGAAGCGCGTCGAGGTGACGATGCAGCATCAGCCACTGGGTCACCACAATCGGCAGGGGGCGATCCCAGAAGCCCTCAGCGCCGACCACGTCGAGCGTGCCCAATTCGCGGGTTCTGGTCGACGGTCCTTCAAGAGCGACCAGTGCGTCACGGTGGCGGCGCGCGTCTTCAAACCGACCGCTCGCCAACGCCGCCTCGATCAGTCCGACTAACTCACGCTCGGCGGTGAACAGCCCCTGCTGGCCAGGGAGCACCTCCGCGAAGGTCGCCTCGATCTCCTGGTCGGCGACGCCCGCGGTATCCAGATCCGACTCGGGCACGCCGACGTCTGGATAATCGAATTCCGGCAACCAGCGTTGCTTCATCGTTCCGTCATCTCAGTCGCGCATGGCCTGGTGCTAAGAGCGGCTCCCCCACTCGACCCGCACGTCCACGCACGGACCGGAGAGGGAGTGTGGCACTAACGCACACGACGCGGTGGCTGGGTCCAGTTCTCGACGCGGAGGCCCTTGACGCGACTGAACTTTGCGGTGTTGTTGGTCACGAGCGTCAGGCCGAGACTGCGTGCGTGCGCGGCGATGAACAGGTCGTTGGCGCCGATGGGCGAGCCGCGCTTCTTCAGATCAGCGCGAATCT
>Ga0209254_10007017_pt1 | contig 10389 bp, 10 predicted proteins | sample FrelakmetDIP11DI_FD_187148 | JGI IMG/M metagenome (GOLD analysis project Ga0209254, IMG submission 187148) | Freshwater lake sediment microbial communities from the University of Notre Dame, USA, for methane emissions studies - DIP11 DI (SPAdes)... | ecosystem: Environmental > Aquatic >... | reverse complement strand
GTCGACGGACTGCAGGTCGGTAGCGCTGGCGGCGAGCAGGCCCTGCAGGGAGCCGAACCGGTGTACCAGCAGGTCGACGTGGGCGAACTGCAGCCGCGGGATGCCGGCCATCGCCCGATACCCGCGTGCGGACAGCGCCGAATCCTGCGCCTCGGCGGTCGACGGGTAGCCGAACACCCGCGACAGCGCGGTGAAGTCGAGCAGTTCGGTGTCGGACAACCCGTCGAGTTCGGCCAGGGTCGCGGCGATCTGCGCCTTCGACGGCGGGTCGGGGTTGGCGTGATAGTCGCGGACGATGAGCTCACGGGCGGTGTCGTTGCCGCCCAGCAGTTCCTCGAGCTGTAGCCGCAACTGCCGGCCGTCGGTGCCGAGCTCGACGGCGTCGTAGTCGATCTCCAGGCCGATACGGCGCACCATCTCCAGCCGCTGCACCACCGTCATCACGTCGCGAAGGGTGACGAAGTCCTCGATCTCGGCGGTCGACAGCTGCCGCGACACCTCGTCCAGGCGCGCTTTGTAGCGTTCGAGCGTGTTGATCGCCTGGTTGGCCCGCGACAGGATGGTGGCCGAGTCGGCCACGACGTGACGTTCCCCCGCGACGTAGACGGTGACGATGTTCATCGAGTGGCTCACCGAGATCACCGGATAGCCGGTCTGGATGGCGGCGCGCTCGGCCGAGCGGTGCCTGGTGCCCGATTCGTCGGTCGGGATGGTGGGATCGGGGACCAGCTGGACGTTCGCCCGCACGATGCGGTTGCCGTCGGTGGACAACACCACCGCGCCGTCCATCTTCGACAGCTCGCGCAGCCGGGTGGGCGCGAACCGCACGTCCAGGGAGAAGCCGCCGTCGCAGATCGCCTCGACCCGCTCGTCGTGGCCGAGCACGATCAGCGCGCCGGTGCGGCCGCGCAAGATGCGTTCCAGACCGTCGCGCAGGGCGGTGCCCGGTGCCAGCCGACCTATCGTCTCGCGCAGGTTGGCAGCCGCAGGCTGTGCCGAGCCGTTGGTCCGGTTGACGGTGCTCACGACCGGTTATTGTCCACTGTGTCGGCGTCGTTACTCGACCTGTCCCGCCGAAGTTGCTTGACGACGTTGTCGTACGGGGATTTCGCCATCGCCAGCATCGAGCGCAGCGCGTCGCCGATGGTGGCGGATTCGATGGCCCGCAGGCCCTTGGGGACCGGGCCGCAGCCGGCCGGAACCAGCGCGGTGGTGAAGCCCAGCCGGGCCGCCTCGGCGAGTCTGCGGTCCATCCCGATGACCCGGCGCAAGTCGCCGGCCAAGCCGACCTCGCCGATCACGACGGTCGTGGTGGGCAGCGGCAGGTCGGCGTAGGCCGACGCCATCGCCATCGCCACCGCCAGGTCTGCCGACGGGTCCATCAGCCGCATCCCGCCGACGGTGGACAGGTAGACGTCGGTCGCACTGATCTTCAAGCTGGCCCGGCGTTCGAGCACCGCGGCGATCATCGCCGCGCGCGAGCTGTCGACTCCGCTGACCGCACGCCTGGGCTGGGCATGCTCGGGCCGGTAGGCGAGCAGCGCCTGGATCTCGCCGATGATCGGACGTTTGCCGTCGAGTGCCACGGTGACCGCGGTGCCCGGTACCGGGACCGGACGCTGGTCAAGGAAAAGTCCGGACGGATCTGCAATGCATTCGATCCCGTTGTCCTGCAACACGAAACAGCCGACCTCGTCGGCAGCGCCGAACCGGTTCTTGACGCCGCGCACCATGCGCAGGGTCGAGTTGCGGTCACCCTCGAAGTGCAGCACCACGTCGACGAGGTGTTCTAGCGAGCGGGGCCCGGCGATCGCGCCGTCTTTGGTGACATGCCCGACGATGACCATCGCGACCCCGGTCGACTTCGCCGTCGCGGTCAGCGCCGTCGTCACCGCACGGACCTGGGTCACACCGCCCACCACACCGTCGACGTCGCCTGCGCTCATCGTCTGCACCGAGTCGACGACCACCAGGCTGGGCTGCACCGCCTCGATGTGCCCCAGAACCGTCTGGATGTCGGACTCGGCGGCCAGGAAGACCTCGTCGTGCGAGCACCCGGTGCGCTCGGCGCGCATCCGGATCTGCCCCGCCGACTCCTCGCCGGACACGTACAGCGCGCGGCGCCCGGCCTCGGCCCACCGATGCACCACCTCGAGCAGCAGCGTCGACTTGCCCACGCCGGGGTCTCCCGCAAGCAGGCTCACCGAGCCGGGCACCACACCGCCACCGAGCACGCGGTCGAGCTCGCTCACCCCGGTGGGGAAGTGGCGGGTGCGGTCCGGGTCGATGGAACTGATCGGAACCGCCGGCGACGACGGCACCACCGAGCGCTGAGGCGTCCCGCCGACGGCCGACACGGCAACCTCGTCGACGGTCCCCCACGTCCCGCATTCCGGGCAGCGCCCCACCCATTTGGCCATGAGATGACGGCACTCCGAGCAGCGGTACTGCGATCGCGCCTTGGCCACGCGGTTGACGCTATCCGGTGGGTGTGACAGATCCCCGGATCAACCCGCCCGCGGTGCTTGCAGTAGCACAATCGGGATATGGCGTCAGACATCGTCCAGTGCCCGAACTGCGGCCAGCGCAACCGGGTGCCACCATCAGCATCGGGCAAGCCGCGCTGTGCGCAGTGCCAGAAGTGGCTGCCCTGGATCGTCGATGCCGGCGACGCCGACTACGCGGCCGTGGTGGAGAAGTCATCAGTGCCCGTGCTGGTCGACCTGTGGGCGCCATGGTGCGGGCCGTGCCGGACGGTCAGCCCGGCACTCGAACAACTCGCCACCGAGCGGGCGGGCAGCCTGAAACTGGTGAAGGTCAACGTCGACAAAGCCCCGCAGATCTCGCAGCGCTTCGAGGTTCAGGCGGTGCCGACGCTGCTGATCACCAAGAACGGGGAGATCCTTGCCCGCCGGGCCGGAGCGGCGCCGGTGGCCGCGTTGCGAATGTGGGTGGACGACACCCTGCTGGGCTGAGCCCTGAGTCAGCCGTGGACGGCCGCGGCGTCCTGACGAGGCGCGGCACCCGCCGAGATCGGCACGGCGACCTTTGCCTGGCCGGCCTTCTCGAAGTCGAAGGTGAAGTTGTAGGTCAGCCCGTTGGTGATCGGCTGGGCCAGGGTGACCTCGGCGGTGGTCGCCTGCGCGTTGCCCATCGGCATGACTTCCTCCTGGCCGTCGGCCGAACCGACGACGAGCGCGGAGGCGGCGGGGATGGCGGTCGGACCGGTCAACGACACCGAGCCGATGTCAGAGCTGATGCCGACCAGCTTGTCATCGACGTCTGGGGAGTTGTTGGCCGCCACGAAGATCAGCTGCACGGTACGGCCCGGCTTGAGGTAGTCACCGGTCTGCACGGCCTGGATGTGAACATTGCGCAGGGCGATGTCCTTCACGTTCGCCGTATTGCCGTTGACTGCCGACTCCTGGTTGGCGGTCTGCGAGATCTGACCCGATGAGCAGCCGGTGACAAGCAGGGCGCCGGCTGCCAGGCCGGCGGTTGCTGCCACGAGGCGATTCGTCAAGCGGTTCACAGCAGCCTCCTGCTTGGCCGGGTGCGGTCGGCACGCTCTCGCCGCCGCGGTTCAACTATGCAGAGTAGTAGGTAGGGCGGCCGTGCGGTAGCTGAGGGTTGCCGGATGTCGTCGGCGGCGTCGCGAACCCTTGCTGGGACAGGTGTGAAACCAGCTGCGTCATGCACGCTTTCTTCACCCTGTCAACCCCCACTCTTCACGCACGGTGCCCCTGACCTGCACCGTTGTTCCGCACCCACTTCGGCACCGTGCTAGCATTGAGATGTGAAAGGGGCTCGAATCTGATGATTTTCAAGGTCGGAGACACCGTTGTCTATCCTCACCACGGTGCTGCATTGATCGAAGCGATCGAAACCCGGACCATCAAAGGCGAACAGAAAGAGTATCTCGTCTTGAAGGTCGCCCAGGGAGACCTGACCGTTCGAGTTCCAGCCGATAATGCCGAGTACGTGGGCGTGCGTGACGTTGTTGGTCAGGAGGGCCTCGACAAGGTCTTCCAGGTCCTGCGCGCGCCGCACACCGAAGAGCCGACCAACTGGTCGCGCCGCTACAAGGCCAACCTCGAGAAGCTGGCTTCGGGAGACGTGAACAAGGTTGCCGAGGTCGTCCGCGACCTGTGGCGCCGCGACCAGGAGCGTGGACTGTCCGCGGGCGAGAAGCGCATGCTGGCCAAGGCCCGCCAGATCCTGGTCGGCGAGCTGGCATTGGCTGAGAACACCGATGACGCGAAGGCCGAGATCATCCTCGACGAGGTTCTGGCCGCCGCGTCCTGACTGACCTGAGGCGATCGGTGTCCGACACGGTCGCGGTCGTCACAGCGGCCGGCTCCGGTGAACGGCTTGGCGCCGGCATCCCGAAGGCTTATGTCGAACTCGGCGGCTGCACGATGCTGGAACGCTCCGTTGACGGCTTGCTCGCCTCGGGCGTGGTCGACCGCGTCGTGGTGGCGGTGCCCGCAGACCGGGTCGACGAGACCAAGCTGCTGCTCGGCGACCGTGCCACCGTGGTGGCCGGCGGATTGGAACGTCCCGAGACGGTGCGCCATGCGCTGGCCGCGGTCGGCGACCCGGACTTCGTCCTCGTCCACGACGCGGCCCGGCCGTTGACACCCGCAGACCAGATTCAGCGAGTGGTGACGGCACTGCGCGAGGGGCTGCGTGCGGTCATACCGGTGCTGCCGGTGGTCGACACCGTCAAGGCGGTCGACGCGAACGGCGTCGTCCTCGGCACGCCGGAACGGGCGGGGCTGCGCGCCGTCCAGACACCCCAGGGCTTCGAGACCGAGCTGCTGCGCCGCGCCTACGACCGCGCGGCCGGCGCGGTGGTCACCGATGACGCGTCGTTGGTGGAGTTTCTCGGCACGCCCGTACACACGGTTGCCGGCGACATCCGGGCATTCAAGATCACCACCCCGCTGGACCTGCGGCTGGCCCAGGCGCTGTTGACGTGACGATTCCCCGCGTCGGCCTCGGCACCGACGTCCACCCGATCGAGCCGGGCCGGCCCTGCTGGCTATTCGGTCTGTTGTTCGACGGCGCCGACGGCTGCTCGGGGCACTCCGACGGTGACGTCGCCGTCCACGCATTGTGCGATGCGCTGCTCTCGGCCGCCGGTCTCGGCGATCTGGGCGCGGTGTTCGGGGTCGACCAGCCACAGTGGCGCGGTGTCACCGGCGCGCAGATGCTTGCCCACGTCCGGGACCTGGTGGCCGCCGCCGGATACATCGTCGGCAATGCGGCGGTGCAGGTGATCGCCAACCGCCCCAAGGTCGGGCCGCGTCGCGAGGAAGCGCAGCGGGCGCTCTCCGGGTTGCTGGGCGCGCCGGTGTCGGTGTCGGCGACGACCACCGACGGTCTGGGACTGACGGGCCGCGGCGAGGGAATGGCCGCAGTGGCGACCGCTTTGGTGGTGGACCGTTCCGACGCGATGCCCGACGACGGCGAATAGGCCGGTAAGCTGGCGCGTCGTGACCGAGCTGCGACTGCACGATACCTACACGGGTACCGTGCGCGAGTTCGTACCGCTGCGTCCCGGGCACGCCTCGATCTATCTGTGCGGCGCCACCGTGCAGGGCCTGCCCCACATCGGCCACGTCCGCAGTGGCGTCGCGTTCGACGTCCTGCGCCGCTGGCTGATGGCCAAGGGCTATGACGTCGCCTTCATCCGCAACGTCACCGACATCGACGACAAGATCCTCAACAAGGCCGCCGACGCCGGCCGGCCCTGGTGGGAGTGGGCCGCCACCCACGAGCGGGAGTTCGCCGCCGCCTACGACGCGCTCGGCGTGCTGCCGCCGTCGGCCGAGCCCCGCGCGACCGGGCACATCACCCAGATCGTCGAGCTCATCGAGCGTCTCGTCGACACCGGTCACGCCTACACCGGAGCCGGTGACGTCTACTTCGACGTCCTGAGCTTTTCCGACTACGGCAACCTCTCCGGGCACAAGATCGACGACGTGCACCAGGGCGAGGGCGCCGGCGAGGGTAAACGCGACCAGCGTGACTTCACCCTGTGGAAGGGCGCCAAGCCGGGCGAGCCGTCGTGGCCCACCCCATGGGGACGCGGCCGACCCGGCTGGCATTCCGAGTGCGTGGCCATGGCGCACGAGTACCTCGGTCCGGAATTCGACATCCATTGCGGCGGAATGGATCTGGTGTTCCCACACCACGAGAACGAGATCGCGCAGGCCCGCGCGGCCGGCGACGGTTTCGCCCGTTACTGGCTGCACAACGGCTGGGTCACCATGGGCGGCGAGAAGATGAGCAAGTCACTGGGCAACGTGCTGGCGATACCGGCTGTGCTGCAACGGGTTCGGCCCGCCGAGCTGCGGTACTACCTGGGCAGCGCGCACTATCGGTCGATGCTGGAGTTCTCCGAGACGGCTCTGCAGGACGCGGTGAAGGCCTACACCGGCATCGAGGAGTTCCTGCACCGGGTACGCGTCCGGGTGGGTGCGGTGGTGCCCGGTGGGTGGACCGAGAAGTTCGGGGCCGCACTCGACGACGATCTCGCCGTGCCGATCGCGCTGGCCGAGGTGCACCACGCACGCGCCGACGGCAACCGGGCCTTGGAGTCCGGCGACCACGACACGGCGCTGGCCAAAGCGGCCGAAATCCGAGCCATGATGGGCATTCTCGGCTGCGACCCGCTCGACGAGCGCTGGGAGAATCGCGACGAGACCTCCGCCGCGCTGGGAGCCGTCGACGTCCTGGTGCGCGCCGAGCTCGAACGCCGCGACGAGGCCCGGCGGACCCGTGACTGGGCCCAGGCCGACGAGATCCGCGACCGGCTGAACGAAGCCGGCATCGAGGTCACCGACACCGCCGACGGTCCGCAGTGGGCTCTTCGCGAGGAAGGCAAGTAGATGGCCGGAAACTCGCGGCGACGCGGCGCAGTCCGCAAGGCCGGTACCAAGAAGGGCCCAACCGTCGGCTCCGGCGGGGTGCGCCGGCGCGGCCTGGAGGGTCGGGGCGCCACGCCCCCCGCACACATGCGCCCCGGGCACCCGGCGGCGCGGCGCGCGGTCAAGCAGACCCAGACCCGCAGGCAGACCAAGCCCACCGACGAGACCGAGATGGTGCTGGGCCGCAACCCGGTTGTCGAATGCCTGCGGGCAGACGCACCGGCGACGGCGTTGTATGTCGCACTCGGCGCCGAGGCCGATGAGCGCTTGACCGAGTCGGTCACGCTGGCCGCCGACCGCGGCATCCCGATTCTCGAGGTGCCGCGCACCGACCTGGACCGGATGAGCTCCAACGGTCTGCACCAGGGCATCGCGCTTCAGGTGCCGCCGTACGCCTACGCCCACCCCGACGACCTGCTGGCCGCGGCCACCGGCGACACCGAGCCGGCGCTTCTGGTCGCCCTCGACAACATCTCCGACCCGCGCAACCTCGGGGCCATCGTGCGCTCGGTGGCGGCGTTCGCCGCGCACGGTGTGCTGATCCCGCAGCGACGGTCGGCGTCGGTGACGGCGGTGGCGTGGCGCACCAGCGCGGGTGCGGCCGCGCGGGTTCCGGTGGCGCGCGCCACGAACCTCACCCGGACGCTCAAGGAGTGGTCCGACGCCGGCCTGCAGGTCGTCGGTCTCGACGCCGACGGCGACATCACCCTCGACGAGTTCGACGCCTCCGGACCGCTGGTCGTGGTGGTCGGCTCGGAGGGCAAGGGGCTCTCTCGGCTGGTGCGGCAGAACTGCGACGCGGTGATCTCCATCCCGATGGCCGGGCCGATGGAGTCATTGAACGCCTCGGTGGCCGCCGGTGTGGTGCTGGCCGAGATCTCCCGGCAGCGCCGCCGTTAGTCAGGAGCCCTCATGCGCAAAATTTCGTCATCGCTTGCCATCTCGCTGATTTTGGTCTGCGCAACGCTCGTCGCGCCCGCACCGGCCGTGGCCGAGTCGACGTCCTTCGACCTGCAGGCCCACCGCGGCGGACGCGGTGAGACCACCGAGGAGTCACTCCGCGGCTTCGCCAAGGCCCTCGAGCTGGGCGTCACCACACTGGAACTGGACATCGTGGTGTCCAAAGACGCCCAGCCGATGGTCTGGCACGACCCGGTGATCGAGGCTGCGAAATGCGCCGACACCGCGCCGGCGTTCGCGGGCGACTCGGCCTATCCGTACGTCGGCAAGCAGGTCAACGAGCTGACGTTGCGGCAGCTGCGCACCCTCGACTGCGGCAAGCTGCTGCCGGACTTCCCGTCCGCCGAGGTGGTCAAGGGCAACAAGATCGCCACGCTGCCTGAGGTTTTCGCGCTGACCGACTCCTATGGCGCCGATGTCCGCTACAACATCGAGACCAAGGTGGAGGCCGAGAAGCCCCAGACGTCGGCGCCACCGCAACAGTTCGTCGACGTCATCCTCGCCGCGGTGCGCGCAGCCGGCAAGACCGACAAGGTCGAGATCCAGAGCTTCGACTGGCGCACTCTGCCGATGGTGCGCGCCGCGGAACCCTCGATCCCGCTGGTCGCCCTGTACGACGAGACCACCTGGGTCCCCGGATCACCCTGGCTCAACGGAGTCGACCCGGCTGCGGTCGGCGATCCGATCATCGGCGCCGTGCTGGTCGGAGCGAACATCATCTCGCCGGGTTACTCGGTGCCGTACGGGCAGACCCCCGCCGACCCGGACTTTCAGCTGGTGGCCGACCGCGCCTACGTCGACCGTGCCCACGGGTGGGGGCTTCGGGTGATCCCGTGGACGATCAACGACCCCGCCACGATGAACGCGCAGATCGACGCCGGCGCCGACGGGATCATCACCGACTACCCGACCCGGCTGCGGGCGGTGATGGCCGACCGCGGCATGCCACTGCCACCGGCCTATCACAAGGCGGGTTGATATCAGGTTTAGACCCGCCCGTCCGCCCGCCCTGCTGATGTAATACTCTGCGCCACAACAGGTTTGCTAGCGAACCGACGTAGGTCAGGTTGGGCCCGATGTTCACCCCGGCCAGCACTGCCGGCACCAGCGAGCTGACCAGGTGCGTCCAGACTCAGGTCCAGGGGTCGGCGCGCTGCCACACAGTCGGCAGATGCAGGGCGACACCGTCTCGTTCGGCCAGCCGGGACAGCACCCGCATCGTGACGTCGAGGTCGTCACCGGCATAGGGCAGCGCCCGCATCGGTTCGGACAGCGGGCGGAAGAAGTCGTCCCAGTGGATCAGTACCGTCCGCCGCGCCCCCACCGCAGCGACGGTTTCCTCCCAATACCGGGTGATGTAGTCCTGCGGTTGCACGCCGAGCTGGCCCACGCCGAGGTAGGCCACTTCCGCGCGCCTGCCGTCGAGGGCACCCGGCAGAAAGCCTGCGCTGCCCTGGATCAGCAGCCGCCGATCGCTGGGTGCGTGGTGGATCAGCGTCGACCACGCCTCACCGCATCGGTAGGCCGACGCCTTCGCCGGCGGGACGACGGGTTCGGTGATCTCGCCAGGGAAGCGGTCGGGCGGGCAGTGGTGCGACTCGATCAGCGTCACGCCGAACGGGCCGAGGGTCAGTTCTTCACCCGGTGTGGCGAGGACGATGCTGTCGGAGGAAAGTCCCTGTCCTTCGGCGACATTCGCCGCTGACCGGCCGCCGACCAGTCGAGCGCCGGTGCGCTGGGCGACCACCGCGGAATCCAGCACGTGGTCGAAATGGGTGTGCACCGGCAGCACCGCCGCGAGCCGGTTGACCCCGGCGCGGTTCAGGCAGTAGTCGATGCGCGACTCCGAGGGTGCCAGCTTGCGCAACCCGACGTCGAGAAGGCCGGGGCGGGAGAAGAACCCGTCGGTCATCAGCGCCGAGGTGCCGTCGTCGACGAGTACCGTCGACACTCCCAGCCAGGTCACCGACAGCGCCGAATCCGGCTCGGCCGCGGGTACGTCGAAGCGATCCCGATAATCGTCGATGTCCGGGCGGCCGAGCTTGAGCCGCATCAGGTGAATGCCGCCAACTCGACTCCGTCGGCCAGCAGACGTTTGCGCACCGCGGTGGCGATCTCGATCGCACCCGGTGAATCGCCGTGCACGCAAACGGATTCCACTTCCACCTCGATCGTGGAGCCGTCGGCCGCGATGACCCGCCCGGAGGCGACCATGGCGGCGACGCGTTCGGCGATCTGGTTGGGGTCGTGCAGCACAGCGCCCATCTCCCGCCGGGACACCAGCTGGCCATCGGACCGGTAGGCGCGGTCGGCGAACGCCTCGGCGACGGTGCGCAGTCCCAGCCGGCGGGCCTCGTCGAAGAACACCGACCCGGACAGCCCGAGGACCGGCAGCGCGGGGTCGACGGCGTGGACCGCCTCGGCGACGGCACGGGCCTGTTCGCGGTCCTTGACGATCGTGTTGTACAGCGCGCCATGGGGTTTGACGTAGCCG
>Ga0209254_10007015_pt1 | contig 10390 bp, 9 predicted proteins | sample FrelakmetDIP11DI_FD_187148 | JGI IMG/M metagenome (GOLD analysis project Ga0209254, IMG submission 187148) | Freshwater lake sediment microbial communities from the University of Notre Dame, USA, for methane emissions studies - DIP11 DI (SPAdes)... | ecosystem: Environmental > Aquatic >... | reverse complement strand
AAGCCATACCGGTGCATCCCAGTGTCAACCTTGACGTGCACCGGCACTCTCACACCCTGGGATTTTGCCTGGGTGGATAAGGCTTGCGCAAGGTCCATGGTAGTCAGGCTGGGAGTGAGCCACCATTTGGTAACTATTTCAGCCCCATTGGGTGGCGTGAAACCCATAACCAGGATTGGAGCCCGAATCCCGGCTTTCCTTAGCACAACTCCTTCGTATGTCCAGTGAACTCCCAGCATGTCGGCTCCGGCTTCCAGAGCAGCCTGCGCTACCGGTATTGCACCGTGACCGTATGCATTAGCCTTGACCACCGCAATAACTTTCACTTTTCCCCCCACGTGTCGCTTGATGGCTTTTACGTTGAACGCTATTGCGTCCAGGTCGATCTCAGCCCAGGTTAGCACTCCAGGAATCATTTTTCTTTTACCTATATATAGAGATCTGTAATTTGTTTTAAGATTTCTTTCCTTATAACGCTCTCAGTTCTCAAGAATTTCCAATACTTCAGGCAGGATGGTTTTTACCCATACTTGATACATTTTGCTGGAAGGGTGTAATCCGTCTTCTGCGATCAGAGATGGATCATTGGATGCCTGTCGTGAGATGGTTGTTACATCGATATAGTGAACTTCACCACACTCCGCTTCCTGGCGATTGATTTGATTAAATCGATCAATCTCCTCTGTGATCCGGAGGCGAACACGTCCTTCTGCAAAGGGAGTCACTCCCCAATCTGGGATCGAAAGCACCATGACGCGAAAAGGTTGATTATCTGCCAGGTAGATGGCCTTTTCCATTAGTTGGTGGAATTGAAAGTGATATTCTTCGAGATCCCTGTTCTGAAACTGGTTATTGACCCCGATCAGCAAGGAAACCAGATCGAATCCGGTTTCGATTTCTTGGCATTTAATGGCCTTAATCAGGTCACCCGTGGTCCAACCAGTTTGTGCGATGATCACCGGTTCTGCCATTGGGAATCCTCTGAGGCGAAGTTCAGTCACCAGCTGCAATGGCCAGCCTTCGGTCTGGTCAACGCTTTCACCGATGGTGTAAGAATCGCCCAAGAATAGGGTTTTCACAATTTGATATCTCATTTTCGATGCCCAATTATACAGGACTCAGAGAGAGAAAGCATGATCCAGCAGAAAGTTCTTAACAGAATTGGTGTTATGAGAAATAATATATGAGCTTCCAAGGAAAGGAGGAGAATGATCACACCGTACTTTCAATTAAATCCCTTCATCTCAGATTCACATTTTCTAATATCCAATTTAATCCTAAAAGGAGAAGAAAAGAAATGAAGAAAGTTACTATTATTTTGTCTGGCTTGCTTCTTCTGAGCATGCTCATGACTTCTTGCGCCCCGCAAACGGTTGTCGAGACTGTTGTAGTGGAGAAAGTTGTCACAGAGATTGTTGAAGTCGCAGGCACTCCTGAAGTCAAGGAAGTTGTGACTACGGTCATAGTTACTCCTGAACCCGAGACCAACAAACTGGAAATATTCCACTGGTGGACCGCACCTGGCGAGCGGGAAGCTGCAGACGCCATGTTTGCTGCGATGAATGCTGCTTACCCCGAGGTCGAGATCGTCGAGAATCCGGTACCAGGTGGTGGCGGAACTGAACACCGTATCGTTCTGAAAGCCCGAATCACTGCTGGTATACCGCCAGACACTTTCCAGACATTAGGTGGAGCAGAATTGAAGGACTATGTAGACAGCAATGTTTTGGAGCCTCTGGATGATTTCTATGCAGAAAAAGATTATGCCAGTATGATCCCAAAACCCTTGCTAAATGCCGTGACAATTGATGGTCATCCTTACTCCGTACCGTTGAATATGCATCTGGAAAACATCCTCTATTACAACCTGAAGTTGTTTGAGGAGCTGGGTCTTAGCGCACCAACAGGTTATGATGACTTGATCGCAGCTTGTGAAGCTATTAAGGTAGCCAAACCAGAAATGGTTTGCCTGGCTGTGGGCTTTAAGGACAATTGGTCTGATGTCTTTGTACTCGATACAATCATGATGGAGCTGGGTGGTCCTGAGTATTATGTCAAGTTCTTCAAGGGCGAGATCGACGTTGCAAATGATCCCATCTTCAGGAGTCGTTGGAGAAATTCGCTGCACTGCAACCATATATCAATATGAGCGATCACTCAAGCTTAACTTGGGATCAGGCAGTCGGTGCAGTTGGTGCAGAACAGGCAGCCATGACTATTATGGGCACATGGGCAATCGGCGCTTTCACTAAAGGCTCGAACTGGCAACCCGGTGTGGATTTTGGAGCCGTGAACTATCCCACCAAACCTGAACGTATCTTGCTGTTCCACCCCGACACCTATGGATGCACAGTCGGCGCTCCTCACCCAGAAGCGTGCTACAAATGGTTAGATGTGGTTGCTTCACCCGAGTTGCAGATTCCTACTGATGTCACTCAAGGCGGTTTGTTCGCTCGTACCGATATCGACCCCATGGAATTCCCCGATCCCATCCGCCAGGAGATGCAGAAGTTTGTGAGTGAGAATCCCGATAAACTAATTCTTGACCAGCATGGCACAATTCTCCCCAATCCTGCTCAAGTAACTTACCGGGTTATTATCTCGAGCTTCTTTGCATCAGCAGATCCGGATGTCGATGCAGCCATCCAAGAGGTAGCTAACATGATGACTACCTTCAATGTTCTTGAAGGAGCAGCCTGGTATCAGTGGCCTTAGAATGCGAAATCAAATCGGTTAATCGCTGGGGATAGAATCAATCGAGATATAACCTTTTTGTTAGAATAAACAGGTAGGGATACATGAGACTTATGTGTCCCTACCTGACTCTGAATTAAAAAGGGGACGATCATCAAGAAATTTATAATTATTGTTGATTTGAGGTGGCTTAAGTGATCTCTGAAAAGACGCAAAGAGGGAGAAGTGAAACAAACGTTTCAGAATTCTTGGTTTTTACACTTCCCTTGCTGGTTTTCTTACTTATCCTGTATGGGACTTTGTTTTGGAACATCTACGTTTCCATGTCAAATTGGGTCAGCACTGCCGCCGATTACACCTTTTCTGGATTGAAATGGTATAGCTATCTATTTTCCCAGGGCCGTTTTTGGGTGGACGTTCAAAATAATTTAAAATGGCTTATCCTTGGAGTAGTACCTACCATGGTAGTTGCGATACTCCTGGCTTATCTTTTAGAGCTTGTCCCCTTTCCAGGGGTTGAATCCTATATCCGAACCCTTATCCTTTATCCGGTCGCCATGTCATTTGTTGTAACCGGAACCATTTGGTCTTGGATGTATCAACCGGAGAGGGGAGTTTTCAACACCATATTAGGCAGCCTCGGAATCCATTCCCCCTTTACCTATACCAACGATCCAGCCACAGCAACTTATTGGTTAATCTTGATTTTTATCTGGCAATACCTTGGTTTTTCTGTAATTATTATCCAATCATCCTTGCGTACTTCTGAATTGCAGGAGATGGTCGAAGCAGCTACAGTGGATGGGGCTTCGAAGCTCAGAATTTTGGTATCAGTAATCGTACCCAATATTCGCTCTGGAATCCTGGTTTTAGTATCACTGCTGTTGATATCGACACTGAAAGTATTTGATATTGTTTGGATCGTAACCAGAACTGGTCCTGGCATTGCGACCGATGTGTTGGCGACTAATATGATCGTCACTGCTTATGACCAGCGCCTTGCCTCAGCAGGCGCCGCAATTGGGGTGATCATCTTCCTCCTGGCATTCATCATTATTATCCCCTACACCGTTTACGCCCTCAGGAAGTGGTTTGAATGAAAAGCAAGAATACCACTCTTAAAATCATCGTTTTTGTTGTCCTTATAGGGTTGACCTGCGCCTATCTATTACCTATCTACGTCATGGTCACGAATTCCCTGAAGACGCTGCCGGAGATTCAACAGAGAACTTACTTAGCGTTTCCTGAGGTTCCTCAAGTTCAGAATTACTCTTCTGCCTTATTTGGTAGCCGTGAGTTTATGATTCCTATGAAACGCCCCATTCTAAACTCGACCATTATCACTGTGGCGGTGACCGTTCTTGCAGCATTCTTTGGAGGTTTGGGAGGTTACTATCTAAGCCGTTCTAGAACTACTTTTGCCCGGGTGGTCTTTGTCCTGGTAGGAATTGCTCTGTACTTACCGTATCAGGCTGTGATTATTCCGCTGACTACCATCACAGCAAAAAGTGGATTGGCAAACTCATATTGGGGTTTAATCTTGAGCTACCTGATTATCAATATGCCACTGGCTTCAGTATTGATGGGTACGTTCTTTCTCAGTATTCCAAGGGAGTTAGAAGAAGCCGCTCAAGTGGATGGTGCATCCAAATTACAGATTTTCTTCAAAATTGTCATGCCCATATCATTGCCAGCTTACGCCTCGGTAGCCATTCTTATTTTCACCCAGGTATGGAACGAGTTCTTTATTGCGTTAACCTTAAGCACCCCCAAAACTCAAACCGTACAGGTAGCCATGGCAATGACCCAGGGAAGCACAATCTCTCCATATAATCTGCAAATGGCAGCTTCCCTCCTAACCGTTGCAGTTCCCTTGATGTTTTTCTTGTTTCTGGGTAGATATTTCGTGCGCGGAATCCTGGCAGGCGCACTAAAAGGCTAGGATGAATTCTTTTCTAAAAGCATCCTGCATCATTGCGGGATGCTTTTATATTATCGTTTCGAATATCAAGTGCTATAATGAATTAATGGGCTCAAAATAATTAAATTTCCAAGGTGTGAACTGCATTGTGACTTTAAAAGTATTATTTGAAGATGTTAATCGGTAACTAGACAAGCTGGACAAGGAGAAGCTATGCCGCAAACTAAGAAACGCACCATCACCGCTGAGGATCTATATCGATTTCAATTGATTAATGATGTGCGAATCTCACCCGATGGGAAGAATGTAGTCTACACTGTCTCTAAAGTTGATCGAAAGACTGAAAAGAAATTCTCCAACCTGTGGGTGGGCCTAACCGAGGGAGATGAACCTCGCCAGTTCACCTTTGGGGAACAATACGATGGGCAACCGCGCTGGTCTCCTGACGGTAGCCAGATCGCTTTTCTATCCAATCGAGGCGACAAAGAAAAGCCTGCCCAAATCTACCTTATACCTTTCCAAGGAGGGGAATCTCACCAGCTGACCCACATCGAAGGCGAAATTGGAGATTTTGTCTGGTCTCCAGATGGTAAACGCTTCGCTTGCGCAATTCGTAAGACCGACCTGGATGTGCTGGAACGTGAAAAGGACGATCAGAAGAAGAAGTTGGGAGTAGCTTCCCGGCATTACGATCGGGTTTTCTATAAATTAGATGGTTTTGGTTACTTACCAAAAGAAAGATGGCATATCTGGAGTATTGATGCTCAAACCGGGAAGGGAAAACAGTTGACTGACCACCAGGTTTTTGATGAACAATCCCCCGCCTGGTCTCCTGATAGTAGATGGATTGTCTTCACCTCCAATCGCAGCCATGATCCAGATTTTAACCTCGATTCGATTGACCTTTTAGTCATACCCGCGGTTGGAGGTGAGCTGCGGACCATCACTACGCCCATCGGTGAGAAATCGATGCCAAGCGTTTCACCAGACGGAAGATGGATTGCCTATTTCGGGATAGAAGGAGAGGGACTGTCTTACAAGAACAACAGCCTCTGGATCGTCCCGTTCGATGGGTCGGCAGCCCCGCGAAACCTGACCGAGAAGCTTGATATTCACCTCTCCTCCATGGTCATCAATGACATGGGTCAGCCCGAGATGATGCCTCCCACCTGGTCCACGGATAGTCAAACGATTTATTTCCCGGTGGCGATCCATGGAAGCTCGACCCTCAATTCAATCTCAATAACCGGAGAAAACTTCCAGACACTGATCGGTGAAGGCGGTACAGTAGGTAGTTTCTCCTTGGACAAGAAACAGGAACGACTGGCTTATTTCTATGGAACTATGACTGATCCTTGCCAGGTGCATATTCTTGAACTCCCACCCAAAAATTCGCGACCGCTCACGAAGATCAATCAGGATCTGTTAAAAACCATCAACTTGGGAGAGATCGAAACCTGTTGGATTAAAGGAGCCGCAGGAAGTGACTTACAGGGATGGATCCTAAAACCACCGGGATTTGATCCCAAGCTGAAATACCCATCTATCCTGGAAATCCATGGCGGACCGCTAACGCAGTACGGCAACTTCTTCATGCACGAGTTTTATTTTTTGGCAGCCCAGGGTTATGTCGTTCATTTTTGTAACCCACGCGGAGGCCGAGGGTATGGCGAGGAGCATGCCAAGGCTATCTGGGGAGATTGGGGAAACGCGGATTATGCTGACATCATGAGTTGGACCGACTTCGTAGCGCGGAAACCTTACATTGATAAAAAGCGAATGGGCGTTACAGGAGGCAGTTATGGTGGTTATATGACGGTTTGGATTATTGGGCATACAGACCGCTTTAAAGCTGCCATCACCCAGAGATGCGTGAGCAATTTAACCAGCATGTGGGGTTCGAGTGACTTCAATTGGGCATTTCAATATGAGTTGCAGGCTGGCCCTCCTTTCGAAGACTTAGAGAAATTTTGGAATATGTCACCTATCAAATACATCGGCAACGCAAAGACCCCCACCCTTGTCTCCCACAGCGAGAACGATCTGCGGTGTCCCATTGAACAGGGTGAGCAGGTCTTTGTGGCGCTCAAGCGCATTGGCGTGAACACCGAGATGATCCGCTTTCCCGAGGAGTTCCACGGCCTTTCTCGAACTGGCCGGACCGACCGGCGTATAATTCGCTTGAACCATTTTGTTCGATGGTTTGAAAAGTATCTGAAATATTAGATGATGAATCCGTTAAAAAACTTTAGATCCATAGCCTTGCTCTGCTTGCTATTCACTTTTGGGCAGAGGGCTTGCATGCTATTTTCACCCAAGGCGACCCCTACTTCGACCGCTCAACCGCTTGAGACTCTGGTGGCCCAAACTATCGCTGCTCAGGAGACACTTTCAGCTGGAAGCTCCGCGGTTGTCAAGCTTACCCAGATTGCAGCCAATACTCCTACCAGGACGCTCACGGCTACCGCGTCTCCAACTGCGACCTTTCTTCCCCCAACACCGACCCTTTTCTTCCTCACCCCCACGCCCATTCCTGCAATACCCCCTACCTTCGTACCCATTCCTCCGATACCTCCAAATCCTCCCCCTCCTCCCGTTCCTCCCGAACCTCCGACTGTTCCATGCAATTGGGCGCAATATATTAAAGATGTGACCGTTCCAGATGGCACTACTTTCTCTCCAGGGACGAAGTTCACCAAAATCTGGCGGCTCCGGAATATCGGATCTTGCGTCTGGACAGCAGGGTATTCGCTTGTTTTTACCAGTGGCGACCGCATGCAGTCTACCGACCAGGTTCCACTATCCGGAATTGTTCATCCTGGAGAAAGTATGGATGTAGCTGTGGATTTGATAGCGCCAGCTTCAGCGGGACATTATCGAGGTTATTGGATGCTAAGAGATCCCTATGGACGGGTCTTTGGCATCGGTAATTATGCTCAGAAAGCTTTTTGGGTAGACATTATGGTCTCTACAAGCGATCAGGACGAGTATGATTTTACAGCCAACATGTGCAAGGCCACCTGGCGTAACAGCACCCAGAATTTACCATGCCCTGGTAATAGTAGCGATCCTAAAGGATCTGTTTTATTACTCCAGGGCGCTCAGCTTGAAAATGGAGAATACAGGAATGTACCAACGCTTTGGACACGTCCTCAGCAGATAGTTGACGGGTGGATCATTGGTGTCTATCCAATCTACACAGTCAAGCAAGACGACCTGTTTATAGCCGATATTGGTTGTCTGAGCAATAGCACTGGATGCAACGTGGTTTTCTATTTGGACTTTATCATAAAGGGTCAGCCGTCTAAGAACCTGGGGATCTGGCAGGAGTTTTATGATGGAAAAATAACTCGGGTTGAAGTAGATCTGTCCAGTATAAAGGACGCCTCGGTCCAATTTATCCTGAGTGTAAAAAACCAGGGAAGTCCTACTTCAGCAAATGCCTTTTGGTCGTCTCCTTTAATTCAGCAAGTCATCCCACTCTTTTCTCTTATCCGTTAGCCATTCATTAACAAGGCTCCGTCTGGAATGTATTTGATACTTCTCTCTTCATAACAGTTTGAAAGCCATTAAGAAAACACAGCAGGATCTTCGAAGATCCTGCTGTTTATTTGATATGTTCCTGTTGATTGGATTAGCTTAAAAGAACAACGTTAGCAGCTTGCAATCCCTTAGGTCCCTCTTCAATTGAAAACTCGACTGTCTGACCTTTATTGAGCCGGCGATATCCCTCCATCTGGAGGGCTGTGTAATGGACAAATACATCCTCGCCTTCCTCTCGACCGATGAAACCATAACCTTTTGCTGCGTTGAACCACTTCACGGTTCCAGTAATACGATCATTCATGTTCCTTTCTCCATCTTTGCATGAAATTCTTGCATCGTCTTTCCAGGTTGTTGTGGTTTATTGAAAGCCTACAGACCTGAGAAAACCGCATACAACGGGAGCGAGGTTATCACTACTCAGAGTTGGTGTCAAGATTCTTGATCCTGATGAATGAAATATTCGGTTTTATATAGATTTAGTCTTGATGATCGCGATCGACGGGCAGCTCGTAAAGCTCCAGCATAACCCCATAAGCGCTTTTCGGGTGGATAAAAGCATACTTCTTTCCACCTGACCCCGTAATAGGCGTTTCGTTTATCAGTTGGATGCCTTTATCTCTTAGATGTTTGAGCATCTCGTCGATGTTATCCACTTCCAGGCATAGGTGATGCATGCCGGCGCCGCGTTTCTCCAGGTAACGAGTTAAACCCGAGTCCGTTGTCGTAGGCATCACCAGCTCGATTTCATTTCCATCCAATGGTAGGAATGCCACTTTTGATTTCTCGTCGGGAATTTCTTCGACATGCGATAACCTGATCCCAAGAGCCTCCGTCCAGAAGGAGAGTGTCTCTTCCAGATTATCAACCAAAATGGCTATGTGATCGATTCGCTTTATATTTGGCATGTTTTTCTCCAAATTCATAAATTGATATGGTCTTCATATCCATGCAGGTGGCTCATATTCACCCCAAATGTCACGTAAAACACCACATATCTCCCCCAGGGTGACATGATTCTCCACGCAAGCCACAAATAGCGGCACCATGTTTTCTTTGCTGCGAGCTCCAGCTTCTAGCTGGTTTAAGAGGTCGCTTACTCGAGCAGAATCTCTTTTGTCTCGTAGCTCCTTCAGACGTATTCGTTGTTTTTGTTCGATCTCCGGGTTGACCTTCAATCGTTCGAGTTCTATATTTTCGTCGACTTGAAAAATGTTCACACCGACCACTCTCTCTTCTTCCTGTTCCACGGCTTGCTGGAAAGCATAGGCTGCGTTCTGGATCTCATCCTGGATGAATCCACGTTCGATGGCAGCCAATGCGCCTCCCATTTGTTTGATTCTTTGGATATAAGAGGTCGCCCGGTTCTCGATCTCGTCGGTCAGGTGTTCCAGCAGGTAGGAGCCAGCCAGGGGATCAATCGAGTCCGCCACACCCGATTCAAAGGCGATGATTTGCTGGGTACGCAGAGCAACTTGCACTGCTTTTTCAGTTGGTAACCAGAGGGCTTCGTCTTTGGAGTTGGTGTGTAAAGATTGCGTGCCTCCCAACACTGCCGCCAGGGCTTGCAAGGTCACTCGAATAACATTGTTTTCAGGCTGTTGTGCGGTCAGGGTCGAACCTGCAGTCTGGGTATGGAAGCGGAGCATCCAGGAGCGTGGGTCTTGAGCCTTGAAATCCTCTCGCATGATCTTCGCCCATATCCTCCTCGCGGCACGGAACTTTGCGATTTCTTCCAGGAAATTGTTGTGCGAGTTGAAGAAGAAGGATAATTGGCTGGCAAAGCTATCCACGTCTAATCCCGCCTCGATGGCTGCCTGGACGTATGCCACACCGTCTGCCAGGGTAAAAGCGACTTCCTGTACAGCGGTCGATCCAGCCTCCCGGATGTGATAACCGGAGATGCTGATGGTGTTCCAGTGGGGAATCTCGGACTGGCAGTATCGGAAGACGTCCGTGATCAGGCGCATGGAAGGTACTGGAGGGAAGATGTAAGTGCCACGGGCAATATACTCTTTAAGTATGTCGTTTTGGATAGTTCCCCGCAGCTGATGGGTCTCGACACCCTGTCTCTTTGCTACCGCCACGTACATAGCCAGCAGGATGGCAGCAGGTGCGTTGATGGTCATGCTGGTGGAGACTTTCCCTAAGGGAATATCCTGGAAAAGCAAGGCTATGTCTTCAACTGAGGAAATTGAGACTCCCACTTTTCCCACCTCCCCTTCTGCAATT
>Ga0209254_10007014_pt1 | contig 10393 bp, 11 predicted proteins | sample FrelakmetDIP11DI_FD_187148 | JGI IMG/M metagenome (GOLD analysis project Ga0209254, IMG submission 187148) | Freshwater lake sediment microbial communities from the University of Notre Dame, USA, for methane emissions studies - DIP11 DI (SPAdes)... | ecosystem: Environmental > Aquatic >... | reverse complement strand
CTCGACGACCTGCGCGAGCACCGCCACCTGGTGGTGCGCGACTCCGGCGCGCTGCGCAGCCGCAGCGGCGGCTGGCTCAACGAGAAGCGCTGGACCGTGTCGCACAAGGCCACCTCGATCCGCGCGGCCTGCATGGGCCTCGGCTTCGCGTGGTACCCGGAGGAGAATATCCGCGAGGAACTGGCGTCGGGGCGGCTTGCGCCACTGCCGCTCGCCGAGGGACGGGAGCGCTACGTGACGCTGTACCTGATATACGCGGATGCCGAGAGCGCCGGCCCCGGCGCGCGGCGGCTGGCGCAGATCCTGCGCGACAAGGTTGCGGAATCCTGCAGGTCGCGCGGTGAGGCGCCGATAATTTAGACTTCGCTCATGCATCTCGGACGGCTGCGCGCTGGCAAGCTCCGGGAGCAGGTGATCCTGCTCCTGTTGCCGCTATTGGCGTTCCGCCTGCTGGTCCCCGACGGCTTCATGCCCCGCTTCGGCGCCGGCCACACAGTCTCGATGCAGATGTGTCACGGCGACGCGCAGTCGGCCGCCGCAATGCGCTTGCTGCACGACCAGCCCGCATCCACGGCGCCGGGCAACCACGACGGTGCACGCCACGACGCTCCGTGCGTGTTCGCCGCGAGTGCCAGCGCAGCACCTGTGCCTTTTCTGCCGACACTACCCAACGCGGCCCCGACGCCTGACGCACTGCCGCTGCCGGCGCTCGTCACCCCCGCCCCTCGAGTCACTCACCGGACCCAATCCGCACGCGCACCTCCGCTGCCGGCCTAGCCGTCCCGCGCAGACCTTCGAAGTTTCCGGAGAGTGCCTGATGACCATATTTCGTGGCGCACCACGCGTGTGTGCGCTCGTTTCCCTGCTCGCTTTCATCGCCCCCGCCGGCGCAGCGGCTGCAGCCGTCGATCGTGCCGAATTCGAGGAAGTGGTGGTGACCGCCGCGCGCATGCATGCGCCGCTGCTGGTTACAACCGATCCCAAGGCGCCACGGCAGCCGTTGCCGGCACACGACGGCGCCGACTTCCTCAAGACCATCCCGGGGTTCTCGGTGATCCGCAAGGGCGGCACCGACGGCGACCCGGTGTTCCGGGGCATGGCCGCCTCGCGCGTCAACATCCTGCTCGACGGCGAGCAGGTGCTCGGCGGCTGTGGCATGCGCATGGACCCGCCGACCGCCTACGTGTTCCCGGAAGCCTACGACCGGATCGTCGTGGTGAAGGGCCCGCAGACCGTGCTGCACGGTCCGGGCAACTCGGCCGCCTCAGTGTCTTTCGAGCGCGACGTGCAGCGCTTCGACCAGGCCGGCTACACCGCCCGTGCGAGCGCACTCGGAGCGAGCGCGGGGCGCACCGACCTGGTGGGCGACCTGCGCTTCGGCGGACCGGCAGGCTACGGGCAACTCACCGGCACCCGCGCCGATGCCGACGACTACGAGGATGGCCACGGCGAGCGCGTGCACTCAGCCTACAACCGCTGGAGCACTAGCGCCGCGGTCGGCTGGACACCCGCGGCCGACACCGTGCTGGAACTGAGCGGCATCCGCAGCGACGGCGAGGCGGCCTACGCCGACCGCTCCATGGACGGGGTGAAATTCGATCGCGACAACTTCGGGCTGCGCTTCGAGCGGGGCCGGGACGGTGACCGGCTGCGGCGCGTCGAGGCCCAGGCCTACTACAACTACGTCGACCACGTGATGGACAACTTCAGCCTGCGCGATTTCGTGCCGACACCGGCCATGCCGGGCCGGGCGGTGCAGAACCCGGATCGCCTGACGACCGGCGGCCGCATGGCCTTCCAGTTCGACTGGCAAAGCGGCACGATCGCCACGGTCGGTGCCGACCTGCAGCAGAACCAGCACTCGCTGCGTACGACCATGGCGCAGGACGTGCGACCGTACCAGCAGCAGCCGCGCGTCGACGACGCGTGGTTCCGCAGCATCGGCGTGTTCGCCGAAGCGAACCACCGGCTCGACGCCCGCAACCGCATCGTGGCGGGACTGCGCGACGATGCCTGGGAGGCGCGTGACGAGCGCCAGACCTTGCGCGTCGGCATGGCGACGATACCGAATCCCACGGCCGGGCAGACGCGGCGTACACACCTGCCGAGCGGCTTCGCCCGCCTCGAGCACGACCTCGACGCCCGGCCGGCCACGCTGTATGCGGGCCTCGGGCACGTGCAGCGCTTTCCCGACTACTGGGAACTGGTGTCCGCCGGCAAGGAAAGCAGCACGAGCTTGAGCGCCTTCGACACCCTGCCCGAGCAGACCACGCAGTTCGACACCGGCGTGGTGTACTCCGGGGAACGGCTGACGGCGTCAGTGTCGGCGTTCTACTCCGACGTGAACGACTACATCCTGATCGAAACCGGTTACCGCAAGGGCGCACGCAGCGTTACCGTGACCCGCAACGTCGACGCGCGCACCTGGGGCGGCGAGGCGGACGCCACCGTGGCGCTCGCGCCGCACTGGCAACTTGTCACCACGCTCGCCTACACCCGCGGCGAGAACGACACGGACGACCTGCCGCTCGCGCAGATGCCGCCACTCGAACTGCGCACCGGGCTCGACTACAGCCGAGCGGGCTGGTCGGCAGGATTGCTGTGGCGCGTGGTGACGGAACAGGATCGCTACGTGCTGCGGCAGGGCAACGTCGTGGGCCAGGACCTCGGTCGCACGGGTGGCTTCGGCGTGCTGTCGTTGAACGCCGGCTGGCGGCCGACGGCCACCGTGCTGGTGACCGCGGGCGTAGACAACCTGCTCGACAAGGCCTACGCCGAGCACCTGAGCCGCGGCGGCGCGCTGGTGTCGGGCTACGAGCAGACCACGCGGGTCAACGAGCCCGCACGCACGGCCTGGCTCAAGGTGGCTGCGAGCTTCGATTGACGGTGGCGCATCGCCCCCTGGCGGAATACCGTATGCCGTCACCAGGCCGCGATCGCGGCCACGAGGAGAGCCAGTCATGACCGAAGGCCGCTGCCTGTGTGGAGCTCTGCACTACCAGATCGACGGACCGTTCATCGATGTCGTGCACTGCCACTGTTCCATGTGCCGCAAGCACCACGGCACGCCCTTCGCGACCTGGGCCGCAGCGCCGTTGAGCGGTTTTCGCTGGCTCGGGGACACCTCGACGCTGCGGACCTACCAGTCGTCGGCGAAGGGACACCGCGACTTCTGCAGCGTCTGCGGCTCGGTCGCGCCGATGCTCGAGGACGCGGCTGGCATGGTGATCGCCCCGGCCGGCAACCTCGAAGGCGACCTCGGCATGCGGCCGACCAAGCACATGTTCGTGGGCTCCAAAGCCGCCTGGCATGCGATCGCGGACGGGCTGCCGCAGTTCGAGGAATACCCGCCGGAGTTCGGCATGTCTGCGACGCCGCGCGAGCCGGTGGCTGTGCCGGCCGGTACCACGGCGGGCAGTTGCCTGTGCGGCGACGTGGCCTATGAGATCACCGGCACGCCGCTGCGCATGTACTACTGTCATTGCTCGCGTTGCCGCCAGGGCCGCAGTGCCGCGCATTGCGCCAACGTGTTCTACCAGGCCGCGGGCTTCCGCTGGATTCGCGGCGCGGACCAGGTGCAGGAATACGCCCTGCCGGGTGCGCAGTTCTTCGGCACCGCGTTCTGCCAGCGTTGCGGATCGGCAGTGCCGCGGGTGAGCGTCGAGCGCAACATGGTCAATGTGCCGGCGGGATCGCTCGACAGTGATCCGGGCATGACCCCGAACGGACACATCTTCGTGGACTCGAAGGCTCCCTGGTTCGAGATCACGGGCGACCTGCCGCAGTTCGCGGCAATGCCGCCGCGCCGCTGAGCGGCGCCGCAGGTCCCGACCCGTGCGCCTCCGCGACCCGCGCACCCTGCACACGCTGGCGCTGTACGCGCTGCCCGTGCTGGTCGCCGCGCTCGGCTGGGGTGCCTGGCCCGCGCTCGGCGTGGCGCTGGCACTCGCGCTGGCTGGGATGGCGATCCGGCTCGTCGCTACGCGCTCCGCGGCGGCGGGCCCCGAACCGCGCCTGCGCCTGCACACTATTTCGTTCTCGCACTACACTGAAAAGGTGCGCTGGTGCCTCGACCGGCTCGGCATACCCTATGACGAAGTCCCGAACGTGGGCATCCTCGGCGTACTGGTCACCGGCCGCACCGTGCCGATGGTCGAGGTGCCACCGGGGCTCACCCGCATCGGCGATTCGCCGCGCATCCTGCGCTACCTGTGGGGCGAGTACGCCGGCCGCCTGCCGTTCGAGCGCACCGCGTTCCTCGAACCGACGCCGGCGACCCTCGAACTCGAGCAGTACTTCGACCGGCGGCTCGGCAACGATGTGCGCGTCTGGGTGTACGCGCGCGTGTTCGAGCGGCGCGACCTGATGCTGCGCACCTGGGGCATCGAGGAGGCGCGCATCCCCGCCTGGCAACGGACGCTGCTGAAGATGATTGCGCCGGTGTTGCGCTTCGCCGTGCGACGGATGCTCGGTGTGTCACCGTCGCGTGCCGCGAAGGCACTGGAACGCACGCGCGAGTCGTTCGCCCGGGTGGACGCCATGCTGGCCGACGGTCGACGCTACCTGATGGGCGGGACGCTGACGTTCGTCGACCTCACGTTCGCCAGCCTCGCGGCGCTGGCCGTGCTGCCAGCCGAGTACGCGGGCCGCAGCCTGGCCGGCCGGCGCGTGTCGATCGAGGACGTCGACGCCGAGTGGCGCTCGCTGGTGGAAGAATTCCGGGCGCGCCCCGCCGGGCAGTTCGTGCTGCGCCTGTATCGCGAGGAGCGGCTGGTCTAGCCGCGCGAGGCACCGGCACCTCGGCTCACTCCTCCGGCTCGTTCTCCTCCGCGCTCCACTTGCGGCGGTGCTCTTGCTCGGCCGCGGCACGCACGCCGGCGTGCCGGTTCGACAGCAGCAGTGACGATGGATCGCAGACGCGCGCACGCAGGATGCCGAGGTCGACCGCGGCGTCGAACAGGCTGGGATACCAGCGCTGCCAGTCCGGGAACACCTGGTCGACATGATCCTTGAGCGTCATGGTGGCGGAGTGTGCCGAGGCTCAGTGCGCCGGGCAACCGTCGCGGTCGGCCGCCGGCGCCAGGGGAATCTCGCGCGTCGTCGCCTCCACCTCGCGGGCCAGCGGCCCGCCGGCGGCGAGGCCGCGCGCCGCCTCGATCTCGCGGCGCGCCGCGACCGGGCAGCCCATCCGATTCAGCACCTCGGCACGATTGTTGCGCGCCGCGACACTGCCAGGATCCAGCCGGATCGCGTCACGGTAACCGCGCTCCGCCGTTACCAGGTCACCGCCGGCATAGGCAAGGTTGGCGAGCGCGAGGCGCGGCAGCGCTGCGTCAGGCCAATGTAATGCCGCGGCTGCATATGCTGGAGCCGCGTCGTGCAGCCGACCAGCGGCCTCGAGGCCGGCGGCCGCCGCCATGTAGCGTTCGAGATCCGCCTGCGGGGGAACGACGCCGGGTTGCAGCGTTGCCAGCGCCCACCCTCCGCCGCGATGCCAGCTGGCCAGGAAGTGTGACGCGCTGGTTTCCTTGCGGGGCTCGAGCCCCGAACGCAACACGACCAGGTCGCGCGCGGCGTCGTACCCGACCAGCACCGCGTAGTGCCAGCCGGGCCACGGCCCCGCACCGAACTTTTGTAGCACCAGTACCGGCTCTCCACCCGCGACCACCGCGAGCAACGCACTCGTCTCGGGCGGCAGCACATAGGGGACACGGCCGCGGCTGCGTGCTGCCGCCACCAGTTCGGGCTGCAGGCTGCCGCGGCGCTCCGGCAGGTACACCTCGGGCACCAGTTCGTCCGCCGTGACTTCGACGCCGGAGGCCGCGAGCACCGTGGCCAGCGCGGCAGGGCCGCATTGGTAACGCCGCTGCGCAAAGAACGGCGTGCCGTCGAGTTCGACCTGCGGCGGCAGGCCCTGTTGCACCAATGCCGGCAGTACGGGCGGGCTGGCGGCACAACCCGCGAGCGCACACCCGACCACGGCGACCGCGGCCGCACGGGCGTTGACCGCGGCCATCATCCGGGCGGTCGCTCGATCCCGGCTACGGGAACTTCTTGAAGATGTCGATGACGCCGACCGCCTCGAGGATCAATAGCACCAGGAAAACGATGCCGATGACCGCCAGTGCGTCACCACCGGCCGGCAACTCGGCCATCTGCCCGGCCAGCGTACGCAACTCGGCATCCGTTAGCGCCGCAACGCGCGCCTCGACCTGTTCCGGTGCCACGCCGAGTGCGACGAATTGTGCCCGCACCTCGTCACGTGCCAGTGCTGCATCGACCGTCGCGAGATCCGTGGCCCGCGTGCTGGCTTCCACTGCCTGCAACGTACCGACGATACCCGCCTGCGCCACCATCGGCGAGCCGAGGTTCAGCACCGCCACACACACCAGCCACACGATGAAACGACTGCCCATGGCTACACCCTCCGCACAGTTGATTCTGGCGCAATAGTCTAGCCGCTGACAGTGCGGGCGGGCGGAACGACGTGCGCGACCTTGACGCTGGTCGCAGTCTGCAGTGCCGCGTCAGCCGCCGAGCCAGCCGAGCAGCCTGCCGAAGGCCGCCGGGTCGGTGAGCAGCACGAACACGAGGCCGAACAGCGCGCCGCCAAGGTGCGCGTCGTGGTTGATGCGGCCGCGCGCCTGTCGCGCCGACCACCACGAGTACGCCACGTAGGCAACGGCAAACAGCGGCGCCGGAATCGGCAGCGGAATCGGGATGATGAACAGTTTCATCCAGGGGAAATAAACGATCGCCGCGAACAGCACCGCCGAGATCGCCCCCGAGGCGCCTAGCGAGGCGTACTGCGGGTCGTTGCGGTGCTTGAAATACGTGCCGACGTCGCTCACCGCGAGACCGAGGAAATACAGCAACGCGAAACGGACCGGCCCGATCTCCTTCTCCAGCGGGAAGGCGAAGAACCAGAACGTCATCATGTTGAAGATCAGGTGCGGCAGGTCGGCATGCACGAAGCCGCTGGTGACGATCGTGTCGTACTGTTTGCGGCGCAGGAAGTAATACGGCCGGAACAGGCTGCGCTCGATGATCTTCGGCGCGGCAAACAGGCCGAGCAGGCTCGCCGCCAGGGTAGCGACGAAGATGACGATCGCGATGCTCACCGGTCGTGCTGCACGAAAATCAGCGCGCTGGTGTCGAAGCCGAGTTCCGCGGCCCGCCGCACCACTCGCTCCACGGCCTCCCGCGGCGGATCGGGCCGGCGCGACAGCACCCAGAGGTAGTCGCGCGACGGACCGACCACCAGTGCCAACTGGTAGTCGGGATCGAGGTCGACGACGTTGTAGCCGCCGTAGAACGGGCCGAAGAACGACACCTCGAGCATCGCCCGGTCACGCGGCCCGACGAACCGTGCCTTGCCCTGCGCCTCCTGCCACTCGCCCTTGGCGCGGTCGTAGCCGCGGTTCAGCACGTCGATACCGCCGTCGGGGCGCGCCGTGTAGGTGGCGGAAATGTTGTCGAGGCCGCGCTCGAAGCGATGGTCGAGCCGCGCGATCTCGTACCACCGGCCGAGGTAACGCCCGGCATCGAAGTCGTCGACCGCCTCGACCCCGTCCGGGATCTGGGCGCAGCCGCCGAGCAATGCCGCGGCCAGCATTAGCAATGCACGCATCGTCGAACTTCCCGTAGGTCCCGTTAGGCGGTGCGTGATCATCGCAGAAAATAACGGGGCGGATTCCGGAAAGCCACATTGAGGGCGTGGCTGGCGACGCCTATAAGGAAAGTGATCGGCCCCGAGCCGACCGCGACGCAAGAGGTCCGCCATGAAGGCACGTCCTTCCTCGGCCGGCGGGTTCGTTGCCGGCTGCGTCTTGCTGTTCCTGCTGGCCACCACTGCGCACGCGCAAGGGTTCACGCAACCCTGGCGCGGGGTCTACCTCGGCGGCGGCGGCACCTACTCGACCGTGAGCGTCGAGGTAGGCAGCGCCTGCTACGACTACGATTGCTGGTGGGGCGAGTACGACTATTACGAGCAAGGTGACGGCAATTTCGGCTGGTCAGCCCACGCGGGGGTCCGCCTGCACGACTACGTCGCACTGGAGGCCAATTACCTCGAGACCGGGACCCTCCGCTGGGAGGAAGACCTGGTGTACATGCCGGAGTTCAACGACTACTACAACAACCGCGTCGACTTCTCCGCGCAGGTCACGGAAGTCTCGGTGCTCGGCATACTGCCGTTCGCGGACCGCTGGGAGGTGTACCTGCGGCTCGGCGCCGGATTCTGGGACGGCACCAGCAGGCAGCGGCTCGACCAGTCGTTCGGCAACGACGTGGTGACGCGCTCGGTCAACGACAGCGGCACCGGCTTCCTCGCCGGCGTCGGGGTCGGCGTGACGTTCGGCGAGGCCTGGCACGTGCGCCTCGACCTGCAGACCGTGACCATCGACGAGGACGTGCTCAACTCGGACGACGACGCGAGCATCGACTCGTTCCTGCTCGAGTTGCAGTACCGGATCGGCGCGCACCGCGCCTCGATCCAGCCGTCCGCGCCGCCGACCGCTACGCCTTGAGCGTGGTGAGCCCGGCGACGCCCTTGGCGCGCGGCGGGATCCGCGCGATCCGCGCCGCCGCCTCGGCCCTGGCACGCTCGAACACGGCCGGGTTGCGCAGCAGCCGTTCCGCGCGTTCGCGCTTGTCGGCCACCATCTCGTCGGTGACCAGCTGGCCGAACGTGCGCAGCGGTGCGATCTGCATGCCGTGGCGGCGGAACAGCCTGTAGATCTCCTTGACCCGCGCTGGCGCCACGTCGCGACCGAGCGTGAAGCACTCGAAACGCTCCTCCATCGCGAGCAACGCGGCCTCGGCGAGGCACGCGTAGGCCACGTGTGGCGGCAGGCCGATGTCGAAGCTGAAATTCACCGGGCCCGGGATCAGCACCTCACCGCTCTCGACCACCAGCACGTCGGGGCGGACCGCGGCCTCCTCGGCCGAGATGTCCGGCGGCAGCGCCACGTCGAGGATCACGGCGCCGGGCTTGCACTGGCTCACGTCGAGCACGCGCTGGCCAAAGGCGGACGTTGCGGTGACGATCAGGTCGCACTGCCCCACCCAGGGCACGGTGCTGACGTCGGTCTCGACCTTGCAGTCCGGCGTCTCCTCCAGGATCGTGCGCTTGAGCGCCTCGAGCCGCGGCGGCTCGATCGACACCAGCACCACGTCCTTGATCGCGGCCGCCAGCATCCGTGACAGCACCGAGCCTATGGCGCCCGTGGCGCCGACGATCATCGCCTTGCCGTGCGCCAGGCTCGGCCAGCCGAGGCGGATCGCCGTCAGTTTCGCCGTCTCGAGCGTGGCCGAGATGGTAAGGCTGTTGCCGGTGGTGACCGCGATCGGCGCGCGCTTCGCAACCGTAACGCCGGCATCACCCACGACCTTGGTGAACGCCCCGAGGCCGACGATCTTCGCGCCGCGCTCCGCCGCATCGCGCACCGCGGCGTCGAGCCGCGTGTATGTGAACTCGGGCGGACGCGTGAGCATCTGGCGCGGCGTCGCGCCGAGTGCATAGATGAGTCCGTCGATGCGCCGCCCGGTGGTCGGCGAGCGGCCGCCCCGCGCCGTGCCGACACACTTCGCCGGCATGTACGCCGCGCCACGCTCGACCCAGTCACGGGGCAGGTGTCGCGTCCACGCGTAGCGCGGATGATTCGCCAGGTAGGCGACGGTCAGTGGATGCAGGATGAAGGCGAACCGATGCGCGTCGGACGCCCCTGCCGTGCCCGCTGCCTGTGATCGAGCGTCCGCCGTCATTCTCGTCTCCCCCGCCATCGCCCGCAAATCGTAGCGCCGCGGCCCCGCAGCGACATTCGTAGTCCGCGCAAACGGATTGCGGAACCGGACGTTCAGCGGCGCCAGCGCAATTCGCCGGCACGCTCCGGGTGGCGGCCACGCTTGGTGGCGTAGAAGGCACGGATCCGCTCGAGGTCGGCGTCGCGGTCGCCCGTCATGTGCAGGTAGGTGTCCATGCCGACGCTGCGGCTGCCGTAATCGATGTAGGCGAGCGCCACCGGCACGCCGGCCGCGACCGCGATCTGGTAGAAGCCGGATTTTAGGTGATCCGCGTACGAGCGCGTGCCCTCGGGTGCGATCGCTACCCACATCCAGTCGCGGCGGCGGTATTCCTGCACCATGGCGTCGAGGAAGCCGGTGGTGCGGCGCCGGTCGAGCGGGATGCCGCCCAGCCACTCGAGCAACCCCTTGAACGGCTTCGGGAACATCTCGGCCTTGCCGATCCAGTTGGCCGGCAGCCCGTAGCCGATCTTGAACAGCATGCCGATGATGAAATCCCAGTTGGACGTGTGCGGATAGACGATGATCACGCCCCTCGGCTCGGGCGGCCACACCATCACGCTGCGCCAGCCGAACAGGGCCAGCAGCC
>Ga0209254_10007013_pt1 | contig 10394 bp, 9 predicted proteins | sample FrelakmetDIP11DI_FD_187148 | JGI IMG/M metagenome (GOLD analysis project Ga0209254, IMG submission 187148) | Freshwater lake sediment microbial communities from the University of Notre Dame, USA, for methane emissions studies - DIP11 DI (SPAdes)... | ecosystem: Environmental > Aquatic >... | reverse complement strand
AGGGCCATCCTCTCGGATGACCACACGGCATGAAGCCGACTTTTGTCCGCTGGCAATCGCCAGTATAGCACAAGGTGACGTTTTGTCGAAGCCTATCTGCCCATGCACACCCTAACCCGCTCCACCTTCACCACCGTCAAAACCGAGGGCGCGATCCTGCCGGCGGATCTGTTGCAGCGCGTCGCGGACGGCCGCTCGTTGGACGGCCTGACGCCGGCCGATTATCATCTGGCGCCCAGCGAGCGGCTCAACGAGGCGATCAACCGCTCGTGGAACCGCTGTCTCGGCGTGTGGCAGAGCTTCGATGAGCAGCGGAACCGCCTGCCCGCGGGGGACACCGGCGTCACGCTGACGCGGGAGCGCTGGCTGCTGATCCTGTTCCAGGAGCTGGGCTACGGCCGCCTGCCCTACCAGGGCAGCCTGCCCCTTGGACCGGCGGCCGATGCACCGCGCTACCCGATCAGCCACAGTTGGGGCCACGCCCCGATCCACCTGGTCAGCTTTCGGCAGAAGCTGGACCTCCGCGACCCCGCCAGCAAGCGCAGCCCGCACAGCCTGGTGCAGGAGTACTTGAACCGGGCCGAGGGCAGCCTGTGGGGCCTGCTGAGCAACGGGCTGCGGCTGCGGGTGCTGCGCGACAACGCCAGCCTGACCCGCGCCGCCTACGTCGAGTTTGACCTGGAAGCGATGATGGACGGCGAGCTGTACGCCGACTTTGCCCTGCTGTGGCTGGTCTGCCACCAGAGCCGGGTGGAAGGCGAGCCGCCCACCGCCTGTTGGTTGGAAAAATGGTCGCAGGCGGCCGCAGTGGGGGGCGCCCGCGCCCTGGATGCGCTGCGCGACGGCGTGCAGGAGGCGATCGTCGCCCTGGGACGCGGTTTCTTGTCGCACCGGGCCAACGCCGGATTAAAGGCCGGGCTGCAATCGGGCGAGCTGAGCGCCCAGGACTATTACCGGCAGCTCCTGCGGCTGGTCTACCGGCTCATCTTTCTCTGTGTGGCCGAGGACCGCGACCTGTTGCTGCTGCCCGACACGCCGGCCGAGGCGCAGCGCCGCTACGCCGAGTTCTACTCGGTGCGGCGCCTGCGCGACCTGGCCGAGGTCCAGCGCGGCAGCCCCCATCCCGACCTGTACCGCAGCCTGCGCCGGGTGTTCGTCCTGCTGCGCGAGGGGTACGAGCCGCTGGGCCTGCCCGGCCTGGGCAGTTTTCTCTTTTCGGAGCGGTCCACCCCGGCGCTGGACGGCGCCGACCTGGCCAACCGGGACCTGTTGGACGCCGTCCGCGCCCTGGCCTTTACCATCGAGGGCGGGGTGCGCCGGCCGGTGGATTACAGGAACCTGGGCGCCGAGGAGCTGGGCAGCGTCTACGAGTCGCTGTTGGAGCTTCACCCCCAGATCAACACCGGCGCCGGGACCTTTGCCCTGGACGTGGCCGCCGGCTCGGAGCGCAAGACCACAGGCAGCTACTACACGCCGTCGTCGCTCATCCGCAGCCTGCTGGATAGCGCCCTCGAGCCGGTCGTCGAGGACCGGCTGGCCCTCGCGGGCCGAGACCCTACTGCCCAGGAAGCCGCCCTGCTGGATATTCAGGTCGTCGATCCGGCCTGCGGCTCCGGCCATTTTCTGATCGCCGCCGCGCACCGGCTGGCCCGGCACCTGGCCCGCGCCCGCACCGGCGACGAGGAGCCCGCCCCGGCCGAGCTGCGCGCCGCTCTGCGCGACGTGGTGCGCCGCTGCATCCACGGCGTGGACATCAACCCCATGGCCGTGGAGCTGTGCAAGGTGGCGCTGTGGATGGAGACGCTCGATCCGGGGAAACCCCTCAGCTTCCTGGAAAAGAATATCCAGTGCGGCAACAGCCTGATCGGGGCCACGCCTGCGTTGTTGGGCAAGGGCATCCCTGACGAAGCGTTCACGCCGATCGAGGGCGACGACAAGGCGTATTGCAGCGAGTGGCGCAAGCGCAACAAGCAACAGCGGGAATCGCGGCAGATGAGCCTGTTCGCCCCCGACCTGCAGCCCTGGGATCGCCTAGGCGATCTGGCAGCGGGTATGATGCGCCTGGATGCCGTGGGCGACGACACGCTGGACGCGGTGCAGCGCCAGCAAGAGATGTACGAGTCGTTGGTGCGCTCGTCCGATTACCGCTATGGGCGGCTGTGGGCCGATGCCTGGTGCGCAGCCTTTGTGTGGAAGAAAACCAAAGAGTTCGCCTACCCCATCACCGAAGAGGTGTTCCGCAACGTCGAGCGCAACCCGTTCAACGTGGCCCCCTGGATGGTCGAGGAGATCGAGCGACTGCGCGAGCAGTACCAGTTCTGCCACTGGCACCTGGCCTTTCCGCACGTCTTCCGCCAGCCTGCCACGGACGAGGCGCCAGAAGATGAGCAGGCCGGCTGGAGCGGTGGCTTTGACGTGGTGTTGGGGAATCCACCGTGGGAGAAGGTCCAGCTCGAGGAGAAGCAGTTTTTTGAGGTGTGGCGTCCTGACATCGCCAGCGCCACATCGGCAAACCGGCGCAGACTCCTGCAGACCCTTCCTGACGAAGACCCAGTCCTTTGGGGAAAGTGGGTGCAGGCCCTTAGGGAAAGTGAGGCAACTACCCACCTGATCAAACGTTCCGGCCGCTCCCCCCTAAGTTCACGAGGAAACATCAATTCATACACCCTCTTTCTTGAGCTTTCCACAGACGCCCGCTCGCCGCGTGGCAGAACGGGAATGATCGTGCCCTCCGGCATAGCTACCGATGAGACCACAAAGCTGTTCTTCCAGCAGTTGATGGAGTCGCGATCTCTGGTCAGCCTGTACGACTTCGAGAACCGCGCTGGACTGTTCCCAGCGGTGGACAGCCGCATGAAGTTCTGCCTGCTCACACTCACCGGCCCCAGCCGGCCGGCCGCCGAGGGTGCCCAGTTCGTCTTCTTTGCCCACCGCGTCGAGGACCTGCGCGAGATGGATCGACGCTTCAGCCTCACCGCCGTGGATCTCGCTCTGCTGAACCCCGAGACGCGCACCTGCCTGACGTTTCGGAGTCAGCGCGAGGCCTGCGTAACCAAACAGATATATTCCGCATTGCCAACACTGGCAGCCGACGAGGGTGCCGCCAGCGGCTGGAACTGCCAGTCGAAACAAATGCTGAACATCACGCATGACAGCGACGGCTTTCGGGACGCCGCAGCACTGGGTCGCATGCGCGGTCGTTTTCTGCCGACCGGTGACTTTATCGACTGTGAGGGCCACAAGTGGCTACGTCTCTACGAAGGCAAGATGGCAGGCCTCTATGACCACCGACAGGCAAGTGTGGCCTACCGCTCCGACGTCTCATACCGAACAACGAGGCTTGACGAGACCTCGCTGCAGCAGCACTGCGATCCGAGTTTCTCGGTGCGGCCCCAGTTCTGGGTGGCGGAGGCAAGAGTCCGGCAGCTCGTACCGGTCTGGTACGCGCACCACTGGTTTGTCGCCTTCAAGAGGATCACCAGCTCAACCAACGAACGAACAATGATAGGCTGCGTCGTGCCTTGGGCCGGCTTGATCGATGCTATCCCCGTCGTGTACGTGCACGACACCCCACCCAACGCTGTGTGCCTGCTTGCTAACCTAAATGCCGCAGCCTTCGATTTCACAGCCAGGACAAAGGTGGGAGGCCTGCAGCTGAGCCACTTCATCCTACGACAGCTCCCTGTTGTTCCTGCCAGTGCGTATTCGCAGGAGTGGAAGCCAGCTGGCCGTGACCTCGCCTCCTTTGTTGTCTCACGAGCCCTCGAGCTCACCTACACCGCCTGGGACCTCCAGCCCTTCGCCCAGGACTGCGGCTACGACAGCCCGCCCTTCCGCTGGGACGAGGCGCGCCGCTTCCTGCTGCGCTGCGAGCTGGACGCGGCCTACTTTCACCTGTACGAGATCGCCCGCGACGACGTGGACTATATCATGGACACCTTCCCCATCGTCAAGCGCAAGGACGAGGCCGCCCACGGCGAGTACCGCACCAAGCAGGTGATCCTGGAGATCTATGACGAGATGCAGCGGGCGATGGAGACGGGGCAGCCGTACCGGACGCGGCTGGATCCGCCGGCGGCGGATCCAAGGGTGGCGCATAAAGAGAACCACTGAGAGGATGATGGGGATGAGGGCACTGAGCGGTCGGGCGTTCAGTGTAATCAGGCTTCTCATCCTCTCAGTGATTCAATAGGCGAGGGACTGATGACCACAGCGCGGGAAGCATACGTCGATGATCGCTATCCCTTGTCCGCCGAGACCGGGCGGATCATCGCCGCTGCTCAAGAGGTGCACCGGCAGCTTGGGCCGGGCTTTGAGGAGGTCATCTATCAGCGCGCTCTGGAGCGCGAGCTGCCGGCGCACGGGCTGGAGTCCAGCCGCGAAGTGTGGATCGACGTCCTATACAAAGGCGAAAAGGTCGGGCGCAAGCGTGTCGATTTCATGGTTGGAGCGGGCGCGCTTGGCGAGTCGGTGATGGTCGAGATCAAAGCCAAGGCCAGCCTCGAGGATGTTGACTTGGTGCAGACCCTATCCTATCTGAAGGCATCCGGGTGCCGGGTGGGTCTGCTCCTAAACTTTGGCGCAAGGCGACTGGAGATCAAGCGGCTGGCGAACTGAAGGGTCCCTGCGATGAGGCTCAGAGGAGTGGAAAGCAACTATGAAGGGTACGATCTATCTTCTTCAGGGCGATGACACTCTGCAGCCCTTGACAGAGCGCCCGTACGACAGCGAGGGCCTGAGGCGGGTGGTTGAGTTCTTGGATCGGTTTATGAACCCTGTCGAGGTGTTGGCGGTTGAGGTTCAGCAGTACGTGGGAAAGGGACTCAGGACCCTGGTTCCCCGTGTCATCGGCCAGACTGAGGCGACCAAGGCGAGAAAGACGAGCGGCAGCGCCTCGCCGCGCCGAAGGCCCGGGAGGTGAGCGATGCCGATCCGATATGATCAAAAGACCGATACACTGACGATTGCACTGGGACCGGAAAGCTACGATGCCTACGAGTTGGAGGCTGGAGGGTTTTCCGTCGTCGTGGACGAAGGAGATGGGTTGGTGAGCATCGCCATCGCCAATGCCACGCGGTTTTTGACCCAGGTGCTGGCAGCCGGCGTCCAGGTTGAGGGGGCGCCGGCCGTAGAGTCGCCCAAACAGGGCATGGTATGGTACGACGCCGACTCGAGCATGATCAGCGCCTTTGGCTACGATGAGGCCGAAGGCATCCTGGAGGTCGCCTTTCACAGCACCGGCGTCTACCGCTACTATGACGTGCCCCGACACATCTTTGAGGGTCTGCGTAACGCCTCTTCCAAGGGCAGCTACCTGCGCAATTGCGTCATCGACAACTATCCTTACGAGAAGAAAAGTGGGCGATCGCGGAGACGGAATCACTGATGGGACATGGTCTCACCCGACTGGCGTTTGGCAACGACCGGCAGGTGCTGGCGCTGTGGCCGGAGCAGCTCGGCAGCCTGCTCTTTGGCGTGCGATTCTACTTTTTGTCCGGCGACGGCGCGTTGGAGGAAATGGAGGAGTGACATGCAACCGCCCATACTGCCCAAAGAACTGAACTACTTGATCGATCCCGACGGTGGATTCCTGTGCCTTAGCTCGCACTGGCGCCCCAAGCCGGGCGATCCCAACCCGCAGAGACCCGGCGAAAAGCTGTCGATGAGCAGCTACATTCCGGCCGCGCCTGCCGACGCCTGCCTATGCGGCAGTGGAATGCCCTACGGGCGTTGCTGTCGCCCCAAGCCCGATTGGCAGCCGGTCTGCCCCAATCCAGGCGGGCAGGGGTACAGCCTGGTGAAGCCGCAGTCCGCCGCGTTTCACAACGTGGACGACACAGCCCTCCGGGCGCGGTTGTCGGCGGATGCCCGTTTTCACTGTGTAGACGATAGCCGCAACAACAGCTTCTGGATCTTGTGGGGCGACCCGCCGGTGGAGGATGAATACGGCATCCTCTGCTTGGGCGATGTCGAGTTGAAAAAGGATCGCACCCTCTTGATCGGCGCCATGAGCGATCTGCGGATGCAGCTGTTACTCAGTCTGCTCGCCGAAATCGCCGGCGACCTCCTTGGATCGCCCAAGATGCAGTACGACCGCGCCCCGGTGATTCGGAAACAGGATCGCCCATCTGAGTCGCGGCGCTTCTTCGGTAGGCTGGGGCGCAAGCGCCAGCGGCGTTGAGTCAATGTACGGCCTCTGCGCAATCGCTGGTGTTGATAATCACTTTGAGGTGAAAGACCCATGACCGACTTCTCACTCGACAATAGAGTAGCCCTCATCACCGGCGCCTCGCGCGGCATCGGCAAGGCCATCGCCTTGTGCTTTGCCAAGGCCGGCGCCCGGGTCGTCGTCTCCAGCCGCAAGCTGGACAGCGTCCAGGCTGTCGCTGCCGAGATCGAGGCCGCCGGCGGCCAGGCGCTGGCCGTCCAGGCCCACGTCGGCCAGCCCGACGACGTGGCCGCGCTGGTGACCCGCGTCCTGGAAGTCTACGGTCGAATCGACATAACCGTCAACAACGCCGCCACCAACCCCCACTTTGGCCCGCTGCTCACCGCCGACGAGGGCCAGTGGGACAAGATCATGGACACCAACGCCAAGGGCGTCTTTCGCGTCTGCAAGGCCGTCGTGCCCCACATGGAGGCCCAGGGCGGGGGCAAGATCGTCAACCTGGTGTCAACAGCCGGGCTGCGGCCCCCGCCGGGGATGGGCCTGTATGGCATCTCCAAAGCGGCTGTCATCGCCTTGACCCAGCAGTTGGCCATGGAGCTGGGCCAGGCCAACATCCAGGTCAACGCCATCGCCCCGGGCGTGATCAAGACCCGCTTCAGCCAGGTCCTGTGGCAGACTCCCGACATCGCCGGGTCGATCCTCAGCCGGACGCCGCTGGGCCGCTTTGGCGAGCCGGACGACGTGGCCGGGCTGGCCCTCTTCTTGGCCTCTCCCGCCTCCGACTTTATAACCGGCGCGGTCTTTGTCGTCGACGGCGGCCTGAACGTCGCCCCGGTGATGGGCTGAGCTCACAGGTGCGAATCTACTCTTTCAGAATCAAGGGCAGGTAAAGACGTAAGCTCCACCCCTCATACTCGTAGGCGCCGATGTCTGGCCCGCTGCCGGCATACTGATCGTTGATGCCCGGGATGACGACGCCGGCATCGATCAGATCGCTGGATGGATCCAGACTGTACTCACCACTGGCGGCGTCGGCGAAACCGGGCTCGACATTGATACCGTGCGATTCGTGGCCCGTCGCGGCGGCAAAGCTGGCCAGGGTCGCATATCGCGTGTCGTCCCAGCGGACGAGGTCGTTGGCCCCGTCGTTCCACAGATCATCATAATCCAGGTCTATCGGCTGGCCGGTGTTATAGTTGTCGATCGCATAGTCGGTGCCGGCCCAGATGTTGTTGCGGGCGGTGATTAGCTCCCACGAGCCCGGCGACTTGATATACAGGCCGTTGCTGCGCGGGTCGATCACGGCGGCGTCGGCGGTGTTGTGCAACAGGTACATCGGGCCAGAGCGGTCATAGCCGCTGTTGAACTTGAAGGGGCTGCCGGTGTAGCTGTTGTTGCCCACCCCGGTGCGGTAGACGACGTTGCGTATCGCATATACCGGGCCGTCGTAGACCGGGGCCAGCGAGATGCCCATCAGCACGTCGTGAAAGGTATTGCCCCAGATGCGCACGTTGCTGCACGCGCCGTCGGTCTCCATGCCGTCGTCGCCGGCGCGGTAGACCAGGTTCTCGTACACGTCGGTCTCGTTGGTCTCGCCGCCGGTTTCGTCGGGGCAGGCGCCAAAACCGTCAAAGTAGTCGTGGAACCTGTTGCGGCGGATGATATTGCCCCGCCCGGTAGTCGGACTGTAAAAGCGGATGCCGCCGCCGGACAGCTCGATGCCGGCGTAGAACGCGTCCCACGGCCAGTCGAACAGAGTGTCATAGAACCCGTTGTCCTGGATGACGTTGCGGTGGGAATCGCGCTTGAGGCCAATGCCCAGGTCGTTGAGGGCAAACGTGCAGCCCTGTACCAGGTTGTCGCTGGCGTCGTTAAAATAGATCGCCTTGGCATAGCTCCCCTGGCCGTAATGGCGGAAGATCAAGTCCACGAAATAGACGTAATCCTGCTCGACGTAGAAGGCATAGTTACAGCGGCTGATGACCATCGCCGCGCCACTGGGATCGGCGCCGCCCGCCAGGTGAACGTACAGGTCGGTGCCCTCGGCGTAAAACCCGGGGGTATCCCAGACGAGGTCTTGCAGATCGGACAGGCTCACGTAGGGCAGCAGGCGCTGGCCGTTGGCCGTCACCAAATGCGGATCGGGCGCATTGACCGAGGTGTGGTATATGCCGCCGCCCTGAGCCGTCCACGCAAAGGTCGCCGGGTCACCGCCGTCCAGAATGGCGGTCTCTCCGGAATTCCCTCGCACGACAACTGGTGCGCCTGCCGCGCCGGAGCGTGGCAGGTCGAATTCGCCCTGGTGGTAAACGCCGCCGCGTAGGATCACCTGCCCACCTGCCTGCGCCTGGCTCAGCCCCTCGGCGAGGGAGCAGGGCTCGGCATAGCTGCAGGTCGTTCCGCTGCCGTCGGGGCTGACATAATACGTGGACGCCGGAACCGGCTTGGGGATCGCGATCTCGGCGCGTGTGGAGGCTGTGTCCTCTACCGTGGTACCGTCTAATGGTCCGCCGTCGGGGTCGTCGAAAGTGATGCGCACGTCATAGGCCACGCCCGACGCCAGCCAAAAGAGGCTGCCTGCAAAGCGGGTGTCCGAAATGCGGGACAGAGGCAAGCCTTTGCGGTATGCTCCACCCCCACTCGCGCGGTACTCGACGGTGGCCGTGGCGTCCAGGTCGGGATCGTCGTCGGCATCCAGCGTGACGATGACGCCCATTGCCTGGAAGGTGCCGTACAGTTCCAGCGTCGAAGCGGCATGCACCTGTGGCATCGGCAGCCATAGCAGATCCACCAGGGCTGCCAGGAGAACACAGACCAACCGGCTCTTCATCATCGGCCTCCTTAGTAGGGCGTCGGCAGCCCGCACCGCCGCACCAGTGCCGCTACCTCCTCGACCGGCAGAGCGTGGCGCATGTGCCCATCGCGGCCAACCACCGTCTCGGCCCGGAACAGCGAGTTGAGAACCGCCTCCTCCACACTCTCCACGACGGCCGGAAACAGCCAGCCCATCGCCCGTCCCTCGTCGGCCAGCACAGTCTGGACCTTAGTGAGCGCCGCCGGGTCGTGCTCCACCCGCCAGGCAGTGCTAAAAGCGATCACAAAATCGCCGCTGCCGTGGCCATAGTGGCTGCCGGTGCGGGCCAGGCCGGCGGCGGCGCGCACGCACAGCCGCCGCAACTGCCGCTCGCTTAGCGGTGCGTCGGTGGCCAGGATCACCATAATTGAGCCGCTGTCGGACGGCGGCGGTGAGGCCATGTTGGGCGGCTGGAACTGCCGCCCAACCGGGACGCCGCACACGGTCAGATCCTGCGGCCGGCCAAAGTTCGACTGCACCAGCGCGCCTACCGTGTATCTCCCGGCCTCGTCAGGCGCCACCCGGCTGGCGGTCCCGACGCCGCCCTTCCAGCCGAAACAACTGGTCCCGGTGCCGGCCCCTACGGCCCCTTCGGCCACCGGCCCCGGCGTGGCCGACTCGATGGCCGCCCACACATGCTCGGCCCGCACGTGGCGCCCCTGAATGTCGTTCAGGTAGCCGTCGTGGGTCTCGCCCACCAGCACGTTGGCCGTGCTGGTGGTGATGCCGATGTCGGGGTTGTGACGGACCATGTACTGCACCAAGGCGTCGGCCACCAGGCCCACGTTGAGGGTATTGGTCAGGGCGATCGGTGTTTCGACCACCCCCAGCTCGCGCACTTCTTCAAAGCCGCGCACCTTGCCAAAGCCGTTGATGGTGTGCACCGCCGCGCGGACCTTGTGGCGGAACAGATTCTCGCCGTGGGGCAGGATCACCGTGCCCCGCAGGTTCTGATCGGCCTTCTTGGGGTCCAGCTCCATTTTGATCGAAACCTCAAAAGCCTCGTCAAATTTGGCGTAAGCCATCTGTTTTACCGCCGCCACCGCTTCGGCCACGGTGTAGGTCTTGTTCAGGTCTGTTTTCTGGGCTGCCAGATTGTACTTTTTCCCTCGGTCCATTTTCCTCCTTCCTGGTTCTAAGCGGCGCCCTTGGCTTGGTGCATGGGAATTTGTTATTTGAAAACTTGTGAACCCTGACCATGGCTCCTGAATACCCCGTTTTACCATTTTTCAAATTACCCATTAACCAAGACGGTTCGCCTCCCAGCGTTATGTTGATATATGCCTTGTTTAAAAGTGTCTATCCGGAAACATCGATGCCCATGCTGCGGGCGGTTCCCTTGACCAGCCTCATGGCTGCTTCCACCGAAGC
>Ga0209254_10007012_pt1 | contig 10394 bp, 8 predicted proteins | sample FrelakmetDIP11DI_FD_187148 | JGI IMG/M metagenome (GOLD analysis project Ga0209254, IMG submission 187148) | Freshwater lake sediment microbial communities from the University of Notre Dame, USA, for methane emissions studies - DIP11 DI (SPAdes)... | ecosystem: Environmental > Aquatic >... | reverse complement strand
GTTTGTTGCTGATTCAATCAGGCAGATTTTGCAATTGTCACGATCACGTCGCCGACGGTGAGCACGTCCACTTTTGCTCCCTCTTCCACATAGGAAAACTTCGGGGAAAAGGAATTTTCAGGTATCACGACTTCAGATCCATCCAGGATGATCGTTTTTGGCGGGTTGGCCAGCTGGTGGGGTGGCAGCGCTTTTATTGCGGTCATAAATGCCTGTGCCTGTTTGCGGAATGCAGGTCCTATCACTGCACGGTTAAAATCAATGTCAGTAATCACCCGATCGAGTTTTACTGCGTCGGTGCGCCAGTGGACATCCGCATTAAGCGTGCGCCCGGTATCACCTTCATCATTAACCGTGTGCGGGGCGTAGATCGTAACTTTGCCAAGCGGAGCATTGAGTGCGAGTCCGGTATCGTGCTTATACTTGCGCACTTCTGCCACCACTTGTGCGAGCAGGTTGCCCTCGTATCTTGCTGCTTCGTCTTCATACGTGAAGGATACCCAGGGCTGCTTGTGGACGCTTGTTCCTTTATTCAGGTGCGAGTAGCACTCTTCAGCAAAGTAAGGGGTGAATGGTGCGAGCATTTTGCAGAGCGCATCAAACGCGGTATGGAGTACAAGGAGGGCACTCTTGCGGGACGCCTCACCAGTGTACAACCTGCCCTTAACCATCTCGATGTAATTATCGGCAAGAGTTTCCCACGCAAACTCCCTTATCGCCTTGAGTGCCGTATCAAACTGGTAGCACTCCATCGCTGCACTCACCTGCTGGATCGTGTCTGAGAGGCGCACAAGCAGCCACCTGTCAGCAAGTGCTGTAACTGGTGCGTTCTGATCAAAACCTTCTTTCTCAAGCTGGATCAGGGCAAACTTTGCGATATTCCACATCTTGGTCTGGAACCGGGATGCAGCAACAACATCGTTCCAGTTAAACATGATGTCAGAACCGGTTGCCGCTCCCATTGCTGACCATTGCCGGAGTGCATCAGCGCCGTATTTTCCGAGAATTTCTTCCGGTACAATAATGTTACCCCGGCTTTTACTCATCTTGAATCCATCTTCACCCAGCACCATGCCGTTGATGAGAATCTCTTCCCACGGCTTTGAGCCAGTAAGTGCGACTGAACGCAGGATGGTATAGAATGCCCATGTCCGGATGATGTCGTGTCCCTGGGGGCGGATCTGGGCGGGGAAGAAGGGGGGTGTCCCAGTCCCGTCCCAACCGGTCACATTGAGGACTGAAATAGAGGAGTCCATCCAGGTATCAAGGACATCAGCTTCTCCATCAAACCCGGTGTTGCCACATTTCGGGCAGGGATGTTTCGGTGTTACCAGCGTTGGATCAACAGGCAGATCTAACTCTTCGGGTATCACCCTTTCACCACATTTTTTACAGAACCATACAGGTATTGGTGTTGCAAAAATCCGCTGCCGGGAGATACACCAGTCCCATTCCATCTGTCCGATCCAGTTTTCCATCCTGAGCAGCATATGCTCAGGATACCAGGTGATCTGGTGAGCGGCCTTCCGGATCTCATCGGGTTTAATTTTTACAAACCACTGGCGCTCTGAGAGTATCTCTATTGGTGTCTTACAGCGCCAACAGGTTCCGACACGCTGCGCCAGGTTTTCCTGACGTTTCAGGATTTTCCGGGCCTTCATATCGGCAAGGATCGCAGTGCGGCAATCGGCTGTATTCATGCCCTCATATCTGCCCGCAATGGCAGTCATCTTTCCCTGCCGATCAATTGCCTTGCGCAAAGAGAGGTTGTGCTGCTTCCACCAGTGAACATCCTGTTTGTCACCAAATGTACAAATCATGACCGCGCCAGAGCCGAATGCAGGATCAACTGCCTCATCCTGGACAACCGGGACTTCATGGCCGAACAGCGGGACTTCCATCTTCTTGTCTTTTAAGAAATGGTATCGTTCATCTGCCGGGTGCACCGCAACTGCTACACAGGCAGCCAGGAGCTCGGGACGAGTGGTTGCAATCTCCACACCCTGAAAGTCAAAATAATTCAGCTGTGTTTCACGGTCATCATAGGAAACCTCAGCAAAAGCAATCGCTGTCTCGCACCGGATACAATAATTCACCGGGTGTTCGCTCTGGTAGATGTAACCGGACTTGAGCATGCGCAGGAATGAGAGCTGTGTTTTGCCATAGTAATCTGGCATCATTGTGATGTACTCATTACTCCAGTCGGTGGAGAACGCCATCTTGCGGAGCGTGAGCCTCATCAGAGAAATGTTTTTCTCGGTAAGTTCAACGCACAGCCGCCGGAACTCCTCGCGGGGAACATCGTTTTTAGTGATATGATTGAGTTCTTCCACTTTCACTTCCGTTGGGAGACCATGGCAGTCCCATCCCTGCGGGAACATCACATTAAAACCTTTCATACGTTTATAGCGGGCAAAAAAGTCGATATAGCACCAGTTTAATGCGTTACCGATATGGAAGTTGCCGGTAGGGTATGGCGGTGGCGTGTCGATCACAAACTGCGGTTTTTTTGAGTTTTTATCAAAAAAGTGATCTTCGTCGCGCCAGGTGCCGCGCCAGCGCTCCTCCACCTCAGCGAAATCATAGTTTTTTGGCAGTTGATCCGAGGACACCATTCGCCAGAAGGTTGGTTGTGAAATAAAATATAGTGATCGTATCCTGATTTTTTGTGACCGGATGAGTTACTGTCAGCGTTTTTAATTTTTAGGAAAATAGGGACACGATAAAACTCTTTTTGTTTAAAAGATAAATGATTGACAAATGGAGAAGCAAAGAGGGTTGGGTTACGCGGCAGGGCTTGTCGGCGGTTCTATTCTGATTGCCCCCTATATCCAGCCTGCGTGGCTGATGAGTCTGGTCGTTATTCTCTTTGCTCTCATTCTCTGGCGTTTTTTTGATACCAAATATCTTACGTACTCTTTTTGTGTAATTGCCGTGCTTTACGGAATTACTCTTCTTCCTCTTTTTGTTTTCTGCTGCACGCTTGCCATGCTTGTTCTGGGCGAACTTGTCTTCCAGAGTGGTGCTGACGATTTAAACACCTATCTCTATTATATCATCTCTACTGCGTGGGCTGGCGTTCTTGTCATCGCTTATCTCCACCAGTACTATTTCTTAACGGTAATCTTTGGAATCATCGCCGCAGTTCTCTTAAAAACCATCCTGCTCAGGTATGAGGATTCGCTGGTTATCGAAGCGCTTGGTATAGCCATGACGATGTGGCTCATCCGGGAGCTTAATTACCAGGCAGACCTGCTGCTTGTGTTGATAGCTGTTATTGTCGGGTTCACCTTTGGCTATTTTGCATTCCGGGCAAAAACTGCAGATCTTTCCGGTCTCTTCTCTGCTGCTCTTGTTGGGATTATCCTGCTGGTCTTTGCTGCACCAAAGGGTGCGCAATGGTTTTTAATTATGTTGTCATTTTTCATCATGGGCTCAGCGGCGACCAAATATAAATTTGGTTATAAAAAAAGGATTGGTGTTGAGCAGGGGCATAGCGGGGCGCGGGGGTACCGGAATGTTTTTGCGAATGGGATTGTTGCAGCGGCTGCTGCCGTTCTTTTCGGCGTTTTTCAGTTGCCGGTCTTTATCGTGATGTATGTCGGTTGTGTGGCGACTGCTGCCGCTGATACCCTGGCGAGCGAGATTGGTGTGACCGGGGGAATCCCCTATATGATTACAACATTAAAGAAGGTCCCGATTGGAACGAACGGTGGCATTACCCTGACGGGGGAATTTGTCGCGCTCCTGGGAGGATTTGTCGTCTCGCTTGTTGCATTGCTGCTCAATGTGATTACACCGCAAATGCTGGTTATTTGCACGTTTGCGGGTTTTGTCGGTACTAATATTGACAGCCTCGTTGGGGCGACATTGGAAAATCGGGGATTTCTGGGTAATGCTGGTACTAATCTGCTCGCAACGATTGGCGGTGGAGTATGTGCAGTTGCATTGTTTCTGTTCCTTCAATCTTAGAATTTATTGTGTCCTTCTCTCAGATCATTCAATTATCGATTTTTCAGCAGTGAAAAAAAAGTTCTCGATGTTCTGGGTGTAAAGTATCAGATTATTTCCCGGATAAAAAAATGTGGTCTGGTTTGTTAATACTTATACCAACGCCCTTTGCTGTCATAGTCTCCGGTTGTCGGCTGCTGGATGATTGTAGCCCCGCGAGCCAGTTTCCTGAAGAAGCATGCCTTATAGGTATGGAGAAGCGGGAGGAGTAAAAAGACCCCGATAAAGAGAATAATTGCCGTGATCCACATACCCCCCGGGCCTATCAATGCAATGAGTTGGTCAGGAGTGAATGTCTGGAGCTGTGTCTCATTGTAAAGGGTTATCGGTTCGAGCCTGTCATACAGGAATGCCTCCCATATAATCATCAGGATAAAAATAATCCCGATACTGATTGCAGCGCAGACCAACAGGAAGGTGATTACATCGCTGATATGCGTCATGACCAGCTGGATGCTGCGCCGGATAGATTCAAACACCTTTCTTTCCTCAAAAACTGCGGCAGTATCGTAAAAAAAGGTAAGTAGTACTATTGGGATCATGAAGCCCAATGTTAGGGCGGTCACCATACTGATATCGGACGACGCTCCGATGAGGCTGAAGGTGACCATAACGAGAGTAAAGATGAGCATGACGCCGAATATAATAATGAGCTGGGGCAGGAGTACCCGGAAGTAATACCTGATGCCCCCCGCAAGCATAGTTCTGAGATCTCCTTCATTGTTCCTGATTATCACAAGCATACCGGTAGTGAAGAGGAGCAGAACCAACCCAAAGATCACCAGCAGCCTGCTGGCAAAAAAGTTACCTGATAGATTGAGGGTCACCCATAGAGCGGCGGCCAGAATTCCACCAACAATGCCTGGTATCCAGAGTGATGGCATTCGTTTAAGGAGGAGTATCGCCTCTTTGAGTTCGGTGATTGCCATTGTTACCTGACCCTCGGCATGGCAACAATCTCCCGTACCTGGAGATCAAAGAAACTGGCTGAATGTGCTGGCCGGATCACGCAGACCGTGTCTGCACCGCTGTATGTACCCCCAACTGCAATCACTTCCTCAGTGATGCCAATTGCTCCCTGGTCAGCAGCCATCAGCACGCACTCTACAGCGACTTTGAGCCCGACCGCAACAACACGCCGTAGTGCCTCTGCGATCGCTTCGGTACGCGATCCACCCCCAACCTTTGGTGAGCGCGAGAGTGCACGCTCGAGTCCTGAGAGTGCGTGAGTACCGGTAACGATATGAACTCCCTTTTTCTGTAATAGATCTGCGGCCTCTGCTGAAAACTCCCACTCTCCGGGTTTTGAAAAACCAACAACATGGGTTACCACTACAAGTTCAAGTCCCGATCCGCTCATCGCATCAAAAAAAATCTGTGCTGTCTTTCCCGAAGTGCTTGCTACTACAATCGTTTTTATTTTGAGTTCCTTTGCACGTTCGATGGCAAACCGCGCTGCATCCAGCGTATTATCTTCTCCCTGTTTTTCAAAATAATAGATTTTTTTCTGGGTAAACGTCATAAGTACCTTTTAATAAGCAGGCATGAAAAACTTTGGTAGGATCCTGTGCAGCATGAAAACGATCGGCTTTTTTCATGCAGGCCGGCAAAACAGTATAAGATCTCCATGGAAGTATAAAACCCATCAGGATCTTTTTAAAACCAGACAAAAAATATTGTCAGATTCTCATCAGACCAAAAAAGCGGAAATATCTCGAATAGTCATATGAGGAACCTTACATGATCACTCTGGCCCTTGCGGGTAAACCCAACTGCGGAAAGTCGACATTTTTCAAGGCTGCGACCATGGCAAATGTCGAAATCGCCAACTATCCGTTCACGACAATCAATCCGAACTTTGGCGTTGCCTATGTGAAAACGAAGTGCCCGTGCCATGATCTTCATCTCAAGTGTGGACACTGTGTTGATGGGAACCGGTTTGTGGCGGTGAACTTAATTGATGTCGCCGGGCTCGTACCTGATGCCCACAAGGGCAAGGGACTGGGCAACCAGTTCCTCGACAACCTCCGGCAGGCAGATGCAATACTCCATATTATCGATGCAAGCGGTGGCACGGACAGCGAGGGGAACCCGGTTGGTGTAGGTAATCACGACCCGGAAGAGGATATCAGGTTCCTGATTTTTGAGATGACGATGTGGGTCCATGGCATTCTCGAAAAGCACTGGACAAGGATAAGCCGTATGTCTCAGGGAAAAGGTACTGCTATCCAGCAGGGGATTGCCGAAACATTCACCGGTCTGGGCATCACCATGGAGGATGTGCGGGATGTTGAGCTGAAACTCAAGCTGGATCTTGTCCACGCTACTATTGAAGATCTTATCCCCCTGTGCGCGGAGATGGTGAAGATATCAAAACCGATGCTGGTTGTGGGGAACAAGTTTGATGAGGCACCGGAAGCGTTACGCTTAAAACTTGCAGAGATGAAGGTTTCGTTTGCCAGCGCAGCATCGGAACTTGCACTCAGGAATGCAGCAGCAGCACATCTGATTCAGTATCTACCCGGCGATGCACAATTCAGAATTGCCAATGAAGGGACCCTCTCTCCGGCCCAGAAAGCAGGACTGGCAAAGATTGCAGAAGTGATGAAGCAGTGCAAAGGAACCGGAGTTCAGCAGGCGATTAACCGGGCGGTATTTGAGCTGCTCGACATGATCGTCGTCTACCCTGTCGAGGATGAGAGCCATTACTGCAATAAGAAAGGTGAAGTGCTTCCCGATGCTTTCCTGATGAAGAAAGGATCAACACCCCATGATGTTGCGTTTCAGGTGCACACCGATATTGGTAAGGGATTTCTATATGCGCTTGATGCACGGACCAGGATGCGGATTAAGGAAAATCACGTACTCAATGATGGCGATATTATCAAAATTGTAAGTACAGCGAAGTAAGCGGGGGCAACGTGGCATAGTACGACGCCCGTCGTCTTGTTGTCAGACAATTCCGCCGCTCATGAGGAAAATAACGGTTTAAATCACGTATTTTTCGCACCAAACAACATTTTTGCCACAAACCTTTTATAAGGACAATTCGAACAGAGAAATTACCTGCAGAGTGGGAAGGAGGTGGATTCATGGGTGGAGATATCTATCAGGCACAGGTAATCAGGAATTTCTTTGACACCATAACCGGTACCGACCGGAATTTAACACGGATTTACATGTGTGTCATGAGCCTTGCAAAACTCCGCATGGAACCTCCGGAGAAGATGGCTGCACTTGTTGACCAGTTGCGCAAGAGCAAGATCCAAAAGGAACTCTCCGTTGACATTCTCGATTATATGTGTGATGCAGCAAACACACTCGAACTGAATATGGTTCAGACGGCGTTCGGTGTAAGGGATATTCAACAGGTTGCCCAGGACTTCAGCGGCATCAGTCTTGACAGCCTCTAATTTTTTCTTCGAAATCGTTCTTTAAAAACAGGCCGATTTTATTTAGATTTTTTTTACAATGCGATACGTTTCCAGCTGCCGCTCCTATACATCATGCCAAGGAGGACTGCCTGGATGATAATACCGACAATTACAGCGATCCAGATGCCGGTGATGCCAAGACCGAAGTGCTGTGGGAGGAAGTAACCCAGGGGGATCTGGATCATCACCATTGATACAAGCGTGGCATACATCGGTTTTTTTGTGTCCCCGGCACCGTTCAGTGCAAAGGAAAGAATGATGCTCACCGCCATAATGATGTAGAAGGGTGCTACAGTCTGGAAGTAGGACACTCCTGTCGTCACGCTGGCGCCGCTCGGGTCAAAGAACCAGATCAGCTGCTCGGCAAATACGTAGTAACAGATTGAAACTGCGAACATGATAGCCCCATAGAACATGAGCCCGAGTTTCACCCCCTCCTCCGCGCGGTCCGGTTTTTTTGCGCCGAGGTTCTGTCCAACAATTACTGCGGTTGCCGTAGCGATGGCAAAACCGGGCATGAGAGCGATGAGTTCAAGTCGCTCTGCAATACCATAGCCGGAGATCGCAGCAGTACCGTACACCGCAACAAACGCCATCATCACCAGGAAAGTGCCACTGCGCAGCCCGGACTGGATCGAGTTTGGGATGGCGACAGTAAGTATCCGCCAGATAAGCTGGAGGTCAAGGCTCCAGGTTTTCGGGAATGTGATGTGGCTGGAGTACCGCACGAGGAGGAGCATACCGATCAGAAGTCCAGCTCCGCGTGAGAGGATAGTAGCAAGAGCAGATCCTGCAATACCAAAAGCCGGGAACCCGGCAAGACCAAAGATCAGTACCGGGTTTAAGATGATGTTTAGGAGGTTTACCCCAACCATCAGGATCATGGGGGTCAATGAGTTCCCGCAGGCCTGGAAAGAGCTTATCACGACCCAGAGTTCAACCATCGTGAAGATTCCTAAAAAGAGTACCGAAAGATAGGCAGAACCGAGTGTGGCAACCGTTTCGTTCGCCCCGAGTAGCATCAGAAGGTCTTTTGAGAAGAACAGGCCGAATACCGAGATAGCAAGTGAGAAGGTGAGACCGATATAGAGAGCATGCTGGACAATCAATCCTACGGCATCGTGCTCCTCTGCACCATAGTGCCGCGAAATAAATGCGGTAGTAGCAGTGACAAGACCGACAATGAATGTTGCAAGGACAAAGATTATCGTAGTGCTCATGGCAACGCCGGCTATAGCGTCCGCACCCAGTCTGCCCACAAAGTAGAGATCGACCACCTCCAGCACGCTCTGGAGGAGGTTACTTGCAATAATGGGTAGTGATATGGTTATAAGCCCGCGGAAAAGATGTCCTTCGGTGAGATAATTTGTTGAATTCACACTGGATCGCCGTTTTTTTTATGTCAAAGGTATTGTACAGGGTTAGCCCGGTCAAAAGAGGTTTGCTGGCCTGACCAGTTTTTCCGATTGAGGGGATTTGATGAAGGATGCAATCAACTGATGCCTAGTGCCTTCTTGTACCCGTTCAGGAGTCTGATAATGAACTTACGGTGCTCTGCCATCGCCTCTTCATCATCAGGAGAGGTAAGAACTGCAACACTATAGATCAGGATGAGTGCGTTGTCCAGTTCGAGGGTGCCAGGATCTTCGATCTGGTCCCGGGGAAGTATGATGGGCACATACGGGCGCTCATTTTCGGAGAATGCTATCGATAAATCTGCTGTGAACTGTGCATTTTCGAGATCCTGTGCATTTGCACGGATGATTGAGAGCGCTTTTTTTAACGCGACGTTTGCCCCGCTATCAGGAATAAGAGAGATTGCCTGGGTACATTCATGTACTGCGTTGCGGTAAAGTCCGAACCTGAAGGCAAGGAATACCGATGCAATCTCGTGTGCGGTTACCGCCGGGAACCCGGTGAAGTTGGGTCGCAAGCGATTGATATACTCAGTAAGGAATCGTTCCATCGTGTCAGATCCTCCTTTGTTTTTCTGATGAATCAAATTAAAGGGGATGCAACCGAAAGAACGGTTTTAAAGCCGTATCGTAGTTCCCCCGGTCGATGCCTGTCCATCAGATGTTCCGATAGTACCTTGGAATTTCTCGGACATGAACATATCTTAATCTTCTGGTGTCCAATGGTATAACCCGAAGTATCCTTGGTTTTTATGAGAAAGCAAAACTAATACTTTGCTACCATTATGGGTGCAGTAATCTTTTCTGACGTTCATGCAGATTCAGTAGCAATCCGTGCACTTGCGTCATGTATACGGACCCCCTTATTCCGACAAGCGTTCGGTCCGGTAGATATTTTGGTAAATCTCGGGGATCTTGTTCACCGGGGAGATCGTCCTCAGGAAACCCTCGAGATGATCCAGACTCTCTCAAAAGAATACCGCCTCGTTTCGGTGCTCGGCAACCATGATCACGCCTTTCTCAACAGGCTTTTGGTAAGTGGAAGTGATCCGGCAAGTACTTATCGTCATGAGCAGCTGCGGGGCTCCCCCCTTCTTGCCCTCTTTGACACTATGCCCATGGAATGGTCGGATCGCGGCATGCTGTTTGTCCATGGTGGGCCGCTTGATCTGGGAAAACAGACGCTTCGGCTCAAGTGCTGGCAGCGGCTTTCTCATGAATCCGGGGATTCTTTTGCCGGGTTCCATTATACTGCACCAATGGCGTTTGAAGCACTTGCGGCACGGGGGCTCACCCATATGTGCTGCGGGCACCAGCATCAGAACATCTGCTGCAGGAAAACACCGGACGGGATTGTTGAGAGCCCAATTGAGTTAGAACCTCTTGCAGTAAAAAAACAGGAGGATGAGTACCATATTGAGGTGGCCAGGATCCCGCTTGACGTTCCAACTCTCCTGCGAGTTGGTGGTTGCCATGGAGATGAACCCGAGTTTGCGTACACGGATTTTTCTACATTTTCATTCATCCGCATCAA
>Ga0209254_10007011_pt1 | contig 10394 bp, 8 predicted proteins | sample FrelakmetDIP11DI_FD_187148 | JGI IMG/M metagenome (GOLD analysis project Ga0209254, IMG submission 187148) | Freshwater lake sediment microbial communities from the University of Notre Dame, USA, for methane emissions studies - DIP11 DI (SPAdes)... | ecosystem: Environmental > Aquatic >... | reverse complement strand
TCGATCTTCCGTTCGAGGCGCGGCAGGCGGATCCCGGACTCGTGAACCGGTCGATCCGACAGCGCGGCCAGAGCGCGAGCGCGTGCCTGTATGGCTGCGTCGAATTGCGAACGCGGCGCGATTTCGTCGACGAGTCCCCATTCCAGCGCGCGCGCACCACGGACGCCTTCCTCGAGCGTGCAGAACACATCGGCGAGATCGCGCCGGATACGGCGTTTGTCGGTCAGTCGGGTCAAACCGCCGGTACCGGGCAGCACCGCGAGCAGCGGCACCTCCGGCAATGACACAGCAGCGTTACCGTCGTCGATCAAAAGCAGGTGATCCGCAGCCAACGCGAGTTCATAGCCGCCGCCGGCGGCCGTTCCGCCGATTGCGGCGAGATAACGTTGTCCCGACTCGGCGGACGCCTCTTCGATTGCATTGCGGGTTTCGTTGGTGAATTTGCAGAAGTTCACCTTATGGGCGTGAGTCGCACCGGCGAGCATTCGGATGTTCGCGCCGGCACAAAAAATACCGGGCTTGCCGGAACGCAGTACCACCGCGTGGACCTCCGGGTGCTCGAAACGCAATCGCTGGATGGCATCGGCGAGTTCGATATCGACGCCGATGTCGTAGGAGTTCTGTTTGAGTTCGTAGCCCCGCGCAATGCCGGCGGATTCGGCGACGTTCAGCACCAGCTCTGCAATCGGTTCTTTGATCGCGAGCGTCCAATGGCGATAGACACTGGGATCGGTGCGAAAGTCGAGCGGTTCGGACGGCTGGTGCATCGACGGTGGCGATCCTTCTGACAGGCTCGATGGTAAATCAAGCGAGGCCTTCACCGCGCGGAAATGTGACGCGCGTCTACCTGGAGATCGTATTGAACGCCTTCTGATTGAGAGCCAACTAACTGTTTCGCTACCGCCATCACTCCAGAATGTGCAGTCGAACCGTTGTGCTGGAACGCGAAGGATCCGCTTACTGCTATGTCACGCCTGCCAACCCTGCTGTTGGGAACGGTGCTGCTGTCGGGTGTGGCCTGGATGGCCGTATCGATAGACGAGATACCGCGCGCCGACGTCACCAACACGGCTATCGCACAATTGTTTGGCTCGGCCACCGGCGACGTGAATTATGTCGCCGCGATGTTCTCGGTGGTGTGTCTACTTCTGGCGGCCGGCGTCGGGGTCGGAATTGGCTGGTCGCTACGATCCGTCGCCGCACTCGGTCGGGAAACCGAGTTGCAACGCCGGCTCAACGACACCAAAGGCCGTATCCCGCGACTCGAATCCGGCATGCGCAACAAAGAGATGCATGTCGCGCGGGTCGAGCAACAGATGCAGAACCTCGAGGGCATGCTGCCGCCGCTGCAAAAGACCATTGATGAACGTGATCTTGCGCTACGCGATCGTGACCGGATGCTCTCGTTGCTGAAAGGCGAGTTGGCCGTGCTGAAGGGCACCCCGATGGTTGACGACAACAACGCGTCGGGCATGACGACGCTCGAACTCGATGCCGACGGCTATTCGCCGCCGCAATCCGACGCGCGCAACGAGGCGCTCGAGAAGCGGTTGCATGAACTCGAAGCCAAGGTGCGGGAGCGCGAAGCGCGTATTGCGGAGCTGATGCATCAACAGGGCAATCACGAAACGCGGATTCCCCAACTCGAGTCCGCGCTCGATGGACAGCGCAAGCGCAGTGTAGACTTTGATCGGGAACGTCAGCGTCAGGACAAGTGGCTTGATGTGTTGAATGATCAGCTGGCGCGCGCACGCGAAACCAATGATCGATTGGCCGTCGAGCTGCAGGATCGCGAGGTGCTGCAGCAACGCATCGTGCGGCTCGAAGTAGAAGTGAAACGGCTCGGCGACGAGATCGCCGATCGCGAACGCCGGCTCGCGGCATCACGTTTCGAGTGTGCGACCGCACGCACGACGATCACCCATCTGCAGGCGCAGCTCGGCAAACCAAAAGCCGCCTCCGGCGCAAAATAGCTGCGCATTTCCTGTCGCGGCTGCGGCACCGTCCCGATTGCATCACGTGTGGGAGGTGGGTCCTCACCCCGATTGGCGTGCAATCGGTTGATGCCAATCGGGGTGAGGACCCACCTCCCACAGAACAGCCGATAGCCGTTGACTGTGATCGGGGCGCGGAGCCCCTTCTGCGGGCATTTCAGGCTACAGTTCGCCCACGATGGGTAATGTGCGCAATGTCCTGCTGATCACTGCCGACCAATGGCGCGGCGATTGTCTGTCGGCGCGCGGACATCCGTGTGTGGCGACGCCAAATCTCGATGCGCTCGCTCGCGATGGCGTGTTGTTTACGCGTCATTATTGTCAGGCGGTGCCGTGTGGACCCAGTCGCGCGTCGTTGCACACCGGCCTGTACCTGATGAACCACCGCTCGGGGACCAACGGCACGCCGCTCGATCGTCGCCACGACAACTGGGCGCAGAGCGTACGCGCCGCCGGCTACGATCCGGTGTTGTTCGGTTACACCGATACCAGCCCCGATCCACGCGACTATCCGGCAGATCATCCGGTGCTGACGACCTACGAAGGGGTGCTGCCGGGCTTGCGAGCTCAGGTATTGTTGACCACCGGCGACATCACGTCGTGGACCCAGTGGTTGCGCGCGCGCGGGGTGGCGATCCCCGAGCGCGCGTTCGATCTGTATTTTCAGAAAGCGGATCAGATCGAATTCGAAGACGGTGGTCCGGGCCCCGCGCCGCTGCGCCTGACGCGTGAACAACACGACACGTATTTTATGACCGAGCAGGTCATCGACTATCTGGCGCAACGACGCAATCCCTGGTGCGTGCACCTGTCTTTGTTGCGACCGCATCCGCCGTGGATCGCGCCAGCCCCTTATCACGCCCGTTATGCGCCCGCTGCGCTGCCGGAATTCGTGCGCGCGGAAACGGCCGAGATCGAAGCGCAGCAGCATCCATGGCTTGCGTATCAACTCGCGGATAAGCGCAATCGTGCGCCGGAGTCGGATAAGCGCCTGCGCCGCCTGCAAGCGTCGTACTACGGTCTGATGAGCGAGGTCGACGACAACATCGGTCGGCTGATCGCGCAATTGAAGGCGACGGGACAGTACGACCAGACACTGATCATCTTCACGTCGGATCACGGCGACCAGATGGGCGACCACTGGTTGCTCGGCAAGTATGGCTACTTCGATCAGTCGTTCCACATCCCGTTGATCATTCGTGACCCCAGCACAGCCGCCGATACGACGCGCGGCACGTCCGTCGATGCATTCACGGAAAACATCGACATCATGCCGACTCTGCTCGATTGGCTCGGTATCGAAATCCCGCATGCCTGCGATGGGCGGTCTCTCGTCCCCTTCCTGAGATCGGCAGCGGATCCGGTGGGCTGGCGCGAAGAAGCGCACTGGGAATACGACTTTCGCGATCCGACCGACGCCAGCGCCGAGCGGGCACTGGGCATTCCATTGCATGCATGCACGCTGAACGTGATTCGCGGCGACCGTTACAAATACGTGCATTTTGCGGGCTTGCCGGCGTTGTTGTTCGATCTGCACGAAGATCCCGCCGAGCTGCACAATCGCGCGACCGATCCGGCATATTTGCCGATCGTGCTCGATTACGCGCAGCGGATGTTGTCCTGGCGGATGCGTCACGATGATCAGACGTTGACGCATCTATCGGTCACGCCGAAGGGCCTCGTTGCACGCCCCTCGCCACGTTGGTGACGAACGGCCGGCCTGATCTTGATCAGTAAATCGGATTGCCGACGTTGAATACCCCCGTGTCGCCGTAGTCCTTACCGGGTTCGCGCTCGACGTCCGGCGGAAATGCGGCACGTTTCTCCCGATAGTAGGCGTCACGTACGTTCCCCTCTGCCGCCTTGTTGTACGTGAGGTACAGCGCGCGGCGCGGAGCGCCGGTACGGTTGGATGCCGATCGGTGGGGCAAATACGAATCGAAAAAAAGCAGATCGCCCGGAGCTGTGGTGATGGGAAACCACGCCAATGACCCGGTTGTGTCGGGATCGATCGTCAAATCCGCGGCGAGCGGTAGCGTCGTGCGGCCACCGGGATGTGCTGCCACTTCGAGGCAACCGTTGTCGGGCGTGGTCGCATCGATACTGATCATCAGCGTAATGTGCAGCGATTGGTTGAATGATGTGAAGGCCGGCGCGTCCTGATGGGGCGCGAACCCGGCGCCGCCGGGCAGCTTGTAGTTGATCTTTTCCTTGAACAACGCCGCCGCTTCGCCGAACAGCGCCGAGACCATTGCGAGTGTCCGCGGACCCGTGATCAGGCGATCGAATCCTTCGTGGTACTGGATGAAGTTCTCGACGCGACACAACTGCCGGTCGCTGTTCGCAGCGCGCTCGAAGTACTTCATCCATTTTCCGGGTGTCTCGGGTCGCGCTCGTAAATCTTCGACCCAGACCGCCAGCGCCGCACATTCGTAGCTGTCGAGATAACTTTCGATCTTCAGGTAGCCGTGCGTTCGCCAGAATTCGAGCTGCTCCTCGCGCAGCCGTTCCGACCGACGTTCGAGATGTGAGCGGAACAGTTCACCGTAGTGTTGCAGGGGCAGCACGGTCAGATCGGCGACCTTCGCGGCCTCGTCCCACTGGCGCATTTTCAGAGTCAGCGCGAACAACGGATCTTTCTCGAACTCGCCTGCTTCGGCATCGTTCATCGGGCCGCCCTGGAATTTGAGCGTGCGCTTGCTGGCTTGCGACAATCGAGCGAAATAGTCCGGGCGCGTACGCGTCAGATAGCGCTTCGCGTTGACGTGTTGGCCAACAAGATGCACGACACGGTCGGAGAAGCCCAGCCCGCGTAAAAAGTCGGCGCCGATGCGCTCGTGGTGGGCGACGCCGAACTCGCCCATCTGTGTGTGCGGCTGATCGCCTGCGCACAGGTGTCCTACATCGTGCAGGAACGCCGCGCAGACAACGTCGTCGTCGCAACCTTCGCTGCGCGCGAGATCTGCGGCCTGCGCTGCGTGCTGCAGCTGGGTAACCGGCTCGCCGAGATAGGCATTGCCGCCCTGGCGCGTATACAGGCCGATGATATCGGTGACCGCTGTTTCGATGAGATCACTCACGCGTCGGATCCGCGCTCACTGCGACCAAGGTCTTGCCGAAATTGCGACCGTCGAGCATCGCGCGAAATGCGGTCGGCGCCTCTTCGAGTCCGTGCCACACGTCTTCCTTGTACTTGACCTTGCCGGATTGTATCCACGCGGCCATCTCGCCGAGGAACCGATCCTGGTAATCGGCGACGAAGTTGCCGACGCGCAGATCGTGGACCACAACGGAGCGTCGATCGAAATACGGTTTGCCGGTGGCCAGCCATGCATCGCGCGGGTTCGCGCCGTCGCTGCTACCGTACTGCGAGATCATGCCGCACAGCGAGATTCGTGCGTGCGTGTTCAGGGATGGCAGCACGGCTTCGAATACCTTGCCGCCGACGTTCTCGAAGTAGATATCGATACCGTCCGGGCATGCGGCGACGAGTTCATTCGACAGTGCATCGCTGCGGTGCGATACGCATGCATCGAAGCCCAACTCAGCGGTCACGAATGCACATTTCTCTGCGGTACTCGCGATCCCCACGACGCGACAGCCCATTATTTTCGCGAGCTGTCCGACGACCTGACCCACTCCGCCGGATGCCGCCGACACGACGACTGTTTCACCTGCCTTCGGCGCGCACTGAATCACGAGCCCGGCGTACGCGGTCAGACCGAGCATGCCGAGTACGCCGACCGCGGTCGAAATCGGTGCGACGCGCGGGTCGAGTTTACGCGGGAACATATAGCCGAAAACCGAGATGCCTTCGCCCGACAGTCCATACGTTTGCCAGCCGTTCGTGTTGAACACGAAGTCTCCGGCCCGATAGCCATCGATGCGGCTCTCGGTCACCTGGGCGACGGTGCGTCCGTGACACACTTCGCCCACGGCCTCAGCTCCGCCGCGTCTGCGCCCCCATTGATAAGGATCCAACGACAGATAGAGGGTGCGCGTGAGCATCTGGTTGTGACCCGGCTCTGGCACTGGCGCTTCGATCCACGCAAAATCGTCCGGCACCGGCAGACCGCCGGGCGGTTTACGTGCCAGGGTCCACCGTGGATTGCGCAGCGGTTTCGACACGGCTGCGGCTCAGTCGCGTTCGTCGTCTTCGATCTGCTGAATCGTCTTCTCGAGCTCTTTCGGGGACTCGTTGCGGATCTGCGCAGATGACTCTTCGAGCGATTGCGTCGAGTCCAGCTTGATGTAGTTCGGGTCTTCTGCGTGCTTATACGTTTCGCCTTCCGCGTCGCGGCACGGATTCAGCCCGTCGCCCTCACCGCACTCTTCGACGATACCGGCCGGGTCCACGTAGGTCTCTTCTTCGACGACGTCGCCGGCCCGAACAACACTTGTGCAGGCGGCGATCAGGATCACAGCGAACGCAGCATTCAAGGGGACGCGCATGGGGTTTCTCGCTTTCTGTGTTCGCGCCGATTATGTTGGAATCGGTTTCGGCTGTCGCGTTCGGTATCACGGAATACGGGTCGGACCATGCGGCCTTATATGACGCCGCTTTCGATTGGGACGTGCATGGGCAGGTGAATGCCATCAGCCTCTTGTCGGGTATCACACAAGGCCGCGTGCTCGAGCGACCACAGCGCATCCACAAAGGATCACGATGAAGCAAAGAAGGCCTCACGCGGCTGCTATTGTCTCGATGCTGTTCCTGGTGATAGGTACGAAGTCCCTCACAGGAACGGCGGCCCCTGCGCCAGCGCCCGCCATGGTGGACAAAAACGTCTACCAGATCGTCTATGGTGCGAAACTGGACCCGACCAACCGTAGGGCCGACGTGCGCATTGCCGTTCGCCAACCGCGCCAGCTGCTGCGTCGTGTCGAGTTCATTGCGCCGCGGGATCGATATCTGGATGTCCGCGGTCAAGGAAAGATCGAGATCACGCCGCAGACAATCGTGTGGCTACCGCCAGCGGACGGCGGTGTGCTGCATTTCCAATATCGGATCGACCGTACGCGCGACAACGGTGTGCAGGACGCGCGTATTACCGAGAGTTGGGCGCTGCTGAAGCTCGATCATCTGTTTCCGGCGGCGACGGTGCGGGTCGTCAAGGGCGTCCGGTCCGAGGCGACGCTGCGACTCCAGGCACCTGCGGGTTGGTCGATCGAAACACCGTACGGATCGGCCGTCGGACGGCTGCGCTCGGTCGACGATCCGAAGCAGCGCTTCAATCGCCCCAGAGGCTGGCTACTGGCGGGTAAGCTCACGGTTCGGCGCGACTTGATCGACGATCGCCGCGTCGTGGTCGCGAGTCCCGAGGGCACTGGGTTTCGATCCAATGATGTGCTCGCATTCATCCGCTGGACCTTGCCATCGTTGGTACGGGTATTCCCGAACGTGCCGAATCGACTGCTGATTGTCGGTGCGCCGCAAGACATGTGGCGCGGTGGACTGTCCGGCTCCGGATCGATTTACCTGCACGGTGATCGACCGCTGATCAGTCAGAATGGCACCAGCACCCTGCTGCACGAGCTGGTGCATGTAGTGAGCGGGTTACACGGCACTGGCGGCGCTGACTGGATCGTCGAGGGGCTCGCCGAGTACTACAGCCTCGCGAGTTTGCGCCGCTCGAATACCATCAGCGAACGACGCTTCGAAAGCAGCTTCATGGCGCTTGCGCAGTGGAGTGGTGCTGCGAAGTGTGTGGCGACGGATCGCTCAGCAGGACAGCAGACGGCGCGTGCCGTTCTGGTCATGCGCGCGCTCGACCGGGAAATTCGCGGCGCAACGCACGAAAAAAAATCCCTCGACGATCTGGTTCGAATCCTGACTGGCGCCGATAAGCCGGTAACGAACGCCACGTTTCGGGCGGGAGCAGTCTTGCTGATCGGAGGGCCGGCCACTGCGCTGGCCGGGTGTCCTTAAGCGGTGGGCGCTAGGACAGATCTTCTTCGTCGAGCTGGTGGCCCCACTGACGTTTGGCATCGAGATAGCGGCGATTGCGCTCGCCGACGCCTATTACGTGCTTCACCGGCGTGATCTGGGACAGCCCCATCTGGGCAAGATCATGCACCTTTTTGGGATTGTTGGTCAGCAGGCGCATCGGCTTGTCGCCGACGAAGTGATGCAGTAACGCGGCGGCGTCGGTGAAGTCCCGTGAGTCGTCGGGTAACCCGAGCGAGCGGTTGGCCTGATACGTGTCTTCGCCGGCATCCTGCAGCAGATACGTCGCGGCTTTGGCCCACAAGCCGATGCCGCGGCCTTCGTGTCCCGCCATATACACGAGCAATCCACCGCCGGGCTCACGGGTAATTCGTTCCAGCGCGCCTTCGAGCTGCGGCCCGCATTCGCAGCGCTCCGAACCGAATACATCGCCGGTCAGACAGCTCGAGTGCACACGCACCAGCGGGTTCTGCCACGTCGACGGATCGCCGGCGACGAGCACACTGTTGACCGCCATCGATGACGAGAGTAGCGAGAACAGTTGGCCGCCGGCTTGGACGCCCAGTGCGCCGGCCAGTTCTTCGACTTTACTCAGCTCGGTCGATCGTACGCTTGCATACCATGCGACTTGAGTGTGCACGCGACCAAGATGAATCGGCAGCGGAATCGGCCCGAGCAGGTTGACGGCGCCTTCCCCAACGACTGGGGCGACGTCGGGGTCGAGCGACGCGCCGCGCAGGTCGATGCGCCGTAATTTGCCCTGGGCAATCAGCTTGCGCCGAACGTTTGGATCGAGATAGGTAAACATCGACGGCGTCGCCTACTTCTGCGCCGTGATGAATCCGGGATGTTGTTCGAGCCGCGTCATGTAGGCGTTGACGTTTGTATACGTCGATGGCGTCAGTACTTTAAATCGTCGTGGGAGTATCAACGTATAGCCCATCATGATGTCGGCGGCGGTGAAGGCACCGTCTATCAGGTAACGTCCGCCGGGAACCGCTGCTTCGAGCGCGTCCATACATGTCAGCGCGCGCCCGCGCGCATCTTCGACGACGGCAGGGATACGTTGCGCTTCCGGTTTTACGACCGTGTGCTGCGCGATGTCGCCCAACGGCCGTGCGAAGGTGGCCTCGGCAAACCAGCTCCACTGCAGATACAAGGCGCTGTCGCGGGTGCCCGGCACAGGCCGCAACCGGCCCTTCCCGTAGCGTTCGAGCAGATACTCGACCATCGCGCCGGATTCGAACATCGTGAAGTCGTCGTCGCTCATCGCCGGTACTTTGCCGACCGGATTCAAGCGGCGCCATTCGGGGCTCGCGCGATATGCCGCGGAAAAATCTACAGTGACGATCTCGTAGGGAATCGCCAGCTCTTCGCAGAGCCAGATGACACGAATGGAGCGGGTTCCGGGAGCGTGATAAATCCTGATCATGGCGCGGAGTATATCGTCTTGGGTCGAGGCAGGACCAACGAAGTAGGGTAGGTGCCTTTCACGTTTCAGATATGCAGTGCGCGTCCGTACGCCGCCAACACCGACTCGTGCATTGCCTCCGAGATCGTCGGATGTGGAAACACGGTCGCGATCAACTCGGCTTCGGTGATTTCGGCGCCCATCGCGATGGCGAATCCATGAATCAATTCGGTGACCCCGGGGCCGACCATATGCGCGCCGAGCAGTTCGCCGCTGCTCGCATCGAACAACGTTTTGATCATGCCGTTGGAGTCGCCGACCGCGATGGCCTTGCCGTTGCCGATCAGCGGGAAGCGTCCGATACGTACCCTTCGTCCAGCAGATGCTGCAGCGCGTTCCGTGAGTCCGATACTGGCGATCTGTGGATGACTGTAGGTGCAGCCCGGAATGCGGTTGCGGTCGAGCGGATGCGACGCGATCCCGGCGATGTGTTCGATGCACGCGACACCTTCGTGGCTCGCCTTGTGTGCAAGACACGGTGGTCCGGCGACATCGCCCACGGCATAGATGCCGGGTTCGGCGGTCTCGGCGTGCTGATCGGTGCGGATGAAGCCGCGGTCGGTGGCCACACGTGTGTGTTCGAGGCCGAGACCTTCGATGTTGCCGGTCACCCCGACCGCAAGGATCGCGCGATCGTAGCTCCCCTCTATAGGGCCGTTGGCGGTTTTGAGAACAGCATTCAGGCCGTTGCCGGTTCGTGTTAACACATCGATTGACGTCGACGTATGGATCTCGATGCCGGCCGCCTCGAAGGCGGCGCGTGCGGCGGTCGCGATTTCGGTGTCCTCGGCCGGCAGGATCTGGGGCAGCATTTCGATCACCGTGACCGCGCTGCCGAGCGTGCGGTAGAAGCTCGCGAACTCGATGCCGATCGCGCCGGCGCCGATCACCAGCAACCGCTTCGGCAATACATCCGGCACCATCGCTTCACGCGCACTCCAGACGATCTTGCCGTCCGCGTCGATGCCCGGTAGCGACTTCG
>Ga0209254_10007010_pt1 | contig 10397 bp, 7 predicted proteins | sample FrelakmetDIP11DI_FD_187148 | JGI IMG/M metagenome (GOLD analysis project Ga0209254, IMG submission 187148) | Freshwater lake sediment microbial communities from the University of Notre Dame, USA, for methane emissions studies - DIP11 DI (SPAdes)... | ecosystem: Environmental > Aquatic >... | reverse complement strand
CTTCCTGATCGCCCTATGGCCGGGGAGCGAGGCAAGGCTGAGGGGGTGCCAGCACTAGCTCACCGCGAGCCCTCCGGCCGCCCAGGCGGGCGGCCCCAACTCGGCGAGCTTTGGCCGCCCGCCGCACGCCTCTGCCCCTCGAGCGCCGGCACCCGCATCTGACGCCTCAGGTTCCTGGGCTGAGGGCCCACCCTCGGCCACGCCATCCTTTGTAAAGGGAGCCGCCCGGCCTTACCCTTCCCAGCCATGCTGGCACGCGCCTACTCTTGGTTTGACCGAACCGTCCTTGAGCTGGGGCGCGAGGTTCGGCTGTCCTATCTACCCCCCTTGATGGTCTATCTGGCGGCAGGCGTCTCCGGCCTGACCGCGATCGTCGGCACCTTCTTCGTCAAGGATTACCTGGGACTCTCGGCCGATTTCCTGGCCGCTCTCGCCTTCTGGGCCATGATCCCTTGGACGCTCAAGATGCCCCTGGGGCACCTGGTGGACCTGGTGTGGCGCTACAAAGCCGCCCTGGTCTACCTGGGGGCCGGGCTGATCGCCGCCAGTCTGATGGTCATGCTGGGCCTGCTCGCTCAACCGGAGGCGATGGCCGCGCTGATGCCGGTGGAGGTCTGGTACGTGATGAGCGTGCTTCTGGCCCCCACGGGGTACGTGGTGCAGGACGTGGTGGCGGACGCCATGACCGTGGAGGCGGTGCCGGTGCTCGACGGCACGGGGCAGCCCTTCCCCCCGGAGACCCGGCGGCTCATGCACACCACCATGCAGACCCTGGGCCGCGTCGCCATCATCGGGGGCGGTGTCTTCGTGGCCGTCCTCAATGTCGTGCTGTTCCGGGGCGTGGAGGCGATGGACGAGGCCCAGAAGCTCGCCACCTATATCCGCATCTACGAGCTCGCCCTGTTGATCCCGGTCGCCTCGATCTCCGGGGTCCTCCTCGGCGGGCTGCTCAAGAGGCGGGAGCTGCGCCGGCTGCGCGCTCTAGGCCACGATGACGCTGCCGCGGAGCGTCTAGTCCACGGGCACGCCGAGCCCACGAGCCCCAACTGGTGGATCCTGGGGGGCAGCCTGGTCTTCGTGGTCTTCACCTTGACCATGGGCCTCAGCGACCTGCCGCTGAACGAAGAGATCGTCTTTGGAGGCTCCCTGGCGGTCGTGGTCTTCCTGATCTCTCGACTCCTTAGAGAGTTGGAGCCGCAAGCCCAGCGGGTGCTGCTGGGGACCGCCATCGTCATCTTCGTGTTCCGGGCCATCCCCTCCCCCGGGGCGGGCCAAACCTGGTGGATGATCGACGAGCTGGGCTTCGATCAACAGTTCCTGTCCGTCCTGTCCCTGATCGGCAGTGCCATGGCCCTCTTTGGCATGTTCGTCTTTCGCCGCTTCATGGCGGACCACTCGATCGCCTACATCGTGGGCTTCCTGACCATCCTGGGCACCCTGCTGGCCCTCCCGATCCTGGGCATGTTCTACGGGCTGCACCACTGGACCGCCGCCCACACGGGGGGAATCGTGGATGCACGTTTCATCGCCCTGGTGGACACGGCCATCGAGTCCCCCCTGGGTCAGGTGGCCATGATCCCCATGCTGGCCTGGATCGCCAACTCCGCCCCCGCCCACCTCAAGGCCACCTTTTTCGCCGTGATGGCCTCCTTCACCAACCTGGCCCTGTCCCTCGGGCAGCTCGGCACCAAGTACCTGAATCAGGTCTTCACCGTCACACGGGAGGTCACCGACCGGGCCACGAGTGCCGTAACGACCCCCGCGGACTACTCGGAGCTGGGCTACCTGATGCTGACCGTTGGGGCCCTGGGCCTCATCCTGCCCTTCGCCGCTATCGCCGTGGTCAAGCTCTCCCGGCTGCGTAGCGCCTGATCGACCGGTACAAGGCCATCGCGGACAACGAGATCATGCACGGAATCAACTGAGATCCCGGGAGTACGGGCGGCCTGCGCCGGAGCCTCAGGCCGATTTGGCGTTGGCAACCCCATGGGGAACATGACCGGTGGCCACATGGAGACGCGCGGCCTCGCAGTGGAGCTCCTGATCGTCGAAGAAGATGTCGGCGTCGAAGGCGGCAAGAAAGCGGGACTTGGGCAGACCGCCGAGGAACAGGGCCTCGTCGATCCGGATGTCCCAGGCACGCAGGGTGCGCACCACCCGTTCGTGGGAGGGGACACCCCGGGCGGTGACCAGGGCGGTGCGCAGGGGCGAGTCCTCCGCGGGGAACAAGGTCTGGAGCTGATGGATGGCCACCAGCAGCCCCTTGAAGGGACCACCCGGCAGCGGTTCATGGGCGGCGGCGGATTCGGTCGCGTTGAAGGCCGCCAGCCCCTGCTCCCGATAGAGCCGCTCCGCATCATCGGAGAACAGGACGGCGTCGCCATCGAAGGCGATGCGCACCGGACCGTCGTCGGCCTCCGCTCCGCCCGAGGCCGCCGGGAGCACCGTAGCGGCGGCGCAGCCCGCGTCCAGGGCGAGTCGCACGTCGTTGGGGTCCGCCGAGAGGAAAAGGTGGGCTCCGAAGGCCGTCACGTAGCGATAGGGGCTGGCCCCGCCGGTGAAGGCCGCCCGAGAGATGTCCAGCCCGTGGCGATGGGCGGAGGTCAGGACGCGCAGCCCGGTGTCGGAGCTGTTGCGGGACAGCAGGATCACCTCCACCCGACCGCGTTCCCCCAATACCGCGTTCAGGCCCATGAGCTTGCGAGCCAGAGGGAAGGCGACCCCCGGCTCCAGGGTAGCGGTCTCGTGGGCGACCTGGTAGGCGTGGTAGGCGTCCACACCCTCGCTCTCGAACACCCGGTGGGATTCGCTCAGGTCGAATAGGGCGCGGGAGGAGATGGCGACGATGAGCCTGACCGCTTGGTCGGCTTTCTTCATGATCGGCGCGGACCGCACGACATCCACGCCGGCTCAGCGCCCGTCACCAGGGCATGAAGGAGTTGAAGAACGACATGGGCCGGCTGATATTGCGGTTCATGATGGACATGTCGTCACGCATGTTGGCGGTGGTAAAGGTCATGCCCTTAACGGACCGATCCAAGTTCTCCATGCTGGTCAGCATGGGCTCCAGCGTGCTCACGTCCCGGGCCATCGAGTCCACCCCCACCGCCATGCTGCGCACGTTCGCGCTCATCTGACCCATGTTGTCGGAGATCGACTGCATGTTACTTGCCAACACCGTCATGTTCGAGTCCACGCTGATCGCCAGGTAGTGGACGTCCTTGGCCAGACTGAAGACCAGGTAGAAGCCGTAGGCGGCCAGGATGATGAAGGCGAAAAGGGACGGATAGACGATCAGCTCCCAGCGCTTGGCACTGGTCTCGAAGGCCTGGGAGAGCCGATCGATGGCAAAGGCATTGAGCTGGGAGTCGGTCACCTCGCCATGGATGTCGCCATGATCGGTCGCCTCGGGGGAGGCGTTAGGGCCACTGGGTCTGTGGTTCTCCGTCATGATGGATGCCGCCGCGAATCGGTGAATGCGGAATTGTTGACCTTGGAGCTTAACAGAAATTCCGGGGCCGGCAATATGACCAGGTCGCAGCCTCGTGGCACGCCTTCAAGTCGACTCGCCCGGGCCGGCGAGCACCCCAGGACACCCCAGCGGCCCGACTCCAGGTGGGTTTGGTCAGCTCACTAGATTGCTGTAGAGGGCCGCCGCCAAGGCCAGGAATTCCCGGGCGGCCTTGCCCTTGGACTCCAGCTCAAAGACCGCCAGGCCCTCGCTGAAGGAGCGCCGAAAGACGGTGCGCTGAGAGAGCCGGGGCTTGATGAAGCGAATGCCCGGCAGTGACACCAGGGCGGCGGCTGCCTCGTTGGTCTCCCGCACCGCGTGGTGGGTATCGCCCCGGTTGATGAATCCAACGACCTCAGGGGGCGAATCCCGCTCCACCGAGTTGACCAGGTGAATGTAGCGCTGGGACGACCAGATGTCGGCCTGGGACGGCTGCACGGGGACTATCACCCGGTCGCACAGGGACAGGGCCAGCCGCATGCTCTCCATATCCGCCGTGCCCACGTCGATCAGGATCTCGTCGGCGGCCCGCAGCTGCTCCCGGTTCAGGGCACGCTTGTCCAGGATCCGCAGTGGCGGGTCGAAACCTTCCTCCTGGCGCACGTCCACCACATCGGTGAGGGTTGCCTGGGGATCGATGTCCACCAGCTGGACGTTGATGTCCGCCATGGCCAGCCAAACGCCCAGATTGAAGGTTACCGTGCTCTTTCCCGAGCCACCCTTGAGACTGCCGACGACCGTGATCATGCTGCCGTTCCGACGCTGGAGTTGGCGAGGACGGGGCCGCGGCAAGCCGCCGCGGCCCCGATTAGGACTGGATCCCGGGCTCGCCCCCGGGGAGGCGAGCACCAGGGGCCGACCCTCTTTGCCCGTTGGAGCGGTTCGCCCGGTCGATCATCGAGAGCCCTTGGGCGGCTGCTGACCGCCTTCGGGCACGGTCATGCGGGTGTAGCCGGCGGGGACGCTGAACAGGTCATCGGGTTGGGGACCGACCCGGATGTTCTTGAGCTCGCTGACATAGCCGCCAGGGAACTCCTCGCGCACCGCCAGCTCGAGCTCCGGGTCATACCACTGGAAGGTGCGCGACGGCTGCTGGTTAGGGGCCGTCATCGTCACCTCCCATTTCTCCACCCTGCGGCCGTCGATGGTCTCCTGACCCAGAATCTGTAGCTCCATGGTGGGCCCATCCGGCATCACGCTCTTCAGCGGCAGCCCGCGCTCCTGGTCCAACCACTGGGCCCCGGTCAGGGTCTGCCCCTGTTGGATCGCGGACATCTCCCACTTCACCGCGGGCCGGCCGTTCACGTCCTCCACCCCGACCCGGCGACAGCTCACGCCGGGCATGCCGTCGCAGGGGTTCGCCTCGGCCGAGGGCTGCTTGGGCGGTTGCGCACCCTCCGCCCCCGGCGGAGCGCCCCGTTCCAGGTAATTCTGCTCGGCCGGGAACAGGATCCATTCCATACGCCTTTTTTGGTCGCCGATCCGGATCACCTCGCGACCCTGCTGGGACATTTCCATCCGCGTGCGGCCATCTCCGACGAACATCTTCCCGGAGGTTACCTGACCATCCGGCCCCCGGCGAACCATCTCCGCGGAAAACTGGGTCGCCCCGGTCTCCGCCTGGGCGGTGGCCGACAGCACGGTAGCGAGGACCGCCGCAAGCGCAACGCTTCTTTGCCTAATCATGACTCCTGATCCTCCGTCGTTGTGTGTGAATCCGCGCCCGGCGCCCGAGGTTGGCGAGGCGCAGTCAGAAATGGGCGAGGAGTCGTTCCACGGGGTCCAGAACGCCTCGAATCACCCCGGAACACCTCAGCGCGCCCGCCAAGGATTCGGCTCGAATCCGAAGGCTGCTTCGGGTTGGAGCAGGGGTTCGCCCCGAAAGGGAACCCCGCCCGTACCTTCAGGGGCTGTACCTTGGGGATACCTCGGGCGGGGATGGGGACCCAGGTCTTGGCGGCCGCGCTCCTGCTCCGTCAAGGGGCGAAACCGGTAACCCATCGGGTCGGGTGCCGACTGCCAATGACCCAAGCCGGCCGGCGGATCGCCGCGGAAGCGGTATCCCGGGTGGGTCTCAAGGGGTGGATCCCGGTAGCCAGGGCCGGGCACCGGCACCATCTGGCCCAGACCCAGCTCCAGGCCCTCGGCCAGCTCCCGGGGCGGAAAGGCCGAGCCTGGGTAGTCTGGTTGATAGCCCGGGGCACCAGGCGAGGGGCGTTCCGAGGGCGACGTCCGCCCCTGGCTGCGGCCCCCGAAGGCGCCAGGAGGGTCCCCGCGTTGGGCTCCCGTGTACCCCTGCTGCGGCCGGCCGTAGGGCTCATCGTAACGGTAGTCGCCATAGCCCGCGCCGCGGGTGGCCGGGATCGACGGATCGTCATGGGCCCAAGAGGGCTCCCGAAACGGCGAGGCAGTCTCGAAGGGGTAGGCCGAGCGACCGGGATCCCTCTCATTGGGGAGCTCCGTAGGCCCTCTGTAGCCGGCATCGTAGTCAGACCCTTGATACCGCTGCCAGGCCGACCCGCCCCAGGCGTCGTCACGGGAGGAGGCAGGCTGCGCGCTGATCGCGAGGGCGACCGTCAGGGCGACACCGGACAGGGTGCGGCGACTCAAGAGCACGGCCTGGCCGTCCCTATGTCGGGCCCGACCGAGCTTGGGAGAACCTGGTGGGGACGCGGGATCACCGGTCGTCCCCAGTGCCGTCATCGATTTTCAAGCGAATTCCGCGACGTGGCGCCTTCTTCTGCACCGTTTGCACGATCGCCTTGGTCGACGACTGCGGCCGCGCCTTGGCGGGCACCTCGGGATTGTTACCAGCCGCTCGCTTCCCGTTGCCCCCCTTTCGCGGCCCCGCCTTGGCCTTGGTGTCAGCGCCTTTAGGCGGGGAAGCAGCCTCGGGACGCGACTTGGGCCTCGTCTCCGTGGCCTTCGCCGATTTCGTGACTGGAGGCGGTGCGCTCGCAGACGGGGGCTGGGACGGGGCCTGGCGCGGCGCTGGGATCCCGTCCTCCGGTCGCGCCGTGCTGACCATCGGCGTTTCCACCGGGTGCGCAGCGGCGGGGCGTGCAGAATCCGCCGGGGGTTCCGCCTTGGCGACCGGCGCGCGCGACTCTGCCACCGGAGCTTGAGCCGCCAAGGAGGTCGCCAGCTCGGACGGACGGGCCGCCACTGCCCCTGAAGAGGCTGCCACGCCTGCACCGGGCATCGATGCGGCTGGGGCCGCCCCGGCAGGGGACGGCGTGGTCGTGGGCGGGGCCTGACCTCCCTTGGGCCCGCCTGGCTTGGGCCGCGGCGGCGGCTTCGGCTTCATGGCCCCCTTCACCAGGTCTATCAGCAGCAGCACCAGACCCCGCAGGGCATAGAAGACCAAGGTCAACACCCCAAGAACCTTTGCCACGGCGACGCTCAGGCCCCCGCCCTCCCTTTGGGGCTTGGTCCTGGACTGCTCCGCCTCCTCGGTCTGGCACGGCAGACCAGAAACGGGCAGGCTGGCGGCGGAGGCCGCCGCCACCTCGCACATGTCGCGACTGGCGGCCACGCAGCCCAAGGGGATGACGATCAGGGTCAGCACCGTGGAGACGAGGGTCCCGGCCAGGAGCGAGATCGCCATGCCCTGGAAGATGGGATCGGTGATGATGACGCTGGAGCCCGCCACCAGGGCCAGGGCGGTGATCAGGATGGGCCGGGTGCGGATCTTACAGGCGCGGATCATTGCCTCCGCCACCGGGATACCGCGCTGGATCTCGTGGATCGCGAAGTCCACCAGCAGGATGGAATTGCGCACGATGATGCCGGCCAGCGCGATCCACCCGATCATGGAGGTGGCCGTGAACTCCCCGCCCCATCCCAGCCGAAACATGATGAAGTGGGCGGGGATGATGCCGAGCAGGGTAAGCGGGATGGGCGCCATGATCACCAGTGGGATACGGAAGTTACCGAACTCCCACACCACCAGGATGTAGATCAGGACCAGGGCCACCATGAAGGCCGCGCCCATGTCCCGGAAGGTCTCGAAGGTGACGGTCCACTCCCCGGCCCACTCCCAGGACAGGCGACTGGTCTCCGGGGGCGGCCCGAACCAATAGAAGGCGTCCCCGAAGCCGCCGCCCTCGGCGGGCTTGGTCCCATCCGGGGCCGTGTAGTCCGCGGCGGCGATGGCATCCTGGACCTGGAACATGGCGTAGACGGGCGCCGCGAGGCGCCCGCCCACGTCCGCGACTACGTACTCCACGCCCCGCAGGTCCTTGTGGTAGATGATGTCCTCTTCCGGTGCGCGGCGGAACTGGCCCAGCTCCCGCAGGGGCACGGTGAACCCCAGGTTGGACTGGATGGGCAGGTCACCCAGACGCTCGATCTGGGAGCGTTCCGCGAGGGGCACCTGGATCACGATCTGGGTCGGCTCATGACCACTCTGCTGCCCGGCGGACTGTTTGATGTCGCCGACGGGGGCACCGCCCAGGGCCATCGAGATGTTGCGGTTGATGGCGTCCACCGAGATGCCGCGGCGCACCGCCTTCTCCGTGTCCACATCGAAGCGCCAGTAGTCGTAGGCCCCACGCAGGTAGTTGTCCACATCGCGGGCGCTTTCGGCCTGGCTGAAAAACTCCGTCACGTCCCGGGCGAACTGGCGCCGCAGCTCCGGCGTGGGACCGTGAATCTCCGCTACCACGGACTGCAGCACCGGCGGACCCGGCGGCATCTCCACCACCGAGATCGCTGCGCCCGTCCCTTCCGTGAGCTTCGTCAGCAGCTCCCGGGCCTCCACGGCGATCTCGTGGCTGGTGCGATCCCGATCGTGCTTGTCCGTGAGCTGCACCTGCAGCTCCCCCTGCCAGGGCTCGGAGCGCAGATAGTAGTGACGGACCATGCCGTTGAAGTCGAAGGGCCTGGCCGTTCCGGCGTAGAGCTGGATAGCGGTGACCTCCGGCAGGGTCCGCAACTTATCGGCCATGCGGTGGGCCAGGTTAGCGGTGACCGGCAGCGCCGTGCCCTCGGGCATGTCCAGGACCACCGAGAACTCGGGCTTGTTGTCCAGTGGCAGCATCTTCACCGCCACCCAGTTGAAATAGAAGAAGGCGCAGGTGAAGAGGAAGGTGCCCCACAGCACCAGGCGGAAGATGGTGCGCTTGGTCCGGCTCTCGATCAGGGGCGTCAGGATGCTACGGAAGAAGCGCTCGACGTGCTCCGCCTCCTTGTGCTCGCGCTTCTCCGCGGCCTCCAGGTAGCGTATGGAGGGCCGCAGCCATTTGGAGATGGCGAGATAGGGGGTGAAGGCGAAGGCCGCGAACAGCGAGATGAACATGGCCACCGAGCCCAGCTTGGGGATCGGCGCCATGTAGGGGCCCATCATGCCGCTCACGAAGCCCATGGGCAGGAGGGCGGCGATGACGGTGAAGGTGGCGAGGATGGTGGGGTTGCCCACCTCGCGCACCGCGTCCACGGCGGTCTCATCGTCCGTGCGCCCCTCCTCCAGCCAGCGCCGGTAGATGTTCTCCACCACCACGATGGCGTCGTCCACCAGGATACCGATGGAGAAGATGAGGGCGAATAGACTCACCCGGTCGATGGTGATGCCCCAAATGAAGGCCACGAAGACCGTCATGAAGAGCACCACGGGGATGACCAGCATCACCACGATGGCGGGCCTCAGGGCCCGGAAGGCAACCAGCACCAGGATGAAGACGAAGAAGGTGGCCTTGATCAGCTTGAGGATCAGCTCCGTGACCTTCTGGTCCGCGGACTGGCCATAGTTGCGGGTGATGCTGACCTCGACGTTGTTGGGGATGCGGCTGCCTTTGAGGTCCTCCATGCGCTGGATGATGGCATTAGCCACGGTGACGCCGTTGGTGAGCTCTTTCTTCGCGATGGCAATGGTGACCGCCGGGCGGCCGTCCGCCGCTTCCTCCAGCTCGGAGGCGGGACCGGTGTAGTAGGCCACGAGCTGGCTGGCGTCCTCAGGGCCCTGGGTGACCCGTGCCACGTCCCGAACATACACGGGGATGTTGTTGAAGGTCCCCACGACCAAGCGGTTGATGTCCTCCACCCCGGTGAGAAAGGAGCCCGTGGTCACGCTGAAACGGGTGCCGCTCGCCTCCACGCCGCCGGCGGTGGTCTCCGCGTTGGCGGTCTGGATGGTCTGGGCCACCTGGTCGAGGCTGATCTGGTAGCCGGACAGGCGCTCGGGGAAGACATCGACGGTCAGCTGCTCCCGGCGCCCGCCGACGATGAAGGCATTGCCCGTGTCCTTGACCTGCTTCAGGGCCTGGAGAACGTCCTGGGCCAGCAGTCGCAGCTGACCGTCGTCCACGTCCGGGATGGCGTCGCCATCAATATCCTTGGCCCACAGGGTCAGGGTCACGATGGGCACGTCGTCGATGCCCTTGCTCTTGACCAGAGGTGGCATCACCCCCGGGGGGATCTTGTCCATGTTCGAGGCGATCTTGTCGTTCACCTTGACCAGGGACGGGCCCATCTGCTCGCCGACATCGAATTCAACGGTGACAATCCCCTGCCCCCGCTGGGAGGCGGAGTAGACGTGCTTGACCCCGGGGATCTCGCTCATGATCCGCTCGAGGGGCTGGATGGCCAGATTGGCCACCTGCTGGGCGGAGGCACCCGGGTAGGCGACCATGATGTCGATCATCGGGACCGAGATCTGAGGGTCCTCCTGGCGGGGGGTCAGGACGAGCCCGAGGAGCCCCATGAGCAGCATGGCCACGTAGAAGAGGGGCGAGAGCGGCGAGCGGATGAAGAAACGGGCCGTGCGCCCGGCGATCCCCAGGCTCTCGTCGGTGAACGGCGGCTCTTTCCGTTCCGATGGGGAAGAGGTGACGTCTTGACTCATGGGTGATCCGTAACGGCTCCGGAACGGGGCCCGTGGGGACCCGGG
>Ga0209254_10007009_pt1 | contig 10398 bp, 10 predicted proteins | sample FrelakmetDIP11DI_FD_187148 | JGI IMG/M metagenome (GOLD analysis project Ga0209254, IMG submission 187148) | Freshwater lake sediment microbial communities from the University of Notre Dame, USA, for methane emissions studies - DIP11 DI (SPAdes)... | ecosystem: Environmental > Aquatic >... | reverse complement strand
AGTAATTACATTAGGGTGTGTTCATAACTGATTTGGTATTTATAAATGAACACACCCGTACATCGGGTGGATTTTCCCGATGAAGAAGGTAATTACTCAATAATCGATTTTACTAGGTCACCTGCAGCTTTTTTGAGGAGGGTCCTTAAAATTCCTCCCCCATTATGGTCTATAAATGGGGGAGGTTGGGAGGGGGTCGATTACAGATGGGTGAGTTATTACATAAAAGTGCGTGCCAATATTGATATAGTCCTCACCGCAAACAATATGCACACTTGGTCATTAACTTTCCTACATCGATACCACCAGGAATTCTCTTCTCTGAGGATCCACAATCTAACTCCAATTCATTAAATGACCATCCTTCTATGTACCACAAGTTGTTCCTCTTTGTATATTCCAGTGAATTCGTCGGTCTCTGTTGGTATATATCGTCATTGGTCACTCCAGATAAGCCATTCGCCAATTGAATAGAACCTATTAGGTTAGGTTCGGATTATTGGAGTAGAATTTCCAGGTAGGTTTTACCTCTGATCGACCAAATCAAAGTGATTTTCAAGGAAAGCCATGCATAAAACGTCTGATACTGAAAGCGCACATAGCCACTGGAGAGCCCTCTATATCACCGGGGGTGTAGCCGCTTTGCTAGATGTATTCATTTTCAGGAGAAATCTCGGGGCAGAGTTAGCTTTGCTCAGTAACTTTGGGATTGTGAGCGGCGTGCCAAAAACATCGCTCATCAGCGCAATGGATTGGTTTAAACTTTTTCAAGACAACTGGCTTGTTGGTCTCACCTTGATGAATTTCTTTGATCTTGTCGAATATGCTCTTTTGGCATTGATCTTTCTGTCTTTGTATGCGGCATTACGGCAGACCGGTCGAAGCGCAATCGCCATTGCAACGGTTTCTGGCCTGATAGGGATCACCGTCTACTTTTCCTCAAGCCAGGCTTTTGCGATGCTCGCCCTGAGTGAACGATATACAGACGCAACAACCGATTTACAGCGATCTGCATACCTGTCTGCGGGAGAAGCATTGTTGGCAATAAACAATCCTGAGAGCATATATCAGGGCACTGGCATATATTTGAGCCTGTTTCTGGTCCTGCTTGCTGGGCTAATTATCTCAGTTGTGATGTTGAAAAGCGACATTTTCAGTAAGGCAACTGCAGTAGTGGGAATTCTGGCAAATGGTATCGGACTATCCTACTTCATCACCTTGGTCTTTTTACCAGCGCTCTATTGGATCCCTCACCCCATCTCTGCACCGTTTCGGGTGATCTGGTACTTCCTGATCGCATTAAGATTATTTAAGCTGGCAAAAAATGAAAAAGAAATGAAAAATGGATAACAAATTCCTGGTTGGGTACACCACCAAATATGGAGCAACATCTGGGATTGCTAAGAAAATTGGTGAGGTGTTCACCCTTGAACAATAAGTCAACCGTACATCAACGTTTCTTCATCAATAATTCCAGGAGTCCACTCATCTGCGTATCCACTACCTGACCCCACCCAATAGAATGACCATCCATCCACGAACCAGGAATTGTTCCTCTTTGTTCCTCCCTTTTTTTATTAAATATTCTTTTCCTTGATTACTCCCTCGCTGATCCCTGTAAACGTATTTCAGGACTTGACACTTGACACTAACTGCTAATATCTAACTGATAATAACTAATAGCTATCTGCAAAATATCTCCCCTTCCTTGACACCTCTCCCCCTCCCGAGTATATTCCTTCCCATGAAGAAGCTCCTGCTTCCAATTCTGTTATTAGCCCTCTCCCTGACAGCCTGCAACCTGTCAGCCCTGTTCCAGGCCAGCCCAACCTCCACGCCTGCCTCCACGCCTACTGCAACACCCATGCCACCGCCAACGATAGCCCCCACCAGCACGCCCACTTCCATCCCCACTTCCACCCCCACCCCGGTGCCTGCGGTGCGCATCGCCAAAGCTGACCAAGCCTTGTTCAACGGAGATTACCAGGCCGCTCTCGGTGAATATACTGCTGCCGATAGCAACTCCACTGACCCTGAGATCCTCTCGGCTGCCCTGCTTGGTCAGGGTCGCATCCATTTCCTGAATGGCGTCTATCTCGATGCTCTCAACGAGTTCAGGGCGATCATCAACAACTACCCCACATCTTCCCAGGTTGCACCCGCTAATTATTTCCTGGGAGAAACGCTCATGCAGCTCGACCGCTTCCCGGAAGCTGCCGATGCCTTCGCCAATTACATCGATTCCCGCCCTGGTGTTGTGGATGCATTCATCTATGAGCGCTTGGGTGATGCGTACGCAGCCGATGGAGAGTGGAATTCAGCCCTCACATCCTATACCAGTGCCATACAATCGCCCCGTTTGCCCACCGATTTCCAGCTCGAGCTCAAACTGGCTCAAACTTATGTTCTGTTGGGCGATTACACCACCGCCCAGGTGATTTATGAAGATATTTATGCCCGCACCAGCTCGGATGCGATTAAAGCCCAGGTGGATTATGCCCTTAGCCAAATGTACACCACCCAGGCAAACACCGAAGGAGCAAACACGGCTTACCTGGATGCGGTCTTCAGTTACCCCCAGTCATATTATGCCTACCTCAGCCTGGTCGGGCTGGTCGATACCGGCTACCCGATCGACGAGTTCCAGCGCGGTTTGGTGGATTATTATGCCGGGCAATATAACGTTGCCCAGGCTGCCTTTGACCGCTATCTTGCCACCAACCCACCCGAAGCATCCACCGCGCTATATTATAAAGGGATGATCCTGCGCGAGCTGGAAGACCTACCCGGGGCAATCTCTTTGTGGGATGAAATCATCCTGGGTGATCCATCCAGCCCGAAGTCGGACTCAGCCTGGGAGCAGAAGGCCTACACCCAATGGGCGTACCAGGGAGACTATGCAGCTGCTGAACAAACCTTGTTGGATTTTGTCACAGCTGCTCCTTCCCACCCGCGTGCAGCCGAATTCCTTTTCGATGCCGGGCGTGTGGCAGAGCGTGATGGCCGCCTGGAAGAGGCCGCCCAAATCTGGCAAAGGATCCCAACCGAATACCCAGCCTCCGATTATGTCTACCGCGCCTTGTTCCAGGCCGCGATTGGCTATTACCGCCTGGGGAACTATGCTGCAGCCCAAGAAGTATTCGCGCAGGCTCAGTCACTCGCCACCACCCCGGTTGAGCGGGCAGGGGCATACTTTTGGACGGGTAAGTCCCAGGCTGCCCAGGGAGATGAGGCTTCAGCCAAAGCCACCTGGCAGCAGGCTGCACCTATCGACCCAACCGGGTATTACTCCGAACGCGCCCGCGACCTGCTTAATGATCAAGCCCCCTTCACACCTCCCCAGGTGACCGATCTTGGCTTCGACCGGCAATCGGAATTGCGCCAGGCTGAATTATGGATGCGCACCACTTTCAACTATCCCTCCGGCACCGACTTTTCCATCCCTGGTCCGTTGGCTAATGACCCGCGCTTCATCCGCGGGCAGGAGTTATGGAACCTGGGATTACAAGACCAGGCGGAGTCTGAATTCAGCGACCTGCGTGAATCTGCAGCGAATGATCCGCTAACTTCCTACCGGTTGGCAGTTTATCTGTCTGATCTGGGTATGAACCGCCAGGCAATCCTTTCTGCCCGCCAGGTGCTAGACCTGGCCGGTCTGGATGATGCCGGCACCCTGACCGCCCCACTGCTGTTCAACCATATCCGCTTCGGGCCGTACTACCCAGACCTGGTGGTCCCCAATGCTGAGGAGAATGGCTTTGACCCGTTATTTATCTGGTCTACCATGCGGCAGGAGAGCCTGTTTGATGCCAATATCCAATCCAGTGCGGGTGCATTGGGCTTGATGCAGATCATGCCTGCCACGGGAGAAGAGATTGTCTCGCGCCTGGGCTGGCCTCCCGACTACACCACATCCGATCTGCTCCGCCCGGATGTCAACCTGACCCTGGGGGTGGATTACCTGGCCCGCCAGCGCGATTACCTGGGTGGTGACCTGTACGCTGCTCTGGCAGCCTATAATGGTGGCCCGGGCAATGCCGCTGTATGGCAATCACTGGCCAATGGCGACCCAGACCTGTTCGTGGAAGTGGTACGCTTCGAAGAAACGCGCAAATACCTGATGGCGATTTACGAGATCTACACCATCTATTCACGCTTATATGCACGTGTGCCGTAATATAGGGTGGGATTGTAACCCGCAGCCGGACCAACAGGTATGATGCCCGCCCTACACACCGCTACCAAAAATCCCTAAACGTAATCGCGCTATAATTACCCAGAAGGCATGGTGATGCAACCGCAAATATCCCATTCAATCCGAGAAGAGACCCCTGAAGCTAAAGCCCGCTGGTTCCAATCGCTTACATTGCAAGAGCGTATGGAATTACTTTGCACATATAGCAATCATATCCTGGCGGTGAACCCGAACATTGTGGAGACAAAGGATGCTCGACCAATTACAGACAATATTCGCATCCTTACAAAAGCATAAGGTTAAATACCTGGTCATTGGTGGTATCGCAGCTGTATTATATGGCGTACCGCGGGCTACATTTGACCTTGATATCCTCATAGATGGCAAATTTACCAATACACGTCGATTATTGGATGCCTTCCTCGAAGCAGGATTGGGCACAGCTAGCCTAACATCACCCAGATGCGCTCGCCCATGAAATCACCATTTTTAGAGATCGTGTACGAATCGATGTACAAACAACAACCCCAGGTATAACATTTTCTGATGCCTGGAATCGTCGTGAGAGAATGGAATATCACGGGCAGGAATTTTGGGTAGTATCGAAACAGGATTTAATCACTTCTAAACGTGCTGCTGGGCGAACAATTGATCAGGAAGATGTTAGACTACTTACCCTTGATGATCAAGACAGACGACCAATTTAACCAGCTCATCCAGGAAGCCATCTCGATGCCCTTCGCCGGGTGGGATTTTAGCTCGTTCGGCGTTCGCTGGAAGACCAGCGAACCCACCTGGGATTACCCTGCCCTGGCACGTTCACACATGCGGGGCATTCAATCCATGCTCGAGCTGGATACGGGCGGTGGTGAGCTGTTCGCCTCGCTGGCACCCTTCCCGCCACAAACCTGGGCAACCGAGAGCTACCTACCCAACATTCCCGTCGCCAGGCAGCGCCTGTCGCCCCTTGGCGTGCAGGTCATATCCGATTACACCGATGCATCAATTCCCCTCCCCACTGCCAGCCTGGACCTGGTGCTGGACCGCCACGGCTCGTACTCCGAGACTGAATTGATGCGCCTGCTTAAACCAGGCAGCATTTTCCTCACTGAGCAGGTGGGCGGGCAGAACTGCTTCCGCCTGAACGAGCTCCTGCAAGACCAACCGGAGTTTCAATATTCCTATTGGACCAAAGAGCTTATCACCCGCCAGCTAAGCGAGGCTGGTTTCGAGCTGATAGACGTGCAGGAGGAGTTCCCACTGGTGGAGTTTGCCGATATTGGGATGGTGGTGTTCTATTTACGCATCATTCCCTGGCAGGTGGCTGATTTTAGCGTGGAGAAATATCGCCCTAAGCTCTATGCCATCCACGAAGATATGCTCGCCCATGGCCCGTTGAAGGTGTATGACCACCGCATTCTGGTGGAGGCGCGCAAACCCGCAAAATCATCAAAAGAATAGTGAGTTACCCGCTATCGAACCAAGATAATTGATTCGGGGCACGCTCATCCTCAAGGAATAAACCTCCCTTCGGATGTTCAATATCGTGCCCCTCCATGGGACTATGATACTTAATCCTTGCTTTAAGACTCATCACGCCATTGGCTTGACCGATAAGAATTCCCGCGCCTACATGCTGCCATACAAGGGTAATCGGGCTCCATTCACAGCCCCCGCTTCGTCAGAGCATAGGTAATTGATCGTGGCGGTGATCTCTTCCGGCGTAGTCCAGGAGGCATTCTTTGGTGTCGGGGAGGTATCCCGTTCATGCTTGATGTCGATGGTGCGGACGTGTAGGATATTGGCAGTCACTCCACTATACTTCAGCTCTTCCGCCAAGGATAAGATCAAAGCTTCTTCTCCTGATTTGGCAATTGTGTAAGGGGCTGTGTTAACCGGTGGTTTTAACACAACCGGCGAGGAGACAACAATAACGCGTCCCCAATTATTCTTAAGCAGCTCAGGGACGAAAGCCTGTACCAGGTGGAAGGTCGTCCAGACGTGCTGGTCCAGCATGCTGGAGACTTCCTGCGTGGGTACCTGGATGAGTGGTTTGCCACCGATCCAGCCACCCACGAAATGTAATAGAATGTCTGCCCGACCAAACTTTGCCAGGATAGCATCACGTAGTACTGCAGCTGAATCTGGCTGGATGAGATTTACAGCGTAACTTAATACCCGATCGGGTGACAGCTGTAATTCCTGTTCCAATTTGGTTAATTTCTCTGGGTTTGTGCCAACCAATGCCAACCTGGCACCAGCTTGCGCAAAAGACTGAGAGACTACCCTTCCCAGACCTCCCGTTGCCCCTGTGATCAATATCACTCGATCCTTAATTTCCATAGTCCTTACCTCACGATAGAGAATACTTTAATTGCCTATACCTTTTTCTGGTTTTCCTGCCAGGAGGTAATCTGCTCATTGGTCATACCTTCAACAACAGGACTGTCGATCTGCTCCTGAAAGTGCATTACATTGGTATTTGGGATCAAATGGCCGGATTTTTCTGCCTTGGTGAGCAGGTAAAACTCGTTATAGGGATTCGGTGGAATGACAAGCGGGATGCGTTCGGTAATTTTGACCCCATAAGTGGTCAGATCATTAAGCTTCTTGGGATTGTTGGTCATCAGGCGGATCGAATTTACCTTAAGAGACTCGAGCATATGGGATGCCACAGAGTAATCGCGCTCGTCATCGCGGAATCCCAAAGCCAGGTTTGCCTGTACGGTGTCGTAACCAGAATCCTGCAAACTGTAGGCGCGAATCTTGTTGATAAAACCAATGCCCCTTCCCTCCTGGCGCAAGTATAACAAAATGCCGTTATCCATTTGCCCGATCATACGCATGGCGGTTTCGAATTGATCGCGGCAGTCGCAGCGCAAGGAGCCGGCTACATCACCCGTCAGGCATTCTGAATGCATACGCACGGGTACGTTTTCCATGCCGGTAATATCTCCATGTACAAAGGCAGCATGTTCCTTGCCATCCCGGTTATTGTAAAAGGCCACCACCTGGAATTGCCCAAAGCGGGAGGGTAGATCGGCAATTGAAGCAATGGTTACACAGATATGGTCTTTACCGAATCCTTCGCATTCATGGCAGGAATTTTCTTCCAGGATGTCTTCGATCTGTAAATGACTGAGAGGCATCGTAGTCTCCTAATTTCTGTTGATATTAGATTTTCGATCCATATACCGGGAGATAATGCAAGAGCACTCCTGCATCTCCCAGCTTGTTTATGGCGATTAGTTGTAAGCGAAGCGCTTCATCCAGGCTGAAGCCCTGCCCGTTGACAAAAGTAGGGGCGCTTGCACCGCCAAAGATAAGCGGGGCAATGTAAATGTTGATCTCATCGATCAACTGCAAGCGCAGAAGGAACTCGATCAAAATACCTCCACCTTCTACGAGCAAGCGCTGCACCCCCATCTCACCCAGCTTCTGCAAGGCAAGAGCAAGGTCAACCTGCTGCTCACCCAGCACATAAACCAGAACGCCTTGTTGTCTGAGAAGCTCAACCTGGGTTGGCTCAGTCTGTGAGGTGGTGAAAAGGATCACCTGCGCCGGTCCATCGGTTAAGAACCGGCTGTCAGGCTGAATAGCTGCCTTTGTCACCACGCCAACCTTGATGGGATTAGCACTCAGTCCACGATCAAGACGCTCCTGGCGCAGCTGCCCGGATTTTACGGTGAGGCGGGGGTCATCACTCATCAGGGTGTGGCCTCCCACCATGATGGCATCCACGTCTGCGCGCAGGTGGTCAACACGCTGCTTGTCTTCGATGGAAGAGATGGTGGCTCCCCGGCGATGGAGCGTGTCGGTCTTTCCATCTGCAGTCATAGCAACGTTTAGGATAACATGTGGGTATTGGATTTTCGTTAACATTACCTAATTTCTGGATAAATGGCTGAGGAATTTGGTGCGAGAAAATTCAGAAACTTTCGCATGGCGCTCAGGTGTCAATTTTAAACAGTTGCAGAATGCGCTTAAGATGAAAACCTACGATGCCATTGGGAAAGGCATGAATAAGCCGACCAGGTTGCCCTGCGGATCGCGAAACATGCCAAATTTGCCCATATTGGGGATTTCCATCTCAGGCGATATGATCGTACCTCCGGATTGCTCCACTACTTTCAAGGAGGCGGTAACATTATCCGTGTGGATGTAGAAGGTGATGGTTCCAGCAGGATTTTGCTCGCTGACAGGGTTGAATCCGCCGCCGACTCCTTCACCTGTTTCGAAAGTAGAATAATCCATTTCGTCCAGGTGTTTTATCTCCCATCCGAAACCATCCGCATAGAATTTGCTTAATGCTTTGCGGTCTACGGCTGAAATTTCGACGTGTACAATTTGATGTTCCATTTTTACCTCTCTTGAGCAGATGACTGGTTTTGTCGTAATCATTAATAAACTTGAAAAATTGTTGGTTAACCTAGCCTGGGTAGAACGGCGACCTCGATATGATTTGAGGAACTGTTCAAAGGAATGGTTAGGAGGAAAGCTGATATACGGAGATATGTTTTCCGCTGCGGGAAGTGAACGGATTTTTAGTCCACCCATCCCAACGCTCCCTGAGGCGCATATGACTGAGCTGTGCCATGAGGTCCAGCTCGGATGGCCAAGCATAGCGTAATTTCACGGGGTAGAAACGTGTGCCTTGGGTAGTAAGGATGATGTGTTGAGCAGTAATCATCTGCATGTCCATTTCTATCTGTGAGGCATCCATCTGCACATCCGAATCATTAATTTGGGTCACTCTTAATGCCTGACCTGAGGTGAATAACTTCATGTCAGGGACAAAAGCTTCAATGACAAATGCTCCATCCGATGAAAGAAGCCTGGCAACGTTTTGGAAGCAGCGGATTTGCTCCTGTTGGGTGAGGAGACAGAAAAAGGTGTTGAAAACCACATAGACCAGGGAAAATTGACCATCCACGGGTATATCTGGGAGGGTGGCAATTGTGATGGGTATGTTTTCGGCACCCGGCTTGGAACGGAGCCTGGCAACCATGGACTCGGAGGCATCCACGCCCTGAACAGCCAGCCCAGCCTTCGATAAAGGCAAAGCCATCCGGCCAGTGCCGATGCCAAGCTCGAGGGCTTTACCTCCTTTAGCAAGCTCCACCAGGAAATCGATGGAAGCCGGGTCAAACTCAGAATACCACTGGTCATACACATCGGCAATGCGTTCACCGTAGGTTTCTGCTGAATAATCTATCATGAGCCACTCTCCAAAATTCAAGGTTGAAAATATATGACAATATATCAGGTTTTTATATGCCTGGGTAATGGATTCTTCTATTGCATCTATTTACGAATATCCAAATGCATTCCATTATTTTGAAAGCCATGGTAATCAATGACACAAGTATGATTATTTTCGTAAGCCCATCTACCTGGTTAAGTATTGATGGGAACAGGTGTGGAGCAGGGATTGGTTTCATAATAAAACGAAGAGGAACGACTCCGATTCCGGGTAATTTGTAGTTGGTAATGTACAGCCCTACACTGAAGTTGCCAGCCTTTCCACCCAAATGGTTATGCTCATTTAATATAATCATTGTCAATGCAGTAAAGCGGTCGGTGAGGATTAGCTTGCAAGGGAATTACTCACCCATCGCCCTCCCGCCTCCCTGAACATCGCTCACAAAGACCGTTCGCGCTGTTCGGGGAGGAGTAATGTGGCGGGTAAGATACTCTCTCTGCAGAACTCTGGCAGGTTGGGTGTTGCGCTGGGTTGAATTGAATCTAAATAATTCAAATGCATTCAATTCATCTTACCAGAGTGGGGTAGGGATTGTTGGATTTCATGGATAGAACACCTATTCTAGCTCCTAAAATACAGTCGCGAGGCTGCGACAGATAAAGAATATCTAGCCACGGTCGCAAAGCAGTGAAAGCATGGGGACACTGTACAATCGCTCCTTTATCGACCAGAGAACGGTCGATATACGGGTGCGTTTATCAATACGGGAAAGCATCATATTGCCAAATGAACGCATCTCATACCGGTGAAGATCAACCGGTATACGAATGCCTTTATTAAAAACCCATTATTGAAGGCATTCTAATATAACTACTCACCCATCCCCCCTTTTTCCCCCCTCCCTAAAAAATCTGGGAAGGGGGGACTGAGGTCAGAAAAAGGATGACGCAGGAAAACCACCTGCATCATCCTTTTTCTGGATATACTCTTCTAAAATAGC
>Ga0209254_10007008_pt1 | contig 10398 bp, 8 predicted proteins | sample FrelakmetDIP11DI_FD_187148 | JGI IMG/M metagenome (GOLD analysis project Ga0209254, IMG submission 187148) | Freshwater lake sediment microbial communities from the University of Notre Dame, USA, for methane emissions studies - DIP11 DI (SPAdes)... | ecosystem: Environmental > Aquatic >... | reverse complement strand
CCCGGCCCTTTCGGCCGCGTACCCGACTCCCGACGCGCTGGCGAAGGCCGACATCGCTGACGTCGAGCAGGTGATCGCCCCCACCGGCTTCTTCCGCGTCAAGGCACGCACCCTGGTGGACCTCGCCGAAGCGCTTGTCACCAGGTTCGATGGCGTCGTCCCCCGACGCATGCAGGACCTCCTCACCCTGCCTGGGGTGGGACGCAAGACCGCCAACGTGGTGCTCGGTGAGGCCTTCGCAGTGCCCGGGATCGCCGTGGACACCCACGTTGCCAGGCTGGCCGCTCGGCTGGGCCTGTCCGACAGCAGCGACCCGGTGGCCATCGAGCGGGACCTCGGCGCCCTGGTCCCGCGCCGCGACTGGACGCGGCTCTCGCAGCTGCTCATCTGGCACGGCCGACGCCGCTGCCACGCTCGTCGGCCGGCGTGCGGCGCCTGCCCGCTGGACCGGTGGTGCCCCGCCTATGGGGAGGGGCCGACCGACCCGGCCGTCGCGCGGGCCTTGGTGAAGGCCGAGGGTCGAGCATGACGCCGCCCCCGGAGTGGCTCAAGCCCATGGTCGAGGTGGTGCGTGAGGTCCGCCCGGAGGACTTGTCCCGGTTCCAGCCCCCGAGCGGGGGATGGCGGCAGGGCGCCGTGCTGATGCTGTTCGGGGAGTCCGACGGGCAGCCGGACGTCCTGCTGATCGAGCGGGCCCATGACATGCGCAGCCATGCCGGCCAGCCGGCGTTCCCCGGTGGAGGGGTCGACCCGGACGACGACGGGCCGGTTGCGGCGGCGCTGCGGGAGGCGTCGGAGGAGACCGGGCTCGATCCCGGCGGTGTCGACGTCCTCGCGACGCTGCCCTCCTTGTGGCTGCCGCCGTCAGGCTTCGAGGTCACGCCGGTGCTGGCGTGGTGGCGCGAGCCCAGCCCCGTCGGGGTCACCGATCCACGCGAGGTCGCCTCGGTGCACCGAGTCCCGCTCGCGGAGCTTCTCGACCCGAGCAACCGGCTGTCCGTGCGCCACCCGAGCGGCTACGTGGGCCCTGCGTTCAGCGTCCGGGGCCTGCTCGTCTGGGGCTTCACTGGGGGGCTGCTGTCCCGCCTGTTCGCGCTGGCCTCGTGGGAGCAAGTCTGGGACCACGACCGCGTGCAGGACCTCCCCGAGGCGACCCTGAGGCAGGCTCTGCGAAGCGAGGCCCATCCCGGGTTCGTGGTGGGGTCCGTTGGGGGGGAGGAGACCTGATGGTGGACAGGGTCACAGAGGTCATCGCCGAGTTCGGAGTGCTCGACTGGGTGCTCGTCGGTCTCGTCGTCGCCTTCGCCATCATCGGCTGGGTCCAAGGGTTCGTCGTCGGCCTGCTCTCCCTGGTGGGCCTCGTCGGCGGCGCCGCTATCGGCCTGATCCTTGCGCCGAGCCTCCTGTCGTGGCTCGAGCCCGGTCTGGGCACCGCTTTGCTGGCCATCCTGCTGGTCATCCTGAGCGCAGCAGTCGGTCAGTGGGCCCTGTCCTGGCTCGGAGAAGCCGTGCGCGACCGGCTGGGGGGCGACTCGGCGCGACGCATCGACGGGCTGGCCGGCAGCCTGCTGGGTGCGGTCAGCGTGCTGGTCGTCGCCTGGCTCATCGGTGCGGCTGTGGCGTCCGCGAGCGTGCCGTGGCTGTCCGAGCAGGCGCGGGGGTCCTCGGTGCTGGCCGCGGTGGACTCCGCGGTCCCGTTCAGCCCCGACCGGCTCCGCGAGCCGCTGCGAGACGTCGTGGACAGCGGGGGGTTCCCGGAGGTTGTGGCGCCGTTCGTGGCCGAAGTGGTCGTGGAGGTCGACGAGCCCGACCCGGGCGTCGACCGCACACCGCAAGTGCGTGCCGCTCTGGCAGGGGTGGTCAAGGTGCTCGGACGGGCCGACTCCTGCTCCTCCCAGCTGGAGGGCAGCGGGGTCGTCGTGGTCCCCGGCCGGGTGCTCACCAACGCGCACGTCGTGGCCGGCACCTCGCGCGTCGTCGTCCAGGCGCCCGAGGGGGAGCCGCTGGTGGCCTCGGTCGTGTTCTTCGACCCCGATGCGGACGTGGCCGTCCTGGACGTGCCCGGGTTGGAGGCTCCCGCGGTGGCGTTCGACCCCAACGCGCCACAGCAAGGCCAGGCAGCCGTCGTGGCCGGGTACCCCAACGGGGGTGGGCTGGACACCGGCAACGCCCGGGTTCGCTCGACCAACGAGCTGCTCGGGCTGGACATCTACGGGCGCAACGAGGTGCTGCGGAGCGTGGTGGGTTTCCGGGGCCAGGTCAGCCCCGGCAACTCCGGCGGACCGCTGCTCTCCGACGTCGGCCAGATGATGGGCCTGGTCTTCGCGGCCTCGCTCACCGATCCCGAGACCGCCTACGCGCTGGCTCCATCGGAGCTCGCCGACGCGGTGGCCGTCGCGTCGAGCGGGTCGGTGACCGCGGTACCCACCGGCGCCTGCGTCTGAGTCAGCGGGGACGCCGGCCGGCCGGGACCGGCTCCAGCCCGTCCAGCCATCGCAGCAGCAGCGAGGCGACCTCGTCCGGGACCTCCTCCTGCGGGAAGTGCCCGCTGCCGGGCAGCAACGCCCAGGAGTACGGCCCGCGAACGTGCTCGCGGGAGGCTGCTGCCGTGGCGGGTAGCACCGCCGGGTCCTGCGCGCCGTGCACCTGCAGGACGGGGACCTCGACGGGTGGACGCATCTTGGCGGCGAAGCGCCGTCCGTCCGGGCGCAGCATCGAGCGGAACGCCCACCGCTGGTACTCCAGAGAGCAGTGCGGGGCCGGCCAGATGGCCAGGGCGTCGCGGTAACGCCGGGACGCCTGCGCGTCGGGGAAGCCAGACCCCGGAGCCGACCACGACCGCAGGATGCGCTCCACCTCCGCACCGTCGTCGGCGATCAGCGCGCGCTCGGGCCACCACGGAACCTGCATGCGTAGCGCGTGGCGGGCAGCGGCGCGCTGCGCCGGTGCCCGCATGGCCCGGCGCATCACCAACGGGTGCCCCATGGACAGCGCCGCGATGGCGTCGACGTGGCCGGGCCGCAGGACCGCTGTCGTCCAGGAGGAGTACCCCCCCCAGCCGTGACCCACGAGCACGGCGGACTGACGGCCCAGCGCCCGTACGACCCCGCTGATGTCCGCGGACACCGTGTAGGGGTCGTAGCCGCGCGGAGTCTTGTCGCTACCGCCGTATCCGCGCAGGTCCATCGCGGCCGCGCGGTAGCCGGCCGCAGCCGTCGCCGGGAGCAGGTGACGCCACGTCCACCAGAACTCCGGGAACCCGTGGAGGAACAGGACGAGCGGGCCGCTGCCCATCTCCGTGACGTGGAACTGCGCGCCGTTCGCCGCGACCTTGTGGTGCGACCAGGGGCCGGCGACCTCGATGACCTCACGCAGCGAGTGCGGATGCGGGGCAGGCACGCCTCACCTGCGGCGGCTACGTGGACGTTCGAGGGGTGATGGCCGCCTTGGCCTCCTCGAGGGTGGCCTGGACGCTCGCCTGGGTGCGCTCCAGGCCCTTGATCCGGTCCAGCTCGCGCTTGCCGAGGAAGCCCAGCAGGCCAGCGATCAGCAGGTAGACCACGGCGATGATGAGCATCCCGGCCCAGATGGGTAGTCCCAGCGCCACCAGCCCGAAGGCCGCTGCGAAGGTGAGCAGGAACCAGGCGGTGAAGGCGAGGAACGCGGCACCGCCGAACATCCCCGCTCCCTTGCCGGCCCGCTGGGCCGACTCCCGCATCTCCGTCTTCGCCAGCTCGATCTCGCCGCGCACGATGGTCGCGCCGTCCTCGGCGACGCTTCGCACCAGATCCACGATGGTGGGGCGCGCCTCGCTGACCTCAGCGGCGCTGGTCCTCGGCTGCACGTCGGTCATCGGCGTCCTCCCTGGTCGGGCACGGCAGAGAGCCTAGACCCGCCAGTGGCGCCGGAGTCGGGTCGGTGCCACCGGCAAGCCTGCGCTGGTGAGGTCACGGGGTGCGGGGGTCGTCCAGGACGTGGTCGGGTATCTCACCGCGGTTCTCCCGCCGCAGCCGCTTGTAGAGGGTGTTGCGCCGGCTGAGCCCCACCGAGGCCACCAGCGCCGCCAGGAGCGAGGCCACCAGGACGGCGGTCTTGGCCAGCTCGATGAGGTCCTCGTTGCCCTCGAAGGCCAGCGAGGCGATCAGCAGCGACACGGTGAACCCGATGCCGGCCAGCACGCTGACCACCGTCACGTCCGCCCAGGTGAGTCCGCGGGCCAGCGTCGCGCGGGTCCAGCGCACCGCCATCCAAGTACCCAGGGTGATCCCGATGGTCTTGCCGGCCACCAGCCCCACCACGATCCCGAGCCCGACCGGCTCGGTGAACACCGACAGCAGGGTCTGCCCGCTGATGGTGACCCCGGCGGCGAACAGGGCGAAGAGCGGGACCGCGACTGCCGCCGAGATCGGTCGGATCCTGTGCTCATATACCTCTGCCGGGGACTCGTGCTCTCCCGGGTCGGTCGTGGCCCGGGTGGCCAGACCGACGGCGACACCGGCGATCGTGGCATGCACGCCGCTCTCGTGCATGAAGCCCCAGGCGAACAGCCAGATCGGCACGTACAGCCACAGGTTGCCGATCCGCCGATTCTGCAGGAACCAGTAGAGGCCGACAAGGGCGAACGACACGGCCAGCGCTACGAAGTCCAGTGTCGCGGTGAACGCGACGGCGATGATGAGGATGGCCAGCAAGTCGTCGACCACGGCGAGGGTGAGCAGGAACGCTCGCAGTGCCGTCGGCAGCGCCGAACCGATGACCGCCAGCACGGCCAGCGCGAAGGCGATGTCGGTGGCCGCAGGGACGGCCCAGCCGCGCAGGTCACCGTCGGTGAACAGGTTGTTGACCAGGACGTACAGCAGTGCCGGCACCGCCATGCCGAGCACGGCGGCCACCATCGGCACGATGGCCTCGGCGGGGTTGCGCAGCTGTCCGCAGACGAACTCCCGTTTGAGCTCGAGCCCGACCACCAGGAAGAAGACCGCCAGCAAGCCGTCGTTGGCCCAGGTCGCCAGCGAGAGGTCGAGGTTGAGCGCTGCCGGACCGATGGTGAACGAGGTGACCGACCCATAGGTCTCAGGGGACAGGTTGGCCCACAGCAGTGCGATGGCCGCCCCTGACAGCAGGAGGAAGCCTCCGGTCGTCTCCAGGCGGAAGATGTCCAGCAGGGCTCGGCGCTCCCGCTGAGGGAGCGGGTGGAAGGCCTCGGGCGACCGCTGGCTCACCTGGTCAAGGTTATCGGCGGCGCGGTGCGTCAGACGAAGCGAGAGCTTGCAGCGAGGTCGGCGCGCGGTGTCAGGTGAAGTAGCGCAGGTACAGGTAGGGCCAGCACAGGGCGACCGACACGGCGGCCACGATGAGCCCGTAGCGGGTGAAGTACCAGAAGGAGATGGGGTAGCCGTTGCGGGCGGCGATCCCGATCACGACGACGTTGGCGCTGGCCCCGACTGCGGTGGCGTTGCCGCCGAGGTCGGCCCCGAGGGCGAGGGCCCACCACAGCGAGGTGGCCTGCACGGTGTCCCCGCCGGCCTCGACGAGGTCGGCGACCAGGGGGGTGACCGTGGCGACGAACGGGATGTTGTCGATGAAAGCCGAGAGCCCCGCTGAGCCGAACAGCAGGATGGTCATCGCGGCGAGGTAGTCGTCTCCCACCGTCTCGACCATCCACTCGCCGATCGCGCCGATCACTCCGACGTGGACCAGGGCGCCGACCATGACGAACAGCCCGGCGAAGAAGACCAGGGTGGGCCACTCCACCTCCTCCAGGTACTCCTGCGAGGACACCCGGCTGACCACGATCATCGCGCCGGCCCCGAGCAGGGCCACGATGCTCACCTCGGTGTCGATGGCGCCGTGCACCATGAACCCGAGAACGGTCAGGCCGAGGACGATGAGCGAGCGGCGCAGCAGCACCGGGTCACGGATGGCGCGCTTCTCGTCCAGCCCCATCAGGGCCTCGACCCGTTCGGGGTGGTAGACGAACGTGCGGCGGAACAGCCAGCGGGCCATCACCACGAACACCACCATGATCACCACGATGATCGGGCCGAGGTTGACCACGAAGTCCACGAAGCTCAGCCCGGCCCGGCTGCCGATGATGATGTTGGGGGGGTCGCCGATCAGGGTGGACGTGCCGCCGATGTTGCTGGCCATGACCTCCGCGATGAGGAACGGCTCCGGGCGCACCCCGATCGTGGTGCACACCAGCAGGGTCACCGGCGCCATGAGCAGCACGGTGGTCACGTTGTCCAGGAACGCCGAGGCCACCGCGGTGATCACGCACAGCAGCACCAGGACCCGGTACGGTCGGCCCTTGGCCGCCTTGGCGGCCGCGATCGCCAGGTACTCGAACAGGCCGGTCTGCTTGATGACCGACACGATGATCATTATCCCGAGCAGCAGGAAGATGACGTTCCAGTCGACGGCGGTCTCCTCGTCGTAGAACGCCGTCTCTGCGTCGGTCGCACCGACCAGCGCCATGAGCGCCGCCCCGCCGAGTGCCGCGGCGACGCGGTGGACCCGCTCGGTCGCGATCAGGATGTAGGCACCGACGAAGATCGCGATCGCCAGGACCACCTGGATGTCAGTCACCGCGGCAAAGCCGCCTTCATCAGCGCGTGGGCACCGACGGCTCCGATGACGCGGTGGCGGTCCACGACGGCGACGATGGCGGTGAAGTGCACGGCCATCAGTGTCGCGACCTCCAGCAGGGTGGCCTCCGGTGCCACCGTGACGATGGTCTGCCGCGGCCGGGGCATCACCTCGTAGACCGTGCGTCCGCGCAGCGACTCCGCGAACGTGTCGGCCTCCCGCTCGGCGTACACCGAGGCCAGGGAGACGTCGTCCTCGATGTAGTCCGGCAGTGCCAGCCGCAGTACCTGGGCCAACGACACCGTGGCCAGCGGCGCCATCGCCTCGTCCACGATCACCAGCCCGTCCCAGTGCTCGGCCACGAGCGCCGCCACGACCCCCAGCGCCTCAGCGTCCTGGTGGACGACCGGTCCGGTGTCGAGAAGATCGCCCGCCTGCACGGGGGGCACACTAGGGGGCCCGGGGGACGATCGCGGGAGGGTCCATCGGGCAGCCCTGCCCGCTCGTGCGACGAGAGGCGAGCAGATGTTGAGGAACGGCATGAACGATCGCGGCGACCTGACGTCCGGGCTCGTCCTGGCGATCGACCAGGGCACGACGAGCACCCGGGCCATCCTGTTCGGCCATGACGGTCTGCCGGTGGCCGCGGCGCAGCAGGAGCTCGGCCAGCACTTCCCCCGACCGGGCTGGGTGGAGCACGACCCGGCGGAGATCTGGGAGTCCGTGCGTGAGGTCGTGGCGCACGTGCTGGCCCACGCGGACGTCACCGCGTCGGACGTCGTCGCCGTCGGGGTGACCAACCAGCGTGAGACGACGGTGGTCTGGGAGCGCGCGACGGGACGGCCGGTGGCACCGGCGATCGTCTGGCAGGACACCCGCACGCAGGCGATCAGCGACCGGCTGGCGGGCCTCGGCGGGGGCATCCGCCGCTACGCCGAGCGGACGGGACTGCCGTTGGCGACCTACTTCTCCGGACCCAAGCTCGCTTGGCTGCTGGAGAACGTGCCGGACGCGCGCGCCAGGGCCGACGCCGGCGAGCTGGCGTTCGGCACGATCGATACCTGGGTGCTGTGGAACGCCACCGGCGGTACCAACGGTGGCGTTCACGTCACCGACGTGACCAACGCTTCGCGCACGATGCTCATGGACCTGCGCAGCCTGGACTGGGACGCCGAGATCTGCGCCGAGATGGGCATCCCGCTGTCGATGCTGCCGCAGATCCGCTCGAGCTCGGAGGTCTACGGGCACGGTCGACCCCACGGGCTGCTCCCGGGCGTCCCGTACGCCGGGATCCTCGGCGACCAGCAGGCTGCCACGTTCGGGCAGGCCTGCTTCGAGGTGGGCGAGGCCAAGAACACCTATGGCACCGGCAGCTTCATGCTGCTCAACACCGGTACCGAGCCGGTGCCCAGCGAGCACGGCCTGGTGACCACGGTGGCCTACCGGCTCGGTGACCAGCAGCCGGTGTACGCGCTGGAGGGCTCGATCGCCGTGACCGGGTCGCTGGTGCAGTGGTTGCGCGACAACCTGGGCATCATCTCCTCGGCGGCGCAGGTGGAGACCCTGGCCGCGCAGGTCCCCGACAACGGCGGGGTGTACGTGGTGCCGGCGTTCTCCGGGCTGTTCGCCCCGTACTGGCGCCCGGACGCCCGCGGGGTGGTGGCCGGCCTGACCCGCTACGCCACCAAGGCGCACCTGGCCCGGGCCGCGCTGGAAGCCGTGGCCCTGCAGACCCGCGAGGTGGCCGACGCGATGGCCGCCGACTCCGGCGTCACGTTGACCGAGCTGCGGGTCGACGGGGGCATGACCGCCAATGACCTGCTCATGCAGATGCAGGCCGACGTGCTCGGCGTGGACGTGGTCCGTCCGGTCGTGGCGGAGACGACGGCGCTGGGAGCGGCCTACGCCGCCGGCCTCGCCGTGGGCTACTGGGCTTCCCCGGACGACGTCGTCGCCAACTGGGCCGAGGACCGACGATGGGTGCCGCAGCAGGGGCCGCAGTGGCGGGACCGTGAGCTGCGCAGGTGGCGCAAGGCCGTCGCCCGCACGCTGGACTGGGTGGACGCCGACGAGCACGCGGCGCTGGACGGCGGGGACGAGCCGCCGTCGGCCGCCGCGGGCTCCTGAGGAGAGCAGCATGGATGCGCGGCTGGGTCGAGACGAGCACCGTCGGGCGTGGGAACGGCTGTCCAGGGCCAAAGTCGACGTCCTCGTGGTCGGGGGAGGGGTCACCGGCGCTGGCGCTGCCCTCGATGCAGCCACCCGCGGACTCACCGTGGCGCTCGTCGAGGCCCGCGACCTTGCCTCGGGCACGTCGTCCCGGTCGAGCAAGTTGTTCCACGGCGGCGTCCGCTACCTGGAGCAGCTGGACTTCGCGCTGGTGCGGGAGGCACTTGGCGAGCGAGAGCTGATGCTCACCCGCCTCGCCCCCCATCTGGTCAAGCCCGTTCCCTTCCTGTACCCGCTTCGCGGCCTGGGCTGGGAACGGCCGTACGTGACCGCGGGCCTGACGATCTATGACAACCTGGGCGGGGCCAACGTGCTGCCGCGGCACCGGCACCTCTCCCGCCGGGGTGCCCGGTCGATCTGCCCGGCACTGCGACCGGATGCCCTGGTGGGCGCCGTGCAGTACTGGGACGCGCAGACCGACGATGCCCGGCACACCCTCACGGTGGCTCGGACCGCCGCCCGGTACGGGGCTGTGGTGCGTACCTCCACCGAGGTGGTGGGCCTGGAGCGGGACGCCGGCAGGGTCGTGGGCGCGAGGCTGCGCGACGTCGAGACCGGTGAGCGGGCCACGGTGCGCGCCGACGTCGTCGTGGCGTGCGCAGGGGTGTGGACCGATGACCTCGAGGAGCTGTCGGGCAGCCGCGGACGGTTCAACGTCCGCGCGTCCAAGGGTGTACACCTCGTCGTGCCCAAGGACCGCATCGCCTCAGAGACGGGCATCATCCTGCGCACGCCGAGCTCGGTGCTGTTCGTCATCCCGTGGGGCCAGCACTGGCTGATCGGCACCACCGACACCGACTGGAACCTCGACCGGGCCCATCCCGCGGCGAGCCGGGCCGACATCGACTACCTCCTCGGGCAGGTCAACTCCGTCCTGGTGCGACCGCTGACCCGCGAGGACATCGTGGGCGTGTACGCCGGGCTGCGGCCGTTGCTGTCCGGGGAGTCCGATCAGACCTCCCAGCTCTCTCGCGAGCACGCCGTCGCCCGGCCCGTGCCCGGGCTGGTCACCGTCGCCGGCGGCAAGTACACGACGTACCGGGTGATGGCCCGCGACGCCATCGACGCCGCCCTGCCCGACCTGCGCCGACCGCCGGGGGAGTCGGTCACCCAGGACGTCCCGCTGATCGGCGCGGACGGGTACGCCGCCCTGGTCAACCAGGCGGACGGGTTGGCCAGCGAGCACGGCCTGCCCGTCTGGAGGATTCGCCACCTGCTCGACCGGTACGGGTCGATGATCGGCGAGGTGCTCGGGCCGGCCGTCGACGAGAAGTCCCTGCTCGAGCCGATGCCGGGCGCGGACGGGTACCTGCGTGCGGAGATCCGCTACGGAGCCACCCACGAAGCTGCGCTGCACCTGGACGACCTGCTGGCGCGGCGGACCCGCATCTCGATCGAGACCTTCGACCGCGGCTGCATCGCGGCGCGCGAGGCGGCGCGGATCATGGGCGGAATCCTCGGCTGGGACACAGCCGCGGAAGCCCGCGAGATCGCGCACTACGACGCCCGGGTCCAGGCCGAGCGGGAGAGTCAGACGCAGCCGGATGATCAGACGGCGGATGCGGCGCGACTCGGGGCGCC
>Ga0209254_10007006_pt1 | contig 10399 bp, 12 predicted proteins | sample FrelakmetDIP11DI_FD_187148 | JGI IMG/M metagenome (GOLD analysis project Ga0209254, IMG submission 187148) | Freshwater lake sediment microbial communities from the University of Notre Dame, USA, for methane emissions studies - DIP11 DI (SPAdes)... | ecosystem: Environmental > Aquatic >... | reverse complement strand
AGTTCGACGGCCCCGGCGTGGAAGTGGCGGCGCGGCCGGACTGGACGGCGCTGGCGGCCGCAAGCCTTGCGTCTGGAGCGTCGCCGCAGGACGCCGCGCCGCCCGAGGACGCTGACCGTGTTCCCGCCGCGCGCACGCGCTTCGTGCTCAAGGTCCAGGACGGATGCTCCGGGCGCTGCAGCTACTGCGTGGTGAGACTCGTGCGCGGGCGGCCGCGCAGCACGTCGCGGCGCGACGCCCTCGCGGCCGCCCGCGCCGGCCTCGCCCGCGGCTGTGGCGAGATCGTGCTCAGCGGCATCGACCTCGGCGCCTGGCAGGACGGCGAGCTGCGCCTGCCGGATCTCGTCCTCGGGCTCGCCGATCTGCCCGGCCTGGCGCGTGTGCGTCTCTCTTCGCTGGAGCCGCGCCACCTCGACGAGCGCCTGCTGGAGGCGCTCGCCCATCCCCGCGTGGCGCGCCATCTGCACGTGCCGCTGCAGTCGGCCGACGACGCTGTACTGGCCGCCATGCGCCGGCCCTCCACATTCGCGCAGTACTCCGCGGCGGCCGCGCGCATGCAGGCGCGCCTCGGCGACTGTATGCTCAGCACCGACGTGATCGTCGGCTTCCCGGCCGAGGACGACGCCGCCTTCGAGCGTACGCTCGCGGCTCTTGAGAGCGGACTGTTCGGGCGCGTGCACGTGTTCGCCTATTCGCCGCGGCCGGGGACGGCGGCTGCGGAGCTGCCGCCCCTGCCGGCCGCGCTCGTCAAGGAGCGCATGGGGCGCGCGCTGGCGGCCGCCGGGGCGGCCGCCCGGTCGGCGCGCCGCGCCGCACTCGGGCGCGTCGCGGAGGTCCTCGTCGAAGAGCGCCGCGACGGCCTGTGGAGGGGGTACAGTTCGGAGTACATCCGTTACTACCTCGACGGAGTGGCGCGCCCGGGGAGCCTGATCCGCGCGGTCGCCGATGAAGAGTGCGAAGATGGAGTGAAAGGACGCATCGCATGAGAGAGCTCGGGGTCATCGAGCAACGCATCAAGGACGATTCCACGACGGCCCTGAAGGGTGGCGACAAGCGACTGCGCGAGGCCCTTTCGTCGTTTGTGGCGGCGCTCAAGAAGGAGCGCATCGACAGCCGCAAGGAGCCCACCGAGGCCGACGAGCTCACGGTCCTCAAGCGTGAGCGCAAGCGGCGCGCGGAGGCCATAGAGCTGTACGATGCGGCCGGTCGCCAGGACCTGGCCGACCAGGAGCGCTACGAAGAGGAGCTCCTCGCGTCCTATATGCCCGAGGAGCTCGGCGACGCCGAGCTCGAGGGACTCGTCGACGAGGCCATCGCCGCGACCGCTGCGGTCACCCCCAGGGACATGGGCAAGGTCATGGGATGGCTCAAGCCCAAGACCGCCGGGCGCGCCGATGGCAAGAAGCTCAGCGGCATGGTGCGCGAGAAGCTGGAGGGCTGACCGTGACGCAGGTCACGCGAACGGTCATCGAACTGGACGACAACAACGTGGCGCAGGCCCTTGCCGGGGAGCAGGACGCGCATCTCAAGATCCTGGAACGCCGCCTCGCCTGCACGCTCACCTTGCGCGGCAATGTGCTCATCCTCGAGGGCCCCGACGAGGCTGTCGGGAGCGCGCGCGCCGCTCTCGAGGAGCTGCTCACGGTGATCCGCTCAGGACGGCCCGTGAACCCGGCCATGGTCGAGTCGCTCATGGACATCGCCGTGAACTCGTCGGGCAAGCCCTCCGAGGTGTACGGCGACGTGGTGTGGACGCACCGCGGCCGCCAGATCGGGCCGCGCACGGCCAACCAGAAGCTGTACGTGGACGCCATCCGCAGCAACACGATCACGTTCGGCATCGGACCCGCCGGCACCGGCAAGACCTACCTGGCCACGGCCATGGCGGTGAACGCGCTCTTCTCCAAGCAGGTGGGGCGTATCATCCTCACGCGGCCGGCCGTCGAGGCGGGGGAGAGCCTGGGGTTCCTTCCGGGCACCATCTCCGAAAAGGTCGACCCCTACTTCCGTCCGCTCTTCGACGCGCTCTACGACATGATGGACGGCGAGAAGCTCGCGACGCTCATCGAGAAGGGCGAGATCGAGGTGGCGCCCCTGGCGTTCATGCGCGGGCGCACGCTCAACGACTCGTTCATCATCCTCGACGAGGCGCAGAACACGTCGCCCGAGCAGATGAAGATGTTTCTCACGCGCCTCGGTTTCGGCGCCAAGATGGTCGTCACCGGCGACGTCACGCAGATCGACCTCCCGCACAGCCGCATCTCGGGGCTGGTCACCGTGCCCGAGGTCCTCGAGGAGATCGAGGACATCGCCATCACGCAGTTCGACGGCCACGATGTAGTACGGCACAAGCTCGTGCAGCGCATCGTCAACGCGTACAAGGACCACGGCGACAAGGCCGCGGTCGCGAAGACGGGCACGCCGGCGGCCGCGCAGGCCCGCGCGGAGCGTGACGCATGAACCTCGTCGAGGTGTTCAACCGCACGCGCATGAGCATCGATGAAGGAGCCGTCGCGCGGCTCGTGGCGAGCGTGCTCGAGGCGGAGGGCGTCGACGATGCGGAGGCGTCCGTCCAATTCGCCGGCGAGCGCCGCATGCGCGCTCTCAACGCCGAGTATCGTGGCAAGGACCAGGTCACCGACGTGCTGTCGTTTCCGCTGGAGGACTCGGGGCAGGGGCCCGGTCTGGCCGCCGCCGGCGGCCCCGCCGGGCCGCCGCGGCTGCTGGGGGACGTCGTCGTCTGCGCGCGCCAGGCGCTGCGCCAGGCGCGCGCCGATGTCCTGCCCCCAGCCCTCGAGCTCGCCGTGCTCCTCGTGCACGGCACGCTCCATCTGCTGGGCTACGACCACGAGGTCGACGCCGGGCAGATGGCCCTGCGACAGGCCGAACTCCTCGAGCTCGTGGACTGGGAGGCGCTCGTTGCTGCAACGCCGCGGTAACCTGCTTCACAGCTTCAACTGGGCCTTCGACGGCATCGTTCACGCGCTGCGCTACGAGCGCAACATGTGGATCCACTTCGCGATCGCCGGACTTGTGCTGGTGGCGAGCCTCTTCTTCGCCCTGACGCGTCTCGAGGTCATCGCCGTGTTGATGGCGATCACGTTCGTGCTCATCGCCGAGATGCTCAACACCGCCATCGAGCATCTGGTGGACCTCGTGACCGACAAGGATGACCCGCGTGCCAAGGTCGCCAAAGATGTGGCCGCGGGCGCCGTTCTCATCGCCGCGGTCAACGCCCTCGCCGTGGCCTACCTCGTCTTCTACGACAAGATCACGAGCGTGCCGTACACGGTGCTCACCAAACTGCGCGGCTCACCCATCGATGTCACGGTGATCGCCCTCGCCATCGTGGTCCTGGCGGCGATCGCCATGAAGGCGCTGACCCACCGCGGCACGGCCTTTCGCGGCGGCCTGCCGTCGGCGCACGCCGCCGTGGCCTTCGCCGCCTGGGTCGCGCTGACATTCGTGGCCGCCAACACGGGCTACGCCCTGCCGATCTCGGCGATCTCCCTCTTCATGGCGCTGCTGGTCGCGCAGAGCAGGATCCAGTCGGGCATCCACAGTTTCCTCGAGGTGGCCGCCGGCGCCGCCCTCGGCATCGTCATCACGGTCGTCCTCTTCCGCGTGTGGTACCCCCTGTGAGTCGCGCCCCGACGCAGGCTGAGCGTCGGCTCTACCAGGAGGCGGCGACGCTCATTGAACGAGCCTACGTGCCCTACTCCGGATTCGCCGTGGGGGCCGTGGTCGTCGGCCCGTCGGGCCGCAGCCATCACGGCGTCAACGTGGAGAACGCTGCGTACCCCGCCGGTCTGTGCGCGGAGCGCGCCGCGCTCGCCGCCATGGTCACCTTCGGCGAGCGCTCCCTGCGCGCCGTCGCCGTCGCCGCCGCCGACGGGCAGGACTGCGTGCCCTGCGGGCAGTGCCTGCAGGCGCTGGCCGAGTTCGGTGACCCGACGATCGTGGCGCGCATGGGCGGCGAGCTCGTCGTCGTGCAGCTCAGCGACCTGCTCACCACGCCGTTCGCCTTCGGCGCCGGCGGCCCGTGAGCGGCGACTTCCGCTCCGGCTTCGTGGCCGTCTTTGGACGGCCCAACGTGGGCAAGTCCACGCTGGTCAACGCGCTCGTCGGCCGCAAGGTGAGCATCGTCAGCGACCACCCGCAGACCACGCGCCGGCGCATCACCGGCGTGGTCGATGTCGAGGGCTGCCAGGTCGTACTGCTCGATCTGCCGGGCTTCCAGAAGCCCTTTGACTCGCTCACCCGGCGCATGCAGGCGACGGTCGACGATGCCCTTTCCGAAGTCGACGCGGCTCTGGTCCTCCTGAACGCCACGGAGACCTTCGGCGGCGGCGACCGCTACATCGTCCAGGCGGTCGTTGGCGCCGCGCTACCGGCTCTGGTGGTCCTGAACAAGATCGATCTCGTCGACGGACCCCAGCTGGGCGGTCGCCTCGAGGAGGCGCGCCAGCTCGCCGGCGGCCGCGATGTCCTGCCCGTGTCGGCCAAGCGCGGCGATGGCCTCGGCGAGGTGCTGGCCAGGCTGGCCGCGGCGATGCCGCCCGGTCCCGTCTATTTTCCCGACGGCGAGAAGAGCGACCAGCCGCTCGAGCTGCTCATCGCCGAGCTCATCCGCGAGCAAGCCCTGCGGCGCACCCGCGACGAGGTGCCGCACGCCGTGGCGGTCGAGGTCATGGGCATCACCGAGCGTGTCGACCGGCCCCTGGTCGAGATAGAGGCCACTCTCATCGTCGAGACCGAGTCGCAGAAGGCCATCGTGGTGGGCAAGGGGGGGCGTGTCGTCAAGGCCGTCGGCAGCGGCGCCCGCCAGGAGATCGAGGCGATCCTCGGCGTGCAGGTCTTTCTCGACCTGCGCGTCAAGGTGCGCAAGCGCTGGCGCCGCGATGAGCGCTTCATCGAACGGCTGATCTGAGGCGGGGGGCGCTGCCCCGTTTGCTATACTCGCTCAGGCTCCACCGGCCCCCCTATCTCGCTGGAGGTCCAACGGCGTGTACGCCGAGGAACTCGCCAAGACCATCGATCACACGCTCCTGAAGGCAGACACCACGTCTCCCGACGTGGAGCGTCTGTGCCGCGAGGCGAGCAAGTACCACTTCGCGGCGGTCTGCGTGTTCCCCCACTTCGTGCCGCTCGCCGACAGCATCCTGCGCGGCGCCGACGTCAAGGTCTGCTCGGTGATCTCGTTCCCGTTCGGCGCCGATTCGCTGCGCGCCAAGGTCGTGGCCGCCGAAGAGGCGGTGGCTCGCGGCGCCGACGAAGTCGACGTGGTCATCAACCTGCCCGCCTTCCTCTCCGGGGAGTTCGGCCACGTGCGCAACGAACTCGCCAGCGTGGTCCGCGCCGTGCGCATGAAGGCCATCAACACAGGGCGCGGTCACGGCGTCGTCAAAGCCATCATCGAGACCTGCTATCTCTCCACCAAGATGAAGAAGATGGCCTGCAAGATCTGCGAACAGGCCGGCGTGGATTTCGTCAAGACCTCGACGGGGCTCGGGCCCAGGGGCGCTACGGTGCAGGACGTCGAGCTGCTCCGCGACTGCCTCGACGAGCACATCAGCGTCAAGGCGTCGGGCGGCATCCGCACGCTTCACGACGTGGAGCTCATGCTCAACGCCGGCGCCGTCCGTGTGGGCACCAGCGCCGGCGTCGCCATCATGAAGGATCTCCTGAGTTAGCAGGCGCCACGCCGCCGCCCCGTCTGGAGGACGCAGCCATCCACCCACAGGCTTTTCTCGATCTCGTGCGCTACAACGCCGACGGCCTCGTGCCCTGCGTGGTGCAGGACGCCGCCGGCGGCGAGGTCCTCATGGTCGCCTACGCCAACGCCGAGGCGCTCACCGCCACGCTGTCCACCGGCGAGGCGCACTTCTGGAGTCGCAGCCGCCGCGAGCTCTGGCACAAGGGCGGCACCAGCGGCAACGTGCAGCGCGTGCTCTCGGCGCGGCTGGACTGCGACCACGACACCGTGCTGCTCGCCGTGGCGCCGGCCGGTCCGGCCTGCCACACTGGCGCGGTGAGCTGCTTCCGCAGCGGCGCCAGCGGCGCCGCCGTCGTCGAACTGGAGCCGGGGGTCGGGTGAGCGACGCGGACGCCGGCGTCGGGCTGTGGAAGCGCCCCGGTGTAGCCGGGGCGCTTCTCGTCGCCGTGCTCGTCCTGGCGCTGGGCCTGCGCCTCAAGGGCGTGGACTGGGGCCTGCCGTTCAGCTTCGTCAACGCCGACGAAAGCGTGGTGGTGCCCAAGGCCTTCGGCGTCGCCCGTGGCGGCCTGAACCCGCAGTTCTTCTACTACCCCTCGCTCTTCTTCTATCTGGTCGGCGCCGTGTACCTGCTGGCGGCGCCGGGGCTGTGGGCGCTGCAGCACGCGAACCCCCTGGCGATGGGCTCCTTCGTCGTCGACCCGGGGCCGTACTTCCTGCTCGCGCGGCTGGTCTCCGTGGCCGCCGGCACGGCGTCGGTGTACCTGCTGTACCGCCTCGGCCGGGAGGCCTTCGGCCGCCCGGCCGGCCTTGTGGCCGCCCTCTTCCTCGCGGTCGCACCGCTGCACGTCGCCTACTCGCACATGGCCGTCACCGACGTCACCGCCACGGCGCTCTCGCTGCTCGCCTTCCTGCTGCTGCTCCAGGCGGCCCGCGGCGGGGGGCGCCGCCGGCTGATCGCCGGCGCCGTGGTCGCGGGCCTCGCCACGTCCACCAAGTACAACCTCGGCGCGCTCGTCCTGCCGGCGACCATCGCCGCAGTCTACGCGTGCCGCGGCGAAGTGGAGCGCCGCGTCGCCGTTGGCGGTCGCGCGACGCTCGCCTGGCCGCGGCTGATTGTGGCGCGGGTGTACGCGCCCATGCTGTTGGCTTTCCTTGTAGGATCGCCGTTCATCGTCCTGGACCCGGGCCACTTCCTCCACGACTTCCTCCGCCAGAACCGCATCATGGACCGCGGCTGGCTGGGCTTCGAGAACGTCGGCAACGGCTTCTGGTACAACCTCGAGACGAACCTCGGCGGCACGTTCGGCGTCGTGCTCGTCGTGCTGGCGGTCGCCGGGCTGGCGTGGGCGCTGTGGCGCCACACGGCCGTCGACTTGCTGCTGGCTCCCTACGCGCTCGCCTACTTCGTCTACATCAGCACGTGGAGTGAGCTCGCGGACCGTTACCTTCTCCCGATCATCCCGCTCTTGCTCCTGCTCGCGGTTCGTCTGTGCCTCGAGGTCGTCGCGCTGCGGCCGGCGGCCCGGCGGGTGGCCGCGCCGGTCGTCGCACTCGTGCTCGCAGCCGCCCTCGTGGCCCCCCTGGCCGGCTCGCTGGCCTTCGACCGCGAGCTCTCCGGCGGCGACACGCGCGAGCGCGCCAAAGCATGGGTCGAGAGCACCGTGCCGGCCGGCAGCGTCATCGCCACCGAGAACTACGGGCCTCCGCTGGTGCGCATGCGCGACAAACAGTACTACCGGAGCGCCGGGCTCAAGACGCCCGCGTACGGCATCCTGCGGCTCCGGTTGCCGGCGCCGGGCGTGCCCAATCGCAGCCACACCATCGACTGGCTGCGCGAGAAGAACGCCGACTACGTGATCGTGAGCGCCAAGGTGTACGACCGCGTGTTGGCGGCGGCGGATGCCTACCCCGAGATCGCCGCCTTCTACCGCGGCCTGGACGCCGAGGCAGAGCTCGTCCGGACGTTCGCGCCCGGCCGCGGCGAGCGCGGTCCGGTGCTCAAGGTGTACCGCCTGATCACGCCGGCTCCGCTGGGCTGACGGCCGGCGGCGCCATCTCGCAGACCTCGGCCGCCGCCTCCTCGACCTCGCCCTCGGCGATGGGTCGCCGCCCCGGCTTCACCACGAGGTAAGCGATGAAGCCCGGCGGGATCGGCAGCCAGAAGTTGATGAGCCGGTACACGAGTACCACGGCGACGGCCGTCGCCGAGGGCACGCCGAAGCTCACGTAGAGGGCGATGAGGATGCCTTCGATCGCCCCCAGGCCTCCGGGTGTCGGGGCGAACGTACCGATCCCATAGGCGACCACGTAGCCGACGGCGAGATAGCCGAAGCCGATCCTGTAGTCGAAGGCGATGAAGGTCGTGTACAGGCACAGCATGTCGAAGAACCACAGGCCGCAGGCCAGCGCGGTGGTGGTGCGAAAGGAGCCGCGGTGCGATGTCATGCGGCGCATGCCGGCAAAGAGGTTGTCGAGCCAGCCGTCGATGTGGCGTTCGTGCACGACTTCGCGGCGCATCACCCGGTTGGCGAGGTGGGCCAACTGCGTCACCCGGCGCCGCATCCGCGAGCGATGGTTGTACAGGTAGATCCCATAGATCGTGAGCCAGATGAGCAGGCCGATGAGCACGATGCCGACCAGGTAGCCGGCGATGGACTGGCCGCGCGCCAGCACGAGCCACACCAGGGCCAGGGCGAAGAAGAACCACAGCACGGCGTAGTTGAAGAACTGCTGCGCCGCGACCGCCACGAAGATGAGGCCGTGGGGCACCTGGCGCTTCCGCAGGGCGTTGTAGGTGACCACCCATCCACCGACGCCGCCCGCTGAGAGGACATGGCTCACGGCGAGGCTGCTGAGCGTGATGCCGAGCACGTCGCGCAGGCGCAGGCGGATGTCGAGCACCTTGAGGATGTAGCGCGTCAGATTGGCGTAGCTGAGCAGCGCCAGGCACTGCAGCGCGACGGCGCCGGCCAGTAGCACGTAGCTGGCTTGGGTGAGCAGCGCGGCCGTCTTCTGCGTGTCGACGAGCTTCGGCAGGAGAAAGTAGAGGACGACGACGATGACGGCGAAGACGACGATATGGCGGAGGGTCTTCTTGATCGGCTTCCTCTGCGCTCGGTGGTCAGTGCCGGGTCTTGCGCCCGCCGCGCTTCTGACGGCCGGCCGGAGCCCCGGCCCCGTCTCCGAGCACCTCGCGCTCGATCTCCTGGCGGCGGATCCACGCGTAGGCGGCCGCCGCCGGCACGCAGGTGAACGGGATCGCGCAGAGCGCGAGCCAGAGCCAGCGGCGCGCCTTGTACGTCACGAAGACGCCGTACACGTAGGTCATCGCCCAGCCGGTGAGCATGGTGACGCCCCAGACCACGTAGGCGGGTCTGGGGATGAAGGTGACGCTGAAGACCTCGGCGAAGGCGCGCGTAAGGAACAGGACGAGCGTGATGCCCGACACGAGGAAGAGGTTGGCGAGGCGCCGCAACTCCGCGCCGACCGCAGGATCCACGGCGACGGCGCCATCGTCCTTGTCGTGCTTGGTGAGGTCGAGCAGACCGGCCATGGCTCCTGCCTCGCGTGTGCGGCGCCCGCCGGTGGGGCATGAACCGGGGGACGCGAAGACGGCGTTAGTCTCAGCGATGACACACGCGAACACAACCCCGCCCGGCGGTCACGCCGCCGTGTACGATGCGCTCATGTGGCCCTTCGAGCGCGCCGCTCTGGGCGCCTGGCGGCGCCGGCTGGCGGCGCGCGCCGGCGGGCGCGTGCTCGAGGTCGGCACCGGTACCGGCAGCCAGTTGCGCTGGTACCCCGCCGGCGTCGCCGTCACGGCGCTCGAACCCGACCCCGGCATGGCGGCGCGCGCCCGCCGCGCCGCCGCGCGCGCCGCCGCGTCCGTCACCGTCGTCGAGGGAGTGGCCGAGCGCCTGCCGTTCGCCGCCGCGAGCTTCGAGACCGCCGTGACGAGCTTCTGCTTCTGTACGCTCGTCGACCCGGCGGCGGCGCTGGGCGAGCTCCGCCGGGTGCTGATCCCCGGTGGCCGCCTGCTGATGCTCGAACACGTGCATCTGCCGTGGGAGCCGGGGCGGCGGCTGCAGAGCTGGGCCGCTCCGGCCTGGGCGGCGGTCGCCGGCGGCTGCCGGCTGGATAGAGATACGGGTAGGTTCGTGCGAGAGGCAGGCTTTTCTGTCCTGCGGGAACGCCCTCACGTCCTTGGCTGGATCGTCGAGCTCGAGGCGCGCAGCCCACTTGGGTTGCATCGGCCGCCGATCTCTGGTTGACTCCCTCCTCGAACGAACAACCGCGGCGTCCCGGCACGCCCCCTCATCCGTTCGCCTTCCCTCTGATTGTCTCCCTTACGCGGCGTTCGCATGTGGTGTAGGCTGCGCGGGTGCGCGGAACGCCCCGTCGGCACAGGCTTCGCCGCTGCCGCCGGGCAAACCCCGTCGAAAGGACGTTGTGCCCCGACGCCAGAGCCGGATCGCGATCATCGCCTTCCTCATCGTCGCCACCGCCCTCACCACCGCCCTCACCACCGCCGTCATCACGCCCGATGCCCACGCATCGACCCCGCTGCGCGGCAAGCTGCGCGTCGCCCAGCGCGCCCTGCGCCAGGCCAACGACCGCTTGAAGGCCGCCGAAGCCGCCCTCGCCGCCGCTCAGGCCGGGATCATCGAATCGGTCGCTCTGCTG
>Ga0209254_10007005_pt1 | contig 10399 bp, 8 predicted proteins | sample FrelakmetDIP11DI_FD_187148 | JGI IMG/M metagenome (GOLD analysis project Ga0209254, IMG submission 187148) | Freshwater lake sediment microbial communities from the University of Notre Dame, USA, for methane emissions studies - DIP11 DI (SPAdes)... | ecosystem: Environmental > Aquatic >... | reverse complement strand
CGGATGGATCACAGGCCACTCCTACATAGTTTACGGGCCACTCTGCCTCGGTGCTACGAGCATGATGTACGAGGGCGCTCCCGACTTCCCGGACTTCGGCAGATGGTTCAAGATCATTCAGGACAACAAGGTATCTGTATTCTACACAGCACCGACAGCCATCAGAATGTTCATGAAGGCAGGAGATCAGTGGCCTAAGACGCACGACATCTCCAGCATAAGGCTGCTCGGATCTGTGGGCGAGCCCATTAACCCCGAGGCCTGGATGTGGTATAGAAAGAATTTCGGCGCCGACAAATGCCAGATCATGGACACCTGGTGGCAGACGGAGACCGGAACATTCTTGGTGTCTCCTCTGCCCATAACTCCCTTGAAGCCCGGCTCACCGACCTTCCCGCTGCCCGGATTCAACATCGATATCCTGGACGAGGATGCCAACCCAGTTATGCCCGGCACAGGAGGCAACATCGTCAGCAATACACCCTGGCCTTCCATGCTCAGAGCCTTCTACGGAGATACTGTAAGATACCAGAAAGAGTACTGGTCCACCTACTGGGAGATCAGACCCGGAACTTACCTGGCAGGCGATAAGGCCCAAAAGGACAAAGATGGATATATCACCATCCAGGGCAGAATCGACGATGTGCTGAAGGTAGCCGGACACAGGCTCTCCAACGCTGAGGTCGAGTCCGCTCTGGTGTCTCATCCCAAGGTTGGTGAGGCAGCAGTCATCGGCAAACCGGACGAGGTCAAAGGTGAGGTAATCATAGCCTTCGTTTCACTCAGATCAGGAAACGTGGAGAGCGATGAGCTGAAGAAGGAACTGATTAAGCATGTGAGGACGGTCCTAGGACCAGTGGCCAGTCCAGAGGGGATTTACTTCGTCAAGGACGTGCCTAAGACGAGGAGCGGCAAGATCATGCGCCGCGTCATCAAGGCCAAAGCAATGGGCCAACCAACAGGCGACATATCCGCTCTTGCTAACCCAGATGCTGTAGAGGCCATCCCGCTCATCAAATAGAGCGGGCAACCATCTTTTTTTAAATTTTTTATTTTATCTCATTTTATCGATCTAGAGTCATTTTATCTTGCTTTATTTCTTCATGTGTTTTCCACCAATTAGAGAAGAAAATTTAGGGATTTATCTGTTATTTCGGGATGATAATGATAATAATTAATCATTTGTTAAATTCTTCTCGACAACTTTATAAATGAAAAACCGGGATAATTGTCGATCGCTACAGTGTTGCCAGAGTTACCTCATGCACGGAGCCTTTCGGTATTGGTAGACAATTGGTAGAATCATGCCGATGGCTGTTCCTAAGATGATGGTAGGAATCCGTGCAAATCTAGTGGGAGTCTGGAACATGTGGGACTAAAAAGGAGGTTACAAATTTGGCTGAGCAAAAAGCAACTACATCTGTGCTCTACGAGGAAACGAGAGTTTTCGAGCCGTCCAAGGATCTCGTCGAGAACTCCAATGTCATGCAGTGGATGAAGAAGAAGGGATTCAAGAGCGAGCGCGAGATGCGCGCCTGGACCGGCCAGAATTTTATCCAGTTCTGGGATGAGATGGCCAAGACCTATGCCGACTGGCTTGAGCCCTATGCCCAGGTCCTCAACTGGCAGCCACCCTATGCCAAGTGGTTCGTAGGCGGCAAGACCAATGTGGCCTACAATGCGGTGGACAGGCATGCCGCCGGTGCTAAGGCGAATAAGGTAGCTTATATCTTTGTCCCAGAGCCCGTAGACCAGCCCACCCAGAAGATTACTTATGCAGAGCTGGCTAAGAGGGTCAACAAGCTCGCCAACGGTCTTAAGAGCCTGGGAGTTGTCAAGGGTGACAGGGTCAGCATCTACATGCCCATGACTCTAGAGACTCCAATCGCCATGCTCGCCTGCGCCAAGATCGGTGCCATCCACTCCGTAGTATTCTCCGGATTCTCCGCTGGCGGCTTGAACAGCAGGGTTCTTGATGCCGAATCCAAGGTAGTTATCACCACAGATGGCTTCTTCAGGCGTGGCAAGCCTCTGCCCCTCAAGCCCAATGTGGATGAAGCGACTGCCAATACTCCATCGGTGCAGAATGTAATAGTTGTCAAGAGAGCCGGCATCGATGTGCCCATGAAGGCCGGAAAGGATGTCTGGTACCATGATCTTGTAGCCAAGCAGTCCGATGTGTGCGAGAGCGAGAAGATGGATGCAGAGGACCGATTGTTCATCCTCTACACCTCAGGAACAACCGGCAAGCCCAAGGGTATCGAGCATGTACATGGCGGATACTGCGTCACTCCAGCGCAAACCCTGTCCTGGGTCTTCGATATCAAAGAGACCGATGTCTGGTGGTGCACTGCTGACGTAGCTATGGATCACCGGCCATAGCTACGTGGTCTACGGTCCTCTCTGCCTCGGTGCCACGACTATGATCTATGAGGGTTCTCCTGACTATCCTGACTTCAGCAGGTGGTTCAAGATCATCAGTGAGAATAAGGTAACAATACTCTATACCGCACCCACTGCTGTGCGGATGTTCATGAAGGCCGGAGATCAGTGGCCCAAGACGCACGACATCTCATGCCTGAGGCTGCTGGGATCTGTGGGCGAGCCCATCAATCCAGAGGCCTGGATGTGGTACCGCAATAACTTCGGTGGCGGCAAGCTGCAGATCATGGATACCTGGTGGCAGACTGAGACTGGATGCTTCTTAGTATCGCCTCTGCCCATCACACCACTCAAGCCCGGCTCTCCGACCTTCCCGCTGCCCGGATTCAACGTGGATATCCTGGATGAGGACGCCAACCCTGTCCCAGCAGGTTCAGGAGGCAATATCTCTGTCAATACACCCTGGCCGTCTATGCTCCGTGCCTTCTACAAGGATGAGGTCAGGTACAAGAAAGAATACTGGTCCACCTACTGGGACATCAGGCCCGGCACTTACCTGGCTGGCGACAAGGCCACCAAGGACAAGGATGGATACTTCACCATCCAGGGCAGGATCGACGATGTGCTGAAGGTAGCCGGACACAGGCTATCCAACGCTGAGGTCGAGTCGGCTCTTGTCAGTCATCCCAAGGTAGCTGAGGCTGCAGTCATCGGTAAGCCCGATGAGGTAAAGGGCGAGGTAATTGTGTGCTTCGTTACCCTCAGAACCGGAAATGAAGAAAGCGAAGACCTGAAGAAAGAGTTGGTGAAGCACGTGAGGTCGGCACTGGGACCGGTAGCCAGTCCAGAGGCGATTTACTTCGTCAAGGATGTGCCCAAGACCAGATCCGGCAAGATCATGCGCCGCGTCATCAAGGCCAAGGCATTGGGCCAGCCCACAGGAGATATATCCGCTCTGGCCAATCCAGAGGCAGTAGAAGCTATTCCGCTCATCAAGTGAGTGGGAAATCTTTTTTTCTTTTTTTTTGAAGATCAATTCAATCCGACTCATCCCCATATGGTGGAATTTGTGCCCTTCTCTCATGCGAGTTTGCTATTGTCGGTCAGTCATAGAGCTTAAGATCTCAAGGAGAAGATCTCTACGTTCATCGACAATGTGCTTAGGCCTAAGTGCTTGCTCCGACAAGGTCTACTTCATGAAGTGTGTCCATAAGATCAGGAGCAACAAGATCATGCGCCATGTCATCAAGGCCAAGGCCCTTGGAAAGGAGACAGGATACCTGTCTGCTCTCGCCAGCCCAGAGTCTGTAGAAAACATCCCGCTCATCTAAAAGGAGGGATTCCCCTTTTTTTATTTCGGGCATATAGCATCAACGTAGGCGAAAAACGCATCAACGAAAAAGTGAACCGACTCGTTGCGGCCTCATTTAAACAAGTCTTTATAGCATCCTGCAAGCCCTAGGTCCCGCCATTTTGACCGAAAACTAAATATGTCATTATTGAATATATTAGATTTTGCCGCGTTTTGTGCTGATGTGGCGCAGACAGGTTCACCGACGAGGCTCCGATAGCCAAAGATCCGATGGAATTGACCCCATGGGCAATAGACCGGGATCAAAGAGGCTGAAGAGGTGCGATCTTTGCCTAGGACAGCATTCGGTTGATAACCGGAGAAGCTGAAAAGAATATGGCCAATATTAGTACACGCCGTTATGGGCGTAGTATGCCGCATTTTCAGCTTTTTGATTTCGGAATCTGCAACAGGGCCAAAGCGCGGCGCAATTTTTGATAGTAACCATTTGAGCTGCCATTATCGGCATCAAATAAGATCAATTATATTAATCTTGACAGCACGACTCCAATACAAATCGCAGTTCATCTAATTGTATGGGCTTGCTGATATAATCATCCATGCCTGCTTGAATGCATATCTCTCGGTCACCTTTAAGTGCATAAGCGGTAATGGCTACAATTCTAGGCCCAATCGGCCATTGTTTTCTAATTCTCCTGGCGGCTTCGAATCCGTCCATAACAGGCATCTGGATATCCATGAGAACCAAATCGTATGTTTTGCGTTCTAATGCCTGCATTACCTCCAGGCCATTTGCGGCCAGATCCGCATTGTAGCCCAATTTATTTAGCATTTTCAGGGCTACTTTCTGATTAATCAAGTTATCCTCCGCCAGCAGTATGCGAAGGGGCTTTGATCTTTCCTGTATCACGCCCTTCTGGGGCCATTTCTCCGCAACATCGAAGAGAGCTGATCTCTGATTCGCGGCCTTGGTCTTGATGGTAAAATGGAAGGTCGAGCCGACGCCCTCCTCGCTCTCTGCCCAGATCTTTCCACCCATTAATTCCACCAGCCTCTTGCTGATGGCGAGTCCCAGGCCGGTTCCCCCGTACTTGCGAGTTGTGGATGAATCGATTTGACTAAAAGACTGGAATAACCTGTCCAATTTATCCTTAGAAATGCCAATGCCTGTATCCTTGACAGAAAACTCAATCTCAAGCTCGTCAGACTCAACTGGGAGCACACAAACCAGAACCTCGACCTTCCCACGATTTGTAAATTTGACGGCATTACTGAGAAGGTTCACCAACACCTGCTTGAGCCTGATGATATCGCCCATAATGGTTGCAGGAACTTGCATATCCAGAAAATAGTCAACTATCAAGCCTTTTTCTTCGGCATTGGCAAAAACCAGATCGATAGAGCTTTTGATGCAACTCTTCAGGTCGAAAGGTTGATTCTCAAGCTCCATTTTGCCCCCTTCGATCTTGGAAAAGTCCAAGATATCGTTGATGACGGATAAGAGCAAATCGCCGCTGGTTCTGACGATATCTACATAATCCCGCTGCTCCGCTGTAAGTTCGGTACTTGAGAGAAGATCGGTCAGGCCGACGACCGCATTTAATGGAGTGCGAATCTCATGGCTCATATTGGCGAGGAACTCCGCTTTGGTTTTGGCTGCCTCCTCCGCTGACACTTTGGCCTTCTTTAATTCCTCCTCAGCTTGCTTTCTCTTGGTAATATCCCTGATTGACTCTATAGCTCCAAAAACATTTCCTGAGGAATCATACAGCACTGCAGCTTTTCCAAATAAATAGACGGCTCCGCCCCTCATATTGGGCATATACGCTTCGCCTTCAAGAGCATCATCTTTTCGTTCGATGCGTGCATAATTTTCCTCGATATCCTTATGTCGATCCAGCAGAAGATCGATTAGCACCGGCCTTCTCTCTCCATAGAAAGGCAAAGCGTATTCATAATTGCCTTTTCCCAAAATGTCCTTGGCCAAAACGCCGGTCATTGACTCTATGGCCCGGTTCCATGCTATTACTATTCCCTTTTTATCGATGACAAAGGTGGCATCTGGCAGGAAATCGATGATATCCTTCAGGCGCCTTTCAGATTCCCTTAAAACTCTTTCTGCCTCTTTTCGCTCGGTTATGTCTTGGCCTTGAGCGATGGTGGCTAAAATGGTGCCATCATCGTCATAGGTATTGGTGGAATTCCATAGGACTATTCGGATAGATCCATTGACATTCAAGATGGGGATCTCCACCACATTCCATCGTTCTCCTTCATGAGTCCTGGCAATATGGGCAAGAGATTTCTCCTTGCTGTCTTCTGGAAATAAAATGGCAAGAGATTTTCCCAGCACCTCGCCTGCACTTCGCCCTGTGAGCCTCTCGAAGGCGTGATTGAACCTGGTTATCCGAAAGGACGTATCCCAGACTATTATTGGTGCGTTGGCATAATCTAATAGTTTTTCCAGGTAATCCCTGGTTCTATGCAAGTCCTCCTCGGCTCTCTTGCGATCGGTGATGTCACTGGTTATGCCCACCAAGAACTCATTTCCGAAATCATCCTTAAACAGCGTTTTCTTGACAAGGACAGTTAGAGTCGTGCTCTCGGAATAGGTATTTTTTTCCTCGTTTACATTCTCCTTCCCTGTCCTGAAAACCTCTTCATCTTTTTCCCATGATATGTCTGCCATTTCTTTATCCGGGAAAAGATCGTAAGCAGTCTTGTCAATTATTTGCTCTTTGCGAAGACCAAAGAGCTTGCAAGAGGCGTCATTCACAAGAACTATGCGGTGTTGTCTATCCTTGACATATATGGCATCGCTTAGGGAATTAATTATTTTGTCCAGATAATCCCTTGAATTATCAGAGGCAAAATTGACCTTATTTAGCTCTTCAGTTGGCTGCTTGACTTGGATTTCAAGGTTACCACGAATTTTTCTCCGCTCATCCTGCATGACCATGCCATCGGTCATATCCCTCAAAACCCCTACCAAAAACTCGTTTCCGGCTTTGTCCCTATAAAGCGACCTCCTGGTGAACAATGTATGGATGCAGCCTCGGCGATCGGTCGCCTTCTCTTCGTCTATATTCTCGATCCCTGTTTCAAAGACAATCTCTTCTTTTTGGCAAAAGATGTCCGCCTCTTCTCTGGAGAATAGATCGTAACAGGTTTTGCCAATGATCTCCTCTTTCGTCCTTCCGATCAGCTCGGACATGGCGTCATTAATGAGAATAAAGCGATGCTGCCGATCTTTGACAAATATCGGATCTCCAACGGAATTGATTATGCTTGCCAAATGGTCCTCAGTCCATCGCATTTCCGCTTTTATCTCCTGCTATCATGATCCTAACTTAGATCGTTGTCTTCCATGCTAATAAAGCTTATAGATGAAATCTGAAATAGGATATATTTCTCTTCCCGCGAGAGCTATAGGCCTAATGTCCGATTTTCCATCAAAGCACGCCTCTCGCTACACCTTCGATCTCCGCTTGAAGGTCTGATAAATATCTATCCAGAACACTTGCCCTAATCCTCGCAAGTTTCCTTGCGGTTTGTGTATGCATTCCAGATTCAAGCTTGAGTAGTTTTTTGAAAAAATGATCCAGATTCCAAATGCTGTCATTCGGCTCTCTGTGCAGGCAGAAGGGATCTTCAGGACAGTACAATGCACGTCCCAGAGCACCTCCTGTTGCAAAAACCCTGGCAATGCCGATTGCCCCCATGGCATCCAGTCTATCAGCATCCTGCAATATCTTGGCCTCGAGCGTTGTAGGAATAATGCCTTTGGAGAAGCGATGGACTCTTATCGAATAGAGGACCTGTTCTTTCATATTCTCAGCAATTCCTCTCTCATCCAGGAAATTCGATATAAAAATTGGCTCGGCCTCCGATACATCCCTATTTTCTGAGCATTTCCCAACACATTGTGCATCGTGCAAGAGGGCAGATAGGATCAAGATCACCATATCTGCACCTTCTCTTTTTCCAATGTACGTGGCGTTCCTGCAAACTCTCATTGCATGGGAAAAATCATGGGCGCTGTCCGCTATATCGTACAATGGCTCAACCTCTTTTATCAAAGCAGTGAGACTATCATCATACGCTAAATCTGGTGTGCGGTCTATGCTTGGAGCCATTCAAGCCTAAGCATAGTCTGATGGAATAAATAGGGTGCGGGATGAAGACGAAGACACCCTCCACCCTGTTCAGGCATCTCCGAAGGGATATTGCTTCCGAAAGGAGGCTCATTTCGAAAGGAGGTTCTTTCCGAAGCTTTCCAAAAGAATATCCTTTCCGAAAATTAACGGCTAGTCAATGATCTTGCCCTTCCCAAGACAGCACTGGCATCTGCCGTTCGATTGAGAGCCAACAGGGTTTGGGCCTTTCCCAGCATTGCGCTACTATTTTTGGGGTCCAGCTTCAGCATGGCATCAAAGGCATTCAATGACTCCTGATATTTGTCCAGGAGGAAGAGGGCATTGCCCATTTTGATCCAGCCGTCGCCAAGCGTTGGACTAAGGAGAACCGCTTTGGAATATGAGGTAGCAGCTTCTGTGTAGAATCCCGCTTGATATTGTTTGTTTCCTTCAGTCAGCCAGTAATTTGCATTGCTGTTTCCCATTGATCCGGCAAATTCCGGCGTCTCCCCGGAAGGAATATGATAGTTGTAAGGCATAAAGGGCTGATAGAATACATCGTCGCAGTAAAGGAAGCGAAAAGCCTCAATATTCCATTTGTATTGCTCATAATCCGCCTCTGTAGGATAGTGTCCCCAATAATTATCGCATGGTCCACAACCGCTTCCCCAGGCAGATCCTACAACGACCCATAACAGGGCAAAGATCATTAATAGAAAAATTCTCATACGTCCCTCCGCACCTATCCCTACAAATTTTTGACCTCTATCTCCACTAGGCTCGATTATGTCCGAGGTGCAGTATATTAATTGCGGTGTAAGATTCAAAGATAGATCCAAAGATGCATGAGTTCTTTCATGGAAACAAATCGGCTAGAAATGAAGATCATGCCCAGTCAGGGAAGCCCGCAGGGACAACACTATTATTTTTCATTTTTCCAATTCTATGAAAGGGACTTCGCGATTGATCCTATTTGCTGCCGCCTTCGAATCAATATGCCCTCAAAAAAATTTAGATGCCAATGAGCGCTTGGTCTCGCAGCTATCTACCATTTCGCATTTATCGCAGGGAGCATCTGTCGGCTTATCAGGCAATCTACCGTCTTTGATCTGGCGGATGCGGTCGCGAATGCGCAGCACTCTGGCCTTATCCACTTCATATATCTGGACCTCTCGCATTGCTCCGGAAAGTGGATATTCTATCAGGCCGCGATTTATTTTCGTCCCATTCCTTTCCCCAAGCAACAATGCATAGCCCGCAAGCATCATCCTGTCTCGCTTCCAGACTCCGTCCTGTGGAGCCTTTCCTGTGCGGATCAGAGATGGTTGAGGTCCCGGAACTATGCGATCTAATCTGCCGGTGAGGCCCAGGCGCGAGGAGCGCAAATCCACTTCAACCTCATTTGGGAAGAGTCTATCATAATAAGGCAGAAAGCTTTTGGAGATTTCAGGAATCTTTCCCTCCAGCTCCGCTAAGGCCTGTTGGAGCCCAGCGGGATCGACATCATAAATAAGTGGAACCTCCTGTGCCAGCCTGGCAAGTGACGCATGTAGCTGGTCTTCAAGATCTCCTTTGTAGCAAAGGGAGAGCATAAGGCTTCGCAGGAGAAGCCGATAAATGTCGTTCTTTCTCGGCAAATTTCCGAGAGCATCAAAATAGACTAGCCTGGGACAACGCAGATAGAGTCCGATATCCGAGATTCTGACCAATAGTTCCATCAGGGAGATGTCATCTTTTCTGTTTAAAAATTTTTTGGAAATCTAGCATGGCTTGATATGAATTCCGGTCGAGTCCCGATGCCAGGCGCTCATTATTAGTGCTCCCATTTGAAGTAGTATTGGCAGCATCCTTTGCCAAAGCTGCAGCATCATTTCCTTTTGTGGCATCCTTTCCTCTTGTAGCATCGTTTTCTCTTGCTGCATTCGCTTCGCTCAAATTTTTATGTGCCTTTAGGCTTGCCAGCCAAGCATCCTCTGCCCCAGATCCCATGGAGTTGGTGATCCCGGCAAGCACGAATTCTCCTTTATTGACTTCAACCACAGAAGAACCAATATCGTCTCCAGGACCGCCCAGCAGCATTGACCATTGCTCTATGCCTATCGAATCGGTCTTGATCAGCAAAGCATCCTTGCCGCGCTGCTTGGAGTCAATGCTTCCGGCAATAATGAATCCACCATCCGAAGTGGGCTGCAAGGATATGCCCGAACTTCCTCTTTCATATTCCTTCTCCCAAATCTTTCGGCCTCGAAGATCGGTCTTGAGCAGGAATGCCGTCTTTGCTTGCGAATTTCCAGATTCCGTTCTTCCCACGATGGCATATCCATCCGCAAGCTCAATCGCCTGGAATCCAACATCGTCTTTTTTGCCTCCGATGGTGACATTCCACTGCAAAACGCCCTGAGGGCTGGTCTTTAGGAGCCACACATCGTCCTCTCCTGCGCCGTAGGAGGCGGTTCTTCCGGTAATGATGTATCCTCCATCCTTTGTCTGCACAACAGACATGCCCACATCATCCTTTGCACCCCCGAAGACCTTATCCCAAAGCCTATTTCCCATATGATCTGTCCTG
>Ga0209254_10007004_pt1 | contig 10399 bp, 5 predicted proteins | sample FrelakmetDIP11DI_FD_187148 | JGI IMG/M metagenome (GOLD analysis project Ga0209254, IMG submission 187148) | Freshwater lake sediment microbial communities from the University of Notre Dame, USA, for methane emissions studies - DIP11 DI (SPAdes)... | ecosystem: Environmental > Aquatic >... | reverse complement strand
CAATATATGTAGATAATTAAGTTTACTTGTTTTATAGCTTCATATTTTAGCGCAATTATGTTGCTTTCAGACAAAAGACTTACGAATCATCCTGGAATTCTTATAGCTTTAATTTGCTTATGTTAGGGAGCATATACTATGGCGAGTATCTCTTTACGATCGTATAACCGTGAAATTGAGGGCATGATCGATCATGGACAAATCGATGAGGCGATCGCCCACTGTATGCACATACTGCAATTTGTGCCAAAACATATCGGCACCTACAGGTTGCTTGGAAAAGCATTTCTGGAATGCAAGCGGTATAGTGAAGCTGCTGACATCTTCCAAAGAGTGCTATCTTCTGTACCAGATGATTTTGTTGCAAACATCGGTATGAGCATTATCCGAGAAGATGAGAAGAGTCTCGATGCCGCGATATGGCACATGGAACGCGCCTTTGAAGCTCAGCCTTCCAACGCGGCGATTCAAGAAGAGCTTCGCAGGCTTTATGGACGTAGGGATGGCTTAGAACCTCCCAAGGTCCGCCTCACCCGTGGAGCCCTATCCCGGATGTATTTTAAGGGAAATTTACTCAACCAGGCTATCGGAGAGTTACGCGCTGCATTATCGGATGATCCGCAGCGTACCGATCTACAGGTGTTACTTGCTCAGGCATATTACGCAAATGGGCAGCAAACCGAAGCCGCGGATACCTGTAATACGATTATTAAGAAACTTCCTTACTGTCTAGAAGCAAACCGCATCCTGGCCGCGATCTTGCCCGATACAGACCAGGCCCTTAACGCCAAAGAATACCAACAACGCCTCATCTCGCTGGACCCATATTATGGGAGTACATCCCCAAAAGCTTCTTCTTCTGATCAGGTGCCTGAAAAAGCCGTTGTCGTTGAAAGATTAGATTACATGCCCAATGCGCCAGGAGCAGCCACAGACCAACCTGCCTGGGCTTCAAATTTAGGGGTCACTCTGGAACCTGAACAGGAAAGCTTACCCGAATGGCTAAGCGCTGACGAAATGCCAATCCCCATTCCGTCCAAAACTCCGCTTGCCGAGGAACAGGATTTAACAGCACCTGAGACTCCTCAAGAGTCCGAAGAACCGATCCCAGATTGGATGAAGGAAGCTGGCTGGGCAGCTTCTACCGGACCAGAGCAGCCTCCTCCTCCCCTGGAGAATCTTGAAGAAACCCCTCACACAGAAGGAGAGCTTGTTCCAGGAGAAGTGCCCGACTGGCTGCGCGAGATCGCTCCATCAGGCGCTCTGGATCAGGAGCCTGCCATTACAGAAGGAGTAAACCCTGATGAAGAAGTCCTTCCCTGGCTGCAAGAGTCGCAGCCCGGTGCAACCGATTCGGTGATCTCTTGGCTGGATAAACAAAATGCCGAAGTTACGCCTCCTGCGGAGCCGGAAGCAGTTTCTGACTCGGGTGCGGAAGCTGAAATTCCTGCCTGGATGAGCGGCATCGGTGAAGAAACTGAAAAAGCAAATGCTGAGACTCCTTCTCCTGATGAAGAACTCCCAGATTGGATGAAGGAGATCCAGGGCACAGAAGAAACTGCTAGCGGGGTGACAGACTGGCTCGGTAAGTTGGGCGTGGCAGCTGCTGTAGTAAAAGCCGCTGCACCAGAAGACGAACCAGCCCCACTTGAAGAACCTGAAGAATGGATGAAACCTACCGGGGAAGAACAGCCGCTTTCTGACGAGGTTGCTGTCGAAGGCTTATCGCTTGAACCTCCTTCACCAGTTGAAGAACTTCCAGATTGGCTCACAGGTATTGAGGCTGAAGCAGAAGAAATCACACCGATACCGGCTATCTCCGAGCAAATGGCGTCATCTGAACCACCTCTAGTTGTTGAGCCAGCTCCAGAGGCAGAGGTCCCAGATTGGCTAACAAGTAGTGAGGCTGAAGCAGAAGAAATTACACCTGTACCTGTTCTATCCGAACAAATGGCCCCATCCGAGGCACCTCCGGTTGTTGAAACAGCTCCGGAGGCAGAGGTTCCAGATTGGCTCAAAGAAATTGAGGCTGAAGCAGAAGAAATCACACCTGTACCGGTTCAATTCGAGGAAATGACCCCCTCTGAGCCGGTGCAAGCTGCAGAACCAGCTCCAGAGGAAGAGATTCCAGATTGGCTCAAAGCGATCGAAGACAAAACCTTCGTTGAACCCACAGTAACCGTTATTCCTTCCTCGGAGATAGCTCCCGAAACCCTGCCTGAAACCTTTGATGAAGCTTCTTCCCTGGCTTGGCTGGAAAGCCTGGCGCGCAAACAGGGCGTCCCCGAAGATCAGCTAACAACCCCTCAAGGCGAACAACCCGCAGAAATCCCGATCGGATCCTTAGAGACTCCGGAAGAAGTTCTTTCTGCTGAACTAGAGGAAGAAGTAGAAGAGCCTGCCGTGCCAGAATGGCTGGCGGGTGAGGCGCAGCCTGAGGCTGCTTTGCCTGGCGAAGAAACCCCCGATTGGCTGAAAACCATGGCAGGCGCAGCTCTGGCTAGCGAATTTTTCCATCACACAGAAGAGCCTGAAGAGCAGCCGGCCGTCCCTGCTGAAGAAATCCCTGATTGGTTAAAAGCAGTTGAAAACGAAGTCCCCGTCGAAGAAGAACCCACCCTTCTCGCACCCGCCCCGCTTGAAACGACGATCCTGCCAGAAGAAATGGATCAGGATACTGCGATTGCCTGGTTGGAGAGCCTGGCTGCAAAAGCGGCTGTGCCTGAAGAACAGTTGACTCCCCAGCCAGAAGAAGCTGCCGAAGAAACAGCTCCCTGGATCCTTGAGACACCTTCAGTCCCAGAGCAGCTCGAGGCTGAAAGCGTTAGCGAGCCTGAAAAGAGTGAAGTGGTATTTCCCGATTGGCTGATTCAAGCAACAGAAACCGAGTTATCTCAGGAACCCGCCCAACCCGAGGAGGCCATCCCAGAATGGCTCGCGGGCATCGAGGCAGAAACTCCATTAAAGGCCGCTCTCCAGGAGCCTGAACCAATTTTAGAAGAAACACCGCAAGTTGAGGGGATTGAACCTTCCGTAAGTGAAGTACCCGCAGTCGAAGCAGGCGCAGAAGTCTCAGAAGAAGCGCCCCAAGATGAAGCTTTAGCTTGGTTGGAAACCCTGGCTCGCAAACAAGGTGTTCCTGAAGAACAGTTGGTGACTCATCCCCTGAAACCAGTTGAAGAACCTCCAGCTTGGGTCCAAGAGGATGTTGAGGCCGCTGCAGAATTTGAAGAAACCAAGCCCACTCCGATTGCAGCCGAGCAAATGGAAGCTCCAGCAGAAATTACTGAGCCGGAGATCACCGCAGAAGTGATTGAGCCTGTTACACCTACGGAAGAGATCATACCGGGTATGTTAGTTCCCGAAGCCGAGCAGCCAGCCGCGTTTGAAATCGAAGAGGAAACGGCTCCAGTTCAGGTGGAACCCATCATCCCCACGGACGAAACGCTGCCGAGCTGGCTGGCTTCAGAAACCGTACCCTCCACCCTGCCAGAAGTCGAAGAGGAAGTCGCTCCAGTTGAGGTGGAACCGGTTCAAAAGTTGAATATCAACACTGCGACGCTTTCAGAATTAGAAGCTTTACCTGCCATTGGATTTACCCTGGCGCAAGCGATTCTAAATTACAAGGAAGAGCATGGTAATTTCTTAAGCTTGGATGAACTAGATCAGGTTCCAGGAATCGGTCAAGAAAGAATAGATACGATCAAAGACCTGGTCGAAGTAGTTCCGAGCTGGGAGCCCACCAAGTATGTTGAAGAAGTCATTTTGCCCCAAGATGAAGATGAACAAATCCTCGCTCAGGGTAGAAATGCAGCTGCTAAAGAGGATGTATCAGCAGCGCTTGATTCCTTCTCAGCCCTGGTACATAAGAAAACTTACCTGCCTGAGGTTATCACAGAGCTCATGCAAGTGTTGAAACAGCGCCCAGACAACCTGATCGGTTGGCAAACCCTCGGCGATGCGTATGTAAGAAATGATCAGCTCCAGGAAGCCCTGGCTGCCTATATCAAGGCAGAGGAGCTGTTATCATAAAAATTTAGTCACCAAGAAATCAGGGATGCGATGGGCTGGTATTAGACCTCCTCGCATCCCTGATTTCAGAATCTTGGTTCTTGGAGGAATTTGTGGAAAAATCGTTAGTGCTTGTCAAACCCGATGGTGTTCAGCGCGGGCTGGTTGGTGAAGTCATCTCTCGTTTAGAACGCAGGGGCTTGCTCCTTGTGGCAGCCAAGTTCATATGGGTTCCCAAGGAGCTCGCTGAAGAGCATTATGCTGTTCACAAAGGGAAAAGTTTTTATGAAGGTTTGATCCGGTATATCACCTCCGCGCCGGTAATGGCGATGGTATGGGAAGGGCCGCGGGCCATCCAGGCTATTCGCCAAACCATGGGCTCCACTCGCCCTTGGGAAGCTGCCCCCGGTACGATCCGGCATGATTTTGCCCTGGAAGTGGGTCGAAATTTAACACATGCCTCGGATTCGGTTGAAAATGGAGAAAAAGAAGTTGCCTTGTGGTTTAAACCAGAAGAATTAGCTGTTTGGAAACGGGACGTCGATATCTGGATATATGAAGATTAACCTTGAGGTTCTATACGAAACCTGGAATTGACTAATTCCAGAGCTCAGCAAAGGACATTATTGGTATGCACGAAGTTTTCCTATCGCCGGAGGAAATCAACCGCCGGCTAGAAACTATTTTACCTACAGTTCAGAAACCTGGCCGGTATACCGGAGGAGAGATCAACCAGGTTGTAAAAGATTGGCAAAAGGACCTGACTAGGGTCGCTTTTATTTTTCCAGATATTTATGATATTGGAATGTCAAACTTGGGTTGGGCAATTCTTTATGAATCGCTCAATCAACGCTCAGATACACTCGCAGAACGCGCCTTTGTTCCTTGGGCAGACATGGAAGCGGCCATGCGGACTGCCCAGGTATCTCTTTATTCCTTGGAAACCAAGCACCCCCTGGCAGCCTTCGATATCATCGGGTTTTCTTTACCCTATGAGACCCTTTTTACCAATACACTGAATGCTCTCGACCTGGCAGGCATTCCTCTCTTCAGCTCAGAGCGCAGTACTGAGCATCCCTTAATCATCGCTGGCGGGCATGCAGCTTTTAATCCTGAGCCGATGCATGCTTTCATCGATGCCTTTGTGATTGGTGAAGGTGAAGAAGTCATCCACGAGATTGTCGAGGCGTATCAAGCTTGGCGCAGGTCGAGATCATCCAGGCTGGCGTTATTACAATCCCTTTCTCAGTTAGCCGGTGTGTATGTTCCTGCCTTGTACGCAGCTCATTATCATGAAGATGGCACTTTCTCTCACCTGGAAAAGCAGTTTGAGCGTGCTCCTTTGCCGGTGATGAAACGAATTGTTCCGATCCTCCCCCCTCCGCCGACCCACTTCATCGTTCCATATATTGAAACTGTTCATAATCGTATACCGGTCGAGATCATGCGCGGCTGCACTCGTGGCTGCCGCTTCTGCCATGCCGGTATGATCAATCGTCCTGTACGCGAGCGTCCAGTGGACGAAATTGTCAGCGCCATCGAACAAGCCCTCCGGAACACCGGGTTTGAAGAAATTGGCTTGCTTTCGCTTTCATCCTCAGATTACACCCACGTTCTGGAATTGGTCAAAACGGTTAGCGAGCGTTTTGCTGGAAAACATCTGGGGATTTCTCTGCCATCTTTACGCATCGAAACTTTTTCTGTGGAATTGATGGATGCCCTGAAAGACTCCAGGCACGGGGGCTTTACCCTCGCTCCAGAAGCAGCTTCAGAGCGTATGCGGGAAATTATTAATAAACCAGTTAGCACTGACCAGCTCCTGGAAACCGCCCGCGCTATTTACAGCCGGGGTTGGACGACGATCAAGCTTTATTTCATGATCGGGCATCCATCAGAAACGCTGGAAGATGTTCAGGCGATTGCTGAATTATGCAAAAAGGTGCTGGCAGAAGGTCGAAAATTAATCGGTCGGCGGGCGCGTCTCAATGCCGGCGTAAGCACCTTTGTTCCCAAACCTCACACCCCGTTTCAATGGGTATCATGCGATACCACCGATCAGATCAACGCAAAGCAGCAAATCCTAAAACAGACTTTACGCGACCGTGATATCAAGCTAACCTGGTCACATCCCGAAGATTCTTTGCTAGAAGCCTGGTTGTCACGCGGTGACCGGCGAATGTCAGAGGTGATCTACCAGGCTTGGAAGCGCGGCGCGAAATTTGATGCCTGGCAAGAGCATTTTTCCTACCAAACCTGGCTGGCTGCCTTTGCATCCGTGGGACTTGATCCGGCATTTTATACCCATCGACCACGTCTGATAAACGAGGCTTTTCCCTGGGATCACATCAGTACTGGGGTAAGAAAAAAATACCTTGCCCAAGATTATTTAGAAAGTCTCAGCGGTCAGACACGCGTAGACTGTCGGGAGCAATGTTTTGCCTGTGGGATCCTGCCCACATTTGCAGAAATGCGCACTCAGAACCCTGGCGATTTCTGGAAATGTCCCGAAGTATCCCCCAAATCGAAACGGGGACAACCCACCTTGCAGCCACTTGAAATCCCAATCATTTCCAGCGAATAGATCTTGGTATGAACGATTCACCCATCATGCGTATTCGAATTTTCTTCTCAAAGAACGCAGCTATGCGCTTTACCGGGCACCTGGACCTGCATAAAACTTGGGAGCGTATTTTCCGTCGGGCTGGCTTGCCCCTGGCATACAGCCAGGGCTTTCACCCCCAACCCAGGTTGAACCTGGCTTGTGCCTTACCCTTGGGCTTCACCAGCCAGGCCGAAATACTGGATGCCTGGTTAGAGTACCCAATGCCGCTTCAAGATGTACAAATTGAATTGGATCGTGCTGCTCCTCCCGGGATTTCGATAGCCCGAATTGAAGTCGTAGACCAAAAAGAGCCTGCTCTGCAGACACAGGTTTCTTCATCTGAGTATATAATAAACTTTCTCACACCTGTGTCGGAGCTGGATCAGAAGCTCTCTGAAATCATCTCTGCCGAGAGCATCTCAAGACGGTGGCGTGAGCGAACATACGATCTTAGGCCTCTGATCGAAGAGCTTCGTCGGCTGCCTGACACGCAAGCAGGGAATGCCAGCGTCCTTGCCCTGCTGGCTGCACGTGAAGGAGCCACAGGTCGGCCTGAGGAATTGGTTCAGGCTCTAGGATTTGATCCGAATCTGACAAGGGTGCACCGCTCCAGGCTTTTATTTAGAGAATAAAATGTCATCGGGAAATTTAACCGGTCTGCTGTTCGCCTTATTCTTCGGATTTGTCCCAATCTTTTTGTTTGCTGCATTGGTTTATTGGACTGACCGCTACGAGAAGGAACCCATGTACCTTCTGGTCGCTGTTTTTGTTTGGGGGGCTCTGGTTGCCGCTGGGGCTGCCTTTGTAATCAATACTGCCCTTGGATTGGGAATTTATGTTTTTACGGGTTCAGAAGCAGCCACCGAATTAACCACAGGCTCTTTGGTCGCCCCAGTGGTTGAAGAGCTCTTGAAAGGTTTCACCGTTTTGGTTGTTTTCCTCGTATTTCGGCATGAATTCGATTCAATTCTGGATGGCATTGTATATGCGGCCATTGCCGCTTTAGGTTTTGCAGCCACAGAAAATACGTATTATATATTTACCTACGGCTTTCAAGAGAATGGATTTACAGGCGCCTTATTTCTAACCTTTGTGCGCGTGGTCCTGGTTGGCTGGCAGCATCCTTTCTATACTGCTTTCATAGGGATCGGATTGGCTCTTGCCCGCTTGAACAAGGATATGTTTGCAAAGTTTATCTTCCCATCGATTGGGTTAATGGTGGCGATTTTTGCCCATTCGGTCCACAATACCATTTCTCACTTCCTCAACGGAATCGGAGGCCTGGCTGTCATTACTTTGAATGATTGGGCTGGGTGGTTGCTCATGCTTGGGTTTGTATTTTGGGCGCTTTATCGTGAACAGCATTGGATTACCTCACAGCTCCGCGAGGAGGTAACCCTGGGAGTGATTACGCCTACCCAATACCGCGTGGCGTGTTCCGCCTGGGCGCAGAGCTCAGCCCGCTTAGGTGCGCTGTTTTCCGGCAGGTTTACTGCCACAAACCGCTTTTATCAAGTAACTGCTGAGCTGGCTTATAAGAAGCAGCAGACTGCCTTGCTTGGTGATGAAGGCGGCAATTCCCTGATCATCCAGCGGTTGAGGGCTGAGCTTCAAAAGCTTTCTCCGTTTGCAGCTACTTAGCATGCGTGGTAAAATGTAAGTCCGATGCCCCCATAGCTCAGTGGATAGAGCGTTGGCCTCCGGAGCCAAATGCGACAGTTCAAGTCTGTCTGGGGGTATCTTCAAAGATCCCGAAAGTGGATGGTTCTAGATTAATCTCGCGCCATCCGCTTTTTATTTACTCCACCAGGATGGTCTTAACCTGCCAGGGGTGGAACGCCAGGTGAATACTTCCTGAAACGACAGGAATCTTTAGCAGTTTGTCTTCCAGGATATTGGTTTCAAAGACCTGCGCCATCTCTGGTATTCCGTGTACACTTGTCTCGCCTGAAAAACCCCCGCTCTCGAGCATATGCAGAATCACCCCCGAGCCATGCCGCGCCCGTTTGAGGCCGGTCAATAAAACGGAGCTGATACCCGATAACTCGGGCCTTATCATCGCCAGTTTGGAACCTTGTGAGGGTTCAGTCACTTCCCGAACCAGTAGGGGCTGGTTGAAGCTCAATGCGCTTTGCACTACTCCCGCTCCCCGCCAATCCCCTGGATGGGGCAAGAAGCTGAAGCGAATCTCATGCCGCCCCAGGTCGGCGATCGCATCCGGCTCATATGCGCTGCGAACAAGCGACATCCGCAGGCGCGTCCCTAATATATCGTAGCCATACTTGCTGTCATTGAGCAAAGCAATCCCATACTCAGTTCCACCCACGTCAGCCCACCGCAAGGCCGGCACCTCTTGTCCATCGCAAGGTCGTTTGATCGCTGCAAAAGGTGTCTCAAACCAGGCTTCCGCCTCTGACAGGTTAGCTGTGAAGGCTATCTTCAGGTTTGGGATACCCTTTTCTGGATTGCCAGGCTCTCGCCAATCAATGTGTGTTTTAAAGTCTACCTGGGGCAAGTCTCGGTAGAAGATGATTTGTTGGATAATCTTTGAAGCCCGCAAATCATGCTGAACTTCTATTACTATCCGGGCAGCTCCGCTTTCCACGATCAAAGTCCTGGCTCCATAAATCAAGCTATGCTCGGCAAAAACTTCATCCATATGCCAGGCTGACATAGGATGTGGTCGTTCTTCCAGTAGTTGAAACACGTTGAGGGCCAAGTCAGACCTGGCTGTGTCGAAATAATCCGATCCATGCCGCATCCCAAAATGCACCAGCTCTCGCTGCACCCGCTTATCGATGAAGGATGTCAGAATCCCTGAGTCACGTCGGATATAAACGTTGAAGAAGGGTGTTTCCACTCGATAATATGGTTGCTCAACTACATCTTTTCTACTTAAATCAATGCCAACCGTTGGCGCTGAAGCTGGTGTGATCATCAGCGCTGAGTCTGCTTCATTAGCCTCACCTAACTTGTAATTGACTGTGCCGAATGCTGGTACCCGCGCAACAAAGCCTAAGCCTTCGGAGGTATATTGCCCAACCGTCTGATGTCCGCGGTCGTTAACAAGCCAGGTACACCCCTCCCCCATTTTTCCTGCTATGCTCACCCAACCAGAGCGTTCCCAACCCAACGGATTAGTCACTGCAATGGATCCAGATTCGAAACCAACCGAAAACACCTTCAGAGCTTTTTCCGCAAGAGCTCTGGCAGCCGAACACACCTCCTCGAAATCGACCGCACTCTTATCATAACTCTCATGGATCGCTGAGCCATCCAGCAGGTCATGGAATTGGTTGAAGAGCACTTTGCGCCAGGCTTCCCCCAAAGTGTTTCCGGTTTCGATACCTGACAGCACAGATAAAGTATCGGCTGTGGACAATAAATTCTCACCTGTCCGGTTATACCGTTTGATATCAGCATGGGTAGTGTAACAGCCCTCGAAGATCGTATTCATCTCCCCGCACTGTACCGGCATAGATACACCTGACTCAAGCAGTTCATCCGTATAAGCTGCCAGGGTGCTGAAGTACGCAGTGGGGAGTAGAGGTCTCCTTTGAAAGCGGCGCAAGGCATCCAGGTTATGTCTCGCAGGTCCACCACCGTGGTCCCCAATCCCATGAAAATGCAAACTCTGTTTTTGCCCATGCTTCAAGGCGCGCAGTGCTGTCTCTGCCAGGTCACGCGCTCTGATTTCGCCATTATAAGTGGGGGTGGATATTCCAAGGAAGCGTGTCCCATCTACCCCCTCCCACCAATAGGCCGGCCATGGGTTGGCAGCCCCCG
>Ga0209254_10007003_pt1 | contig 10401 bp, 11 predicted proteins | sample FrelakmetDIP11DI_FD_187148 | JGI IMG/M metagenome (GOLD analysis project Ga0209254, IMG submission 187148) | Freshwater lake sediment microbial communities from the University of Notre Dame, USA, for methane emissions studies - DIP11 DI (SPAdes)... | ecosystem: Environmental > Aquatic >... | reverse complement strand
GATAGGGCCAGCGATCGAACGATCGTCGTGAAATTCGACGGCACTGTCCATCCGGACCTGCCCTGGGACTTTTCGCCGGCGCAGCGCTCGCTCGAGGTCCATCCCGGCCAGACCTACCAGGTCCACTTCGTTGCCAGCAATCGCTCGAGCCGGCGGGTCTCCGGGCAGGCGATTCCCGTGGTCGCGCCCTGGCAGGCGACCGATTTCTTCAACAAGCTCGAGTGCTTCTGCTTCCGCCAGCAGACGCTCGAAGGGGGCGAACGGGTGGAGATGCCGCTGCGATTCACCGTCTCGCCCGACCTGCCGGCGAACATCAATTCGCTGACCCTGTCGTACAGCTTCCTGCGGCTGGCCGATGGAGCGGGTGCCCTGGCGGCGAACTGACAGACGTGCAGGTCGCCCTTCAGGGCGACGAATGAGACGTCGGCCTGAAGGCCGACTGACAGAGCCCGAAGGCCGACCAACAGACGGAGAGCACACTGCATGGCCAGCGCGGAACACGGACCGAGCACCTATTACATCCCCGACCCGAGCCCGTGGCCGATCGTCGCGATGATCTCGGTGCTGTCGATGCTGCTCGGTGCGGCGCTGGCCATGAACGGCGTCGGCGTGGGCAAGTGGGCCATCCTCTTGGGTTTCCTGCTGTTCCTCTACCTTCTGTTCCGCTGGTTCGGTGACGTGGTCCACGAGAACCTCGCGGGCCGCTACAACGCGCAGGTCGATCGCTCGTTCCGGCAGGGGATGTTCTGGTTCATCGCCTCTGAGGTCTTCTTCTTTCTGAGCTTCTTCGGTGCGCTCTTTTACATCCGGGTCATCGCGCTGCCCTGGCTCGGTGGCGAGGGCTACCTCGGCGATACCAACCAGTTCCTCTACCAGGGGTTCGCGGCACAGTGGCCTTCGGCAGGCCCGGGCGAGCTGGGCGGAAGGTTCGAGCCGATGGGCGCCTGGGGAATCCCGGCCATCAACACCCTGATCCTGCTCACCTCGGGGGCCACCGTCACCTGGGCGCACTGGGGCCTCAAGCTGAACGACCAGCGCACCCTCGTGCGCGGGCTGGCCGCGACGATCGCCCTCGGCGTGCTCTTCGTGGTGCTACAGGCCTACGAATACCGGCACGCCTACGAGGAGCTGAACCTGACGTTGCGCTCCGGCGTCTACGGCTCGACCTTCTACATCCTGACGGGCTTCCACGGCCTGCACGTCAGCATGGGCGCGGTGATGCTGATGGCGATCCTCGCCCGCGCGGTGAAGGGGCACTTCACGCCCCACAACCACTTCGCCTTCGAGGCGGTGGCGTGGTACTGGCACTTCGTGGACGTCGTGTGGCTCGGCCTGTTCGTGTTCGTGTACTGGCTCTGACGGTGCAGCAGAGAGCCGTCGGCGGCCACGAGCTGCCCTAAAGACCATGGGGCTTTAGCAGCCCGGTGAGGTGCCCGACGATGAGTAGGACGAAGAGGGTCAGGGACAGGACGATGCGCACCGTCAGTGCCTTGACGACCCGCGTCCTGTCGACCGCCCCGTCGTCCTTGGCGAGGAAGTACATCCCCTCCGCGAGCGAGAAGACGATGAAGCCGAGCAGCAACAGAATCGGCAGCTTGAAGATGATGTCCACGTTCGCGCCTCCGGTGGCCGACGGCGCCACGGCCGGATGATGGCCTGGTGAGCGCGACGGGCCTCACAGAGGACTATAGCTTGCCGATCGGCGTTGGCGAATGGCGTTTCCGGCCACGGTGGGTGCCTTTCCTGCTGCTGTTCGTGCCTGCCTGCGTCTGTGCGGCCCTCGGTGTCTGGCAGCTGGACCGGGCTGCGCAGAAGCGCGAGCTCGCGCAGGCGCTGGTGGAGCGGGAGGCGCTGGAGCCCCTCGAGGTCGGCGAGGCGCCACTCGATGCCGCAAGGGAGCGGCATCGCCGCGTGACCGTGCGCGGCCAGTTCGAGCCCGCCGGCCAGGTCTTCATCGAGGGACGCCGGCGCGGCGGAAGGACCGGGTTCCACGTGGTGACGCCGCTGCGCATCGCCGGCACCGAGCGGCGAATCCTGGTCAACCGTGGCTGGGTCGCAGCGATGGAGGCGGCCGTACCGCAGGGCGAGGTCGCGGTCAGGGGGGTAGCCGACGTGCCGTCGCCGCCGGCCCTGGTGCTGCACGCCGGCGACGATGCGGCAAAGGCCTGGGGTAACCGCTGGCCCTACCTGACGCTGCCGCTGTTCGCCGCCACGGCGCCCTATCCGCTGCAGACGATCGTCGTCCTGCAGGACCCGGCCGATGCGCACGGCTTCGCGCGGGACTGGCCGCGCGAGCTGCCGAAGGAAGGCATGCACATCGGCTACGCACTGCAGTGGTTCGCCTTCGCCCTGATCGGCCTCGCCGTGTTCATCCGCCTGTCGCTGACCCGGAACGCGACGGGTCATGGGGAGGGCGCGTGACCGGCTCGGCGGCGAGCGCGCCGGCGGGCGGACGCAGCCTCTGGCCGCTGTGGGCGATGGTCGTCATCTTCGCGCTGCCCGCCGTTGCCGCCTGGTTCTTCCACTTCAACCCCGAGCTGCTTCCCGCGACTCGGGTGAACAGGGGCGAGCTGATCGAGCCGGTCCGACCCTGGCCCTCCGAGTTGCGGCTCGTGCGCTCCGACGGCTCGGTGTTCGACGCGGCGGCATTCCGGGACCATTGGACGCTGCTCGTCGTCAGCCGAGCGCCCTGTGGTGCGGAGTGCGAGCGCCGGCTGGCCGAGCTGCGCCAGATCCGGCTCGCGCTCGGTGAGAGCCGCTACGTCGTCGAGCGGGTGGCGCTCCTGGCCGGCGGCGCAGCGACCGCGCTCGCCGAGCCGTTCGCGGGCACCGACGTCGTACGGGCGGACAGTTCGGCAGAGCCGGCGCTGCAGGCCCTGTTCGGACCCGGTCCCGACATCTGGGATCGCGTCTACGTCGTCGATCCCTTCGGCAATCTCATGATGCGTTATGCGGCCGACGCGCCGCCCAAGGATGTCCTCAAGGACATGGAACGGCTGCTCAAGGCCTCGAAGACCTGGATCAAGGGTGCGCAATATGGCCATCGGTGAAATTTCGCTTGCCAAGACCGAGCCGGTCTCCTGGCGTCGCTACTACGAGCTGACCAAGCCGAAGGTGGTCATGCTGATCCTGTTCACTGCCCTGGTCGGCATGTTGCTGGCGGCGCCGGGTATGGTGGCGTGGGATACGCTCGTGTTCGGGCTGCTGGGTATCGGGCTGGCTGCCGCCGCCGGCGCGGTCGTCAATCACGTCGTCGACCAGCACATCGACCGCGTCATGGAGCGCACCCGCGGCAGACCGCTGCCGAGCGGCCGGATGGATGCGCCACATGCCATCGCCTTCGCGCTGACGCTCGCGACGGTTGCCATGGTCGTGCTGATGGTCTGGGTCAACCCGCTGACGGCCGCCCTGACGTTCGCCGCTTTCATCGGCTATGCCGTGATCTACACGGTGTTTCTCAAGCGGAGCACGCCGCAGAACATCGTCTGGGGCGGTCTCGCGGGGGCCCTGCCGCCGCTGCTCGGCTGGACGGCCGTGACGGGCGAGGTGCACCTGCACGGTCTGCTGCTGGTGCTGCTGATCTTCGTCTGGACGCCACCGCATTTCTGGGCGCTGGCCATCAGGCGTCGCGACGAGTACGCGCGTGCCGGGATCCCGATGCTCCCGGTAACGCACGGCGTCGCCTTCACCAAGCAGCAGGTGTTCCTCTACACGGTGATGCTGCTGGCGGTATCGCTGATGCCGGTCTTCGCCCACATGAGCGGCCTGCTGTACCTGATCGGCGCGGCGGGCCTCGGCCTCGCTTTCGTCTACCATGCCTGGCGGCTGCTTCGAGAAGAGGGCGATGCCTGGGCGATGCGGACCTTCGGCTATTCAATCGTCTATCTCACGGCGCTATTCGCCTTCCTGCTGGCGGATCACTACGTCGTGCTCTGGCTGAATTCGTCGACGGTCTGGTAGGTCGGGTCGAGCGGAGCAAAGCCCGACGTCGCGCTACCCGACCCACCGTATCCGGTCACGTCTGCGCACGGCAACGATCACCGCCACCACAAACAGGATTCCGCCGATCACGGCGAGCAGGCCGCCCAGTCCCATGACGCCCATCGCCGCCTTGGCACCGAGGCTATCGAGAGCCTGTGCCGCACCCGCGGTCTTGCGCTGGATGCCCATGGCGCCGGAGACAGCCAGGCCGACGACGTGCAGCAACTGGCCGGCGGCATAGATCACCGGCTGCACCGCGGCAAGCCGCGGTGGCGGGGTGCCGAGACTGAGGCGAGGCAGCAGGTGGTAGGTCAGCCCCATCAGCGCGAGGGTCACGGCGACGATGGAGCCGTGGTAGTGCGCCGGGATGATGGTGTTCACCCCCGAGATCGCCCAGCCGATCGCGCCCCCCACGGCGAACATCAGCAACGAGGCGACGAGCGCGCGGCGCAGCGGCCTCTGGTCGGCGGTCGGCGCGCCACGATGGCGCAGCAGGCCGATCACCACGAGCACACCAACCGGCACGGCCGCCAGGCCGTTGCCCCACTGCATGAGCCGCGTGAAGGCGATGCGCGCCTCGGCGGTGTCGACGGGGTATTGGGCGTAAATCAGCGGCACCGCGAGGAGCGGCAGGACGCCGAGCAGGAGCAGGGCACCGAGAACACGTGGTGACGCGCCGGGCGACACGCCGATGGCCCCGGCGAGCACCAGCCAGGCGCCGAGCATCAGCTGCGTGTAGGCGAACTGTACGACGTGCCCGGGGCCCCAGAACAGGAACTCGAAGTAGGCCTGGCCCTCCCAGCGGTCGAGCCGGAGCCAGGTCCAGGCCAGCGCAACGATGGCGACGAGCGTTGCGACGGCCGCAGTGAGCACGGCGAGGTCGGTCGGACGTTCGAGCCAGTTGAGCGGCGCCGCCACGGCTGCGCGCAGCGCGAGCAGCGCCTGCAGCAGCACCCCGATGCCGAACAGCCCGAGGCCTGCGTGGAACAGGGGGTGTCGAAGCACCGGCACGTAGTTGTTGAGCAGCGGGTCGCCGGCGCCTAGGAAGGGTGCTGCCGCAATGACGACGCAGCCGAGCGCCGCCAATAGGAACGCGGCGCCGCGCGGCGCACCGATCCGCGAGGGCGCGACGGCGTCGATGCTCCACATCGCCCCGGCGAAGGCCAGGAACCAGATCAGCACCGACTGGTCGACGTGGATCACCAGCGCTGTGCGGAAGAAGTCCTGGGTCGGGAACAGGGCGCCCATGCCGGGCGCGCGGGCGAGCACGAGCAGGATCGCGAACAGGCCTGCGATAGCGAGCGCGGCAATGCCGAGCATCAGCCAAGCGCTTGCAAGCCCGCGCGCGGGGCCTGCAATCGGCGGAGACTCCTCGCCGGTTGTCGAAACGGTATCGGTCATCTCGCAGGACGTCTCGTCAAGAGCCACAGGGCCACAGAGGCGCAGAGATATCGACGAAAACGACAGGGGAGCGAATCAGGGCGGGTTCAGGCAGGATGACGCCTGCTGGTGGGCGGAAGCCCGTCGAAAAACCGCTTTCCTCTGTGCCTCTGCGCCTCTGTGGTGAAAGAATTGCGGCCACTCTCGCCAGGCCGCAGCCTGTGCCGTGGCAACGCCCCGCATTCTAGGAGATCCGCCGTCGCATGAGCGCTTCGTCCTTCGCCCGTCTCAGCGCCGCCGTCAGCGTGCTCGCGCTCTGCGTCATCCTGCTCGGCGCCTACGTGCGGCTTTCCGATGCCGGGCTTGGCTGCCCGGACTGGCCGGGGTGCTACGGTCACCTGGTGGCGCCGACCTCCGAGCCTGCGATCGCGGCGGCGAACGAGGCGCACCCCGCGCGTCCGGTCCAGAGCGGCAAGGCCTGGAAGGAGATGGTGCACCGCTACCTGGCGGGCAGTCTCGGGCTCGCGATACTCGCCCTCGCCGTGATCGCCTGGCGCAACCGCCGGCAGGGCCTTCCCGTCGTGCTGCCGACCGTTCTGGTCCTGCTTGTGGCGTTCCAGGCCCTGCTCGGGATGTGGACGGTGACCCTGCTCGTGAACCCGGCGATCGTGACGGCACACCTCGCCGGCGGCATGGCGACGCTCGCGGTGCTCTGGTGGCTGACGCTGCGCCAGGGCGGCCTCAGGACGGCGCCGATCGGCGTTGCACGGCAATCGCTGCGTCCCTGGGCGATCCTCGGCCTGCTGCTCGTCGTCGGCCAGATGCTGCTCGGTGGCTGGACCAGCTCCAATTACGCGGCGCTCGCCTGCACCGAGTTCCCGGCGTGTCACGGCGGCCAATGGTGGCCGGCGGCGGACTTCGCCGAGGGCTTCAGGCTCTGGCGGCCGCTCGGCGTCGACTACGAGTTCGGCGTCCTCGACAGTCCGGCGCGCACGGCGATCCACCTCGCCCATCGGGCGGGTGCGCTGGTCGTCACCGGCTACGTCGGCGCGCTCGGGGTATCGGTGATCCGGAGCGCCGCGTCCGCCGCGGAACGGCGGATCGGCTTTGCGCTGCTGGCGATTCTCTGCCTGCAGATCGGTCTCGGGATCACCAACGTCGTCGCCCAGCTGCCGCTCCCCGTGGCGGTGGCGCACAACGGCGGGGCGGCGCTGCTGATGCTGGCGCTGCTCAGCCTGATCCACGTCTCGACGCCGCGCCGCGTCGGGGCGGGCGCCTTCGAGAGGAGAGGCTGAACGTGTCGCGACGCCTCTGGCCTGCTCTGCCGATCGGGATCGCGGCGTTGCTGCTGGGCGCGTGGCTGGCGTCGCGGGTCATTGCCCCCGGTCTCACGATCCAGTCGGCCGGCGCCACGCTGAAGGCCGGAACGCTGCTGCCGCAGCCGCGGGTTCTGGCGCCGTTCGCGCTCACGGGCACGGACGGCGCGCCCTTCACCGAAGGCTCCCTCCGGGGGCGCTGGACGCTGCTCGCGTTCGGCTATACGAGTTGCCCGGACGTCTGCCCGCTGCTGCTGGCATCGTTCCGCGACGTCCACCGCAAGCTGGTCGAGCGAAGGCTCGACGGCGACGTGCGGTTCGTTTTCGTGTCGGTCGATCCGGAACGCGACGACATCGCGCGCCTGAAAGACTACGTGGGCTTCTTCAACCCGACGTTCGTCGGTGCGACGGGTACCCATGCGGAGCTGCAGCGCCTGACGCGCCAGCTCGGCGTGCTGTACCAGCGTGCACCGGAGAGCGGGAGCGCAGTGGGCTACCTGGTCGACCACACCGCCACCCTGCTGCTCATTGATCCGGAGGGGCGCCTGGCCGCCCTGTTCAGCGCGCCGCACGACGCGGCGGCGATGGCCGCCGACATCGGCGGCCTGTTGGGGTCGAAACGCTAGGCAGCGGCTACTTCTGGTCGCCGACCATGCACGGCCGGGCCAGCAGCAAGGCGAGCCACACTGCCGAGGCCGCCACGGCCCAGAAGCCGAGGAAGCCGAGCGTGTAGGCCGCCATCGGAGAGACGGCGAGCGGTTTGCCGAAGACACGCATGTCCATCGGGTCGAACAGCGAGAAGAACACCCCCGTGGCCAATGCTGCAATCAGGAACGAGGGCCACAGGGTCCACATCCAGCAACGGGCGTTCAGCGTGGTCGTCATGTCGGTCTTGCCTCCCTGATTGGTGGTGGCGACGTCTGGCGCGTCGTCTGCGGGGTAGAGCGTTAGTGGAGCAAGGAGGCGAAGAAAATCCGGCAACCACCCGTCCGCGTCCTGCGGCACAATCGGCAGCGCCAAGCCCCCTCGGCAGATTGAACTCGAAAACCGGCTGGCGTGGTAGATGCGCCGGTGCGGCGCGGCCCGTCGCCGGGGGCGGCGCGACCAGCGGACTTTGGGGAGGGCGGATGATGAGAAGGCGGTCGGCAGGGTGGATGCTCCTGGCGAGCCTCGGTTTCGGCGCCGCGCACGCAGACGGCCTGCAGGTACAGGGGGGCTGGGTACCCGAAGCCCCGCCGGGGGCACGAGTGCAGGCGGCCTACATGGAGCTTGTCAACACGGGGGCCGTGACCCAGGTCGTCGTCGGTGCGGACAGCCCCGACTTCGCACAGGTCGAAATCCATCGCACGGTCGAGGCCGGTGGAGTCGTGCGAATGGAGCCCCAGACAACCCTGCCGATCGAAGCAGGCGCGACGCTGACGCTGGCGCCGGGCGGCCTGCACCTCATGCTGATCGATCCCCGGCGACGCCTCACTGCGGGCGACCGGGTGCAGATTCGCCTCCGGCTCGACGGCGGCGTCACCGTGCCGGCGACTGCGGAGGTCCGCCGCGGCGCTGCCGCTGGCCACGAGCACCATCAGCACTGACGGGACGGTCGGCGCTTCCGTTCCGCGACTACGTCCGGGGCACACCTCTGTTCTCGATAGAAAAGTATTGTAAAACATTACAGTAGGTAACTTTCATGAGAGGAAATGGAGAATGTCGGCAGCGCGGGCCGGTCGTCTGACTTCCCGACCCTCGGGCCTGCCGTCAGAATGCGCGGCGCGTTCCGAGTCCCAGCATTGGCGGCACACCGGTCCCGATGATCGCGTTTCCAAAGAAGTCCCGGGTGTCGTTGCGTGCATCGGGCCACTCGCGGGTCATGATCGCAGCCTTGCTGCTGGCGGCCACGATTCCGGTGGGCGGTGCCATCAAGATCGAGTTGGACGGGGTCGACGGCGACGAGAAGAAGAACGTCGAGTCCTTTCTGTCGATCTATCGCGAGCGCGAGTCGGCCGAGCTGCTGGAAGCGCGCGTACGCCGTCTCCACGAGCTCGCCCCGGAGCAGATCAAGGAGGCCCTGGCGCCGTTCGGCCGCTACCGCGTTCAGGTGAGCGGCGAGCTGACGGGCGGCGTCGACGGCGATTGGGTGGCACGCTACCGCATCGACACCGGGCCGCCGATCCCGATCGGCAAGGTCGACGTCCGAATCACCGGCGAAGGGGGCGCCGAGCCGGATCGCCCGGAGGTCACCCTGAAGCCCGGCGAACCCTTCACCCACGCCGAGTACGAGTCGGTCAAGGCGAGGCTGAAGCGCTTCGCGCGCGACCGCGGCTATCTCGACGCCCGATTCGAGCAGAGCAGCGTGGAGGTGGATCTCGAGGCCTACCACGCCGACATCGCGCTGCAGCTGGAGACCGGCCCGCGGTTCTATTTCGGCGAGATCAGCTTCGATCAGGAACAGTTCGATCCGGCCTTCCTGCACAAGTTCGTCGACGTGTCGCCGGGCGACCCCTTCAGCGACTCCGCGCTGCTCGGACTGCAGAGCGCGCTCATCAACACCGACTACTTCAGCCAGGTCGAGGTCAACCCGCGGACGGCCGATGCAGCCGACCGGCGCGTCCCCGTCGAGGTCAGCCTCGCGCCCAACAAGCCCAACCGCTATCGCGTGGGCCTCGGCTACGGCACGGACACCGGGGTGCGCGGCACGCTCGACTGGACCCGACGCTACATCGGCACGCAGGGCCACAGTGCCGGGGTCGAGCTGCTGCTGTCCCCGGCCATACAGCGGCTCGATGCGTTCTACCGGATCCCGCTCGAGAATCCCCGCAAGGAGTTCGCCCAGTTCCGTGCCACCGGTGAGCGGTACGACACGGACAGCCGCAAGGGCGCGCTGGCGTCGCTCCGCGCCGAGCACAACACCTTCTTCGACCGCTGGCAGCAGATCCTGGCCGTCGATTTCGACTACGAGGTCCCCGAAGACGACCTGGAGAGCGAGTACTACAACCTGATTCCCAACGCGGCCTGGACCTGGAAGGTGTTCGACGACCCGATCTTCACGCGGCGCGGCGTGCGGGTGGACTTCAAGGTGCAGGGCTCCTACGAGGGTGCGTTGTCCAGCTCGAGCTTCCTGCAGGGTCACGTCCGCGCCAAGGGGATCTTCCCGCCGGCCGAAGACACCCGGCTGATCGCGCGCGCCGAGCTGGGCGCGACCCTGGCGGACTCGATCGCGGACATCCCGACGTCGCGCCGCTTCTACGCCGGCGGCGACAACAGCGTGCGCGGCTACGGTTACGAAGAGCTGTCGCCCGAATCGCCGGACGGCGAGAAGACGGGCGGCAAGAACCTGGCCTTCGCCAGCCTCGAGGTCGACCACCGGGTGAAGGGCGACTGGTTCGCCGCGGCCTTCGTCGACGCGGGCAACGCGTTCGACGACTTCGGGCAGATGGACCTCAAACCCTCGGCCGGTGTCGGCGTGCGCTGGCTGTCGCCCGTGGGTCTGATCCGCTTCGACGTCGCCAAGCCGCTGCAGGACGACGGCGACGTGCGCGTTCACCTGGTGATCGGGCCGGACATCTGAGCCGGACAGACGACGAGCAGGCCAGCCGCGATCCATGAGCGACGAGCATCAGCCCGAGGTACCCCGGCCGCCCGCCGCGCCGCCACGCCGTCGCGGGGTATTCGGCTGGCTCTGGCGCCTGGCGCTCCTGGTCCTGCTGCTGGTCTTGGCGGGCGTCGCGTGGGT
>Ga0209254_10007002_pt1 | contig 10402 bp, 6 predicted proteins | sample FrelakmetDIP11DI_FD_187148 | JGI IMG/M metagenome (GOLD analysis project Ga0209254, IMG submission 187148) | Freshwater lake sediment microbial communities from the University of Notre Dame, USA, for methane emissions studies - DIP11 DI (SPAdes)... | ecosystem: Environmental > Aquatic >... | reverse complement strand
ACCGTCATCCTGGCCATGGGCGCCGGCCGCAAGGCCGCCCGCTCCATCCACGAGTATCTGAGCACCGGCAACTGGTAATGCCTCCCTCGGCGCCCCCGGTCGTGCGGGGCGCCGAGGGAATCTGGTTCTTCTCTCGGGAGAGCCCTGCGAGGCCGGCTTTCGCCGGTGCCTTGCGAGGGACGGAAAGATCGACCCGCGTTCCACGCGGGTCGTGTCTACAGCAGCTTCCGGCCCCTCGCCGCGCCCCTGAGCTCCTCGCGGAAGTCCGGGTGGGCGCACTCGATGAGCGCGAGCGCCCGCTCCCGCAGCGACTTGCCGAACAGGTTCGCGACCCCGTACTCCGTGACCACGTACTGCACGTCCGCCCGGCTGGTCACGACCCCCGAGCCCTCCGCCAGGGCGTCCACGATGCGCGAGATCTTCCCGTCCTTCGCGGTCGAGGGCAGCGCGATGATGGGCTTGCCTCCCCGCGAGCGCCTCGCGCCACGGATGAAGTCCACCTGGCCGCCGAAGCCCGAGTAGATCGCGCGCCCCATCGAGTCCGAGCAGACCTGCCCGGTGACGTCCACCGCGATCGCCGAGTTGATGGCGACCATCTTGTCGTTCTGGGCGATCACGAACGGGTCGTTCACGTAATCGCTCGGGTGGAACTCCACGAAGGGGTTGTTGTCGAGGAAGGCGAAGGTCCTCTTCGAGCCGAGCACGAAAGACGAGATGATCTTCCCCTTGTGCAGGGTCTTCGCCTCGCCGGTGACGACTCCGCGCTCGAACAGCTCCACCACCCCGTCCGAGAACATCTCCGTGTGGATGCCGAGGTCCCGCTTCTCGTCGAGGAACAGCAGCACCGCGTCCGGGATCTCCCCGATCCCCATCTGGAGGGTGGAGCCGTTCTCGATGAGGTCGGCGACGTTCTTCCCGATGGCCCGGGAGACGGCGCTGACCTCGGTCGACTGCGGCAGCTCGAGGATCGGTCGGTCGATCTCGACCACGTGGGTCAGGCGGGAGACGTGAATGAAGCAGTCCCCGAGCGACCGCGGCATCTGCCGGTTGACGAGCGCCACCACCGCCCGCGCGCTCTCGGCCGCGGCCTTCGTGCATTCGACGCCGACCCCGTACGAGCAGAAGCCGTGCTCGTCGGGCGGCGAGATGTGGATGAACGCGACGTCGACCGGGACGACGCGGGAGCGGATGAGACCGGGGATCTCGGACAGGAAGACCGGCACCCAGTCCGCCCGGCCCTCGTTCACGGCCTGCCGGACGTTCGGGCCGGTGAACAGGGCACGGTGGCGGAAGGAGCCCGAGTACTTGGGGTCCACGTGGTCGGCGGCCCCGAAGGTCAGGAGATGCGTGACCTCGACGTCGTGCAGCTCGCCGGCCCGGCCCACGAGCGCCTTCAGCAGCTCCTCCGGGTTGTTGCAGCCGGCGTGCAGCCAGAGGTGGTCGCCCGAGCGGACGAGCTTCACCGCGTCTTCGGCGGAGGTGACCTTGCGGCGGTAGATCTCGGCCCAGCCCATCGGCGCTACTCCCCCGCCCCGGGAAGACGCTGCCACTCGACACCGAAGCTGCGGGCGAGCGCTTCGCTCGCGCAGCGCCCCCGGTAGACGTACGTCCCGCGCGCGAGCTCAGGGTGCGCCCGCAGCGCCGCGTCGAGGCCGTGGTCGGCCACCGCCTGCAGGTAGGGCAGGGTCGCGTTGGTCAGCGCCTGCGTCGCGGTGCGCGCCGCGCCCGAGGGCAGGTTGGGGATGCACATGTGGATGATGCCGTCCACGTCGTAGGTGGGGCTCGTGAACGTGGTCGGCCGCGAGGTCTCGAAGCAGCCCCCCATGTCGATCGCGAGGTCCACGACCACCGTGCGGGGCTTCATGAGGCGCAGCATCTCCCGGGTCACGAGGACGGGCGCGCGCTGCTCGCGCACCGCCACGGCCCCGAGGACGAGGTCGGCGAAGGAAAGGGCCTTCTCGATGTTCGGCGGCGTCGCGAGCATGGTGGTGACGGTCGAGGGCAGGTGCGAGGCGGCCTCGCGGAGGTGGGCGACGCTCACGTCGAGGAGAGTCACCTGGGCGCCCAGACTCAGCGCGGCCCGCGCCGCCGCCCGTCCCAGCACCCCCGCGCCCAGCACCACGAAGCTCGCCGGGGGGACGCCGGGGACCCCGCTCAGCAGGATGCCCTTGCCCCCGAACTCGTTGAGCAGCAGCGCGCTGCCCATGACGATGGCGAGGCTGCCCGCGATCTCCGACATCGACGTCCGCACCGGGGCGTGCCCCGCCTCGTCCTCGATCGCCTCGAGGCCCACCGCCGTGGCCTCGCTCTCGGCCAGGGCCCGGAAATCCTCCGGCCGCGTGGCGGGAAGCCCCCAGAAGCCGAACACGATCTGGTCCTTCTGGAGCTGCTCGTACTCCTGCGGGTCGGGGGCGAACACGGTGGCGACGAGCGCCGCCCGCGCGAAGACCTCGTGCCGGCTGTAGGCGATGTGCGCCCCCGCGGCCTGGTAGTCCGGGTTGGGGTGCCCGGCGGCGAGACCGGCGTCGGACTCCACCCACACCCGGTGCCCCTTCTGGACCAGGGTCCGCACCCCGGACGGGGCCAGCGCCACGCGGTGCTCGCGCAGCCGCGTCTCCTTCGGTATTCCGATGTCCATGGACCCGCCTCCGGTGAGACCGCCTCGAGGTGACGCGATCGGGGGGCCGCTCAGCTCGCCTGCAGGCGGCCGCGCAGCCCCTCGAGGATGCTCGTCAGCTTACGGCACTCGTCGCAGGACGTGTCGGACCCCGGACACGGGGCGCCGTCCGCCTGCTCCTCCGCGCAGCTCGGCTCCGCCACGAACTCCGTCAGCTCGCCGATCAGCGTCGTCATGAGGTCCCGTAGGCGGCTCGGCGGGATCTCCCGCAAAGCGAGGAGGAGCTTCTTCTCCTCGTCGCTCAGGGGCAGCAGGGTGTCGCCGCTCACGCGTCCCCCTTCCCCGCCTCGGCCGCCTTCTTCACGCCCCACGCGAAGGCCTCCTCGTTGAGCGGGATGAGAGCGCACTTGTCGGAGAGCGCCTGGCGGATCGCGGTGAGGAACGTCTCCTGCGGGAAGAGGCGCGTCGCTTCCTGCAGCGCGCCGAGGGCCACGATGTTCTTGACGATCATCTTCCCCAGGCTGGCCGCGATCTGGGTGAAGGGCACGCCGATCGCCTTCACCCCCGGCCGCAGCGGCGGGAGCTCGGCCACCACCGAGCTGTCGTAGACGACGACGCCCCCCTCCGGAACGTGCGGGGCGAACTTCGCGACGCTCGGGGCGTTGAAGGCCACGAGCACGTGGGGATCGGGCGCCGCCGGGGAAAGGACCTCGTCCTCCGCGATGCGGACGTCGGCGTAGGAGGTGCCGCCACGAGACTCCGGGCCGTAGCTCGGGATGTGGGTCGAGTCGAAGCCCTCGTTGATCGCCGCCCGGGCCAGGAGGAGCGCCGCCGTCTGCGCCCCGTCGCCGCCCGCCCCGGCCAGCTTGATCCCGATGTCGGCGCCCCACGCGGTGCGCGGGAAGCCGTCGCAGAAGCGCTCGACCGCCTGGCTCGAGCCGCCGATCACGTCGATCATCTTCCCCGGCATGAAGTTCGGGGGCGGCAGCAGCGGCCACGCCTCCCGCTCGACGTCCTTCTTCACCCCCAGCGGGAAGACCGGCAGCATCTTCTCCTTGACCCACTTCTCGGACTCGACCGGCGTCATCTTGAGGTGGGTCGGGCACTCGGCGAGGACCTCGACGAACGAGAAGCCCTTGCCCTCGACCTGGAGCCGGATGGCCTTCTTGATCGCCTTCTCGGCCTTCACGCGGTTCTTCGCGTCGAAGAGGGCCACTCGCTCGACGTACACCGGCCCGTCCAGCCCCGCCATCATCTCGGCGACCTTGAGCGGCTCGCCGGTGAAGCGGGTCCGGCCGTAGGGGCTCGTGCTCGTCTTCTGCCCCATGAGGGTGGTCGGCGCCATCTGGCCGCCGGTCATCCCGTAGATCGCGTTGTTGACGAAGATCACGCTGATCGGGATGCCCAGCTGGGCGACGCTCACGATCTCGGCGAGGCCGATCGAGGCGAGGTCGCCGTCGCCCTGGTAGCTGATGACGATCGACTCCGGGTTCGCGACCTTGTGCCCCAGCGCCACCGCCGGCGCCCGGCCGTGCGCGGCCTGGGTGTTGCCGACGTCCATGTAGTAGTACAGGAAGACGCTGCACCCGACCGGCGAGACGGCCACGGTGCGGTCCTGGATGCCCAGCTCCTTGATGGCCTCCGCGAGGTACTTGTGGGCGAGCCCGTGCCCGCAGCCGGGGCAGTAGTGCGTGCTCTGGCCCTTCAGGCCGTCGCCGTGCCCGTGGCGCTCGAAGCGCTCGTAGAAGACGCTCATACCGCCACCCCCTCGTGGTTGCGGACCGCGACCCCGGCCCGGACGCGCTCCACGATCTCCGCCTGCTGCGGCAGGACGCCGCCGCGCCGGCGCACGTTGTCGATCGGCGGCGTCGCGAGGCCCGCCTTCGAGACGGCGAGCCGCAGCTCGTCCTCGAGCTGCCCGCTCGAGGCCTCGACCACGACGATGCGCTCGGCCTTCGCGAGGAGGGGCGTCAGGGCGTCGATCGGGAAGGGCCAGAGAGTCAGCGGCCTGAAGAGGCCCGCGCGCACCCCCTGCTGCCGGAGCGTCTCGACGGCGCCCTTGGCCATCCGGGCCGGCGTGTTGCAGGCCACCACCACGACGTCGGCGTCCTCGCAGCGGAAGAGGTCGGCCCTCTGCTCGGCCTCGGTCATCGCCGCGTACTTCGCGTCGAGGTGCAGGTTGTGGGCCTCGAGGTCGGGCTCGGACAGCCGGATCGACGAGATCAGGTTCCGGCGATGGGCCTTGTCGCCCCACACCGCCCACTCGGGCAGGCCCGGCTTGATCATCGTCTTCGGCAGCTCCACCTTGCCCGTCATCTGGCCCAGGTAGCCGTCGCAGAGGATCACGACCGGGTTGCGGTACTTGAAGGAGAGCTCGAAGGCCAGGATGGTGAGGTCGAGCATCTCCTGCGGCGTCGAGGGCGCGAGGACCACGGCCTGCGTGTTGCCGTGGCCGAGCCCGCGGCAGGCGAGCTTGATGTCGGCCTGCTCCGGGGCGATGTTCCCGAGGCCGGGACCGCCGCGCATCACGTTGACGAAGACCCCGGGCAGCTCGGCCCCGATCATGTACGAGACGCCCTCGAGCATCAGGCTGAAGCCCGGCGAGGAGGTGAAGGTCAGCGCCCGCAGGCCCGCCCCGCCGCAGCCGTACATCATGTTGACGGTGGCCACCTCGCTCACCGCCTGCACGAAGACGCCGTCGAGCTGCGGCAGCAGCTTCGCCATCAGCTCGGCGCCCTCGGTGGACGGGGTGATCGGATAGCCGAAGAAGTGGCGGCAGCCCGCGAGGAGCGCTCCGATCGAAGAGGCGTAGGTCCCCTTCGTGACGAGGGGCCGCGTCGGCGGGAGCGGGAGGAGCTCGTCCGGTATCGACACCGGCGCGTCGGCCGCGAACGGCCGCGCGCCGAAGAGCTTCGCCGGGTCCTGGAGCTCGAAGTCGGACGTCACCTCCGGGGCGAGGCCGTACGGCTCCGGGCAGGCGGTCATGCACAGGCCGCAGGCCGAGCAGTTCTCGAGGTTCAGGACGACCGGGATCAGTCCCGTCTGGGGGTTGATCTCAGTGCCAAGCTCGATGCAGTGCTTGGCGCAGGCCTCGATGCAACGCCCACAGCCCTTGCAGTACTCCGGCAGCAGGAAGGGCTTGGGCTTTTCCGCAGTCGTGGGCATGCGTGAGCCCCCTTTCAGGGTCCAAAGCGTGCAAACTCCTCGCCAGGCGCCCCATGCCATCCATCAGTGGCATAGGAGGCATGACGCCGCCCTCCGCCGCAACTCTTGCGCCAGAGGCTCAGAATCGGCGGAAGATCTGCACTATCAACGACCTGCCGGCGTTCTTGGTCTGACCAGGAGGCTACTTGAGATTGAAGGCGGCTTCCTTCACGTCGCGTGAGTTGCCGCCCACGAACGCCTTGAACGCCCCCGGCTCCGCTTCCCACTTGCCGGCCGCGGTGTAGAAGGCCAGGTCGGAGGTCTTCAGCGTGAAGGCCACCTCGCGCGACTGGCCCGGCTGCAGATCCACCTTCTGGAAGCCCTTCAGCTCCCTGACCGGGCGCGTCACGCTGCCGACCATGTCGCGCACATAAAGCTGCGCGACCTCGGCGCCGGCCCGCTTGCCCGCGTTGGTGATCGTCACCGAGACCTGCACCGAGCCGCCGAAACCGATCTCCGACGCGCTCAACTTGGGCTCCGAGTAGGTGAACGTCGTGTAGCTGAGGCCGTAGCCGAACGGGTAGAGCGGCTCGTTGGGCGAGTCGGTGTACGCCGACCACGTCACGCCCGGCTCGGGGCCGGGCCGACCCGTGTTCTTGTGCGCGTAGGTCATCGGGAGCTGTCCCACGCTCCGCGGGAACGCAACGGGCAGCTTGCCCGAGGGGTTGGTGTCGCCGAAGAGCACGTCGGCGATCGCGTGGCCCGCCTGCGACCCGCCGTGCCACGCTTCGAGGATGGCGGGAGCGTTCTCGGCCGTCCACCCGAGGGTCAGCGGGCGGCCGGTCATCAGCACGACGACCACCCTCTTGTTGGCCTCGAGGACGGCCTTCAGCAGCTCCTCCTGCAGTCCCTTGAGGCCGATGTCCGTCTGGCTCCGCCCCTCGCCCGACTGGAACGCGTCCTCGCCGATCGCGAGGACCACCGCGTCGGCCGAGCGTGCGGCCTCGACGGCGGCCGGGATGCCGGAGCGGTCGGTCGTGTTGATCACCGATCGGGCCATGAAGCTGCGCGGGCCGGTGACGAGCTTCACGCCCTCGGCGTGCACGACCCGGGTCGTGGACGGCACCGCCGCCTGGATCCCCTCGAGCACGGACACGGCCGAGCCCGTGACCGCCTGGGCCCGCCAGTTGCCGAGCGGCGCGTCCTTGTCCGCGGCCAGGGGCCCGATCACCGCGATCGTCTTCGCCGTCTTGTCGAGGGGCAGCAGGCCGCCCTCGTTCTTGAGAAGCACGATCGACTTGCGCGCCACGTCGCGGGCGGCCGCGGCGTGGGCCGGGTTCCCGAGCGCCTGCTTCTCGCGCGCGGCGTCGGAGTAGCGGTACGGGTCGTCGAAGAGGCCGAGCGCGAACTTCACCCGCAGGACGCGCCGGACGGCGTCGTCCACGAGCTTCACGTCCACCTTCCCCGCCTTCACCAGCGGCGCGAGGTGCGCGACGTACGCCCGCGCCTCCATGTCCATGTCGCTCCCGGCGGTGATCGCCTGCCGGGCGGCCTGCTCGAGGTTCTCCGAGTAGCCGTGCGCGACCATCTCGCCGATCGAGCCCCAGTCGGACACGACGAACCCCTGGAAGCCCCACTCTCCCTTCAGGATGTCGCGCTGCAGGTGCGCGTTGCCGGTCGAGGGAATCCCCGCGATCTCGTTGAACGCGTTCATGAACGTCGCGGCGCCCGCCTCGGCCGCGGCCTTGAACGGGGGCAGCACTACGTTGCGCAGTCTCTGCTCCGACATGTCGACGGTGTTGTAGTCGCGGCCTCCCTCGCCGAACCCGTAGGCCGCGTAGTGCTTCGCGCACGCGGCGATGGTGTCGACCGCCCCGAGGTCCTTCCCCTGGAACCCGTGCACGCGCGCGGCGGCCGCCTGGGCTCCGAGGTACGGGTCCTCGCCGGAGCCCTCCATGATCCGGCCCCACCGCGCGTCCCAGGCGACGTCCACCATCGGCGCGAAGGTCCAGTGGACGCCGGCCGCGGCCGCCTCCGTCGCGCTGATGCGGGCCGACGCCTCGATCGCCGCCATGTCCCAGCTCGCCGCCTCGCCGAGCGGGGTCGGGAACATCGTCCGGTAGCCGTGGATCACGTCGAGGCCGAAGATCATCGGGATCTTGAGCCGGCCGTTCTCGACCGCCAGCTGCTGCATCTTCCGCGTGGCCTCGGCCCCGGTGACGTTGAGGACCGAGCCGACCAGCCCCTGACGGATCTGGTCGTACATGACCTTCTGCGCGCCGGCGCTGGGCGCCGGCCCGGTCACGTCGAAGGCGCTGCTGTACTGGTTGAGCTGGCCGACCTTCTCCTCGATCGTCATCTGCGCGAGGAGCGCGTCGATCTTCTTCTCGTTGGCAGGGTTCACGAGGCCCTGGGCCCCGGCCCCCGGAATGAAAGCGAGTGACAGCGCGAGCGCGCCTGTGAACCGGAGCAAGTGCATCGAGGGCCTCCCTGGGTGAGCCGACGGGCGCGGCGCACGCCGCCGCCCGACGAGCCGGATTCTACTCCCGAGCCTCCGGCCCGAACAGGGCAAGACGGCCCATTGACACGCCCCGCGCCGGCCCCATAGGTTGGCCCTCATGAGACCCCTCTCCTGGATCGTTTCGCTCGCCTTGTGCGGAGCCCTCGTCTCCGGTCCGCTCGCCGCCGAGCTGCCTCAGTGGCCGCTCCAGCACCAGCCCGGGCCCGACGGCGACCCGAAGCAGGACCGGGCCACCTTCCCGAAGTCCTCGGTGCCGCCCCAGAAGCCGCAGAAGCGGACCAGCGCACCGAGGCCCGTCCTGACCGACGCAGGGAACGGGGATCTCGTCTTCACCGGCGGATGGAAGCTCCAGGAGGCCCGCAAGGTGGCCGGCACCGCCCGCGAGCTCTCCGTGGCGGGCTTCGACGCCTCCTCCTGGTTCGACGCCACGGTGCCCGGCACCGTGCTCACGACACTCGTGGACCAGGGCGTCTACCCCGAGCCCACGTACGGCCTCAACAACATGGCGATCCCCGAATCGCTGAACCGCGAGGACTACTGGTACCGCACCGAATTCACGCCCGCGCGCGACCTCGCCGGGCGAACCCTGACCCTGACCCTCAACGGCGTCAACTACGCGGCCGACGTGTGGCTGAACGGCGCGCGCCTCGGCGAGATCCGGGGCGCCTTCCTCCGGGGCGTCTTCGACGTCTCCTCGCGTCTGCGCGCCGGAGAGCCGAACGCGCTCGTCGTGCGCATCTCGCCCGTCCCCCACCCGGGCGTCCCCCACGAGGAATCGCTGAAGGCGGGCGCCGGGCCCAACGGGGGCGCGATGCTCTTCGACGGGCCGACCTTCTTCTGCACCGAGGGCTGGGACTGGATCCCCGGCATCCGCGACCGGGTCGCCGGCATCTGGCAGGACGTCGTGCTGCACGTCGGCGGGCCGGTGAGGATCGGCGACGTCCAGGTCGTGACCGACCTGCCGCTGCCGGACACGACGACGGCCGACGTGACCGTCAAGGCCGCCCTCGAGAACCGCAGCGCGGAGCCCCAGAAGGCGGTCGTGCGCGGGGAGTTCGAGGGCGTGTCGTTCGAGAAGCCCGTGTCCCTCGCCCCCGGCGAGAGGACCCTCGTCGTCTTCTCACCCGCCGAGGTCGCGCCGCTGCGCGTCCGCAACCCGCGCCTGTGGTGGCCGAACGGGTACGGCAAGCCGGAGCTCTACCACCTGAAGCTGTCGGCCCTCGACGCGGGCGGGCACGTCTCCGACGTGAAGGCCGAGCGCTTCGGCATCCGGGAAGTCACCTACGAGCTATCCGCCCTCGGCGCCGCGCGGGATGTCCGGCGCTTCGAGCTCTCCCCCACCGCCGCCCCGGGCCAGTGGGTGATCGACAAGCGTCACGCGGCGCTGCGCGAGACGCCCCTCGCCTGGGTCCCGACCTTCGCCGAGGGCGGCGAGAGCTCGTCCGCCGTCCGCTTCCTCGACGACACCACGACCGCGCCGTTCCTGGTGATCAAGGTGAACGGCAAGAGGGTCGTCTGCAAGGGGGGCAACTGGGGCCTCGACGAGGCCATGAAGCGCGTGAGCCGCGAGCGGCTCGAGCCCTACTTCCGAATGGAGCGCGACGCGAACCTCACCATGATCCGGAACTGGTGCGGCCAGAACACCGAGAAGGTCTTCTTCGACCTCGCGGACGAGTACGGCCTCATGGTCTGGAACGACTTCTGGACCTCCACCCAGAACTGGAACCTGCAGCCGGGCGACCTTCACCTGTGGCTCGCGAACGCGGAGGACACGATCAAGCGGTTCCGCAACCACCCGTCGATCGTCATCTGGTGTGGCCGCAACGAGGGCGTGCCCCCTCCCTTCCTCAACGAGGGCCTGGACGCGCTCGTGCGGGAGCACGACGGCACGCGCTACTACCAGCCCAACTCGAACAAGATCAGCCTCAACGACAGCGGGCCCTGGGTCTGGGCCGACCCCGTCAACTTCTTCTCGCGCTACGGCAAGGGCTTCACCACCGAGCTCGGCCTGCCCTCCGCCCCCACCGCGGACGCGGTGCGCGCCATGATGCCCGAGGCCGACTGGTGGCCCATCAGCGACGCCTGGGCCTACCACGACTGGCACCAGGCGGATCACGGCG
>Ga0209254_10007001_pt1 | contig 10402 bp, 7 predicted proteins | sample FrelakmetDIP11DI_FD_187148 | JGI IMG/M metagenome (GOLD analysis project Ga0209254, IMG submission 187148) | Freshwater lake sediment microbial communities from the University of Notre Dame, USA, for methane emissions studies - DIP11 DI (SPAdes)... | ecosystem: Environmental > Aquatic >... | reverse complement strand
TACCTTCCGTCGATACCCAAGGAGGACCGGCGCAATCTTCGGGCAGCCTACGGTTCTCTAGCCCCGCACCGCCCGGTGTTTCACCTGGAGTTTCGCATCGAGATGCCCGACGGCGCAGTGCGCTGGCTGCACTGGACCAACCGGGCCATCTATGATGATTCGGGAACCCCCGTCGAACACCAGGGCGTGGGCCGGGACATCACGGAACGCAAACAATCGGAGCAGCAGATCCGGGAGAGCCGCAACATGCTCCGGTCGGTTTTCGACGGAATCTCCGATCCGCTGATCATGGTCCGGGAGGACATGACGCTGATCATGCTCAACCGGGCGGCCCTGGGGTTTTTCGGTGCGGCACAGTACCAGGAGATGATCGGGACCTCCTGCCTCGAGCCCTTCGAGCACCGTTACGGCAGTGAAGCCTCCAGCCTCGTCCAATCGGCCACCACCGGGGAAGGACCGGCCCGCTTCGATCTCGCTTCGAGCGGGGATTCCGCCCGGTACGAGGAGGTGTTTGTCTACCCGGTCCACGCCGGCGGCGGGGATCGCAGCATGGCCATCATCCGGATCACCGACCGGACGAATCAGCGGTTGATGGAACGGGAGCTGATCCAGAGCGAAAAGCTCGCCTCGCTGGGACTTCTCATCTCCGGGATCGTCCACGAGATCAACAACCCGAACAACTTCATCAGCTTCAACATCCCGATCCTCCGCGATTACCTCCGGGATATCCTGCCGGTCCTCGACGAGCACGCCGCAAGTACACCCCACTTTGAGGTTCAGGGCATGCCTTACGCGGAATTTCGCACGGATGTGATGAAGCTGCTGGAGAATATCGAGCACGGTTCCACGCGGATCAACACGACCGTAGCCAAGCTGAAGGAATTCTCGCGCAAGAAGGACGAGAAGGGGGCAAGACCGATACTGCCAACCGGCGTTGTGGAAAGGGCCGTCGCCATCTGTCACACGCAGATCGGCAAGACCGTGAAGACCTTCTCCGTGCAGGTTGAGCAGGACATGCCCGAAATGGTCTCCGACCCCGATGCCATCGAGCAGACCCTCATCAACCTCCTGATCAATGCCGCCCAGGCGGCGGACAAACCGGACTCTAGCATCCGGCTCAGCGCGTGGCGAGGGGCCTCCGGGAGAGAGGGTTTCGTGCTGGAGGTTGAAGACAACGGCTGCGGGATGGATGCAAGGACGGCCTCCCGCATCTTCGACCCCTTCTTCACGACGAAGGAGGAGGGGATGGGCACGGGCCTCGGCCTCTACATCTCGAAGAATCTTCTCGAGTCCGTCGGCGGATCCATATCCGTGGAGAGCAAAATCGGCAGGGGAACGACCTTCCGCGTCGTGATCCCCGATCTGGGAGATCCGGATCACAGTAAAAAACCATCCGAGCAAAAGGGAGTTGGCGCATGAGTGACGTGGTTCTTGTCATCGATGATGAAGTGGATTTTCTCGACAGCGTAAAGCGGGGCCTGATCAGTTCGGGAATCCGGGATGTCCGGGTGGAAAGCGATCCCCGCGTTGCGGCATCTTCCGTACAGCAGGGCGACCGCTATGCCGTTGCGCTCATCGACATCACCATGCCCTGGATCACCGGGGTGCAGCTCCTGGAGATCATCAAAAGTGTCAGCCCCGATACGGAGTGCATCATGGTGACGGCCATCAACGATGCCCGGACGGCCGTCGAGTGCCTGCAGAAAGGCGCTTACGACTACCTCACCAAACCCGTTTCACGAGACGAGCTCGTCTCCAAGATCAATCGGGCCCTCGAGAGGCGTCGCCTCCTGGAGGTCCTCTCCGTCGGCAAGACAGGCAGCCTTCCCCAGATCAAGCACAAGGACGCCTTTGCGCCGATCGTCACCCAGTCGGAAAAGATGCTTCGCCTGCTGAAGGAGGCGGAGCTTCACGCCGCAAGCAATGTGCCCGCCCTCATCACCGGGGAGAGCGGCACGGGAAAGGAGCTCCTGGCCCGGGCGATCCATAGGTCCTCTCCCCGGGCGTCGTTCCCCTTTACCACGATCAACATGGCCTCGCTGACAGGGAGCCTGTTCGACGCCGAGTTCTTTGGTCACACGAAAGGAGCCTTCACCGGGGCGGAAAAGGATCGTGCGGGATACATCGAGCACTCGAACCGCGGAACGCTGTTCCTGGACGAGATCGGGGATTTGCCCCTGGACTTCCAGGGAAAGCTGCTCCGCGTGCTGCAGGAAGGGGAAATCATCAAACTCGGCACCAGCGCGGCCCGCAAGGTGGATGTGCGCTTCATCGCGGCCACCAATGCCGATCTCGACAAGCTGCTGATCAAGGGACAGTTCCGCAAGGACCTGTATTACCGGTTGAAAGGGGCCTGGCTGAGGATCATCCCCCTTCGGGAGCGCAGGGATGACATTCCCCTGCTCATGAATACCTTCCTGCGGGAATTCCGGGGGGAGGCAAATCGTGAAGTCGAGGAGGACGCCCTTCAGATTCTCATGCATTACGACTATCCCGGAAACGTCCGGGAGCTGCGCTCCATCATCCAGTCGTCGTGCAACCTCGCACAGCACAGGCCCCTTGCCGTGCGATTCCTCCCGGAGTACCTGCGGGGGGCAAAACCGGCGCGGCGGCAAACCGCCGTCCTGACGGGAGGACCGATCGTCCCCCTGGCCGAGGCGGAGCGGGGCCACATCCTGAAGGCTTACGAGGAGACGGCCCACAACAAACTCCGGACGGCAAAGCTTCTCGGGATCGGGCTCAATACCTTGAGACGCAAACTCGCCTCCTACGGGGTGGACTGATCCCCTCCAGGCAAGGCAGGCCGGCGCACCACCCGCGCAGCCTGCCCCGGGGGCCGTGTGACAGGAGCTTTCGCGCATCATTCCTTCGCGAGGGCCCCCATGATGGAAGCCCGGCTCATCAACCCTTGCCGGGCTATCCTGCGTCCCGGCCGTTTCTCACCCTGCTGTTCATCTCGGACCATCCCATAGTGGATCACTTTCCCGTTCCTGATGAAATCATTGGATATTTCGCCAGGGATGCGGCCATTCCGGCATGCTGGATTCAGGACACGGCAGCATGCCTCCCAGGGATTTTTATTCCAACATCACGTTATCATTCATAAAATCAGAAGATACGACTTTGGTACGACTGGTGCTCTACGAAGCGTCAACCATCATAGCCGAGGTGACGTCATGTCAGACAGGACATTCCCGCAGCAGGACCCGGATCGTGCCGCCCCACCCTCGAAGTCCGACGCATGCCGGGATTTCATGGAGCAGATGCCCTTCGGTGTCCTGACTGTGCGGCCCGATTTCACCGTGGATTACCTCAACGGGAGATTCAGGGAAATGTTCGGCTATGAGATCCAGGATATCCCCGATATCCGGTCCTGGTTCGAAAAGTTTGTGCACAAACCCGTCTTGCACAACATACTCGATCAGCTTTTCAATGCCCGCACACCGAGGACGGCAGGGATGCATCGGGAGACCGTGATCGCCGTCCAGGCCAGGCAGGGCGGGAGGCGCCTCTGTCAGGTCCATTTTGTGGCCCTGGCCGACGGTCGCCTGCTGACGACCTACGAGGATGTCGCCGAGCGCAGCCGCATCGAATCGGAAATACAATACACGAAGATCGACTCGGTCGGCATTCTCACCAGCGGCCTTGCCATCATCATGAATGGGATTGTCGAGGGGCTCCAGGGACTGCTTGAGACATTCCAGGGGCAGGATTCTCCTGCAGTCAAGCAGCTCCAAGCCATCGAACAGGAGGCGCGCTCCGGCAGGGAACTCCTGTCCAGGATCCAGAGCTTCGCCGGCGGCCGGATGAAAGGGGCCAAGCCGGTCGATCTGAACGAGATCCTCCGCAAGACCTCCACCATATTCGCCAACACCCGGGGCGGGATCACCATACGAAGGAAGCTCGAAGATAACCTCTGGGCCGTCGAGGTGGACCGAATCCAGCTCGAGGAGATGCTCATCCACCTTTACGTTTACCTGCAGCAGATGTCCCCGGACAGCGGCGAATTCCACATCGAAGCCGGCAACGCGCTCCTGTTCGCCCCGGAATCAACCCTCTATCGGGTCAACCCGGGGCGGTACGTAAAGGTGACCCTGGCCGGGAGCGCTGTGACGCAGGAGGGGCAAACCAGCAGGCCGAGGGCGCTTCGGCTTTCCTCCCTGATGAATGAGATCGGTCCGCAGGACAGCTTGAGCATCACCTATGCGCAATGCATCGTCCAGGGCCATGATGGTGTCATGACCCTGAGCGGCGTCGAGGGCTCGACTACGGTCATTCAAATCCTGCTTCCCGCTTCCAAAGCGCGGGCCGTCTCAGCGCCTGCCCGGCGGGACGCCCATCCATCGGGCGGAACGATCCTTCTTGTGGATGACGACGAAATCCTGATCGGGGTGATTCGGGAGATCCTGGAGACCGCCGGTTACCGGGTTCTCACGGCCTGCAGCGGCCGGGAGGCCATTGAAATCTATGATGCGTGGCAAGGCGATATCGACCTGGTCATGCTGGACATGATCATGCCGGGCATAGGAGGGGCGGAAACATTCAGGGCGTTGAAGAAAATGGATCCCCGTGTGTCCGTGATCATCATCAGCGGTTACAGCCTTCCTGACGAAGTTCGCGAGCTTCTCGCGCAGGGATGCAGGGGATTTCTGCAGAAGCCGTTTCTGATTCCCGAACTGTTTCAGAAAATCCGCCAGGTGATCCAACGGGATGAAGGAGAGAGGGGGCAGACACATGAGTGGCGATAACGGGGTGCTCACGGGGAAGGCGATTTATATTACCGGGTCGCGTAACCTGGAAAATGAGGCGCTGGCGCGCTTTCTCGTGCAGGAAACGGGTGCTGTCTGCGAGGCGGTGTCCTTCGAACAAATGGAAGCCTTGAATTGCCAGGTCCAATCGCCGCAGACCCGTCTATTTCTCTTCGATGCCCTCGATCGCCGGATCCAGGCGATGATCGCCGACAGGCAGCCTGGGACGAACGGGAACGGGGACCTTCTTTCCGGGATTTTTTCCCGGCTTTTCCAAGACGGCACCAACGGGGGCGTACCCCACAGAGAAACTCCCGGTTATGCTTGCGGCTTTTTCTATCGCTGCGACTCGGCGGATGAGTTTCTCCTGGCCATCCGGAGCCTGTTTGTCGATGGGGGATTCGTGCCGGAAGGGCCGCCTGTAAGATTCATGCGACGGGGGAATGCTCACGATCATTCAGACAGACACCCTCTGAGCCCGAGAGAGTTTCACATCTTGTTCATGATGGCGGGGGGCCTCAACAACAAAGACATCGCCGCACGGCTCAATATCAGCAGCCACACCGTTCGAACTCACCTTTACAATATATTCCGGAAGATCAAAGCCCGGAACCGGGTACAAGCTTCCCTCTGGGTTCACGATCACGTCGAGAGGTTTTTCTTCGTGGTTTAGACAAAGCCCGGACCCGACATTGATCGGGAGGGGGGCCTCAGCAGAGGGGGCCCCTCATCATATTATTTTCGGAATCCGCCTTTTCTCGATGACCTTCCTCGATACTCCGTTTATAAATAAGCATCGCCGGGACCGGTCTTTCATCCGGTCCCGGCGATGCGGTGAGGCATATCGTATCCGTTGTGCCGATTAATTCGGTACAGGCATTCTCAGCAGGCGGGCGACGACGGGAGCAACCAGGTATCCGAAGGCGACCACAGGGCCGAGATAAACCAGAAGGACCATGAAGAGATCGATGATCGTAAAGATCATGCTGTCATCGGCTGAGTCCACTTCCACGATCTGGTGGTAGATCTGGTAGTCGTTTCCGATTTTCTCGTGGCCGATCTCATTCTGGCCGATCAGGGTTTCTGCTATCGTCGCGTTCATCGATTGATTCCTCCGTTATCGTTTACCCGGAAGAAGAGCATCTTACGCACCAAAGAAGGAGAACCATAAAATGACTTTTAATAACAGAACGTTAGGTAATTCGAGCCTTACCTGCTGCTCGAGGATACGATCGGCACGGGATGCGTAATTGGAGGGGCTGTCTTTGAATTGACTATTTAATTCAAGGAGTTAATAATGTTGTGCCAAACTGGAATACTGCATTTCTGGATTGCCGTTTCCGATTTCAGGAACATCGAAAAACCCGGAACCTCTGCAAAATAAAGCTTACCCCTATCTTTTCAGGGTGCCTCGGGCGAAGGGTTAGCGGTCTTCACGGCATAGGCAGCTTTCGCGACAAGGCCCCTTGATGCCGCCTGCCCGGCCTCGGCCTGCCGGGCCCTGGCAAGGGGCTGCGGTTTCACGTCGACGGGGGCTTTGAGGGGTTTCATGTGATTGAGTGGGGCGGGGCGATCTGTTAAGATGGAACTGCTGAAACGGCAAGGAGGAGTGGTGATGGAAAAAGTGCTGGCTGATTATCCTGTTGTTGTGGAAACCCCCGTGGCCTGGGGGGAGATGGACGCCTTCGGACACGTTAACAATATCGTCTACTTCCGTTACTTCGAGACGGCCCGGATCGCCTATTTCGAGAAGCTCGATGTCCCGGAATTTCTGGGCAGGGACCCCATCGGCCCGATCCTGGCCGAGACGACCTGCCGTTTCCGCGCGGCCCTGTCCTATCCGGACACGGTCTCGATCGGGGCGCGGGTGGCGAGCATCGGCGAGGACCGCTTCGTCATGCGCTATGCCGTCTTCAGCCACCGGTTGGGGCGTCTCGCTGCCGAGGGGGAAGGAACCCTGGTCTGCTTCGATTACCGGGCAAACCGCAAGGCCGCCGTGCCGGAGAACCTGAAGCGACGGATTGCCGAACTGGAGGGGGGAACTTCCTGAAACGGCGGAAAAAAGTGACCGTACAAATTTAAAAGGCCGCCCCGTTGCCGGGGCGGCCTTTTTCGCCATCCTCTCTCTGGGCCTACTGAATCCGCCGGTCCCTCCAGTGCAGGATGTTGGTCCGGTTGGCGATCGAGGGCGGACTGACGTTCGCCTTCTGGGTGTTCGAGCCGATCCCCGCGCCGCCACTGACGGTGACATAGAGATCCGGGGTACTGCCGTAAGGGTTCATGGACAGAACGGGCGCCGTGGGGATGCCCACGCCGAGTGTCATGCTGCGGCTGCCCCCCGAGAGGGATCCGGAGCCGCTGATGTAGGAGACGGCGTACAGCTTTGCCGTGCCCGCCTGGCTGCAGGGGTCGCTCAAGCCGCTGGCGGGGGTGTAGGTCGTGAAGTAGACCTGCCCACCGAAGATGGAGGGGTCGGAGAGGCACTTCTCGCCGGCCCCAGCAAGGTTGATGTACCAGCCGGCCTTTGTTGCGTTGTCGGTATAGGTGCTGGCCGTGATATTTTCGAGGTTGCTGAGCCGAACCGTGCCGGTCATCGTGGTGTCCTTCACGGCAAAGAGCCGGTCCGTGCCGCCGCCCACGACGATGGGCTCGGCCTTGTCGCCGGTGCCCCAGTAGAGCCAGATGTTGCCGCTGGTGTCCCGGGTCGCGGTTGGGGCATCGTAGACGGGCCCGATGCCGGCCTCCCGTGCGTAGAGCCGCGAGCCGGTCCAGTTCGAGGTCCCGCAGGGGCTGCCATCGGCGTCAGAGCAGAATTTGAAGCGCCAGAGATTGCCTCCCAGATCGCCGATATAGGCCAGGTCGATGAAGCCGTCGTTGTCGGAGTCGATCATCGTCGGGGTTCCGGGCATCGAATAGGCCATGTCCGAGTTGTCGGCCAGGGTAAGGCTCCACAGGACGTTGCCGGTGGCCAGCTCGACGACGAAGAACCCTTTCCCCCGGGTGTCGCAGCCCGCCCCGGTGCAGCTCGAGAAGTTGTGTCCCCCGCCGAAGAAGCCGACCCACTTCTCGACGCCGCCGACTTTCACCCGGCTCACCATCATCTTGCTCCAGGGCTCGCCGAGATAAGGGGCCTGGCTTGCCGACGGGGCGATGCGCCACTTGTAGGCGGGGGCTGCCGTGTTCGTGATGTCCAGGGCGTGGTAGCCGCAGTAGTAGGGGTTGCCGGCAGAGTAGACGTTGCTGAAGCCGCCGTCGCAGGAGCTCGACGAACTCCAGAGGGTTTGCGTGGCGCCCCTGCCCTGGGCGAAGACCAGCAGGGTCTTCCAGTCCGAGGCGCTTTTCGTCGTCCCGTCGCCGCTTCCCAGCCACACGTCGGCGACACTGATGGGGCCGTCGACGTAGTACTGGTGGGTCAGGCCCGTGGGATGTGAGGAGTGGGCGATGTCCTTGAGCTTGCTCAGGAGGTTCGGCGCGATGAAGCTCCAGAGCTCGGCCCCGTCGCTGGTGCGGAAGGCATGGATCTGGCCGTCATTGGCGCCCGCCAGGACGATTCGCTTGCCGTTGGCCGTCGAGCGGACGTTATTGGTGCGGAAGGTTGCAAAGGCATTGGCCGCGTCCCGGTTGTCCCTGTAATACTGCGCGGGCGTGCCCACCGTGATCGGGTTCGAGCGGAAGGTGTCGCCCAGCTTCCAGTTGTCGGGGTTGTAGGTGCTTTCGCCCCGGATGAAGCCCACCACCTCGTTTCGCCTCGTGTCGTCGGCCACGTTGAGATCGGCGCTGGTGATGCCGGATGCGGTGAAAGCGGTCTGCGCGCCCGACTTGTAGGTGTAGATCGTCCGCGAGCCGGCCGAGGTTGCCTGGAGTACCGAACCTGCGTCCCAGGCCACGCTCCCGATGCTGCCATCGGCGTTGATATTGTACTTCTTGATGTGGCCCTGCCAGAAGGGCTCCCCGTTCGCGGGTTGGAAGGTTGCCTCGTAGAGGTAATTCTCGTCGATGAGCCGCGATGAGGCCACGGAGGATTGCGTGAAGGAATACGTCGCCTCCCGGATGTGGTTGATGGCCTGCCGGAAGGCCGCCTCGAGCTCTGCGGCGTTGTTGGCCAGGAAGGCATAGCCCGAAAGGGGCGCCGTTCCCGGGTCATTGGAGGTGGCGAAGCACTGATCGCTCGTCCCGTCGCAGGTGCCCGTCGTGGAGGAGCTGCCGCAGGAGGAAACCGCGGCGGGATCAATACCCGACGTGGAACCGGCATTCGGGATCAGGGGGTTGTCAGTCCCGCCCCAGTAGGCCATCCAGTTGAGGGTGTTCTTCAGGTAGTCCGGCATGCTGCTCCCCATGCCGATGACGAAAACCTTGTAGCCTGCGTCGGCCAGGGCCTTGGCCGCCAGCACCGAGTCGCGCCTGCGTTTGTACTGGTCGGCCTGGGTGTCGTAGCCCGCGCCGCTGCAGCTCACCGTGTCGGCCCCGTCGGAGACGAGGATGACGAACTTCTGGCGGCAGCTCTGGTAGGAATCGGTTGTCTTGTGCGTGTCGAGATAGCTTTTCACGCCCGAGAGGGCCGAGACGAGGGGGGTGGCTCCGCTGACGTTGGAAGAGCTCATCGAGTAGCGGATGTTCTGCGTGCCGTTCGCGGCCTCATCCACGGTGCAGGAGGCGCTGCCGCAATAGATCTCGGAGTACTTGGCCGCGATGTCGCGCAGCTTCGTGTAGGCGCTTCCCTGGAACTTGCCCAGGCCGAAACGTATGTTCGTGCTCGATTCGTCATTGGCATTGATCGTTCCGTCACGATTGTCGTCCAGGATGTTGAAGAGGGTCTTCCGGGCGATCTCGTAGCGCGAGCACAGGGTCGTGTAGCCCGAATGCGACTGATCGCTGTAGAAGGGACCCGAGCAGGTGGAATTACTGTAAAGATTCGTCGGATTGTTCCCCGAATCATGGTCGCCGGGCGGATTCCACTTCATGCTCCCGGAAAGATCGAGGACGATCATGGCATCGGGGGCGACGGCCGTGAAGAGCCCCTCCTCGGTGTTGTCATCACCCGCCCAGGCCTGTCCCATGGGAAGCAGGATTGCGAGGATTGCGAACGAACAGAGCCAGATCCTCATCGCTCTTGTGTCTCGCCTGGGGTGGGCTGCGTTTCCTTTTACTCTTGTCGTCCCGATCATGACTGACCTCCTTGGGATTCGATCTGCCGTCATGCCAGGGGCATCAGATGTGCCAGGGGAAAATGAGGAACCGTATTTCTTGATAAGTGAATGATATTAAATAGATACGATAACACGGGCAGGGCGGCTGCAACGGGCGGGAGGCCTCGAATCCAGGCCAAAATGGCACAGGAGTCCTGTGTTGCTGGGATGGGGCACCTTTCGGGCTCTACTCCGAAATGGGACCATCCGATTTGGATCGGAGTGTCATGAGTTGCGAAAAAGGGCCGGCGTTTTCGCACCGGCCCTTTGTCATCTTCGGTTGTATGAGCGACAGCCCGTAGAAAGTTTCTTAAGGCTGCTAATCTTTATAGAGTTTGGAGAACCTCCACTTTTTCCGCTTCTTCCAGCTTCCCTTGTGGTATGCGTAGCTCGCCAGCAGCGGCAGGGCCATCGTCGCCTCGGCGAAGACCATCTGCTCGGAGACGGTGTCCACCTTACCCCAGGAAG
>Ga0209254_10007000_pt1 | contig 10403 bp, 10 predicted proteins | sample FrelakmetDIP11DI_FD_187148 | JGI IMG/M metagenome (GOLD analysis project Ga0209254, IMG submission 187148) | Freshwater lake sediment microbial communities from the University of Notre Dame, USA, for methane emissions studies - DIP11 DI (SPAdes)... | ecosystem: Environmental > Aquatic >... | reverse complement strand
CGGGAGGACCAATCAGAAGAGCACCTTTTGGTATTTTCCCGCCGAGTTGTGTATATTTTTTAGGATTTTTGAGAAAATCAACAATCTCCATGACTTCTGTTTTTGCCTCTTCAAGCCCTGCAACATCATTGAAGTTTATTTTAACATTGGTATCCTTGTCGAAGATCTGGGCCCTTGATTTCCCTACACTGAAGATTCCACCAGTACCGCCCGCACCACCTCCCGACATTCTCCGCATGAGGAACATCCACAGTACTATAAGCCCGATAAACGGAAGGGTCCAGCCCAGTATCTCTCCAAGATAGTTATGACGGGTTTCAGATTCAGGATAAATAATTTCTTTTTCTTCATATCCTGCATTTTTCTGCTCATCCAGAATAAAAGGCTGAAAGGTTGTTATATCTCCGATATTATAGGTGTAGTTTGGTTTAGGAACTCCCAATCCCATCCTTCCGCCATTGTTTTTCGGAAGATTCGGATATCTTCCCGATTCAACAGCCTCTTTCTTAAGATATATTTCGGCAACTTCTTTGTTTATAACAACAATCTTCTCTATATCCTTGTTGGCAATCATCTCCTTCAGATCGCGGGTCTGAGCTTTCGGAGCGGATTTGCCGCCGTAAAACAAATTAATGGCGATAAAGGATATTGCCAGAATGGCAAAAATCCAGTTCGAGTTGAATTTCGGCTTCAGGTTTTTATCCGGGGACTTTCCGGGACCCAGGTTCTTATTATCGTTTTCAGCCATAAATAATTGACTTATTTTAAGTTATCTTTCATCTGTTCCATCGATGCATCAGCCCAGAGGGATTCAAGGCTGTAAAAATGTCGGTACTCTTCAAGGAAAATATGTACAACAACATTTCCATAATCGAGCAGAACCCAGAAACAGTTATCAAGCCCCTCAACGTGATGGGGCTTTTCACCGGTTTCCTTCCTTACTGTATCCTCTACAGAGTCGCAGAGTGAATCAACCTGGTTTACTGAAGATCCATGGCAGATGATAAAATAATCTGTTATCCTGTTTTCAAGCTTTCTCAGATCAATTTTCAGAACATCATGTCCCTTTTTCTCAAATATCCCGTTCAACACGCTACCCACGAGTACCTCAGCCCCATCATCTCTTTTCTTCATCAAAAAAAATACTGTTAAATATCAAGATGCAAAAGTACAAACTTTTATCTGTATTTTTGTCATTACCAGTCTCTATTTACAATTTCGGTGCCATCCTTGCAATCCCTCCATTAAATTGTAAGTTTGGCAGGTAACATACAATATCAGACTGCTTATGATAATCGGATCGGCTTATTTATTTCAAAAAGACGCTGACTCAACTAACAGCTATGCTGCCCGGCTGCTGCAAAAGGGTTATATCTCCGAAGGCACAATAATTCATACTAATTATCAGTCGGCAGGCAGGGGACAGAAACAGAACACCTGGGAGAGTGAAGACGGCAAGAACCTGTTATTCAGTATAGTATTATATCCGGAATTTGTAAAACCCGAGGACCAGTTTATCATTTCCATGTCAGTTTCCCTCGGTGTGTGCGACTTCCTGATGAGTTTCATCCCTCTCTGCAGAATCAAATGGCCGAATGATATATACGCGGGTAATGACAAAATAGCAGGTATTCTTATAGAGAACACTATTTCGGGAAACACTTTGAATAGTACAGTTGCAGGTATCGGAATTAATATTAACCAGGAGAAATTCCCGCGAGATTTACTGAATCCCGTCTCACTTAAAATGCTTACCGGGAAAGAGCACAACCTTGATCTATGCCTGAAGCAGATTGCATTTTATCTCGACAAAAGGTACAAGCAACTGCTATCGGGAAACCGTGAGGAGATAAGAAATGAATATCGCTCATACCTTTACAGGCTGGGGGAATGGTACAATTATAAAACTGAACGGGGATTGCTCTATGGAAGAATTATTTCAGTATCGGATACGGGGTACCTCATGGTGGAAGATAGCAGAAACAGGATTCATGAATTCCGGTTCAACGATATTGATTTTATTCTTTAGGCTCGCTCCAGTTCCTGAACTTTTCCATTTCAGAAATTAAGGTATCGAGCAGCCTTCCGATATGCTGCGAAGCCATAAGCTTTAAAACAGGATTCAATTGTGCCGCGAGTCTTAAAACTACCTCAGCCTTACCTGCAGTGCCGGCTTTAATACTCATTATAAGCGAGAACTCATTCGCCTGAAAGAGATTTCCGCTGTATACAACTTTTGTATGAGGCTCCTTTTCAGTAAGCTTCATATTAATTTTGCCAAGAGGAGGTACTTCAAAGCTGCAGGATTCCCTGTCAACATGAATTTCATTTATAGTACCAGCAGGAACAAACTGCCGTATATTCCGTAAATCAGTTGCAAAATCGAAGAACTGCTGAGAGGTACATGTCAGATTTCCTGTCCTGCTCTCAAATGTAGATATCTCAGGCATAATATTACCGGTTAACTCCCCAGGATGAAGGATCCATTCTCCATAGCTTAAGAGTTTCAACATCGCCCTGACTGATATATCCTGATTCAACTGCGGTTGAAATAAGTGTACTGTAGTTACACAGAGTATGTAATTCGCATTGTGCGGAAGCAAATCCATCTGCTGCCTTTTTGAATTCGTATGTAAATATTGCAGCCATACCAAGAAGGTCACATCCTGCGTCACGCAGAGCCTTTACGGCTCCGAGGCTGCTGCCCCCTGTTGAAATCAGGTCTTCGATAACTACAACTTTCTGGCCCGGCTCAAAGTAACCTTCTATCTGATTTCCAAGCCCATGTTCCTTTGCTTCTGACCTGACATAAATAAAGGGCAGACCAAGTTTTTCAGCAACAAGAGCTCCATGGGCGATGGCCCCTGTTGCAACTCCGGCTATAAGCTGTGCCCCGTTATAAAATTCTTTTACATTTTCCGCGAAAGAGTTTCTTATATATGACCGGACCACGGGGAATGAAAGGGTTTTGCGGTTATCGCAATAGATGGGAGACTTCCATCCGGAAGCCCATGTAAAAGGATTTGACGGTTGTAATTTAATTGCTTTAATTTGTAAAAGATATTCAGCGATCTTTTTAGCACTATTTTCCATTCAGAAATGTATAAAGTTCATTTTGAAAACAGATTCATTATGATCAGTGCGGAACCTGACCGTCTGCAAAAATACGCTATATTCCATAAGTTTTACGCAACAGGTGAACTTTATAAATTAATATCTGAGTTCCAGTCCGACAGCTCAATCCCGTCTGCGAATATTTATGGTTATAACATTCAACATATCTGGAAGATATTCAGGATATACTTCACTGAGGTAGGTGCAGCAGGCGGGCTCGTCAGGCACTCTTCGGGAAAATATTTGTTTATTGAGAAAAAAGGGAAGCTCGATCTTCCGAAAGGGCATATTGAAGAAGGAGAAGAGCCGGAATCATGTGCACTGAGGGAAGTAAGTGAGGAGTGCGGAATTTCAGGTCATAAAATTGTCAGATCCCTGGAATCAAGCTACCATACCTATAGCTGGGAAGGTATCTCATTTCTCAAGAAAACAAGCTGGTTCCTTATGGATTATGACGGGATTATGATAACTGAACCCCAGTCTGAGGAAGGTATAACGAGGGTAGAATGGTTATCGCCTGATGAGTTAAGTAAAATAAAAGAGAGTGCCTGGTTATCTCTTAAGGATCTGATTAATATTTCGATAATGAGAATCTGAACCGTAGTAATCAAAGATCATCTTCCCCTTTATATGATTTCAGGTTGATCGACCTGGGAACGAATATAGACGCATCGCCTCCGCTTCTTATAATATCGCGGACAATTGACGAATTAATATGCGTATGTTCGGGTATTGTAAGAAGGAACACCGATTCAACATCCATTGTCAGCACTTTATTAACCTGGGCAATGGCTCTTTCGAATTCAAAGTCGGCTGCTGTTCTCAATCCTCTGAGGATATAACCGGCACCGTTTCTGCGGCAATAATCGACAGTAAGTCCTTCATAATGGTCAACAGTGATCCTGGGGTCATTTTCAAAGACTCTGGCTATCATCTCTTTCCTGGTATTGAGAGGATAGTAGCTTTTTTTCAGGGCATTAGCTCCAACTGCTATAATAATCTCATCAAAGAGGCAAAGAGCTCTCCTTACAATTCCTTCGTGTCCGATTGTAAACGGGTCAAAAGAGCCGGGGAAAACAGCAGTCTTTTTCATTCAAACGATATTTTTTTAGGATTCTTAACCTTTTGTCTTAAAAGTGATAACTCAAGTACCTCCATAATGGAGTTAACAAAATGGAATTTTAATCCTTCCACATATATTTTATTGATATCCTCAACATCTTTTCTGTTCTCTTCAGAAACGATAATCTCTCTTATTTTAGCCCTTTTGGCCGCAAGAATTTTCTCCTTTATTCCGCCTACAGGCAGCACCTTCCCTCTTAAAGTTATCTCTCCGGTCATGGCAAGATATTTTTTGACTTTCCTCTGTGTGAAAGCCGAAGCTATTGATGCGGCCATGGTTATCCCTGCCGACGGACCGTCTTTAGGTATTGCTCCTTCCGGAACGTGGATATGAATATTCCATCTGTCAGAGAAACTGTCAGGAAGGTCAAGCAATTCAGCATTCGACTTCAGGTATTCAAGTGCAATCACTGCAGACTCCTTCATAACTTCACCGAGGTTACCGGTAAGAGTAAGTTTACCGTTGCCCTTGCTGAGACTGGTTTCAACGAAAAGAATCTCACCACCTGCTGCTGTCCAGGCAAGACCTGTGACAACTCCCGCCTGGTCATTTCCCGCATAAATATCCCGTACATATTTCGGCGGACCGAGGATCTTTGTCAATACAGCTTCGGAAAGATCAGTATCATAAACACTGTCGGATGCAATATTTTTTGCAGTAACCCTGATGATTTTTGCAAGCTTTTTATCAAGTTCCCTTACACCGGATTCCCTTGTATATTTATCGATAAGGAGCTCCATTGTTTTATTTCCGATTGAGAGCTGCTCAGGTTTAACTCCATGATTTTCCTTTTGTTTGGGGAGAAGGTGCTGCCTGGCTATTTCAAGTTTCTCCTCAACAAGGTACCCTGTTATTTCTATAAGTTCCATCCTGTCTCTCAATGCAGGGTTAATAGTTGACAGAGTGTTTGCTGTGGCAATAAACAGGACTTTTGAAAGGTCGTACTCCATCTCAAGGAAGTTGTCAAAGAAGGTGCTGTTCTGTTCGGGATCCAGAACTTCAAGGAGGGCGGAAGAGGGATCCCCCCTGAAATCCTGTCCTACTTTGTCTATTTCATCAAGGATAAAGACCGGATTTGATGATCCTGCCCTTCGGAGGTTCTGGATTATACGGCCGGGCATTGCTCCGATATATGTTTTCCTGTGGCCCCTGATTTCAGCTTCATCATGTAATCCGCCGAGTGACATTCTGACATATTTCCTGTCGAGTGCCTTGGCTACAGATTTTCCCAGTGATGTTTTTCCAACTCCCGGAGGCCCGTAAAGGCAAAGGATAGGAGATTTCAGATCACCCTTCAGCTTCAGTACCGCCAGATGTTCAAGTATTCTTTCTTTTACTTCATCAAGCCCGAAATGATCATCATCAAGGACTTTCCTTGCGTTATTGAGATCAAGGTTATCATCTGTATAGAAGGCCCAGGGGAGGTCAAGAAGTGTCTGTATATAGTTAACCTGAACTGAATACTCTGCAGCTGCAGGATTCAGCCGGCTGAGCTTTTCGAGTTCCTTTTCAAAGGTTTTCTTAACTTCTTCCGTCCACTTTTTTGCTGCACCTTTCTTCCTGTATTCCTCTATCTCCTTTTCAAGGGGATTTCCGCCCAGTTCATTCTGTATGGTCTTCATCTGCTGGTGAAGAAGGAACTCACGCTGCTGCTGGTCGAGATCGCTTTTTACCTTCGACTGAAGTTCGTTTTTCAGCTCCAGGACCTGTATCTCCTGCACCAGAAACTCGAGCAGCATAAATCCTCTGTCGCGAAGGCTGTTTATTTCCAGGAGCCTTTGCTTATCCTGTACCTTGATATCAGTATTGGAGCATATAAAGTTTATAAGATAGGTGCTGTTCTCAATATTTTTAATTGCAAAAGAAGCCTCCGGACTTATATTTGGGTTGATCTTTATAATTTTGAGCGATAAATCTTTCAGAGAACCTACGATTGCATCAAAATCCTTGCTGGGTAATTCAGGCTTAATTTCAGGGATAGTGCGCACCCTCGCAATAAAATATGGAGCATCGGTAATAAGTTCATTCAGGACCATTCTTTTACGTCCCTGTATAATAGCTGTCGTTGAACCATCGGGCATTTCCAGCAGTTTTACGATTTGTCCGATAGTTCCGATATTATGAAGCTCCTCAAAGGAAGGATTTTCTGTATCGGGATCTTTCTGGGCAACGGTACCGACAATCTTGTCAGTGCGGTAAGCATCTTTAATGAGCTGAATCGATCTTGGCCGTCCGATAGAAATGGGGAGCACCACACCCGGAAAGAGAACGGTATTACGAAGTGAAAGAATTGGTATTGAATCAGGAACAGCAAGATCTTCCAGGTCCCCATCCTCTCCGTCCGCAATTATGGGAACAATATCTCCTTCACCATCAAGAATTTCTGGTATCAACAGTTTATTGTCCTGCTTTCTGAATTTCTTTTCCATCCTTTATACAAAAGGTTACAAATTTACATAATATTTTTACAAGAGGGGCAGTATGGCATCAAAGCAATCATTATGCCAGAACAATCCGTAAACATTATTCAAAAAAAAACCCGGTAATATTACCGGGATCGGAATACTATTCAGTGATTTATTTCTTCCTGCTTGCATGATCCTTATACCGGTTCATGAATTTGTCAACCCTTCCGGCAGTGTCGACAAGTTTCATCTTCCCTGTATAAAAAGGATGTGAAGTATTGGATATTTCAAGCTTTATAAGAGGATACTCATTACCATCTTCCCATTTGATGTTTTCGCGTGAAGGAGCTGTTGACTTTGTCATGAATGAATAACCATTCGACATATCCTGAAAGACCACCAGCCTGTAATTTCCCGGATGTATATCCTGTTTCATCTCAATATTTTTTGATCCTTAATTATTAAACAACTACCTTAAATTAGGGCTGGCAAAATTAATCAACATTATTTTAAAAACAAAATGAAAAAGTAAATTATTATTCTCATCAACATTCATTCATTTCCGGTTTTTAATTTATGCTCCATTTCGTCTTTGTACCTAATGAATTCGAGCTTTTCATTTATCATATACCTGTAGGTTATGTGCATTTTTGCCTTATGTGCTCCCAGTGCCTCATATATTGCGATCATTTTGGGATTGAAATCCCCGACCCAGGAGAGTTCAAGTTCTTTGTACCATGGCTTGTGTCTGAAAACCTGGTAAAGATGGAAGAATATGGCAGATTCAACGCCGCTGTTCTGGTAAGATGGATTTACGCCCCCGACCACTGCTCTCATTCTGGTCATTTTATGAGTTGTCTTATACCAGACAAATCGTATTATATTCCACACATGCATCCGTCCGTTGAAATGTTTTAAAATCTGATTCAGGTCGGGAAGCAGGATAAAGAAAGCAATGGGTTTATCATTGAAATAGGCAAACCAGATAATCTCCTCATCAATTACCGGCTTTGCTTTCTCAAAGGAGGCGTCAATAAGGTCAGGGTCAAGAGGTGTAAAGTCCTCCTTAAATATCGACCATGCAGAGTTATAAACATCAATCAGATCGCTGACAAATTTTTCTTTTTCAGATAATTTAAGATGGCGGAATGAATACCCCGGTCTTTTTGACAGCCATCCGGCTATTTTCATAATTCGCGGAGGGAATTCTTCGATCTCACCTTTGCTGTTACGGACTTCCCTGTGATATGAATATTGCTCGTAATAATTCCTGAAACCATATGACTCAAAAAAGTTCCTGTAATATTTCTTATTGTAGGGCATACCAAAACCCTGCTGCATAAATCCTTCAACCAGAAGGCCCCAGTTATTATCATTTTCTCCAAAGTTGACCGGCCCGTCCATAGCCTCCATACCATTCGACGCAAGCCAATTCCTGCCTGCATCAAAAAGTATATAAGCAGCCTCTTTGTCCTCAATAACCTCAAAAAAACCGATACCACCTGTCGGTTGTCTGTAAACAGAAGATTTTTCGCTGTTGTAGAATGCGGCGATTCGGCCTATAGTCGTGTTACTTTCGTCTCTCAGGATCCAGCGGATTGCATTGCCTTTACGGAAGAGGTAATTCCTGTCCGGATCAAATACTCCCTCAAGTTCAGAATCCAGAATACAAACCCAGTTTGGATCGCCACTATATAGTCTCTTCGGGAAGTCAAGGAATTCCCTTTTCTCCGGGGGAGTTTTAACTTCACTGAGGTGCATAATTGTGACACTTTAAAATTTCAAGATTCATTCAGAATGTCTGCCAGAAAATATAAACTTATTGAATTTCCCTGACAAATATAAGGAATTTAAAAAGGCAAAAGAGAACAGATTAATGTGATAAAGACATCAGATAAAGCTATCACTCTGAAGCCGGAATCTTATGTCAATTCATTAATTCAGGAACTTAGGTTAATTAATGTCGATTATCCTGTGATCGATAAGGACAAACAGAAGTCCGAGAAGGAAAGAATAAATAAAATAGATCTTCAGCGGAATATATTCACCCGGTTTGATTTTCATTTTTACCCAAAGATATCCCGCCAGAAATACTTTCCCGAGCACAAAAACTATAAAGGTTACGAGGGAAACTCCGACAATATTATATCCCCACCTTATCATCAGTAGGCTGAGTGGGATATTCAAGGCAAGCTCAAGCAACGATGAGATAAGAGTAATATGTGTTTTTTTTCTTCCTACAATCACTGTCTGCGGAAAGATAAGCCGGGGGATTACCAGCAGTGAATAAACCAGAAATACGTCAGCACTTTTCTGGAATTCAGGAGTAAACATCCTGGGATAGAGCCATCTGGCAGAAATCATAATGATCATTGTTGCCGGGAAGCATAAATGCATAAGTTTTTTTGATTTCACCTTTATTTTTGCCAGCGACTCTTTCAATCTTGTCCTTGTCGAAAACTCAGGCAGCATTGCATTACTTAATCCGTTTGCAAGCATTAGGACAAGCGGAAACTCCTTGGCGCCATACCGGAACCAGGCGAACCAGCCGGGATCACGATAGACAGCTGAAATAATAACACCATCCGTATACTGGGCCGATCCGCTTATAAGGGATGTGAGGATCAGGGGCAGTCCCAGGTAAAGATGCTCCTTCATGAATTTAACTGAGATTTTCATTTCGGTGTACCTCCGCAGGAGAATAATAAGCCAGATCCACCTGATGGCAGTAATTATCAGTAATCCATATATCGACCATATAATTCCTTTCCCTGATAAAACCGGTACTATGACAAGGATAAGCTGGAGAGAGAATGTATAAATCCCATACTGAAATATTCTGTATGAACGGTTATTCAACAGGTAGATATATTCGATAAGGCATACTGGGTTGCTCAAAAGAAGATACAACAGAAGAAGGTTAAGGTAAGGCACATTACCTGAAAAATGGAAGACCGAAAAATTGTTCTTTACTGAATGGCCAATCACGAAAAAGAAGAGGCTGAAAAAACACAACAGCAAAAAAGTATTGAAGATCTCGGGCGATTTTTTTAAACCGTTATCACCTATTTTATTATAGGTTTTATTCCTGTGATACAAGGGTAAAAGTGACTGGATTATGCCTGTAACCCAGAAAAAGCTAATAAGACCTGCAATAAAAAGAAACATCTCCCATGATCCTATTTCAGAACGGGAAAGATGACTTTTTGTGAATATTATGCTGATTATCAGGAAGACAGTAAATCGCATCAGCTGAAAGAGCTGGAGCCCTGAAATATTATCTATCAGTTTTATCTTCCTCAACAGTTTTAAGACATTTTCGGTCCCACCTGAAAACAACAATCAGTAAACGGAAATTGCATTGGGGATCCTTTATTTATGAACAATTCAAAGTTAACAATTGATACTGAGTGACAGAAAATAAAATCAAAATTTTGTTTAATAGATTTTTTGGGCTTATTTTGCAACCCTTATACGGTGGATGTAGTTCAGTTGGTTAGAACGTCGGATTGTGGTTCCGAAGGTCGTGGGTTCGAATCCCATCTTCCACCCAGAAAGAAAAAGCCTTTACGCGAAGCGTAAGGGCTTTGTTTTTCAATGCGTTGAAAACTTGTTTTCATAAGCAATTGAAAAACGAAGACCTTAATGAGCAACGCGAATTAAAGGCTTTTTCTTTCTGGTTCTCCCTCCGGGGGATCGCTGTCGAGCAAAGCGAAGACAGCAATCCCTGGATTTCGGGATTCAGCCTTTTTTGTTTGAAG
>Ga0209254_10006999_pt1 | contig 10403 bp, 9 predicted proteins | sample FrelakmetDIP11DI_FD_187148 | JGI IMG/M metagenome (GOLD analysis project Ga0209254, IMG submission 187148) | Freshwater lake sediment microbial communities from the University of Notre Dame, USA, for methane emissions studies - DIP11 DI (SPAdes)... | ecosystem: Environmental > Aquatic >... | reverse complement strand
AAGCGCCCTTACCTCCCTGTTATTAAGCATCAGCGAAAGCCTGTTGTTCCTTTTTAAACGCTCCTCCTTATTTAAGCTGCGCTTCAAAACGTGAAAAAATGAAATTGAACACTAAATTAGAAAAACACTCCTCAGCCCGGATTACAGGAATAATTAGTTTTTAACAGAAAAAAGAAAGCCAGTCTGTAATAGACTGGCTATTAGATTAATATCGTACTAACAACTTTTAACGCCTTTGCGCCTTTAAGCTGTTACGCCTTCCCTGCACTCCCAAGCACATTAACAACCTTATGCTTGTAAAGCTCCCTGAGCTTATCGCGTGCCGGTCCGAGGTAGTTGCGCGGATCAAACTCTCCAGGCTTTTCTACAAAAACCTTACGGATGGCTGCCGTCATTGCAAGCCTGCCATCGCTGTCGATATTGATCTTGCAAACTGCTGATGATGCGGCTCTCCTCAATTGATCTTCAGATACACCGGCTGTGTTTTCCATTTTGCCTCCGTACTTGTTAATCTCAGCTACTATATCCTGGGGTACTGAAGAGGCTCCGTGAAGAACGATCGGGAATCCGGGAATACGTTTTTCACATTCCTCGAGAATGTCAAAACGCAGAGGAGGAGGCAGTTCGCCAGGTTTAACCTTGAATTTGAAAGCGCCGTGAGAGGTTCCTATTGAGATGGCGAGCGAGTCGACTCCTGTTTTTCTGACAAAGTCTTCAACTTCTTCAGGTCTGGTATATGATGTGTGGTCTGAAGAGACCTCATCTTCAATTCCGGCCAGAACACCAAGTTCACCTTCAACAGTTACATCAAACTGATGGGCAAACTCAACAACCTGTTTAGTAAGCCTTACATTCTCCTCGTAAGGGAAATGAGATCCGTCGATCATCACTGACGAAAAACCTGTTTCTATACATGATTTGCATGTTTCGAATGAATCGCCATGATCGAGGTGCAAAACAATTGGGATTGCATATCCAAGCTCCTTAGCATATTCCACAGCTCCCTTGGCAAGATACTGAAGCAAAGTCTGGTTGGCATATTTACGTGCGCCTTTTGATACCTGAAGAATCACCGGAGATTTTGTCTCCACGCAGGCACTGATAATTGCCTGCAGCTGTTCAAGATTGTTAAAATTGAAAGCAGGAATGGCATATCCGCCCTTTACAGCATTCTTAAACAATTCTCTTGAATTCACTAACCCTAATTCTTTATAATGAAGCATAATTCATGGTTTTAAATAAGGTTTGAAAGATAATTATTTTAGCCTTAGCGGACAAAAGAATTATTAAAAAACAAGTTTCACTGACAGATTTAAGTATTCTAAATACGTCATTTAAACCTAATTGTTTATCTTCGTAACCTTATTTAAAAAAGCTGCAGAAACAGATTTATTTTATGGAAAAGCAGCATTATTGAAAAAAAGGAATCATTAACTGTGTGCTTAAACTTGATTTTTACAAAAAATAAATGCTAAATGAAAAAGTCCCTGATATTTATAACTGCCTGTCTCATAGCATTTCATGGGATTGCTTTTGCCCAGCAGCAAGAAGCATGGTCGCTTGAGGCGTGCATCCAGTATGCCATCGATCATAACATTCAGATAAAACAGCAGACTGTCCAGACTGAGGTCCAAAAGAATACATTGGCACAATCAAAGCTGAACCTTCTTCCTACTATAAATGGTCAGATATCTCATGATTATTCATTCGGAAGGGCTCTCGATCAGAATACTTACTTGTATTTTAATCAGACAGTCCAGTCAGACATGTTTTATCTGGGAGGAAGCACAAATGTTTTCAGCGGCCTCCAAAATCTCAATACTATAAATAAAAACAAATATGAACTGCTTGCCGGGGAACAGGACCTTCAAAGTATACGCGATAATGTCTCCCTAAGTGTTGCTCTGGCATACCTGCAGATACTTCTGAACAAAGAACTGGTAACAGCCAATGAAAACCAGCTGAACATAACCCTGCAGCAGATAGAAAAAAGCAAAAAGCTTGTGGATGCCGGAAGTGTTGCCAAAGGCAACCTTCTGCAAATTGAAGCACAGGCAGCACAGGAAGAGCTCAATCTGATAACCATGAAACACCAGCTTGAAACTTCATACCTCAATCTTACCCAGCTGCTGGAACTTCAATCGCCTGCTGGGTTCGAAATTATCATCCCGGAAATAAATGTTGAACAGAGCTCTGTTATTACCGGTAATGTCGATGAAATATTCAGTCTTGCAACTGAAACCAGGCCTGAGATAAAGAGTTCAGAACTAATGCTTACTGCAAGTGAGTATAGTCTGAAAGTTGCCAAAGGTGCCCGGATCCCGAGCATTTCCCTCAATCATTCTTACGGAACCAGATATTCATTCGTAAATGATTTAATCATAAATGGAGTCCCTGTTGAACAGGATCCCTTTAACGAGCAGTTCAAGAATAATAAAAACTTTGGCCTAGGTCTATCGATGAATATCCCTATTCTGAACGGATGGCAGGTGAATAAGAATATTTCAAATTCCAAACTTGCTGTCGAAAACAGCCAGTACTCGCTTGAAGGAACTAAAAAACAGCTCTACAAGAACATCCAGCAGGCTTATACTGATGCGGTTGCAGCATTGCAGAAATATAATGCAAGCTTTAAGGCAGTCAGCTCGTCGGAGGAATCGTTCAGATATACAGAACAGAAATTCAATGTCGGCATGATAACACCGGTCGACTATAATGTGGCAAAAACACAGCTTCTGAATGCGCAATCAGACATGTCACAGGCAAAATATACATTCATCTTTAAAACAAAAGTACTCGATTTCTATAAAGGATTACCTCTTACGCTTAATCAATAACCCTCCTAACAAGGCTTACCATTATGAAAAACAAGAAATTACTGAAAATTCTGATCCCTGGTGTTATTCTGCTTTTAGTTTTTGCGATTATCGGCAAAAAGGCTGGCTGGTTTGGAAAAGCTGCAACAGTCAAGGTGGCTGTTGAAAATGCTGAAAAACGGACAATAGTTGAAACAATAACTGCAAACGGGAAGATCCAGCCTGAGAAAGAGGTAAAGATCAGCCCTGATGTTTCAGGTGAAATAGTTGAGCTTCGGGTAATGGAAGGAGACACCGTCGAAAAAGGCCAGCTGCTTCTCAGGATCAAACCCGATGTCTATATTTCGCAAAAAGACAGGTCGCTGGCTGCAATCAGTTCGGCAAGGGCCAGGCTTGCACAGGCTGAAGCACAGTTTATTCAGACTGAACTGTCGTTTAAAAGAACCAAACAGCTTTACGAAGAACAAACAATTTCAAAATCGGAATATGAACAGTCAGAGGCATCATATTCGGTGGCAAAAGCAGAGGTTGATGCTGCAAAATATTCTGTCATAAGCACAGAAGCGTCGCTTAAAGAGGCCAACGAAAACCTTTTTAAAACATCGGTTTATGCCCCCATGACCGGATCGGTATCCATGCTCCTGGTCGAACTGGGTGAAAGGGTTGCCGGAACCGGAATGATGGCAGGCACGGAAATGCTGCGTGTTGCTGACCTTTCAAGAATGGAAGCCCAGGTAGAGGTTAATGAGAATGACATCCCGCGCGTGAAGCTGGGCGATACAGCAACTATCGAGGTAGATGCATACATCGATTACAAGTTTAAGGGAATAGTCACTGAAATAGCAAGCTCTGCAAAGACAACAGGAGTATCGGCCGATCAGGTAACAAATTTTGATGTTAAAATTCTTGTTCTCTCCGAATCATATAAAGATCTCGCTGATAAAGGAAACAAGCATCCTCTCAGACCTGGCATGTCAGCAACTGTTGAAATCCAGACCGAAACAAAACCAGGGATCCTTACTGTTCCAATTCAGTCTGTGACTACCCGGACAGATACCACCAAGGTTGTTCTGACAACTGCTGAAGAAGATATCCGTACCCTGGTATTTATTACTGATGGCGAACGGGCCCTTGCAAAAGATGTAAAAACGGGCATCCAGGACAACAGCTATATTGAAATCCTTTCGGGTGTTGCAGAAGGCGACAGGGTAATTTCAGCTCCCTTCAGTGCGATCAGTAAGAAACTTTCAGACAGCACTCTTGTTGAGATTGTTAAAAAGGATGATCTCTTTTCGGTAAAATAGCTTCCCGGATCATCATATGACATGATTATTTGTCTTGAGACTTCAACATCACTATGTTCTGTGGCACTTTGCGACAGTAGAGGTGTTATAGCATTAAGGGAAAGCGGCGAAAACAAATCACATGCCTCCCGGCTTACTGTTTTCATTGAGGAGCTTCTTTCCGATGCAGGACTGAATGCAGGGGACCTTGAAGCGGTGGCCGTTACCAAAGGCCCTGGCTCCTTTACTGGTCTCCGGATCGGGGTCTCAACTGCAAAAGGGATAGCCTATGCTGCATCAATTCCCCTGATTGGAGTGGAAACAACATTTTCGATGTTCTGCGGGATCACCGGGGAAATCAGGAACAGACACGGGATTGATGAAACTTCCCTGCTTGTGCCAATGCTCGACGCACGGAGGATGGAAGTATATTATTCAATCCTTGCTTCTGATGGAAAAATATTCCGTGAGATTTCAGCTGAAGTAATTGACGAAAATTCGTTCCGGGATATTCCTGATAATGTCAGATTGCTGATTTTCGGTGACGGAGCTTCAAAGTGCAAGACCATAATAAGCCGAAAAAACATAGAATTTGCAGAGGAGTTCAGAATATCGGCTTCACATATGTATAATCCTGCATTTAAGGCACTTAGAGAACACAGGTTTGAAGATATTGCATATTTTGAACCTTTTTATCTCAAAGATTTTATAACTTCCCGCCCTAAAAAAAATATCCTTGGCAGGTAATTTGTCTGTTATTATCAATAAATATCAGAAAAAGGAAATGAGGTTCTTCAGAATTTTGGTATTATTTATTTTTATACCGGTTCTTTCTCCCGGCCAGGAACTAGTTTACCAGCCAGGAGAAAAAGTGCAATACAGCATAACCTACGGCGGAGTCCAGGCAGGTGTTGCATCTCTTGAGCTTAAGCCCGAAATATTCAACGGGAAAGAGGTATGGCATTCTGTTTTTACAGGCAAAACTGTAGGCCTGGCAGAGGCACTGTTCAGACTGATTGATGTTTACGAAAGCTATATCGAACCTGAATCAGAGCTGCCTGTTTTTTCAGTAAGAAATATTCAGGAGGGCAGGTACAGGAAATATAACGAAGTTGCTTTTGACCATTATTCCAGGCCTGATTCAGCTGTCCTTACCAGCGATCTTACCGGAATTCATGTCACACAAAAAGGAATACACGATATAGTATCATGTTTTTATTACTTAAGGAATCACCATCTTCCAAATTATCATAATCTGAAGAAAGGAGATATGATAACAATAATGACATGGTTCACCGATGAACTCTATCCGATAACAATGAAATATATTGGGGTCGATGAAGTCAAAACCAGGCTGGGCAAGATCAAATGTCTCCGGTTTAATCCGGTCACTGAGGTGGGAAGATTGTTTAAAACTCAGGAAGATATGACATTCTGGTTTTCGGCCGATAAAAATTTTATACCGGTTAAAGGACGATTTGATATCTTTGTCGGATCTTTTTCAGCGGAAATTGTCAAGTATGAGGGATTGAAGTATCCGCTCGAGGTTAAAAAGAAAGAAACAGATAAACCAAAGGAATAATATAAATATTTATGGCAAGTACTGCAGATTTCAGGAACGGATTGGTAATTGAGTACAACGGCGATCTTCATGTTATAGTTCAGTTCCAGCATGTCAAGCCTGGAAAGGGGCCGGCTTTTGTAAGAACTAAATTAAGAAGCCTCAAAACCGGAAGAGTGATCGATAACACTTTTTCCTCAGGGACCAAGGTGAATGTTGCAAGGGTGGAAAGACGCCCTTATCAGTATCTTTATAAAGACGACATGGGTTATTACTTCATGCACCTTGAGACATTTGAGCAGATACACGTTGCAGAAGAGCTGATCGATAGCCACGAATTCCTGAAAGAGAGTCTGAATGTGGAAGTGGTTGTCCATGCTGACACTGAAACCGTGCTCTCGGTTGAGCTTCCTCAGTATGTTGTTGTGGAAGTAACCTATACTGAACCCGGATTGAGGGGCGATACCGCCAATAACGCCCTGAAACAGGCAAAAATAGAAACCGGAAGCACAGTTATGGTACCGCTGTTTGTAAATATCGGCGATAAGATCAGGATTGATACAGCCAATAAAACCTATATCGAAAGAGCAAGGTCGTAATAATCATGAACGAAAAAAAGGCTTCAATTGACAGATTACGCATATCCAAATTCAAGCTGGATGCCCTGCTCGACATTACCCTGTCGATCAATGCCAATCTGCCTACTGAAGAACTTTTATCAAAATATGAATCAATTCTCAGGAACAATCTGGGTATTGGCAAAATACTTATTTTTAAACATGCTGTTAAATGGGAATGCCTGCTTAACGGAGGTTTCCCGAAGGAGCTGGAAAACAGCATCGATGTTGAATCACAGCTTTTAAAATTCACTGAAATAGCATTCAGGAACGAAGATCTTGGATTTGAAGGCGTTGAGATCATAATTCCCGTATATAATAATTATGTCCCCCTTGCTTTTGTTCTGATAGGTGATATTGAAGAAGAAGGAGAAGGGATGAGCCCGGTATTAAAGCACCTCAACTTTATTCAGACTATTTCGAGCATTATCCTTGTTGCAATTGAGAACATAAGGCTTTTCAGAGTAAGCCTTCACCAGGTGGCAATGAAAAAAGAGCTTGAGGTCGCTGCCAGGATGCAGAAGAAACTTATCCCTGACAATAAAACCATGCCCAGGAATGATTTTCTCGTGGTAAATGGATTTTACTTTCCCCATTATGAGGTGGGAGGCGATTATTATGACTGTATAAAGCTGTCAGACACCAAAACAGGATTATGCATTGCCGATGTATCGGGAAAGGGTATTTCGGCTGCAATCCTTATGTCGAATTTTCAGGCCAGCTTCAGGGCGATCTTTACCCACGACATTGAATTGCCTGCTCTCATTCAGAAGCTTAATACCCTTATTATTGCAAATGCCGCAGGTGAAAAGTTCATTACCTTCTTTGTAGCCCGGTACGATTTTGAAACCGGTATCCTGGAATATGTTAATGCCGGTCATAATCCTCCTGTTCTGTTTAATACCAAAACCAGGCAGGTCAGTCATCTTGACTCAATGTGCGTCGGGATAGGGATGATCGATGAAATCCCGCCTGTCAAAGAAGTTGTTCTGAATATTACTGACTATTCCAAGATCGCCTGCTATACCGACGGACTTTCAGATCTTAAGGGCGACGACGGCAAGGAAATACTGACAAAAGAGATTGTACGGCATATTACAAATAACTACCCTGTTGAGACCAACATTAATGAAATGCTGAAGAAGCTTGGGATACCCGATAATAATCCCGGCCTTTTTGATGATGTTTCGATAATAGCCGCCGATATTAAAAGGAAACCCTAAATTATCCTCAGGAGGTAATAATTCTTTTTACCCTTCTGGATCAGCAGGTATTTGTCGTTAAGCAACCAGTCAGCAGCGATAACCAGATCGGTATTATCAATTTTAATTTTATTAATGCTCAGCCCCCCTCCCTGGACAAGTCTTCTCAGTTCACCCTTCGAAGCGAACACCTGCGAATATTCGGCGCAAAGGTCAGCGACATTCACGCCTGAGTGCAACAATTCCCTTTTGATATCGAAAACAGGAACTCCCTCAAAAACCGACAGGAAAGTGCTTTCATTCATCCTCTTCAGCGATTCTGTAGTGCCCTTTCCGAAAAGGATCTGTGATGCTTCTGCGACGGCATCATATTCCTCTCGTGAATGAACCATAACTGTCATCTCCTCAGCAAGACGTTTCTGCAATGTGCGCTCATGAGGAGCCTTATTATGACTATCAATAAGCGTATCGATCTCACCCCGGCCAAGTAATGTGAAGATCTTTATATACTTCGCAGCATCTTCATCGGAGACATTCAGCCAGAACTGGTAAAAATGGTAAGGCGAAGTTTTTTCAGGGTCGAGCCATACGTTTCCCGATTCCGTTTTGCCGAATTTCGATCCGTCCGATTTTGTAATTAGCGGGCAGGTCATTGCAAAAGCTTCCCCGCCTGTTTTACGGCGTATAAGTTCAGTGCCTGTCACAATATTGCCCCACTGGTCCGATCCGCCCATTTGCAGCTTGCATCCGGCCTCATTATATAGATGAAAGAAATCGGTTCCCTGCACCAGCTGGTACGAAAACTCCGTAAACGACATACCCTCCCGGGCATCTGCCCCGACTCTTTTTTTAACTGAGTCTTTAGCCATCATGTAATTTACGGTTATATGCTTTCCTATGTCACGGATAAACTGCAGGAATGAGTATTCCTTCATCCAGTCGTAATTATTGACCATGATGGCCCTGTTTTTACGTTCCGGTGAGAAATCAAGGAACTTTGAAAGCTGCTTTTTAATCCCTTCCTCGTTTTTCCTGAGAGTTGCCTCATCAAGAAGATTTCTTTCCTCGGATTTGCCCGAAGGATCGCCTATCATTCCGGTAGCACCTCCCACGAGGGCTATCGGGACGTGACCCGATCGCTGAAAATGCACGAGCAGCATCACCTGCACCATGTGGCCGATATGCAATGAGTCGGCGGTGGGATCGAAGCCTATATATCCTTTAGTAGTTTCTTTTTCAAGCAATTCTTCAGTTCCGGGCATTATATCATGGATCATGCCCCTCCATCTTAATTCCTCAACAAAATTCATAGATTCCTAAATTATTCAGAGCTGCAAATATAGCAAGAAGGGTTAAATGAGAGGTCCTTCAGGTTTCTTTTTAAGCCTGTCGAAACTTTTGTCAAAGCTCCCCTCCCCGATTATCGGAAATAAAGCAGGAGCAATATCGGCGATGGGGTTATAGAATTTCGACTGTTCAATCTGTTCTTTTGGAAGGAAATGATGTTTTGCATCGATGGCATTCAGGACCACAAATATCACGCTAAGTACCAGTGCCGATTTAAATACTCCGAAAACGAGTCCCAATACAGAGTTCAGGAATCCCAGAGAAATTTTTTCAATGAATTTGTCAACCAGCAGACCAATGAAATGGATTATTATCACGATGATTACGAAAGTTATGAGGAATGCTATTATTCCGACATACTGGCCTGTCATATCAAAATAATCATACAGTCGTCCGGCTGTGAATTGCGAGAATTTTATTGCGCCCCAGATGCCGATTATGAGGGCAAGCAGTGAGGCGAGTTCCTTGATAAATCCATTAATAAATCCGCGTGCAAGTCCGAACACCAGCAGTATTATGATTATGAAGTCCAGCCAATTCATTATTATCTGATTTAGAGCATGAAATTATAAAAGATTGCGGATTAAACAAAATAATCGGTGTGCGGCAGGCGGTTTGCGGCGTGCGGCTTGCGGTATGCGGTTTGCGGCAGGCGGCTTGCGGTATGAGGCTTGCGGCAGGGAGATGTATTTTTAATATTCCCCCTTTGAAGGGGGTTAGGGGGATGTGATTTTAGTTCTGCGGTTCTGCGGTTCTGCGGTTCTGCAAGTTTTGCAGTTCTGTAAGTTTTGCCCGCAGAGACCTGCAGAACCTGCAAGACCTGCATGAGCTGCAGAACCTGCAAGACTAATGAAAGAGTTTGCAATGATAAAAAAAAGCTATATTTTTGCAATCCGAACGGTCCCATAGTTCAATGGATAGAACGGAGGTTTCCTAAACCTTAAATTCAGGTTCGATTCCTGGTGGGACTACAAAAATAATATCATACTTTTAGCTGCCGCTCGTAATCAATGATTTCGGGCGGTTTTATTATTAGAAGGTACTCAAAATGCTCGTCATAACTCCTTAAGAACAGTTAAAATAATAATGATATTTTCCATTCCCAATTCCCCGGATATTGTTTAACTTGGTTTAATTTGTGTATATTGAAAGTCAGGCAAATGTATTGTGTTTATCTTAATCAACTGAAAGATTGATAATGCCTTGTAATTGATGAGGCTGTGCTTTATCAAGACCCCTACTAACCATAAGTGAGTAGAACAAATGTGGCTCAACTTTTTTTACAATTAAATTGCAAATCTTTTGATAATTTAATCTTCACTAAACTAACAAACAAAAGATGGCTGACAAAGAATCAATTGATAACCTTCATCTTGACTAAAAAAATAATACTTATTACATTCTTTTGACCGCAGTCAAGATATCGAAATTAAAATTAATTCCAATTTGATAGACCCGGATAGTGAGGTTCATTATTTCAGTGCCATGATTGCTCATTTGATTTAATGGAACTGGGAAAAGAGTGAGAGGGAGTTCTTAAATGCGCTGGCCATTAACCCCAGTGACTCCCTGTCAAG
>Ga0209254_10006998_pt1 | contig 10403 bp, 7 predicted proteins | sample FrelakmetDIP11DI_FD_187148 | JGI IMG/M metagenome (GOLD analysis project Ga0209254, IMG submission 187148) | Freshwater lake sediment microbial communities from the University of Notre Dame, USA, for methane emissions studies - DIP11 DI (SPAdes)... | ecosystem: Environmental > Aquatic >... | reverse complement strand
TGGCCGTCGCCTGGATGTGGGTTCGCGGGAGGTTGGGCCGCGAACCAGGCAGCACTGCCAGGGCTTGACAGTAGGTTCCGGTCTAGGTCCCTCAGAGGGATGTCTGTAGCCCGTCCTACTCGGCTACGGCTGCGTGGGCAGCAGCGGAGGCGCCGGCGTGGCGGTGATGCTGTGCAATTGGGGTGCGGCGGTTGTTGTCAGGGTGGGCGTCACGATGTCCAGCTTGGGTGGCCGGGCTGTGAGAATGGCGGCTGCCAGGAGCAACGCCGCGATGATGGCCAGCAGGATCCGGTTGGCGCGCGCAAACTGTACGACCGGCTGTTCGCGCCCGAGGATCTCAGAGACGGCGCGGCTGAGTGGGGTAGAAGCGAGCAGCTCGGCCCGGAATTCGGCGATATTGGCCGGCCTTTCGTCAGGGTGCATCGCCAGGCCCCACAGGATCGCACGCTCGACCTGCGACGAGATAGCCGGGTTGAGACTGCGGGGGATTGCCAGCGAGCCTGGCGTCAAGAAACGCTGTTTGGCGTTTGCCGGAGCCTGGCCGGTCAGCAGGTGATAGAGGGTGGCGCTAAAGGAATAGATGTCTGAGCGGGCATCGGTGTGGCCACTGTCGCCGCCATATTGCTCGAGGGGTGTGTACTGCACAGTGCCCCGCCCTTGGACCACGGTGATGGTCCGCTGGTCGTCGGGCAGGAGCACTTTGACCAGGCCAAAGTCCACCAGCTTGACCGTGCCGGATGGCGTGATCTTGATGTTGCTGGGCTTGATGTCACGGTGCAGCACGGGTGGGTCCTGACTGTGGAGGTATTCCAGGGCACTACAGAGCTGTTCTGCCCAGGCCAGCACCTGCTTTTCTTCGAGAGGGTGACCCTGGCCAAGTGCGCTTGCCAGCCTGGTTTGGAGGTCCTGGCCGGCGACAAAGTCCATTACCAAATAGTCACGGTCGCCTTCCGAGAAATAGTCGGACACCTTGGGCAGGTTTGGATGGTCGAGGCGGGCCAGGGTACTCGCCTCCCGGTAGAACTGCTCGCGGCTCTGTTTTAGCTCGTCGGGCGAGGCATCGGGATCGGGCAGTGCCTCCTTGACAGCGCAGAGACGGCCTTCCAGGCGAAGGTCTTCGGTCCGATAGGTCGCACCCATGCCGCCTCGACCTACCAGATCGACGATCTTGTACCGCTCTCGGAGGACAGTGCCTGGCGACAACGATTTCGCCAATTGATCCGCTCCCTTGTAGCTTGCTCGATCGGGGGCAGTCGTGCGCCCCATTTGTTGATACCGATAGCTTAACGCAGAATCGGTCTCTTGTCAAGGTGGCAGTCAGCGGTCAGCTATTGGAGGAGGGTGTGCTGTGGCCGAAATGCCGATGTTGTTGGTGCTGGAGGGACCAGGGGCTGGCCAACGGATCGTGATAGAGCAGCAACCCCTGATCATCGGGCGAGAAGAAACCTGCGATCTGGTTATCCCGGATCGTCAGGTGTCGCGCCAGCACGCCCGCATCAGGCTGGAGATGGACCGCTACGTCCTAGAGGACTTGGGCTCCAAGAACGGCACCTTTGTCAACGGCCAGGAGCTGCCGGGTCCCTACCCACTGCAAGACGGCGACGAGATCCAGATCGCGCTCTGTTGCCGGCTGGCCTATGTCGGCGCAGAAGCTACAGTGCCGCTGATCTTGGAGCGGCGTCCCCAGGGGCTGCGGCTGGATCTGGAAAGCAAACGGGTGTGGGTCGGCGGGCAGGAGCTGGAGCCGCCCCTGTCGCTCGCTCAGTACCGCCTGCTGGAGCTATTGCACCAAGAGCCAGACCGGGTTTATAGCCGGGATGAGGTCGTGGCGGCGGTGTGGCCCGAGGATGAACGAGAAGGGATCTCGGAGCAGGCCATCGACGCGTTGGCCCGCCGTCTGCGTGAACGGCTGGCCGAACTGGATCCCGATGCTCAGTACATTATCACGGTCCGCGGACACGGCTTCCGGCTGAATGCAGAGCGCACCATCAGAGCATGACAGGTTATGGTGAACCTGTCATGCCTGCAGCCTGCTCTCGAACCTGAACCATGCGCTGCGCCGTCTCCTGCCGGCCGCTCTTGGCCAGATCGTCGGCAACCAAGCGCATAACCTCCAGCAACTGACCGGTGATCCTCTGCCGGTTTTCTTGCAGCAGCGCCAGCGTGCCTTCGGGATATTCAGAGCTCAACAGTTGGTTGACGAACTGGATTTCGGGTGGCTGGCTTTCCAGGATGAAGGCTGTGACCGCCTCGCCGATCTTGCCGAGCTGCTCCACGGCCTCGGTTTGACCGGCCCGCTCGGCGGCTTGCAGGTTGGCCGCTAGAATGCTCATGAACAGGTCGTCCACCTGGCTGATGTTGGCCCGGATGAAGGCCTGGGGGTCGTCGCTTTCAAGGGCCTGTTGAAGGAGTTCCATGGCCTCCTCGGCGGCCTGCCGCTCTTGCTCATCGAGGCGGGCTGTCTCGTCCAGGATGGTCTGGCGCAGCGCCGTTAAGGTCTCAGCCTGTTCCCGTTGACCTGCCCGCTCGGCTGCGGCAATCCGCTCGGTCAACTGCTGATAAAAGATATAGTCGATGGCCGGCCGGCCGACAGCTACCAACGTCTCGATCTTGACCGATTTGGTTTCTCCGCCTTGGGTTGCGGCCTCGATCAGCTTGTCCAGCAGTCCCTCGCGCGTGAGCTGTTGCCCCAGGCCAGCAATCGCCTCCTGCCGAGCAGCCAATTCCCGGCCCAATGTCGTCCAGCGGAGCAGTTGCTCCTGCAGCGCCAGCAGTTCGGAGGCGAGCGCCGGCTGCTGGCCTCTTTGAGCCACCTCGATGTTGAGGGCAAGCAGATCCAGGAACTGGTAATCGATCTGTGCGTCGTTGGCCTGGACGATCGCTTGTCGGGCTTGTTCCTCACCGGCCCGAAGGAGCCGATCGAGCAGCTCGGCCTGGGCGCGCTGTGCGTCGAGCACTTCCTGGGTGATGCCCTCGGCTTCCCGAACATCCTTGAGCATGGCTTCGAGGCGCAGATAGCTTTTTGGACGGAGCAGGTAACCCTTCCGCTTCTCGGCGGGCAGCGCCGAAATGACGCGGTTGGTAAGGTCGCCCACGATCCGCTGCTGTTCCACCTCCGACAGGCCGATCTCGGTCGGCACATAGGTCAACAGAAGCTCTTTGTCTGGATCGTGGTAGACCAAGGGTGTGTTCAGCATGCCGGCGTAGCCACACTGGGGGCAGGCCGCTATGTTCAACTGGCCCGACATAAAGATCGCCTTGGCCTCGGGGTGCTGGCCGACGTCGATGATGGTCATGACGGGAGTGGCAAAGCGGGTTCTGCAGTTCGGGCAGGTGATCGGAATCGTTTGGTAGAGGGCTGAGCTCAAGGGTTTTCTCCTTCAGATTGTACGGCGGAGCGGGCGAAGCGCCTGCGCCACCAGGGCCTGTGGATTGGCACAGAGTACTGCTTCGGCTTGGTCCTCGGCCAGGCCGGCGCCACGGGCCACTTGCCAAGCGCGGGCTTGATCCATCATGTCGGCGGGTGCGTGTGTGTCGGTATTGACCACCAGCCGGACACCGGCGAGCTGGGCGATGCGGGCGATGTGGCCGTTGGTCATGTTGTGGCCGCCGCGGGCCGAGAGCTCCAGGGTCACGCCGTTGGCCGCCGCCAACGCTGCTTCTTCCTGGGTAATGAAACCGGGGTGGGCCAGGATGTCGACGTCCCGGCATTCAACAGCCGCCCGGTTGGTGCCGGGCACCACCGGCTCGACCGGTGTCTCGCCGTGCACCACGACCAGCCGGACGCCGAGCCGTTTGGCGCGGCGGGCCAGGGGTGCGATCTGCTGTGGGGGCACGTGGGTCAGCTCGACGCCGGGGACAAAGGTCAGGCCAAAACCGGCCAGGCCTTCGCGGTAGAAACGCACCAGTTGAGCGGCTATCTCGTCCAGGTTTGAGGCGTCGACGTGATCGGTGATGGCCATCGCGGCATAGCCCAGGGCTTCGGCCCGGCGCAGCATCTCGCTGGGGAGCAGGATGCCATCGCTGAAAAAGGAATGGGTGTGTAGATCGATGCGGCCGTTCTTGTCCATAGCGTGCCAAGTTTAGGCCATAAAAGGCGATCTGTCAAATGCGATTGGAGGTTTGGGGCTGGCGGACAAAGAGCAGGCTGGCTGCCAGGCGAGCAAGCCCTAACGCGCATAACACCAACCCCCAGACCAGGCTGCCGGTGAGCAGCAACACCATCGCGCCATAGACCGCCGCAAAAAAGACAAAGAAGGCGTTCAGGCCCAGGACGAACGCCTGGTCGTTTGGCCGCACGGCGGCCAGGTGGCGAATGGCCAGGACCATCACCGGTATCTCGGCCAGCGACAAGCCGCCCAAGGCGACCGTGGCGAGCAGTGTGACCAGGGGATGGGGCAGCGGAGCTCGGACCAGACCGCTGACGATCAGCCAGGCGGCAAGCGCGGCCAGTGCTGCATTTGCGATCAAGCCGGCGAGCCCACTCAGCATAATGCGGCGGTGAAATGTGGCCATGTGTCGATCACCGGACCAGCGGCTAGATCCGTTTCCAGGCCAGCGCGGCCAGCTCCCGCGAGCGGGCGGTGATCGCCTCCTCGTCAAGAGTCAGCAGGCGGCGGTCTCGCATCAACACCCGCCCGGCGCAGACGGTGGCGATTATGGCCGACGCCTCCAGGCCAAAGAGCAGGTGCCAGGGCAGGTTGCCGGCGGTCAGCGGGGTGGTGGGCCGATAGTCCAGGAAAACCAGGTCAGCGGCTGCGCCCTCGGACAGCTCGCCCAGGCGCAGATCGGGCCAGAAAACCTGGGCCAGCCGGGCGTTGTGGGCGTAGGCCAGTTGCATAACCAGGTCGCCGGGCATGGCCCGCGGGTCGCGCTGGGCCAGCTTGTGCACCAGGTAGGCGGCTTTCATCTCGGCAAACATCTGGTTAGAAAAGCCGTCGTTGCCCAGCCCGACGTTGACCCCGGCGCGCAGCATCGCCTCGACCGGGGCAACGCCCACGGCGTTGTTCATGTTCGAGCGCGGCTGATGGGTGACCCAGGCGCCGGTCGCCGCGAGCCGCTCGATCTCATCCTGATCGACGTGGACGCAGTGGGCGGCGATCGTCCGCGGGCCAAGGATGCCCGCGTCAGCCAAGCGGTGGATGACCCGCTTGCCCGACTTACGGATTGAATCCTGCTGGTCGGCCTGGTCTTCGGCGGCGTGGATGTGAAATCCCGAGCCCAGGTCCCTCGCCGCGGCGACGCAATCGGCCAAGGTCTCGTCGGAGAGGGTGAGGGAGGCATGAAGGCCGAAGCAGGCGGCAGCTCCAGATTTTGCAAAGCGGACGTTTTCGGCGATTCCGGCTTGGGTGCGGTGCGGGCCGTCGCGGTCGGTGACTTCGTAGCAGAGGCAGGCTCGGACGCCGGCCTGCTGCGCTGCGTCGGCGATGACGTCGAGCGAGCCGTCGATGGCGCTGGGGCTGGCGTGGTGGTCGATCAGCGTGGTGGTGCCGTGGCGGACGGCGTCGACCAGGCAGACGAGCGCCGAATAGCGCACGTCTTCGAGGGTGAGCGCCTTGTCCAGCCGCCACCAGAGCCGCTCCAGGATCTGCGGAAAGTTGGTCGCCGGCTCGCCCGGGATGGCCATGCCGCGGGCAAAGGCGCCGTAAAAGTGGGTGTGGGCGCAGATGGCCGCCGGGAGGACCAGATGCCCGGCTGCATCCCATCGCTCGGCCTCAGGGTAGCGGGCTGCCAGCTCGGCGGTCGTGCCTACTGCTGCGATGCGATCCCCCTCGACGAACAGCGCGCCGTCTTTGATCAGGCGCGGCGCGGCGCCCAGGGTTGCCAATCGTGCGTGGGTGACAAGCATGTGATCAAACCTCACTCCTGCCCTCAAGCAGGAACGGCAGGGAGCCGGAGACCCCGGTGAGGATCACCAGCATCTCGGCCGCCCCGGCCAGGGATAGATCGCCGTCAAAGGGCTGTCTCAGGGCCATAGACCGGATCTCGAAACTCGGGGAAAGGTGAAGGCGTAGGTGCGCGTCCTGGTAGATCACCTCGCCGCCGTTCACCATGAGCCGCGATTCCCGGTTGCCCTCCCGCCGCCGGATGGTGTTCTGCTCGACATAAAAGGCGTTGTTTTCTTGTTGCAGAAAGTCACCTTCCCGCAGGAAGAGCCGGGGCTTGTCGTGGTATGGCCTGCCCTGATGGACGCAAAAGGTGGCGCAGTTGCCACATTCGTTGCACAGATCGACCAGGTGCACAATCTGCCGGGCCTGGCTGACCTGGAAGGTTTCTTGCCCGCTCACGACCAGCTTGCCATCGCGGCAGGCCAGCCGGGGTACTATCAGGCTGATCGGCGTGACGTGGCAAGCATAGTTGGCCCGGTTGGGGCAGACCTCGACGCACTTGTCGCAGAACGTGGAGCATTGCAGGCAGCGGGCGGCCTCGAGGCGGGCGGTTTCCTCGGTCAGGGTCGGCTCGATCAGATCGAATCCGTGCCGTTCGGTCGCCGGCAGCACTTCTGCCTGGTGTTGGTCCTGTGTCCTGGCTCGCGCCTGCTTGACCTGGATTATCTCCTCTATCGACAGCGCCGCCGGATGAGCAGGCGGTGTCTGAAACTCACGGAGATCCCCGTCAGGGGAGACGCCCAGCTCGCGGCAGATCGCCTCGGCTGCCCGCCGGCCGTCGGCGCAGGCCTCGACGATGATCGCCGGCCCGCGGGCGACGTCCCCGCCGGCATAGACGCGGGCCGGGCCGGCCAGACCGGTGTGGGGATCGACCACCACCGACCCGTCGCGGCGCAGGCTGACGGCGCTGCCGCCAAGAAAGGCCAGATCGGGCCGCTGGCCGACGGCGACGACGATCGAATCGGCCTCGATGTCGAACTCGCTGCCCGGAATTGGGGCCGGTTTCGGTCGCCCATCCGGACCGGCCTCGCCGAGCCGGTTACGCACGCAGCGCAGGGCGGCGACCCGGCCACCCTCCAGCCGGATCTTGACGGGGGAAACGAGCTGTTCCAGGACGTTGCCCTCGGCCAGCAGCCCCGCCACTTCCTCTTCGCAGGCCGGCATCTCCTCTCGGGTCCGGCGGTAGACAACCGTCGCCGGGCGGCCGGTCAAGCGGCAGGCCGTCCGCGCCGCATCCATGGCCGTGTTGCCGCCGCCGATGACCAGCACCCGGCTGCCCAGGTCGGGCTTTTCCCCCTTGGCCACGCGGGCCAGCAGGTCGAGCGCGCTGAATACCCCGTGCCCCTCTTCGCCCTCGATGCCCAGCCGGGCGTTGTTCTTAAAGCCGCAGGCGACATAGACGGCGTCAAAGCCTTGGTCCAACAGCTCCTCCGGCGGCGTGGTGACCGGGTGGGACAGCTCGATCTGGACGCCGAGGCCTGTAATCCGGTCGATGTCTGCCTCCACCACGGCGCGCGGCAGCCGAAAGGCGGGGGCGATGGCCAACATGCCGCCTGCTGCGTCTCGAGCCTCAAAGATGGTGGCCTGGACGCCGTTCAGGGCCAGAAAGTAGGCGGCTGCCAGGCCGGAGGGGCCACTGCCAATGACCGCTACGCGGCGATCAGGGCGCCAACCGCTCGCGCCGGACTCCCTTCGGTCGCAGCCGGCGCCTGGGCGTGGACTGCCCGTACCTGTCCGGTACGGATAGGTATGGTCCACGCCGAGCGAGGGAGAAAGTCCATTCTCCAAGGAGCTGCCGTGCTCGGCGGCGAAGCGTTTGAGGGCGCGGATGGTTACGGGCCGGTCATAGTTGTTGCGGGTGCAGCGGGTCTGGCACAGGTGGGTGCAGACGTAGCCGGTCACAGCCGGCAGCGGGTTGCGGGCCAGGATGACCTGCAGTGCCCGGTCGTATTCGCCCTGGGCGATCAGCCAGGCGTATTCCGGCACGTCCTGGAACACTGCACACTGCTCGACGCATGGCGCGGCGATGCAGTCGAACAGGCCCAGCCCCGATTCGACCTTGGGCAGGCCGTAGGGATGGTAACGCTTTTGGTAGCGCGGGCTGCGCAGCGCTTCGGCGGCGGCCCGTTCCAGGTTGGCCAGCCTGTCGCGGGCCAGATCGTCCAGGCTGGCTGCACCCCGGCGGCGCATCTCTGTTTCCAGCTCTTCCAGGTACTGCCGCAGCCGCGAGTAGCCGCCCGGTTTCAGCAAGTCCGACGCGGCGGTGACCGGCCGGGCGCCGGCGGCCAGGAGGCCGGTCACGTTGAGCGTATCGGCCCCGCCCGAATAGGACACGTTCAGATCTCCGCCAAACTCCTGGAGCAGCTTGTGGAACAGGTTGATGGTGATCGGGTAGAGGGCTCGGCCCGACATGTACATCTCGTCGCCGGGCAGCACGCCACGATGGTTGGCCATGGCCAGCGTGTTGCTCAGCTTGACGCCGAAGGTCAGCCCACGCCGGGCAGCGACCTCTTTCAGGCTCTTGATCAGCGCCACGGCGCGGGGGTAGTGCAGGTCGTGCTCGAACACCCGGTCGGGGATCTGGATGTCGCGGAAGCCGAGGTCGTCGTGCAGGATGTGCAGAACTGTCTCTTGGCCCAGGAGGGTAGGGTTCAGCTTGACGATGGTGTGCAGGCCCCGTTCCACCAGTAGATAGCGGGCAATCTGCTCGATCTCGTCGGGGGGGCAGCCGTGCATGGTGGACAGGGTGACGTTGTCGGTCAGTCTGGATGGGATCTCGACTCCGGCAAATTGGGGGAACCGGGCCTGGAGGACGGCTTGAATCTCCGCCAAGTCCTGGGAGGCGTCTGCCAGCCGGTCCATGAAACGGACCAGAGGCGGGCTCTGGATGCCGGCCAGGTTGTAGCCGACGCTCATGTTCAAGACAACGCCGACGGGCGCTTCCCCAAATCCCAGCAGCCGGTGCAAGATGTGGATCAGGGCCCAGGCCTTGACGTACTCGCCCGCCGACTGTTCAAGCTTGAGCTCCTGGGACCATTCGACGTTATAGCCTTCGTCGGCGATGTCGATGCAGGGCCGGGGGATCTCCAGATCGTCCATGATCTGGACTGTCTTGAGCTCGATGAACCGGCCGCCGGACAGCCAGGCGCAGACGATGTTTTGGGCCAGTTGGGTGTGCGGCCCCGCCGCCGGGCCGATCGGCGTGGCCAGGTAGTGGCCGAACATGCTGGACGTGACGCATGGGCCGGCGCTGTTGGGTGTGTAGAAGAGGGAGCGGGGGATGCCAAAAACGGACTGGTTGGCTTGGAGCTCTTGCAGGATCCAGCGGAGAAGCGTTTCGAAAGGCTGTACTTGCATTGTGTTGGGCATCTCTATTGCACCTCGAACTCACTGGAAAATAGACTGCTCCTCGCGGACCATACCTATCCGTACCGGACAGGTACGGGCAGTCCGCGTCCGGCAGGGCGCCGGATTGTGATCCGGCGCGAGCGGTTGACAGTCTTTCATCGTGGCGCCCCAACGGGCATGTCTGCTCCTTCAGATTATAGCCTCAAGCCAAGCGGATGTCAAGAGGGACATTTGCCGTTGGGCTTGTTTCCCTTTCTTTGCCTTCTTCCATCAACGATGGTATAATGGCTGCGTCTGCCAGGGGATGGCGCACAGATCTCTCACGCCCATCCATTGTGGGGACGGGCGTGGCTGAGTGCTGTAAGTCAGCGAGGAGGAGACCGATGATCGAAACCGACCTCCAGCTCGGCGGAGGATATACCTACCAGTGGGAATGCGCCATGCTGCTGGCCCTCAACTATTTCTTTGAGCCGGTCCGCTACGAACCGACACTCGACGACCTGATCGCCGATTTTCTGGAGCAGGTCGAGGCCATACACCTGGAGGGTGAGGACCGGCAGAGCGGCGTGGACCTGGAGGACATCAACTTGGCCGGCGGCCAGCGGCGCATTCTCGTCCAGGTCAAGACCAAACAGGCCGAAGGCAAGCTGTGGACGCCGGGCGATGGTCTGCTGCTCAAGGCTCTGGTTCGCTTCTACGAGTGCCGCTTCCTGGCGGAACAACCGGCAGATGTCCGCTTTGTGTTTCTCACCAACCGCCCCTTCAATCCGGACCTGGTCAGGATCAAGGACGCGATCCGGGCCGGCGAGTTGGGCAGTTGCCCCGAGGCCGGCAAGCTGTACAAGACCCTGGACCGCTATGCCCAGGCAGAGAAGGGGAAACCTCTCGATCTGGATCGTTTCCGCCAGATGCTGGGCCGGACGGCGCTGGTGGAGTACCTGGCCGTGGACGCAGTCAAGGCCAACGTGCAGGCCAAACTGCAGGCCTACGGCCGGCGCGACTGGCAACAGGCCCACGCCGTCCTGTTCGAGCACTTTGCCCGGCAGTCCACCCGCATTGGCGGTGGGACTGTGACCCGGGAGTCGATCGTCGCGGTCCTGGACCCCGGCGTCCGCGGTGAGCCGGCGGCCGGGCCGGCGGTCTTTAACCAGCAGGGGCAGAACGTCG
>Ga0209254_10006997_pt1 | contig 10403 bp, 6 predicted proteins | sample FrelakmetDIP11DI_FD_187148 | JGI IMG/M metagenome (GOLD analysis project Ga0209254, IMG submission 187148) | Freshwater lake sediment microbial communities from the University of Notre Dame, USA, for methane emissions studies - DIP11 DI (SPAdes)... | ecosystem: Environmental > Aquatic >... | reverse complement strand
GCCCCGCGTGTTGGTCAGCAGGATCAGCTTCTCGGCGCCGAGCACCTGGGCCATCTTGCCCGCCACCAGGTCGGCGTTGATGTTGTAGGAGTGGCCGTCCGCACCGATGCCGATCGGCGCGATCACCGGGATGAAGTCGCTCTTGGTGAGCATGTTCACCACGGCGGCGTCGATGCTTTCCACCTCGCCGACGTGGCCGATGTCGATGATCTCCGGCACCTCGAGATCGGGCGTCTTCCGCTCGATGTACATGCGCCGCGCCCGGATCAAGTCGCCGTCCTTGCCCGTGAGGCCGACGGCGCGCCCGCCGTGCCGGTTGAGCAGGTTGACGATCTCCTTGTTGACGAGCCCGCCCAGCACCATCTCGACGACATCCATCGTCTCGGCGTCGGTGACGCGCATCCCCTGCACGAACTCGCTCGTCTTGCCGAGGCGCTTGAGCAGCTCGCCGATCTGCGGGCCGCCGCCGTGCACCACGACCGGCTTGATGCCCACCAGCTCCATTAGCACGATGTCGCGCGCGAAGCTCTGCTTGAGCTCCTCGTTCTCCATCGCATTGCCGCCGTACTTGATGACGACGGTCTTGCCGCCGAAGCGCTGGATGTAGGGCAGCGCCTCGCCCAGGACGTGCGCAACGTCGTGCGCGGCTTTGGCAGTCAGGCTCATCGCGTACTCGGTTCCGGCAGGTGCGGTCAGAAGGGAAGGGTCAGATAGGGCGCGGCCTCGGTGAGCAGCGCACGGAAGCGGCCCTTGATCCGCTCCAGCGCCGCCTCGTCCTCGCCCTCGAAGCGGAACACCAGCGACGGCGTCGTGTTGGAGGGGCGCACCAGGCCCCAGCCGTCCTCGAACTCGACGCGCAGGCCGTCGAGGTTTATGACGCGGGCCTCGGGGAAGTCCGCGAGCTCCGCGAGGCGTCGCATCAGCACGAAGTTCGCGCCTTCGGTCAGGGGTACCTGCAGTTCGGGCGTCGCCGGGCTGCTGGGCAGGTCGTCGAACAGCTCGTCCGGCGTGCGCGATTCGGACGCGAGCACCTCGAGCAGCCGCGCCGCCGCGTACAGGGCGTCGTCGAAGCCGTACCAGCGCTCCTTGAAGAAGATGTGGCCACTGAACTCGCCGCCCAGCAGCGCGCCGGTCTCGCGCATCTTCGCCTTCATCAGGCTGTGGCCGGACTTCCACATCACCGGGCGGCCGCCGGCCGACAGGATGTAGGAGGCGAGGTGGCGGGACGACTTGACGTCGAACAGGATGTCGGCGCCGGGATTGCGCAGCAGCACGTCGCCGGCCAGCAGCATCAGCACGTGGTCAGGCCAGACGATGCGCCCCTTGGCGTCGACCACGCCGAGCCGGTCGCCGTCGCCGTCGAAGGCAATGCCGAGGTCGGCGTTGAGGGCCCGCACCTGGACTATCAGCGCCTGGAGGTTTTCCGGCTGGCTCGGGTCCGGGTGATGGTTCGGGAACTGGCCGTCGACCTCGCAGTAGAGCTCGAACACCTCGCAGCCGAGCAGCCGGAACAGTTCCGGCGCGACGTGGCCGGCGGCGCCGTTGCCGGCATCGACCACGAGCTTGATCGGCCGGATCAGGTGGATGTCCTCGGTGATCCGCTCCACGTACCCCGGTATGAAGTCGCGCTGCACGTAGGTACCGGCACCACGCAGCACGTCGCCGCCCATCATGCGTTGGCGCAGGCCGCGGATCTGCTCGGGGGGTGGCGTCTCGCCGCCCACCATGAGCTTGAAGCCGTTGTAGTCGACCGGGTTGTGGCTGCCGGTCACCATGACGCCGCAGCCCGAGCCGAGCTGCACCGCCGCGTAATACAGCACCGGCGTGGGCACCAGCCCGATGTCCACGACCTCGCGGCCGCTCGCGATCAGGCCGCGGATCAGCGCCTCGGCCAGCGGCTGGCTCGACGGCCGGCCGTCCCGCCCGACCGCCACCTGCTGCTCGCCGTGCTCGAACACCTGGCTGCCGATCGCGCGGCCGAGCTCGTAGGCGAACCCGGCGTCGAGCGTCTCGCCGTAGATCCCGCGGATGTCGTAGGCCCGGAAGACGGCCTCGCTGAACTCGCGCGATGCCCCTTTGTCCGGCGCCGGCGGCGGCGGTCGGGTCGCGGCTGGCGCCTCTTTTGGGGCCGGCGACGGTGGGTGTGCCGCCGGGACGCCTTGCGTCGAGCCGTCGCGGGGCGCCGCCCGCCGGTCCTGCGCCGACTGCAGTTCCCGCAACAGGTCGGCCGTCTCGGGAAGCTCGGTCGGCTGGGCGCTGCCCTGCTTCTGGAACCGTTTCAGGTCGCGCACCGAGTCGACGACGACCTTGCCGTCCGCCGCATAGGCACGGCGCAGCCAGCGGCCCCAGACCCAGCCGATAACGAGCACCAGCAACGCGCCCGCACCGCCGATGGCGGCGGTCGGAATCCAGCCGCTGGTGTCGACCGGCGTCGGCCAGTAGGCGACCTCGAGGATCGTTCCGGGCACCGCCACCGCCGCCGCTGCCGGGGCCTGCGGGGCCGTCGCCCCGGCGCCGACCGCCAGGGTGACACTGCGGCCGGCGACCTTCTGGATCACCTCGATGCGCGCCGCCTGCTTGCCGAGGGTGTCGATGCTCTGCTGGACCGCCTCGGCCGGCAGGGCTGCGACGAGCAGGCCACGCGGGGCACCGCCCTGCGGCCCGGCCACCGGCACCGCGACCGCCACGTGCATCTCGGGCGTACCGACCTGGTGCATCTCGGCCGGCAGGCTCGAGGCGCCGCGCTCGGCCTGGCGCAGCAGCTCGAGGGTCGCATAGCTGATCGGCAGCGGCCCGGCAGGGTCCGCCTCGGTGAGGCCGGCCGGCACCGCCCGCAATCGGATGTTCTTGCCGATCGATGCCGCCGTTCGCTCCAGGGCGGCCTTGGCCTCCGGTCCATCGAGCGGCTCGGGCAGCGTCGCGGCGACCGACTGCAGCAGTCGGCGCAGCCCCTCTGCATCGGCGTTCAGCCGCGAAACCGCTGCCGTCGCCGTCAGCCGGGCCTGCTCCAGGTTTTGCCGGACCTCGCGCTCCGTGGCGAGAATCTGCAACGCGACGATCGCCAGCACCAGCACCAGGGCCGCGAGTGCAGCGGCGGCGAAGACCCGCCGCGGCAGGCTGGAGCCGGGCGCCGCTTTCGCTGCCCTGGCCGGTTGCATCTTCGAGGCTCTCGCCATGTTCGGGGATCCGCGGTGGTCCGTCAGTGTCGTCCGGAGTGGCCGAAGCCGCCGTCGCCACGGCTGCTCGCCGTGAAGTCGTCGACGATCTCGAAGCGCGCACGCACCACCGGGACCAGCACCAGCTGCGCGATGCGCTCGCCCACTTCGAGGCGGAACGGCGCCGTGCCCCGGTTCCAGCAGGATACGTACAGCTGTCCCTGATAGTCTGAATCGATCAGCCCCACCAGGTTGCCCAACACGATACCGTGTTTGTGGCCGAGGCCGGAACGGGGAAGGATCATCGCCGCGAGCCCGGGGTCGCCGATGTGGATCGCCATGCCGGTCGGCACCAGCTGCGCCTCGCCCGGGGCGATGACCGTCGGCTCCGCCACCATGGCGCGCAGATCGAGCCCGGCCGAGCCGTCCGTCGCGTAGGCCGGCAGGGCGAAATCCCGGCCAAGCCGGTCATCGAGGATCTTCAGTTGCAGCGCGTGCACGGAAGCGTCTCGCGATGAGCTCGGTGAGCGCACGGGCCAGCCGGGGCTTCGGAGCGCGCTCCAGCGTCGCGCTGCCCCCCTCCCACAGCACGGTGAGCGCGTTGTCGTCGGCCTCGAAGCCGCCCTGGCTGCCGCCGACCAGGTTGGCCGCGATCATGTCGAGCCGCTTGGCGCGGCGCTTGGCCTCGGCCAGCTCGATCAGCCGCTCGGTCTCCGCGGCGAAGCCGACGGTGTAAGGGGCGCCGTCGAGCGCCGCCACCTCGGCGAGGACGTCCGGGTTGCGGACCAGCTCCAGAGCGAGGCGTGCCTCGGTCTTCTTGATCTTGCCGGGGGCCGGTGCGGCGGGCCGGTAGTCGGCCACCGCCGCGCAGCCGACGAAGATCGCGCAGTCCCGCGCCCGGGCCATCACCGCGGCGTGCATGTCGGCCGCGGTCTCGACGTCGACGCGCGTCACCCCGGGCGGCGTCGGCAGGGCCACGGGCCCGCTGACGAGGGTGACCGCGGCCCCCGCGTCGCGCAGGGCCGCCGCGAGGGCAAAGCCCATCTTGCCGGAGCTGCGGTTGCCGACGAAGCGCACCGGGTCGATCGGCTCGCGGGTCGGGCCGGCGGTCAGCAGCACCGGCACGCCGGCCAGCGGGCCGCCGCCCCAGAGCGCGCAGGTTTGCGCCAGGAGCTCCGCCGGCTCGAGCAGCCGGCCGGGGCCGACGTCGCCGCACGCCTGCGCGCCCTCGGCCGGGCCCCAGACCATTGCGTCCCGCGCGGCGAGCCGCGCGACGTTGTCCTGCGTGGCGGCGTGGCGCCACATCGCCTGGTTCATGGCCGGGGCGACGGCGAGGGGGCAGTCGGCGGCGAGGCAGAGCGTCGTCAGGAGGTCGTCGGCGAGGCCTGCGGCGAGGCGCGCAATCACGTCGGCGCTCGCCGGGGCGATCAGGACCAGCTCGGCCCAGCGCGCCAGCTCGATGTGGCCCATCGCGGCCTCGTGGGCGGGATCGAACAGGTCGCTGCGGACCGGATTGCCGGAGAGGGCCTGGAAGGTGAGGGGGGCGACGAACTCGCGGGCGGCCGCCGTCATCACGACGCGCACCTCGGCGCCCTCGCGGCGCAGCAGCCGTGTGAGCTCGGCCGCCTTGTAGGCGGCGATGCCGCCGGTCACGCCGAGCAGGATGCGGCGGCCGGCCAGGCGGAGTACGGGCATCGGTACGCATTCCCCCGGAAACCGGGCAAGATTAGCGGAAGGAGGGGGCCGCCGAAAGCGAGCGGTCCCGGCAACCGTCCACAGGGAGGTGGATATGACGATACGCGACTGGCCCGCGGACGAGCGCCCGCGGGAAAAACTGCTGGAACGCGGCGCCGAGGCGCTCACCGACGCCGAGCTGCTGGCGATCTTCCTGCGCACCGGCATCGCCGGTCGCACCGCCGTCGACCTGGCCCGTTCACTGCTCGACGACTTCGGCGGCCTCGCCCCGCTGCTCGGCGCCGGGCGCGCCCGGTTCTGCGCGGCCCAGGGCCTCGGCGACGCCAAGTACGCCCAGCTCAAGGCCGTCCTCGAGCTGAGCCGACGCTATCTCGCCGAGAACCTGCGCCGCGGCGACGCCCTCAGCTGCCCCGCCGACACCTTCGCCTACCTGCAGGCGCGGCTCGCGAGCTTCCCCTTCGAGGTGTTCGCCTGCCTCTTCCTCGACAACCGCCACCGCGTGCTGGCCTACGAGGAGCTGTTCCGCGGCAGCATCGACGGCGCCAGCGTCCACCCGCGCGAGGTCGTGCGGCGGACACTCGAGCACAACGCGGCCGCGCTGATCCTCACGCACAACCATCCGTCGGGGGTCGCGGAGCCGAGCCAGGCCGACGAGCACATCACCCGGCGCCTGCGCGAGGCCCTGGCGCTGATCGACGTGCGCGTGCTGGATCACGTCATCGTCGGCGACGGCGTCTGCGTGTCGTTTGCGGAGCGGGGGTTGCTGTGAGCCTGCGCGAGATCGGCCCTGTGACGACGGCAAGGCGCGCCCCGGGCTTCGGCAGCAGGCGCAGGGCAACAGTCCTTCGCCCTGCGGCTTCGGTTACCCTGGCCTCTCCAACGACCACCCGACACCGCACCTCTGCCGCAGCCCGACGTGTCCCGGCCGACCCGCTCGCTATCGCTGTTCGACGCGACCTCGCTGATCGTCGGGATCATCGTCGGCGCCGGCCTCTACCAGATGGCGCCGGACGTCGCGAAGGGCGTCGAAGGCGTTCCGGGCCTGTTCGGGATCTGGGTGCTCGGCGGCCTGCTGTCGCTCTGCGGGGCGCTCTGCTACGCCGAGCTGGCGACCGCCTACCCGGAGCAGGGCGGCGACTACGTCTACCTCAGCCGGGCCTACGGCGACTGGGCGGGCTTCCTGTTCGGCTGGGTGCAGCTCGTCGTCGTGCGGCCGGGCGACATCGCCGTCATGGCCTTCGCCTTCGCGACCTACGCCGATGCGATTGCCGACACGCTGGCGGGAGGTGCTTCGCCCGTCGGCGCGCCGGCCTTTGCCGTCATCGCCGTGCTGGTCCTGACCGCGATCAACGTGATTGGCGTGCGTCAGGGTGCCTGGACGCAGAACCTGCTCACCGTCGCCAAGACGGTGGGTCTGCTGCTGATCGTCGCGGCGGCGTTTGCGACCGCTGCAACGGCGTCTGCCGCCGGTCCGGCGGAGCGGATCCCGTTCGGTCTCGCGCTGATCTTCGTGCTCTTCACCTACGGTGGCTGGAACGAGATGGCCTATGTCGCTGCCGAGGTGCGGAATCCCAACCGCAACATCGGTCGCGCCCTGGTGCTGGGCACACTGGCGGTCATGGTGCTCTATCTGCTCGCCAACGGCGCATTCCTCGCCGCGCTCGGCCACGGCGGCATGGCGGCGTCGACCGCGGTGGCCACCGACACGGTGGCCAGGGTGTTCCCTGGCGCTGCCGCGCTGCTCGTGAGCGCGCTGATCTGCGTGTCGGCGCTCGGCGCGGTCAACGGCCTGGTGTTCACCGGCGCGCGCATCTCCTACGCGCTCGGGCGCGATCACCGACCCTTCACCTGGCTCGGCCGCTGGCACCCGCAGCTTGGCACGCCGGTCGCCGCGCTGACGGTCCAGGGCGCCATCGCGGTCGCGCTCGTCGTCGTGCTGGGCTCTTTCACGGGGGCCGTGCTGTATACCGCCGCCGCCGTCTATGCGTTCTATCTGGCGACCACCCTGGCGGTGATCGTGCTGCGCCGCAAGGATCCGCAGCGGCCGCGCGCCTTCCGCGTGCCCGGCTATCCGCTGACGCCGCTCGTGTTCGCCGCGACCTGCGTCCTGCTCATCTGGAGCGCCATCGACTACAAGCCGGCGATCTCGCTGGCGACCGGCCTGCTCGTGCTCGCCGGGCTGCCGGTGTGGTGGTGGGGCCGGCGTTCACGCGGTCTTTCAAGGGGTCAGAGTACTTGAAACCATTCGAGTGCTCTGACCCCTTGAATCGGAGATGCCTCAAAGCCGCAACGTCACCCGCACCAGGGTTGGCTCGTCCGGAACGCGAGCCTCGCCGAACCCCAGTGCGTTGCAGAGCCTGAGCATCGGCCGGTTCTCGTGCAGCACGTCGCCGTAGATCTCGCGGATGCCGCGGGCGCGGGCGTAATCGATGATCCGCCGCATCAGATAGGAACCGAGGCCCAGCGCGGTCATGTCGTGGCGGACGATGATCGCGTACTCGGCACGCTCGTTGTCCGCGTCGGCCATGATGTTCACCACGCCGTAGATCGGGGTTCGGCCGGGGATGCCGGGCTCGGTCAAGATCAGCCCCATTTCGCGGTCGTAGTCGATCTGCGTGAACCGCACCGCGGCCACGTGGGTCAGGGTCTTGACCGGCACGAGGAAGCGCAGCCGCATCTCCTCGGTGGTCATGTCGGCGAAGGCCGCCTGCAGCGACGGCTCGTCTTCCGGCCGGATGGGCCGCAGCAGGAGTGTCCGGCCGTCGCCGAGCGGGATCAGCTGCTCCAGCTCGCGCGGGTAGGGCCGGATCGCCAGCCGGTCCGCCGCCGTCCGTGCGGACTTGCCGACCCGCACGCGCGCATCCAGCGCGATCACCCCGTAGGCATCGGCGAGCAGCGGGTTGACGTCGAGTTCCTTGATTTCGGCATGGTCGATCACCAGCTGCGCGACGCGCATCAGGGTGAGCGCCAGGGCGTCGAGATTGGCGGCGGGGGCGCCGCGATAGCCCTGCAGCAGGCCGTGGACGCGCGTGCGAGACATGACCTCGTGCGCCAGGTGCAGGTTAAGCGGCGGCAGCGCCAGCGCCTGGTCCTTCACGAGCTCGGCGGCCGTGCCGCCCTGACCGAACAGCAGCACCGGGCCGAACTGCGGGTCCTCCGTCGCACCGACGATCAGCTCGAAGGCCCCCGGCCTGCGCACCATCGGCTGCACGCTGAAGCCGACGAGCTGCGCGCCCGGTCGGGCCTGCAGGACGCGTTCGCGCATGGCCTCCGCCGCCGCGCGCACCGCGCTCGGGCCGACGAGGTCGAGCGCGACGCCGCCGACGTCCGACTTGTGCGTGATGTCGGGCGAGACGATCTTGAGCACGACCGGCCCACCGAGCTGCGCGGCCTGGGCGGCCGCCTCGTCCGCCGTGCGCGCGAGTCGGGTCGGCACCACGGGGATGCCGTAGGCGCCGAGCAGCGCCTTGGCCTCGTGCTCCATCAGCCAGGGCCTGTTCTCGGCGAGGGCCTGCGCGATGACGCGCCCGGCCGCCGCGGTGTCCGGCGCGAACTCCTCCGGCACCGACGGCGGTGTCTGCATCAGCGCTTCCTGGTTGCGCCGGTAGTTCACCAGGTACATGAACGCCCGCACGGCCTGCTCGGGTGTGTCGTAGGTCGGGATGCCGTGCGCGGCGAACAGCCGCCGGCCCTCTGCGACGGCGGTTTCTCCGACCCAGCTCGTCAGCAGGGCCAGCGCCGGCTGGCCGTGGAAGGTGTCGACGACCGCCTGCGCGGCCTCGACGTTCGAGGCGACCGCGGTCGGGCAGTGCAGGACGAGGAGAGCGTCGAGGTTCTTCTCGGTGGCCAGCACGGCGAGGGCCTGCGCATAGCGGCTGCCCGGCGCGTCGCCCACCATGTCCACGGGGTTGCCGTGCGACCAGGTGGCGGGGAGCACGGCGTCGAGGCCGGCCAGCGTCGCAGCGGACAGCTCGGCGAGGCGCGCCCCCGCGTCCACCACCGCATCCGCTGCCAGCACGCCGACCCCCCCGCCGTTCGTGAGCACGGCGAGACGGTTGCCCTTCGGCCGACAGCGCGACCCGAGGGTCTCCGCGGCGTCGAACAGCTCCTCGAGCGTGTAGACGCGCAGCATGCCGGCCCGGCGGAACGCCGCGTCGTACACCGCGTCGGCGCCGGCCAATGCGCCGGTGTGCGAGGCGGCCGCGCGGGCGCCTTCGGCATGCCGCCCCGCCTTGACGACGATCACCGGCTTCACGCGCGCCGCGGCCCGCGCCGCGGACATGAACTTGCGGCCGTCGCAGACGGCCTCGATGTACAGCAGGATCGCCTGGGTGTCGCGGTCGTTGGCGAGGTAGTCGAGCATGTCGCCGAAGTCGACGTCGGCCATGTCGCCCAGCGACACCAGGTGCGAGAAGCCGATGCCGCGGGCCTGGGCCCAGTCGAGGATCGCGGTGACGGTCGCGCCCGACTGGGTCACGAAGGCGAGTCGGCCAGGGCGCGGCGCGAGGTGAGCGAAGCTCGCGTTGAGGCCGATGCCCGGCACCAAGATGCCCAGGCAGTTGGGGCCGACGATGCGCAGGTTGTGCGGCCTCGCCGCGTCGAGCATGGCGAGCTGCAGCGCCTCGCCGTCGCCGCCCGAGGCCTCGGCGAAGCCGGCGGTGATCACCACCGCGGCGCGCGTGCCGCGCGCACCGAGTTCCGCGACGATGCCAGGCACGGTCTGCGGGGGCGTCGCAATGACTGCGAGCTCGGGCGTGGCAGGCAGGCTCGCGACGTCCGGGTAGGTCCAGACGCCGTGCAGGTATCGGTGCTTCGGGTTGACGGGCAGGATCGGGCCGTCGAAGTCGCCGCGGAAGACGTTGCGCGCGAGCACGGCGCCGATCGAGGACGGGCGCGTGCTCGCACCGATCAGGGCAACGGACCTGGGGCGGAACAGCCGGTCGAGGTTGCGTATTGTCATCGGGCCTCTGCTAGATTCGCCCCATGCAGGCGATCCACAAGAATCCTGCCGACTGGCGCGTGGCCCCGAACCTGGTCGACTACGACGCTGCGCGCGACACCTTCTCGTGGGAGGCGGCTCGCACAGAGCTCGACGGCCTGCCTGGTGGCGCTGGCCTCAACATCGCGCACGAGTGCGTCGATCGGCACTGCAGGGGCACCGCCGGCGACCGCGTGGCCCTGCGGTGGCTCGACAGGGAGGGGCGTGCGCACGACTACACGTATGCCCGGCTGCGCGAGCTGACGGATCGGTTTGCGAACGTCCTGCAGGGGCTGGGAGTCGGCAAGGGTGACCTCGTCTGCACGCTGCTCGGCCGGGTTCCGGCACTCTACATCGCGGCGATCGGCGCTTGGAAGAATTGCAGCGTCTTCTGCGCGCTGTTCTCCGCCTTCGGTCCCGAGCCGATCCAGGTCAGGCTCGCAATCGGCCGGGCGCGGGTCCTCGTCACGACGCCGGCCCTCTACCAACGCAAGGTGGCGGCGCTGCGCGACGCGCTGCCGGATCTCGAGCACGTCCTGCTCCTGCAAGCCGACGAGCAGCCGCTGCCGCCGGCC
>Ga0209254_10006996_pt1 | contig 10403 bp, 7 predicted proteins | sample FrelakmetDIP11DI_FD_187148 | JGI IMG/M metagenome (GOLD analysis project Ga0209254, IMG submission 187148) | Freshwater lake sediment microbial communities from the University of Notre Dame, USA, for methane emissions studies - DIP11 DI (SPAdes)... | ecosystem: Environmental > Aquatic >... | reverse complement strand
GGTGCTCCTCCTCCCCGACCCCGCCCCCACCCTGGCCCCGTTGGTAGCGGAGAATCTACCGCCCACCGGGGTCGGCAATCCGGTGACCGGGGTGCTCATGGCCCACCGCGCCATCGACACCCTGTTGGAGACCGTGGTCCTGATCCCCGCCCTGATCGGCGTCTGGTCCCTCGCCTCGGAGGCCGGCTGGGGCGGCCGTCCCGGTTCCCTGCCGCGGCTGAGCGCCAGCGGCCCTCTCACGCTGACGGCCCAGGTGCTGCCCCCCTTCGGGATCCTGGTGGCCGTCCACCTCGTCTGGGTCGGGGCGGACGAGCCTGGGGGCAAGTTCCAGGGGGCGGCGGTCCTGGCCGCGATGTGGGTCCTGGTCCTGGTGGCGGGTCTGCGCCGGCCGCCGCGGGCGACCGACCTCGCCGTGCGGCTGCTGCTGATCCTCGGGCCCCTGGTCTTCATCGTCATCGCCATTGCCGGCATCCCCCTGGCTGGGGCCTTCCTGGCCCTTCCGGAGGGGCAGGCCAAGCCCCTGATCCTCGCCATCGAGGCGGCCTTGACCCTGTCGGTCGCGCTCGCCCTGGGGCTGCTGCTCGCGGGACCGCCGGTGGCGGAAGACCGGGTGTCCAAGGGGCCTCCATGAGCGGTACGACGCTTTTCGGTCTCTGCGCCGCCGCCCTGGTGGGGATCGGCCTCTATGGCCTGATCTGCCATCCTGGGCCGCTGCGAAAGATCCTCGCCTTCAACCTCCTCGGCGGCGGCGTCTTCCTGCTCTTCGGGGTCATCGCGAAACGTGGCGGCGGGGTCCTGACCGCGGCCGGGACTGGCTCCGACGGTGACCCGGTTCCCCAGGCCCTGGTGATCACCGGACTGGTGGTCGCCTTCGCGGCGACCGCCATCGCCGTCGCCTTGCTGCGGCGCCTGGCGGCGGTGAGCGGCAGGGACACCGTGGAGGAGGCGGGGGAGGGCGATCCTCGATGTTGACCCCTGCGACTGTCTCCGCCTGGCTTGCCGGGCTGGACGGGGGGCTGCTGGTGCTCCTCCTGATGCTGCCGGTGGTGGGCTTGCTCCTGGTCCTGGCCCTCGGGGGGCGCTACGCGGGTCGGGTGGTTCTGCTCCTGGCGCTCCTCGGGCTCGCCGCGGCGGTGGCCGTCGCCGCCGCCGTCCTCCAGGGGGGCGAGTCCCTGAGCTACCAACTGGGGGGCTGGGCCCCACCCCTGGGCGTACGCCTGGGGGCGGATGGGATCTCCGCCGTGCTCCTGCTGATCACCGCGGTGGTGCTCCTGGCCGTCGCGGTCTATGCCCAGCGGGACTTTCGGCCCGAGCCTGGCGCCGCCGAGACCCGAGGATCCCTGGCCTTCTGGATGCTCCTCCTCGGTGTCTGGGCGGGGCTCAACACGGTGGCCCTCGCCCAGGACCTCTTCACCCTGTTCGTCGCGCTCGAGCTCCTGACCTTCTCCGCGGTGCCCCTGGTGGCCCTCGACGGCCGGGCCGAGACCCTGGCCGCGGCGCTGCGCTACCTGCTCTTCGCGCTGTTGGGCTCGGTCCTCTATCTGCTTGGGGTCGTGCTCATTTACGGCACCTATGGGACCCTGGACATCGCGTTGCTCGCAGCCCGGATCACGGCGGCGGACGCGCTGCCACCATCGGTGTCGGTGGCCGCCGCCCTGATGACCGTCGGGCTGCTGGCGAAGACCGCGTTGGTTCCCCTCCACCTTTGGCTGCCCCCAGCCCACGCGGGTGCCCCGCCCGCGGCCAGCGCCATCCTCTCGGCCCTGGTGGTCAAGGGCTCCTTTTTCCTGGTCTTGAGGATCTGGTTCGACCTGATGCCAGGGCTGCTCGACCTGCCGGCGGCGACGATCCTCGGGGTGCTTGGGGCCGCGGCCATCCTGTTGGGCAACCTGATGGCCCTGGGGCAGGCGCGGCTCAAGCTGCTGATCGCCTACTCCACGGTGGCCCAGATCGGCTACCTGTTTCTGATCTTTCCCCTGGCCGCGAGCGCCCAGGGTCCGACCTGGGCCCTGGGCGCGGGCACCCTGCAGGTGGTCTCCCACGCGCTTGCCAAAGGGGCCATGTTCCTGGCGGCCGGCATCATCTATGCGGCCATCGGGCACGACCGGATCCGGGGCTTGGCGGGCGTCGGGCGGGCCCTGCCGCTGCCGGTCCTGGCTCTTGGGCTCGCCGGGCTCTCCCTGATCGGGCTCCAGCCGAGCGGGGGCTACCTGGTCAAGGCCCTGCTCCAGGGATCCGCCGAGGCCGGCGGGGCCTGGTGGTGGGGTCTGGTCCTGGACGCCGGGGGGCTCCTCACCGCGGCCTACCTGACCTGGGTCCTGGGGCACGCGCTCTCCGGGTCGGGCGCCCCCCTGACCCTGTTGAAGGCCCCCCGGCGCTTCCAAGAGCTTGTGGTCTTGATCCTGGCCCTGGCCTCCCTGATGCTCGGTCTGCTTCCCGCGGTTGCCTTCGATCTCATTGCCATTGGGCGCAGCCTCGGGCCCGAGCCCATCGCCACCGCCTGGGCCGGGGCCTTTGGCTGGGACGGCCTCGCCGCCGGGCTGCTCCCGGTGCTGGCCGCCGCCACCCTGGTCCTGATCTTTGGGCCCTGGCGCGGGCATCGACCGACCGGGGCGCTGGGCTGGCCGGCCTTCGGCATTGCTGCCCTGGGAGAGGCCGTGGAGTTGCTGGACGCCCGCTTGAGGCACTGGCCGGTGGCGGGACTCTCCCTGTTGGCTCTCTTGATTACGTTGGCCCTGGGACTCGCGGTCGGTACCTGAGCCCGTCCCCGTCACCCTCATCGTCATCGGCCGGCAGGGGTAGTCGCTTTAACCCCGGGCGAGCCTCACCTCGCCGCCGTCGCAAAACGAGCCGCGGCAGTCGGTGGCGGTTAGGCATCACCTTCATCGTTGCGGCGTCCCGAGGCGCCGGATGGCTCGCGGAGCGACGGCGCGACCCGTGCCCTGCCGGACTGTAGCGCGACGATGATGGGGACCAGGACGGCGGCCACGATCCCGGCCGCGAAGCCGTTGTTGTATAGATTCAGCCCGCCGTGCACCGCACCGACACTGAGCGCTGCGGACGAGTGCAGGAAGCCGGCGGTAACGCCCCAGCGCCAACCGAAGCGTCCGGCGATCGGCGCCAGGTTGGTGCCGAAGAGCGCGGCGAGCAGGATGGACGGGTCAGCCACGTTCCACGGCTTCGCAAGCGAGCCGAGGAAGACACCGATGATGATCGGCACGAGGTTTCTGGGGTGCTTGCCGAAGGCCGCGAACCCCATGATCGACAACAGTGCCCCGATCACCGGGCCGTTCAGGTCACCGCCCACGGCCAGCACATAGCCCAGCCCGATCGCCCCGCTCAGCGCCATATTGACCAATGTGGCGCCGAACCCGCCGATGGCGATGAAGTCGCTCGGCGCCTGGCCGGATTCGCGCAGGATCCGCTTCAGTCCGGCGGGCGCCTCTCGATCCAGTAGGAGTCCGATCGCCAGCATCGTCACCAACACAAACCCGAGGAGCCCGCCCAGCAAGAGATTGTTCCCGGTGGTCCAAACGAGCACGGGGTCCGGCACGAACCCATAGGACTTGAACAAGGCAACGATCAAGATCCCGACCAGCCCGGCCGCGAAACCCACGTTATAGAGCGCGAAGCCCATATGGGCCTTGAAGAGCTGAGCCGCCGCCGGCGGCAGGATGAATCCGACCAGGACGCCGGTGCCGATACCGAGGGGCACTGCGATCCCAACCGGCAAGGCGGAGCTGAAGAGGATCTCCGAGGTGATCGGCGATAGCGCCGACCCGAAGAATGCCGTATTGATGTTGGCCGCGAATGGCTGTCCCTTGAACCGGGAGTACAACGCCACGCCGAGGACGATGAACCAGATATTGAGCAGGTTCTTGCCGAACAGACCAAACCCGAGTAGGAGGAAGAGCGCGGCCACCGCCGCACCATTGATCCTCGCCCCTACGATGGAATAGACCAGACAGGCACTCAGGGTCAGCAGCCCCGCATTGACGAGTCCGGCGCCCACTCCGCCGACGCCGAAATAATCGGTCAACAGGGTGTCGCGCGAAGTCGTTATCGCGACCAACCCCTCGCTGATCTCGGTGGGACTGGAGACTAGAAAACCGAAAAGGACGAACAGGGCGGCATAGCCGCTGATCACGAGAAGGATCAGCCGGTCCGCGATCTCTCGTGCTGTCCGGGTCGCCTCATTCGTCGCGTCGTCTGGCGTCTCTGTCGATGACATCGGCATGACCGCGTGGTGGCTGCGGGATGACGGCTCTTGGCGAGCGCGCTCGGCGTGTCGATGATACCTCGGGAGACGTTGATCTGATCAGCGTTTCCCAGGGGACCCTGGGCGAGCAAGTCCTACTGGACGCTGCCGCGCCGATACGCATCGGCGAGCACGCCCCTGAGTGCGCCGACGACCCCTCCCTTGCAGGGGTACCTGAATTGTCACACTTGACGCGCAGAATAGGGCACCCCGAGTTTCTCGCGGCACCCGCGCGGGACCGGACGTCCCGCCATTTCAACGGCTGCAACCCGTTGAAAATGGAGGAACTCAGGAATCGCGTTTTCGAATCGCGACTCGACAAACGTCGGCGCGGCGGTTCTGCGAGCTCCCAACAGAGTGTCTTGACGGTCGGTGTGTATTAACCCAGCAATTGAGTTCCTGGAGGTGCTTTATGAGCAGCAAAGAAGCAGGTGGGAGTGACGCTGCGGTGTCGCAAGGCGTTGCGGGAGACACCAAGGAAGAGGTGAGCGACATCCAGCGAGTCGTACAGTGGCTCAGCGTTCTTGCACTTGTCTATGCGCTGATGATTGCCGTCGGGGTCCTCAGTCAGGGCTTCCGATCGGTCTCCGGGGGCGCGGATGGGGCCGCGGCGATCTTTGAGTTCGCCACCAACCCGATCGTGGGTGTCCTGCTCGGCGTGTTGGCGACCGCACTGGTGCAGTCCTCCAGCGCGGTGACCTCGGTGATCGTGGGTCTGGTCGGTGGCGGTCTCCCGGTAGCCATGGCGATTCCGATGATCATGGGCTCCAACATGGGGACGACGGTCACCAACACCCTTGCCGCGCTGGGCAACCTGAGGGAGGACAAGGCGTTCAACCGCTCGTTCAGTGCCGCGACCGTCCACGATTTCTTCAACCTGTTCACCATCCTGATCTTCCTGCCGATCGAGATGCTGTTCCACCCGCTGGAGCGTCTGGCGGCATGGCTGGCGACGTTCTTCCAGGGGAGCGGCGACGCCTCGATGCGGGACTACGATTTCATTCGGACCATCACGCGACCGGTCATCAATGAGATTCGGGATCTGATCCGGTTGCTTCCGGACGAGATCAACGGCTTCGTGATGATCGTGGTTGGTATCGCGGCGGTACTGGGTGTGGTGTATGCGCTGAACAAGAGCCTCAAGGCGGTGATGACGGGGAAGGCCCAGCGCGTCTTCAACGCCGCCGTTGGCAAGAGCGCGGCACTGGCGGTCCTCTCCGGTCTGGTCGTGACCCTCATCGTCCAGTCGTCCACCCTGACCACCGTGCTCATCGTGCCGATGGCGGGCGCGGGGCTGTTCACCCTGGCCCAGGTCTACCCCTTCACCCTCGGGGCAAACCTCGGAACCCCGATCACGGCCCTGCTCGCTGCGACAGCGGTCACCGGCGAGTATGAGCTCTTCGCGTTGCAGATCGCCCTTGTGCACCTGCTCTACAATGGATTCGGCGTGGCGCTCTTCGCCGCAATCCCGCCGCTGTGGAGGCTGCCCATGCAGGCCGCCCAGGCGCTGGCCAACGGCGCCGAGCGCTCCCGCCTGGTCGTCTTCGGCTACATCCTGGGGGTGTTCTTCGTCCTGCCGGGCCTGGTGTTTGCCGCGCAGTCCTTCTTCGGCAATAAGAGCCCCGAGGTCCTCGAGGCGGAGCACAAGGAGGGGGTCTACGAGGCGGTCATGAAGGAGATCGAGGAGAAGGGGGTTGAGATCGAGTAACCACCATTTGCTTCGAGAGATCGCCCGGGCCATGCTCCGCAATGCGCATGGCCCGGGCAGCCTCCGGCCTCAGGTGCGGCAACGGGGGCGATTGCCTTCTGGATCCCGATCGGTTGCGGTCGATGCTCGATCGAATCGACCATGGTCTTCCGTTCGATCCCGATGAAGCGCCAGCCGCAATGGAATCAATGGGGCTCCGTCAGGTGGAGTGGTTGGGCCTGGCCGGCCTTGCTCCCCTCTGCTCTTCTGGGACGGCCCTTCCACAGTGCTTGGCCCTGGGCCCTTCTTTCCTGAAGAGGACGTGCGCCGCCGACGTGGGTCGGCGACCGTCGATCTCAAAGCAGTGACGGCTGAACCTCATTGCCAAGGGGAGCCAGGATGATGATGTCGTATCTCGAGATCTTCTTGATGGCATTGGTCCCGGGCATTGGGATGGCGGTAAGTGCGCTTGTCGCGCTGTGGAAGCGCCCAAGTCCGACCCTGACGAGTATCTTTCAATACTTCACGGCCGGCGTGATTCTCGCCGCCACGGTGGCGGAATTGGTGCCGGACCTGGATATCGCGAACTATCTATGGTCTGTTGCGATCGGTTTCTCGATCGGCGTCGCTCTGATGCTGTTGATGCGCGAGCTCTTCGAGGCCCATGAGCCCCAAGGATTGATCCTGGACCCGTCGAGCGCTGCGGTTGGATCGCAGGGATCGGGGGGTGGCGCGCTCTGGGACGACATTCGCCTTCCTCGCCTTCGGCGTCGCGGCGCTGCTGTACCTGGTCGTCGAGGAGCTGCTGCTTGAGGCACACCATATCAGACACCACACATCGCTGGTGGCAGCGACCTTCTTCCTCGGGTTCCTGATCATCCTGCTGGCGGAGGGCGCCGGCTACTAATACGCCCGGCCCCGCGCCGACCGCTCCCCGCGCATGCGCTGCCGGCGGGGCTCGCCAGCCAGTGCAGCCGGTCGAGGCATCGGGAGCATCGTCGCTCGGGGCTGTGGGCCGGACTGTCCCTAGGTTTGTGAGGAGCGCTCCCGATGCTTGCCTCTCCGCATCCGCCAATCCGCGCGATGAAAAGGGGCCCGAAGGCCCCGTTCCATCTCATCGCAGAGAGGCAGAAGCCTTAGAAGCGGTGCGTCATGCCCAAGGAGAAGCCGCTCCAGCTCGAACCAGTGGCGATCTCGTCGAGATCGCTGTCCACATCCGTGTACAGGACGTAGGCGGTGGTGCGCCTGCTGAAGTTGTGGTCAAAGCCGATGGCCCAGGTGCTTGTGTCGTAGTCGTATCCCTTCCTGGTGAGCTCAAGGAACTCCGGCCCACCGTTGATCGAGATCCAGTTGCCCCCCGCTACGATGTCGTTGCCGGAGTAGTCACCCTGGCCGTACATGGCCTTGACCATGGAGCTACCGAAGGCGTAACCGGCCTGGATCTGCCAGAGATCCGCCTCCTTGGGTCCATAGGGCAACAAGAAGCTGTTGGCGGGGTCGGCCGGGTCGGTGGATCCCACGTACCTGTCGTTGTTGAACTGATCCTGGTTCTCGTAGACCGCCGTCACCGTGAAGCCGTTCCAGTCCAGGAGGCCCAAGCCGAACCGGTAGGCCTGGGCGTCGCTGTCCTGGTAGTCGCAGCTTAACTCGAAGGGGTCGGTCGGGTCGCGCTCGCCGGCCGGAGGATCCTGCACGGGGCAGTTGTTGCCCTGGAGAGCCACCGCCTGGGTGTTGAAGTGCTCGTTGTAGAGGTTCTCGAAACCCGCGGACACGTGGAAGGGTCCGTTCCGATAGACCGCCCCGATGGAGTAGGTGCTGGCCAGATCGCTCTCCTCGAGGTTCAGGCCGTTACCGCCGCCGGTAGCACCGCCGGATGGGATGAAGGCCGCCAACAACTGGAACCCAGACCATTCAGGACTGATGTAGGCGACGACGTTGTCTGCGCGAAGGTCTCGGAAGCCGACGGTGCCGTTGTAGTCAGCCATCGTATCCGAGAAGAGGTCCAGGCTGCTGGTGGTGATCCTCAACGGGGTGTCATGACGGCCGCCGAGGAAGGTACCCCAGTTGCCGGCGAGACCCACGAAGGAGTTCCGGTAGGCAATGGAGTCGCTGTTCGACAGGACGTTGCGGTTGGTGTCGTTCAGGTTGATCCCGAGCTCCACCTGGTAGACGGCCTTCAATCCGTTGCCGAGGTCCTCGGAGCCCCTGACGCCGAGACGGCTCCCTCGCCCCTCGCCGGGGATGTAGCCGCTGCGCGACATGCCCCAGCCGTTGAAATCCACACCCAGGTTCCGCCGCAGGGTGACGGTGCCTTCCTCGTTCTCGACGAGCGAGTAGGGCGCATACTGCCTCTGGCCCGTGGCGGGGTTAGTCCAAAACACCTCCTCACCCGTCTCCGGGTCCACGAACTTCAGGTTGGTGACATCGGCATAGTCCAAGGACGCATTGGCCCTGCCGTAGAGGATGGCCTCGGCCGAGGCGATGCCGGGTGAGGCCATCGCGGCGGCGACGGCCAGGGCGAGTAGCTTTCTGTTCATCGTGGTCTCCGCTGTTGTGGATTTAGCAACAAGGACTGAGGAAGCCGAGCGCAATCAAGCTTCGCGGAGTGTAGCGATCTTCCGTTACGGTTCTTATGGGTAAGGGGGTAGTCGCCTCCAGTCCCTTGTTGATACCAATCCCGTTGTGAATCCGCCACAGGCGCTCTCAGGCAGCGATGGGGGTGGCGCGGGGCGGTGGCTTCCTTCGTAGGCCGAACGCGTCAGGACTTTGCCCACACCATCGGCAGGGGTGCCGTGTTGTTGCGGGTGGCCGTGAGGCGCTCTCAGGACAGGCGCGACTTCGAGGTCTCGTGTTCGAGCAGGTTGAGGAAGCGTTGGCGTACCAGGGTCGCCGTGAGACCGGATGTCAGAAGCTTCTTCGTGCGGACTCTAAACCGCAATCTCCGGGTGCTAGGCTCCCCCCGTCGAGTTGCGATGTCCGTCATCGGTCTAGCGCCCCCGTACGTCCGAGACACGAGACGCTACGAGCGCCGGCCCTTCGGAGCTCGAACCAGGAAGGTTCATCACGACGTTTCGCTCTCTTCCACCTGAATCGTCCAACAGCGTGTCGGAGGTCAGTCCATGCGTTCGAGAATGTTGATTGTGCTCTTCATCTCTTTGGTCACCGTCCTATCGGCAGACGTGTTCGCCCAAGGGCGCGAGCTCCGTATCAACGGAGCGGGCGCCAGCTTCCCGTTTCCGCTCTATTCGGCCTGGTTCAGGCATTACAACCGTATCACCCCCGGGGTCCGGATCAGCTATCAGTCACTCGGCAGCGGGGCTGGGGTGCGCAACCTGATCAACCGCACTGTCGACTTCGCGGCAAGCGATGCCGCCATGACGGACGAGGAGATGGCCCAGGTGCAAGGGGGTGTGGTGATCCTGCCGATGACCGCCGGCGAGATCGTGCTCGCTTACAACCTGCCTGGGGTCGAGGGGCTGCGGCTCCCGCGAGAGGTCTACCCGCTGATCTTCGCGGGTGAGGTGGACCGCTGGAACGACCCCCGCATTGTCGAGGCAAACCCCGGGACGACCCTGCCCGACCGGCAGATCCGGGTAGTCCGGCGCTCGGATTCGTCCGGCACCACGTTTGTCTTCACAAAGCACCTGAGTGAAGTTAGCGAGGTCTTCCGGGAGCGAGTTGGCACCGGGACATCGGTCAGCTGGCCGAACCGGCCGAACATCATCGGGGCGCCCCGAAACGATGGTGTGATGGCCCAGATCAATCAGATCGAGGGCTCGATTGGCTATGTGGAGTACTTCTTCGCGACCTCGACGGGCGCGCCGGTGGCCCTGCTCCAGAACAAGGCAGGCGAGTTCGTCGCGCCGAGCGACGAGTCCGGTCAGGCGGCGCTCGCGGGTGCCGATCTGTCTGGCGACGACCTGCGGATCTGGGTCACTGACCCGGCCGACCCGAAGGCTTATCCAATCGTTACCTTCACCTGGATGCTGTTCTTCCGCCAACACGGTAATGATCTCATCCAAGAGGCCCTGCGGAATTTCGTGACCTGGGCAATGGATGAGGGACAGGGCAAAGCGACTGACATGGGATACATCCCCCTACCAGAGGTCGTCATCAAACGGGTGCTGGAGGAAGCGCCCAACATCCGCTAGCTGGGGCGTCATTGTGCCGCTGGAAGCGCTGATGCGATCAGCGCTTCCCTAGCAGCCTGTCGGACTTTGGGCCCGACAGGCCAAAATGGCCAAGAAATGACCGATATTGATCGCGCTACGCGAAATCTGGAGCTAACAGTCCTCGCGAACGCTTCAGTTTTCGCGTAGGAGCACCGCGCGACCCTAAGTCCGACAGACTCCTAGGGGGGCTGTGCCGGGCGTTCGGTTGTAGCCGGTGAACCTGGCTGCCCATCCCGCGTCGTCCGCATCCGATCAGCCACCGCGCGCCTCTGTTGACCCAAGCCCA
>Ga0209254_10006994_pt1 | contig 10407 bp, 11 predicted proteins | sample FrelakmetDIP11DI_FD_187148 | JGI IMG/M metagenome (GOLD analysis project Ga0209254, IMG submission 187148) | Freshwater lake sediment microbial communities from the University of Notre Dame, USA, for methane emissions studies - DIP11 DI (SPAdes)... | ecosystem: Environmental > Aquatic >... | reverse complement strand
TATAAAATCCGCGCCCTTGCGCTGCAGAAGCTGCCCTACATCCTCGTCGTCGGGGACAAGGAGAAGCCGGCGGCGGATGGAATCAAACGGGTGGCTGTCAGGGCCCGCGGCGGTGTCGACCTCGGTGTGATGACGCTGGAGGCGTTCGCAGCGAGGCTTGCCGAGGACGTCGGTGAGCGGCGCCAGGTGGGCCCGACAGCCTGAGATTTCTTCTTCGGAGTCAACAACCATCGCACAGGAACACACGCATCGCATCAACCGCGAGATCTCGGTGCCGGAAGTTCGCCTGATCGGCGTCGACGGCGAAGCGCTCGGCATCGTCGCGCTCGCCGAAGCCTTCCGGCTTTCGGACGAGAAGGATGTCGATCTCGTGGAGATCGCCCCAACTGCCGTGCCGCCGGTGTGCCGGCTGATGGACTACGGCAAGTTCAAGTACCAGGAGCAGAAGAAGGCGCACGAGGCGCGGCTGAAGCAGAAGGTCATCCAGGTCAAGGAGGTCAAGTTCCGTCCGCAGACCGACGAGAACGACTACCTGACCAAGATGCGCAAGCTGAAGGAGTTCCTGGCCGAGGGCGACAAGGCGAAGGTGACGCTGCGGTTCCGCGGCCGCGAGATGGCGCACCAGGAGTTCGGCGTGCGCCTTCTCGAGCGAATCAAGGGCGAAACCGACGAGATCGCGCAGGTCGAGTCCTGGCCCAAGCTCGAGGGCCGGCAGATGATCATGGTGCTGGCACCGAAGAAGAAGAAGTAGGAGGCAGGTTTTCTAGTCGCTGCGGTCGGGATTGGTCTCCCGGCAGCGGCGCCAACAAGTGAACGCTGGCCATACGAAGTCCCTTCGGGGCGCCTGCGGTCATCCAATGAAAGGAGGGCAAGATGCCCAAGATGAAGACCAAGAAGTCAGCGGCGAAGCGATTCGCCGTCCGCGCAAGCGGATCGATCAAGCGCGGTCAGGCGACGAAGCGCCACATCCTGACCAAGCGCACCACCAAGAACAAGCGCCATCTGCGCGGCACGGTGAACATGCACGAGGCCGACGTGGCCTCGGTGCGCCGCATGCTGCCGTACGCGTAGGAGGGAAGGACAATGCCTCGAGTAAAACGTGGTGTGACCGCGCGCGCGCGTCACAAGAAGGTCCTTTCGCAGGCCAAGGGTTTCACGCAGCGCCGCAAGAACGTCTATCGTGTCGCCAAGCAGGCGGTGATGAAGGCGGGGCAGTACGCCTACCGCGATCGCCGGGCGCGCAAGCGCGTGTTCCGCTCACTGTGGATCGCCCGCATCAACGCCGCCGTGCGCGAGCAGGGGCTGACCTATTCGGCCTTCATGGCTGGCCTGAAGAAGGCGGCCATCGAGATCGACCGCAAGGTGCTGGCCGACATGGCGGTGCTGGACAAGCCGGGTTTCACGGCGGTCGTCGACAAGGTCAAGTCCAGCCTGTCTGCCTGATCCGCTTCCGGCGCGATGAAAGGTGTCGCGCCGGGGCCGGTTGATCACGATGGGGCCTGGCCTTGCCGCCGGGCCCCGTTTCTTTCTGCACCATGACCGATCCTGAAAAACTGATCAAAGCCGCGCAGGCCGCGTTCGCCGCGGCAGCGCAGCCGGCCGCGCTCGAGAACGAGAAGGCGCGCTTCCTCGGCAAGGGCGGCCAGCTCACCGAACTGCTCAAGGGCCTGGCCAGGCTGCCGACCGAGGAGAAGCGGACCCAGGGCGCGCGAATCAACGCCGCCAAGGAGCGCATCGAGGCGCTGCTCGAGCACCGCCGTGGCGAACTGGCCGAGGCCGAACTGAACGCCCGCCTGGCGCAGGAGGCGATCGACGTCACGCTGCCGGGTCGCCGTCGCAGCGCCGGCGGCATCCATCCGGTGATCCGCACGTGGCAGCGCATCGAGGAAATCTTCGGCTCGATCGGCTTCGACCTGGCCGACGGTCCGGAGATCGAGAACGACTGGTACAACTTCACTGCGCTGAACAATCCGGAGAACCATCCGGCGCGGTCGATGCAGGACACGTTCTACGTCGATGCCAGTGACGAGCATGGCAAGCCGCTGCTGCTGCGTACGCACACCAGCCCGATGCAGGTGCGCTACGCGCGCATGCACAAGCCGCCGATCAAGGTGATTGCACTCGGCCGCACGTACCGGGTCGATTCAGACGCCACCCACTCGCCGATGTTCCACCAGGTCGAGGGGCTGTGGATCGACGAGCACATCAGCTTCGCGGACCTGAAGGCCGTCTACACCGACTTCATGCGCCGCTTCTTCGAGACCGACGAACTGCAGGTGAGGTTCCGTCCGTCGTTCTTCCCGTTCACCGAACCGTCGGCCGAGATCGACATGATGTTCACCAGCGGCGCGCTGCAGGGCCGCTGGCTGGAGATCTCCGGCGCCGGCCAGGTGCATCCGAGCGTGGTGCGCAACTTCGGCCTCGATCCGCAGCAGCACATAGGCTTCGCCTTCGGCTCCGGTCTCGAGCGGCTGACGATGCTGCGCTACGGCGTCGACGACCTGCGCCTGTTCTTCGAGGGCGACCTGCGCTTCCTGGCGCAGTTCAACTGATCGGGCACTGACATGCAGTTTCCGGAATCCTGGCTGCGCGCCTACGCCGATCCGGCGCTCGACTCCGATGCGCTGGCCGACGCGCTGACGATGGCCGGTCTCGAGGTCGACGAGAGCGTTGCCGCGGCGCCGCCGTTTTCCAGCGTGGTGGTGGCGCAGGTGCTCGATGTGGCGCGCCATCCGGACGCCGACAAGCTCACCGTATGCCGCGTCGACGCCGGCACCGGTTCCGAACTGACGATCGTCTGCGGCGCGCCGAACGTTGCTGCCGGCATTCGCGTCCCCTGCGCCCTCGTCGGTGCCGAGTTGCCCGGCGGCTTCGCCATCAAGGAGGCGAAGATGCGCGGCGTGGTCTCGCAGGGCATGCTGTGCTCGGCGCGCGAACTCGGCCTGTCGGAGGACCATGAGGGCCTGCTGGTGCTGCCGGCCGATGCGCCGGTCGGCCGTGACCTGCGCCGGTACCTGCTGCTCGACGAGCGGAAGATCACGATCAAGCTGACGCCCAATCGCGGCGACTGCCTGAGCGTGCTCGGCGTGGCGCGCGAGGTGGCGGCGATCACCGGCGCACCGCTGCGCGCGCCATCCTTTGCGCCGGTGCCGCCGACGATCGACGACCGCCTGCCGGTCAAGGTGCTGGCGCCCGATCTGTGTGGCCGTTTCTCGGGACGTGTGATACGGGGCCTGAACGCCAGGGCGCCGACGCCCCTGTGGATGAAGCAGCGGCTGGAGCGCAGCGGCCAGCGGTCGATCTCGGCGCTGGTCGATATCTCCAACTACGTGATGCTCGAACTCGGCCGGCCGTCGCACGTGTTCGACCTCGACAAGGTGCACGGTCCGCTGCAGGTCCGCTGGGGCCGTGGCGGCGAGACTGTCGAACTGCTGAATGGCCAGACGGTGGAGGTCGACGACTGGGTGGGCGTGATCGCCGACGATCGCGGCGTCGAAGCGCTTTCCGGTGTGATGGGTGGCGAGGCAACTGCAGTGACGCTGGAGACGACCAGCGTCTACGTCGAGGCCGCGTTCTGGTGGCCGGAGTCGATCCAGGGGCGCGCCCGGCGCTTCAACTTCAGCACCGACGCGGCGCACCGCTTCGAGCGGGGCGTGGATTATTCGACCACTGTCGAGCACATCGAGTACATCACGCGGCTACTGCTCGACATCTGCGGCACGCCGTCGACGCGCGTCGGTCCGATCGACGACCAGGTGCTGGCGCTTCCGGAGCGGCGCCCGGTGGAAATGCGCACCGAACGTTGCCGCAAGGTGCTCGGCGTCGCGGTCAGCGATGAGGAGATCGTCGACGTCCTGCAGCGGCTTGGCCTGCCGTGCGAGCGCCAGAGCGGCCGCGTCATCATCACGCCGCCGCCGCATCGCTTCGACCTGGAGATCGAGGAAGATCTGATCGAGGAAGTGGCGCGCCTGTGGGGCTTCGAGCGGATCCCGGCAGTTCCGCCGCGAGCAGCGGCGGTGATGCGCAGCCGGCCCGAAGGGCAGCGCACGCAGCACATGCTGCGGCAGCACCTCGGCGCCACCGGCTACCAGGAACTGGTCAACTACTCCTTTGTCGAGGCGCAGTGGGAGCAGGACTTCAACGGCGTCGATGAGCCGATCCGGGTGGTCAACCCGATCGCCAGCCAGTTCAGCGTGATGCGAACCAGCCTGATCGGCGGCCTGGTTGCTGCGCTGGAATACAACCTGAACCGGAAGGCCGGCCGGGTCCGCGTCTATGAACTCGGACGGGTGTTCGTGCGCGATGCCGCCGCGGTGGAGGGGCCGCTCGCCGTGCGTGGAATCCGCCAGCCGGTGCGGCTCGGCGGGCTTGCCTACGGGCCGGTCGATGACGAGCAGTGGGGTCTGCCGAGCCGCGATGTCGACTTCTTCGACGTCAAGGGCGACCTCGAAGGCATGCTGCCGCGTGATGCGCTGCGCTTCGAGCCGGCGACTCACCCGGCGCTGCACCCGGGCCGCAGCGCGCGGGTGATGCTGGCCGGTGAGCCTGTCGGCTGGATCGGCGAACTGCATCCGCGCTGGCAGCAGAAGTACGAACTGCCGCGCTCGCCGGTCCTGTTCGAACTCGATGTCGAACCGTTGCTGCCGGTGGCCTTGCCGGTGGCCACGGCGGTGCCGAAGTTCCCGGAGGTGCAGCGCGACGTGGCGCTGTGGTTCGACGAATCGGTGCCGTTGCAGGGTGTCTACGACGTAGTTGGCGAGCTGGCCCAGGCCGATCCAAGGCTGCGCTGCCTGCGACAGTTCCGTCTGTTCGATCTGTACCGGCCGTCCGTCAGGGCTTCAAGCAAAGTCGAGGAAGTAGGCGCTAACGCGCTGTTAACAAAGGAGAAAAGCCTTGCGTTCCGGCTTCTTCTTCAAGATACTGAGCGCACCCTTGCGGAAGCGCAGGCCGAGGCGGCGGTAGCAGCAATCGTCGAGGGCCTCGGCACCCGCCTGAACGCGCGTCTACGGCAATAGCCAAATGAGCAACGAGCGAGAAGCCAACCCGTTCAAGATGCCCGAGCTTGCCGGCGAAGGTGGTGCGGACCGCGACACGCACACGGTGACCAAGTCGGAACTGGCCGACGCGCTGTTCGAGCGGTTGGGCCTGAACAAGCGCGAGGCCAAGGAAATGGTCGACGCGTTCTTCGACGAGATCCGCCTGGCCCTCGAGCGGGGCGAGTCGGTCAAGCTTTCGGGTTTCGGAAATTTCCAGTTACGCGACAAGCCGCAGCGGCCCGGGCGCAACCCGAAGACGGGCGAGGAGATCGCCATCACCGCGCGCCGGGTAGTGACCTTTCACGCCAGCCAGAAGCTGAAGGCGACTGTTTCGCGCTCGCAGGACGCGGGCTGAGCGTCACGGTCCAGGTTCCATCATCGCGCTCCGGCCAAATGCTGCGCCCCAACGCGACGGCCCCCGAGAGCGAAGCACTCCCGGCGATTCCGGCCAAGCGCTACTTCACCATCGGTGAAGTCAGCGAGCTTTGCGGCGTCAAGCCGCACGTCCTGCGCTACTGGGAGCAGGAGTTCACACAGCTGAAGCCGACCAAGCGGCGGGGCAACCGCCGCTACTACCAGCATCACGAAGTGCTGCTGGTTCGCCGCATTCGGGAACTGCTCTACGAGCAGGGTTTCACGATCAGCGGGGCGCGCAACAAGCTCGAGGGCGGCCGCAACAGCGTACGGCGCGCCACCCCGCAGGTCGCCGAACTGACGCCAACGGATCTGCGCCGCGAGTTGACTGCGCTGCGCGCGCTGCTGAGCGGAGAGAGCTGAAGGCCCGCGTGTACAATCCGCGCCGATCGGGGCGTAGCGCAGCCTGGTAGCGCACTTGCATGGGGTGCAAGGGGTCGCGAGTTCGAATCCCGCCGCCCCGACCACAGGTGACTCGGCAGAGGCCGGTGTGCGCTGTGCGCACACCGGCCTTGTCTTTTCTGTCAATGCGCATTCTCGTTGCCAACGACGACGGTTACCTGGCGCCCGGACTGGCGGCGCTTGCCGACCGCATGCGCAACCTCGGCGATGTCTTCGTCATCGCACCCGAGTCGAATCACAGCGGCGCAAGCAATTCCCTGACGCTCAGTCGTCCGCTGACGGTGCGTGAGGCATCGAACGGCTTCCTCTATGTCAACGGCACGCCGACCGACTGCGTGCATATCGCCCTGACCGGCCTGCTCGAAGAGCGACCGGACCTGGTCGTCTGCGGCATCAACAACGGCCAGAACATGGGTGACGACACGATCTACTCAGGGACCGTGGCAGCGGCGATGGAGGGGTATCTGTTCGGCGTGCCGTCGATCGCTTTCTCACAGGTGGAAAAAGGGCACGCGCATCTGGATGCTGCCGCGCAGATCGCCGCCGACGTCGTCGAGCGGTTCATCCGCGAGCCGCTGACGGGAGCGGTCCTGCTCAACGTCAACGTCCCGAATCGCCCGCTGGAGGAACTGCGGGGCACGCGCGTGACACGACTCGGCAAGCGGCATCACTCGGAGCCGGTGATTCGCGCCGCCAACCCGCACGGCGAGCCGATCTACTGGATCGGTGCTGCCGGCGTGGCAAAGGACGCCGGGCCCGGCACGGACTTCCATGCCGTCGAGAACGGCTATGTGTCGATCACGCCGCTGCAGATCGATCTGACGCACTGTGGCCAGATCGAGGCCCTGGAGCAATGGCTGGGCAACGGCCGCCGCTGAGGCCGGCCGCCGAAGGCAGCTCCGCGCTCGCTTCACAGCGCGTGCGCGAGAAGATGGCCGAGCGGATCAGGCAGATGGGCGTGCACGATCCGCGCGTGCTGCAGGCGATGGCGAGCGTGCCCAGGCACCTGTTCGTCGATGCCGCGCTGGCCAGCCGCGCCTACGAAGATTCCGCAATGCCGATCGGCTACGGGCAGACTATCTCGCGGCCGTATATCGTTGCCCGCTGCGTCGAACTGCTGCTGGAGGCGATACCCCAGCCACAATCGGCCACCGTCTTGGAGATCGGCACCGGCTGCGGTTACGCTGCGGCTGTGCTGGCGCAGGTCTTCGGCACGGTGGTGACGGTCGAGCGGCTGCGGCCGCTGCACGAACTTGCACGCGCCAACCTGCGCCCGCTGCGGCTGCCCAACCTGCGGCTGGTGTTCGGCGACGGCAGCCTCGGTGTACCGGGCCAGCCGCCGTTCGACGGCATCGTCGCGGCGGCCGCCGGGGCGGAGTTGCCGCCGGCATGGCTCGCGCAACTGCGCAACGGGGGCCGGCTGGTCGCGCCGCTCGGCGTGGGCGAGCAGCGGCTCGTGGTCGCGCGCAAGGACGCGGCCGGACGAATCAGCCAGCGAACGGTCGAGGCCGTGCGCTTTGTCCCCCTGAAACCGGGAACAGGCTAATGACGAGTTACATGAACACAGACGGCGGGAGCGATCAGCGGCAACCACTGCGGTGGGCGGCGGCGCTGGTCGTGGCCGCGCTGCTCAATGGCTGCACGGTCACGTCGACGCGCGAAGCGCCGGTTGCCGAGCGCTCGACACCGACTGCGCAGAAGCCTGCGGCACCGCCACCGGCGGCCACGACCGCCAGGCCGGCAGGCCCGCGCGTGCCGGCAGCCGACGGCACGTACATGGTGCAACCGGGCGACACGCTGTTTTCGATTGCCGCCGCTTTCGGGCGCGACGTCAAGGATCTTGCGCGCTGGAACAACATCGACGACCCGTCGCGACTCCGCGTCGGCCAGACCTTGCGCGTGGTGCCGCCGAGCAGCGATACGGCAGCGGCACTGCCGGTCACGCCCACCGCACCTGCCGTGACGAAGCCCCTGGAAGGACCGGCTGCGCCGGGCACCACTGCGCCGCCGGCAGGCACGCCGGCAGCGCCGGCCGAGCCGTCGGCTGTGCCCGGGGCGGTTGCGTCTATTCCGGAGACGAAGCCGGCGGCGCCCGCGCCGACTGCGGACTGGATCTGGCCGGTCAACGGCAAAGTGATCGACAAGTTCGACGAGAAGCGCAACAAGGGCATCGGCATCGCCGGCAAGGAGGGTGATCCGGTGGTGGCCTCCGCCGATGGCCAGGTCGTCTACAGCGGCAGCGGGCTGCGCGGCTACGGCAACCTCGTGATCCTGAAGCACAACGACGATTTCATCTCGGCCTATGCGCACAACCGGCAGATCCTGGTCAAGCAGGGGCAGATGGTCAAACGCGGGCAGCGCATCGCCGAGGTGGGCAAGTCCGACGCCACGCAGCCGAAGCTGCACTTCGAGATCCGCCGGCAGGGCAAGCCGGTCGATCCCCTGGCTTACCTGCCGCCGCGCTGAACGGGCGTTCCCGGCGCCCACTGCGGCGATGCCTCCACAAAGGTCCGGCCAATGACGCCGACGCTCGCCTTCGATATCGAGACGGTGCCCGACGTTGCCGGTCTGCGTCGCCTGCGGCTGCAGTGGCAAGCGCTGCCTGACGCCGAAGTCGCCGAGCGTGCATTTGCCGAGCGGCGCGAGAAGACGGGCTCCGATTTCCTGCCGTTGCACCTGCACCGCATCGTCGCGATCGGCTGCGCCTTTCGCGACCCCCAGGGCTTTCGTGTCCGCTGCCTCGGTACCGAGCAGGACGACGAGGCCAGGCTCATCACGGACTTCTTTCGTCTCGTCGATCGCTACACGCCGCAACTGGTCAGCTGGAATGGCGGCGGCTTCGACCTGCCGGTGCTGCACTACCGCGGCTTGATCCACGGCGTGCAGGCATCGCGCTACTGGGAGATGGGCGAGGACGACCGCGACTTCAAGTGGAACAACTACATCAGTCGCTACCACGCGCGGCATCTCGACCTGATGGACCTGCTGTCTCTTTACCAGCCACGAGCCACCGCGCCGCTTGACGAGATCGCCCGGCTGGCGGGCTACGCAGGCAAGCTCGGCATGGACGGCGCGCGCGTCTGGTCTTCGTACCAGGAAGGCAAGCTGGCCGAGATCCGTGCCTATTGCGAGACCGACGTGGTCAACACGTTCCTCGTCTACACGCGCTTCCAGCGGATGAGAGGCGTGCTGACCGACGCCGAGTTCTCGGCCGAGCAAGCGCTGGTGCGCAGCACGCTGCAGGCTGCCGCCGGCACCCACTGGGGCGAGTTCCTCGCTGCCTGGCCGGAAGGCTGATCCGATGTCGGAACTCGTTCTGGAGGTCGACTCGCTCGACCTCGAAGGGCGCGGCGTCGCGCGCAACGAGGGCAAGGTCGTGTTCATTGCCGGCGCGCTGCCGGGCGAACGCGTGCGCGCGGAGATCGTCGGGCGCAAGCCCAAGTTCGACCGTGCGCGGCTGATCGAAGTGCTGCAGGAAAGTCCGCTGCGCGCGCGTCCGTCGTGTCCGCATTTCGGGCTGCACGCCGGTGCCTGCGGCGGCTGCTCGATGCAGCATGTCGAGCCGCGGGCGCAGGTGGCGATCAAGCAGCGCGTGCTCGAGGACGCGCTGTGGCACCTTGCGCGGCTGCGGCCGCAGCGGGTGCTGCGGCCGATCGAAGGCAGCCCGTGGGGCTATCGCCACCGGGCGCGACTGGCGGTGCGCTACGTTGCCAAGAAGGGCGGCGTGCTGGTCGGCTTCCACGAGCGCGGCAGCAGCTACGTGGCCGACATGCGTGAATGCCACGTGCTGCCGCCGAGTGTGAGCCGCCTGCTCCTGCCGCTGCGGGAACTGGTGGGCGGGCTTTCCCTTCGCGAGCGGCTGCCACAGATCGAGGTCGCGGTCGGGCAGGGCGACCACGCCGAGCACATCGTGCTGGTGCTGCGCGTGCTGCAGCCGCCGACAGCGCAGGACAGGGCGCAGATCGAGGCGTTCGCCGCGAAGCACGACGTGGCCATCTGGCTGCAGCCGGGTGGGCCGCACACGGCGGCGCCGATGAGCCCGCAGCAGGAAAGCGAACTGACTCTGGCGCTGCCGGAGTTCGGTCTGGCGCTGCCGTTCAAGCCGACCGACTTCACGCAGGTCAACCATCGCATCAACGAAGTGCTCGTCCGCGCCGCCGTGCGGCTGCTCGATCCGCAGCCGGGGGAGCGCGTCGTCGACTTCTTCTGCGGGTTGGGCAACTTCACGCTGGCGCTGGCCCGGCGCTGCGACGCGGTGCTGGGCATCGAAGGCAGCGACGAGTTGCTGCGGCGGGCGGCAGCAGCCGCGCAGCAGCACGGGCTGGCCGGAAGGACCCGCTTCGCAAGCCACAACCTGTTCGAATGGACGACGGCCGACTGGGAGCAGACAACGGCGACATTCGGCGCCGTCGACCGGGTGCTGATCGATCCGCCACGCGAAGGGGCGCTGGCGGTGGCCAAGGCGCTGTCGGCTGCAGCGGCAGTACCGCGCCGCATCGTCTATGTGTCGTGCAACCCGGCCACGCTGGCGCGCGACTGCGCCGTGCTGGCGCAC
>Ga0209254_10006993_pt1 | contig 10408 bp, 6 predicted proteins | sample FrelakmetDIP11DI_FD_187148 | JGI IMG/M metagenome (GOLD analysis project Ga0209254, IMG submission 187148) | Freshwater lake sediment microbial communities from the University of Notre Dame, USA, for methane emissions studies - DIP11 DI (SPAdes)... | ecosystem: Environmental > Aquatic >... | reverse complement strand
ATCATGGTGATGACCGAGGCCACGCCGATGATGATGCCGAGCATGGTCAGGAAGGCCCGGAAGAGGTTGGCCCGCACCGACTGCAGGGCCACCAGGATCATCTCGGCAATCAGCATGACTACCGGCTCCTGGTGCTTTCGGGCCTGTCTGCCGCCGGCTTGCCACCGGTCATGCCGGGCATGCCGGTGAACTGGCGCATCTGCTGCTGGAAGCGCTGCTGGGTCTCGACCAGCCCGGAACTCGGCAGCAGGTACACCTGGTCGCCGGGCTTCAGGCCCGCCAGTACCTCGTTATGATCCAGGTCCGTGATGCCCGTGACCACGGGCCGCGCCACCGGCTTGCCATTCTCGCTGACGAAGACCCAGTAGCGATTCTGGAACTTGTACTCGTCGGCGTCCTCGCCACCAGCAGGGGCTTCCGGCAGCGCATTGGCCTTCAGCTGTGCGGTGGCAGTGGCCTCATCGAGTCCCACCAGGGCGGCGGAGGTCTTGAGGTCCCGATTCGTGCGCAGCGCGCCGGTCGGCACGGCCAGCACGTCCTTGCGCTCCGTCACCAGGATCGAGACCTCGGCGTTCATCCCCGGCTTCAGCAGGCCGCTCTTGTTGTCCAGCACGATGCGCACGGCGAAGGTGGTCACCGTCTGGTCCGCGCTCGCCTGGGGTTCGATCTTCTGCACCAGGCCGCGGAAGGGCTGGTTGGGGAACGCCGTGACGGTCACCTCCGCCGGTTGCCCCGGCGAGATCTTACCGATGTCGGTCTCATCCACCAGGGTGCGCACCTCGACGCTGGTGAGATCCGCCATCTTCAGCATCAGGGTGCCCCCGCCCACGTCCATGATGGGCGACGAGATGACCTGGCCTTCTTCCACCAGCTTCTCGATGATGGTGCCGGTAATCGGCGCCCGCAGGTCCGTGTCGTCGAGCTGGATGCGGGCGGTCTCCACCGCGACCTGGGAGCGAACAACTTCCGCCTTCGCATTGGCCGCCTCGAGCTGGGACTGCTCGAAGTCCACATCGTTGATGATGCGTTCCTCGAGGAGCTTGGCTGCCCGCCGGCTCTGGGCTTCGGCGATGGCCCGCCGGGCCTTGGCTGCTTCCAGCTGTGCCGCGGCCTGGGCGAGGGAGTTCTGCGGGTTGCGCTTGTCGATCTGGACGAGCAGCGTGCCCTTCTCGACGACCTGGCCCGTCTCGCCCTGGATGGCCAGGATCTGGCCCGAGGCCTTGGACTTCAGCTCCACCGTGACCGACGGCTCGATCAGGCCGGCGGCCTCGACGGCGACGACGATGTCGCGCTTCTCGACAGGCACGGTCTGGTAGGTGGCCGGCGCCTGGTCGCCCTGGCGGCCGCAGGCCCCCAGCAGTAACAGCGGCAGGCCCATGACCAGGCCCATGACCAGGCCCCTCTGCAAACGTCGCGTCTTCATCCGTGGCCTTTCCGGGGGTTCAGCGTGTCCGATTCAATGCGTCCGTCCCGCAGGCGGATCGAACGGTGGGCGTACTCCGCAACATCGGCGTCGTGGGTGACCAGCACGATGGTGTTGCCCTTCGCGTGCAGCTCGTCGAAGAGCGCCAGGATGTCGGCCGTCGTGGCGGAGTCCAGGTTGCCCGTGGGCTCGTCCGCCAGCAGCAGGCTGGGACGGGTCACCAGTGCGCGGGCCACCGCCACCCGCTGCCGCTGGCCGCCCGACAGCTCCGATGGCCGGTGACGCACGCGGTCGTGCAGTCCGACCTGCGCCAGGGCCACCTGCGCCCGTTCCGTGCGCTCGCGGCGGCTGACGCCGGCGTAGATCAGGGGCAGCTCGACGTTGTGCAGGGCATCGGCCCGGGCGAGCAGGTTGAAGGTCTGGAACACGAAGCCGATCTCCCGGTTGCGCAGGGCGGCCAGTTCCGCATCGCCGAGTTCGGCCACGGACGTCCCGTTGAGAAGGTACTCGCCGCTGTCAGGCCGGTCGAGGCAGCCGATGATGTTCATCAGTGTGGACTTGCCGGATCCGGACGGGCCCATGATGGCCACGTACTCCCCGCGGCAAATCGTCACATCCACGCCCTGGAGGGCCCGGATGACCGTGTCGCCCATGGGAAAGCTGCGGGTGAGCGCCCGGGTGACGATGACGTCCTTCGCAGCGGTCTGGGCATGCATAGGGGGTTCGGACCGCGGTGCGGGGCTCTCGTTCAATGGCTGACGGCACTGCCCACGACGGCGATCGTCAATCCGGCGATAATCAGGCTGCGGTGCATGGGGAGGGACGAATCATGTACGACTACCGGCAATTCTATATCGACGGCGCCTGGGTTGACCCGGTAACACCCGAAGCGCGGGAGTTCCCCGTCGTGAACCCGGCCACCGAGGAGCGGATCGGAACCATAGCGCTCGGCACCGCCGCCGACGTGGACCGCGCCGTCACGGCCGCCCGGCGCGCCTTCGCGACGTATGCCACCACGACCATCCCGGAGCGGATGGCCATCATCGACCGGGTCATCGCCGCCTACGAGCGCCGCCAGGACGACATCGCCCGGGCGATTTCCGACGAGATGGGCGCGCCGCTGGCCTTCGCGCGGCGCTCCCAGTCCCGTCTCGGCATCGGGCACCTGGCGACGATCCGGCAGGTCCTGGAGACCTTCCCGTTCACCGAGGACCGGGACGGCCTGCGCCTCGTCCGGGAGCCGGTGGGCGTCTGCGCCTTCATCACGCCCTGGAACTGGCCCATGAACCAGATCACCTGCAAGGTGGCGCCGGCGCTCGCCGCCGGCTGCACGATGGTGCTCAAGCCCAGCGAGATCGCGCCGCTCTCGGGGACGATCTTCGCCGAGGTCATGCACGAGGCCGGCGTGCCGAAGGGCGTGTTCAACCTGGTGCACGGCGACGGGCCGGGCGTCGGCCAGGCGCTGGCCACCCATCCCGAAGTGGACATGGTGTCCTTCACGGGCTCGACCCGCGCGGGCATCGCCGTCGCCAAGGCCGGTGCGGACACGGTCAAGCGCGTGCACCAGGAGCTGGGCGGCAAGTCGCCGCTGGTGGTGCTCGACGAGCAGGTCCTGGAGGCGGCCGTGCGCTGGGGCGTGGCCGACTGCTTCAGCAACAGCGGCCAGTCCTGCAATGCGCCCACGCGCATGCTCGTCCCGGCCCGCCTGCACACCAGGGCCGTGGCGCTGGCCCGGGCGGTGGCGGACGGCACGGTGGTGGGCGATCCGCGGGATCCCGCCACGCAGCTCGGGCCCGTGGTCAGCCAGGTGCAGTTCGACAAGATCCAGCGCCTGATCCACGCCGGCATCGAGGAAGGCGCCACGCTGGTGGCGGGCGGCGAGGGCCGGCCGGCCGGGCTGAAGCGGGGCTACTTCGTCCGCCCCACGATCTTCGCCGGCGTGCGCAACGACATGACCGTCGCGCGGGAGGAAATCTTCGGCCCGGTGCTCGCGATACTCCCCTACGACACCGAGGCCGACGCGATCCGCATCGCCAACGACACACCCTATGGCCTGGCGGCCTACGTCTGGGCCAGCGACCTGGCCGTCGCCCGGCGCGTCGCCGGCCGGATCCGGGCCGGCATGGTCCACATCAACGGCGCGGACATGGCGCTCAACGCGCCCTTCGGCGGCTTCAAGCAGTCGGGCAACGGGCGGGAGTGGGGTGAGTTCGGCCTGGCGGACTTCGTCGAGCTGAAGGTCGTCCTCGGCTACGACCAGGCGTAGGAGCGGCTTCAGCCGCGACCGGTTTCTGTCGCGGCTGAAGCCGCTCCTGCAGCGGCGGCAGCATTAGCAGGGCGCAGGGGGATCGGGTCCAGGATCCAGCCGCCGGTCCCGCGCCGGGCGGGGCAGGGAATCGCGTAGGCAACGCGCTTGCGGTCGCGCGCCACCGCGTCCACGTCGATGCGCCAGCCGCGGTTCTCCCAGCGCTTGAGCTTCTCCCGGTACAGGGCGATCGACCGGTCGGCGGGCGTGAAAAATTCGGCGGTGTTCTTCTCGGGGGTCAGCACGGGCCGCACGTCGAGGAGGATGTCCCGGTCCTGGAGGGCCACGTACTCGTTGCGGCCCATCATGCGGGCGTCGTGTTCCGGCTCCGTCAGGAAGTTGCGCAGGTTCACGAGGTAGAGGCTGGTGCGGGACTCGTCGACGGGCGTCTCGAACAGGTACTGGTGGATCTTGATCGCCGGCGTCGGGTAGATGTAGGTCCAGATCATGGACACGCCGTGATGGCCGGTGCCGGCCTCGATCACGCCGGCGGTCTCGCGGCCGGAGGCCTCCCGCATCTTCTTCTCGGCCAGCGGCGGGGCCATGATCCTGTTGAAGAAGCCGGTGCTCCACTGGCCTTCCAGCCAGCGCCATTCGTCCGGGTTGATCTGGTAGTCGGGCCGGTCACCGGAGAAGCCATGGGTCGGGTGCACGTACTCGTTGTGGGCGGCGTCGATGCCGTTTTCCATGGAGCGCTTGTAGTCGAAGGCCCACTCGAAATTCTGGATCGTGGCCGTCCAGCCCGCCTCCGGGCCATCGGGCCCGTACTCCGGGATCGGCAGGATCGGGCAGCGCTCCTCCTCGGGGATGTCGCCCAGGAACGCAAAGATCAGGCCGTACTTCTCCACGGTGGGGTAGGCGTCCACCCGGGCCCGGCCGGGGATCCTGGCCTGGGCCCCGAGGGAGGGGATCTTCCGGCAGGCGCCATCCCCGTCGAATTGCCACCCGTGGTAGGGGCACTGGATGCAGTCGCCCTTGACCTTGCCCAGGCCCAGGGAGGCACCGCGATGGATGCAGGTGTCTGCCAGGCAGCGCACCCTGCCGGTCGTGTCCCGGAACAGCACGAAGTCCTGGCCGAGCATGCGCCGCCTGACCGGCGTATCGGTGACGTCGGTGCTCCGGCCGGCCGTGTACCAGAAGTTGATGAACACGCGGTCGCCCTCGCTGTCGCTACTCGCCGCCGAAGCGGTAGCGGGCCCGGATGCCGATCACCCGGGGGTCCGGCGCAAAGGCCGCGCGGAACTGGGGCAGCTCCACCATGACCGTCTTGCCGGGTTCGACGTTGCCGACCGTGTTCGGGTTGGACGGCGGTTCCTGGCCTGCCAGGTCGATGCCGCTGCCCAGGATGAAGCAGCAGGCGAGGCTGGGCCCCCCCAGCACGTTGGCGATCGTCTCGTCATCGAACACGTTGGAGACGTAACCCGTGACGTCCCACGTGCCGCTCCGGATGCCGATACGCAGGTCCACGTTGGTGTCCGCCTCGACCCAGCTCTCGTTCGTGGCCTCGATGTAGCGCTTCGCAACCCAGAGGAAGTCCGTCTCGACGAAGAAGTCCAGGTCGTCCATGAACGGACGGTCGTAGCCGATGCTGCCCACGAACTTGCCCGAGGGCGCGTCCTCGAGTTTCTTGCCGTCCAGGCTGACGTTGCAGAGGACCGACGGCGCGATGTCGTTGAAGGGGTTGTCGTCCTGGTTGACGGCCGGGTTCGGGAACGTCGGCGAGCAGTTGCCGGCGCCGGCGATGAACGTGAAGGACGAATTGGTGACCACGGCGTCCACGTACTGGGCGTCGAGCCAGGTGTAGGAGCCGGTCAGGGACCACTGGCCACCCAGGAAGGGCGTTTCCGGCGACCAGACCGCGTCCACCTCGATGCCCAGGACCTCGGCGCCGTCGACGTTCTCCAGCCTGTTGACCAGGCGGTCGCCGGCCGCGTTGAGCACCGACACCAGCGTCTGCTTCGCATTGAAGTCCTGGAAGAAGGCCCCGGTATTCACGATCAGCGTGCCGTCCAGGGCGGTCTTCTTGGCGCCGATCTCCCAGACCGTGAGTTCCTCGGGCTCGAACTCGAGCAGTTCCCGGTTGAGGCCGCTGGAGCCGATGCCCAGGGTGGAGAAGCCACCGGGCTTCTCCGCCTTGGCCCAGGAGAAGAAGGTGTTCAGGTCGTCGTTGACCTGCCAGGCCAGGGTCAGCTTCGGCGAGAACCACTTGTCCGTGCGGGAGATCTTGTCCACGCAGTAGGGATTGAACAGGTCGAACGGGTCCACGCCGGTGCTGTCGTAGTTCGCCAGGCGCTGCTGCACGGACGCGCTCTGGAGGCAGCGGGTGGCGATCACATCCCGTGACGTGTAGTAGTTGGTGTTGCCGGTCAGTTCCGCAAACGTCAGGTCGGTGCCGCTGACGGGTCCGGCGATCGAGCCGGTCGGCGTGCGCCCGAGCGCGTTGAGCGCCTTCGTGTCGGTGACGCTCGTGATGTCCTGGTCCGGGTGCCAGCCGTCGTACCAGCTCTCGAACGCCTGCTGGCTGTAGAAGGGGCCGCCATAGGGGTGTTCGTCGTCCCACGGGAGTCCCGTGGAGTCGTCAATCGCGGCCGGCCCGAACATGAAGTCGTCCGTGCAGGGCCGGAAGAAGAAGCCGCAGGGGTTCCAGCTGCCGGGACCGCCCGACGCCAGGGGATCGAGGAACTGCGGCCCCACGGCGTCGACGGTCTCGTCGTTGTAGCGGCCCTCGAAGGTAGCCGTGACGCTCGGCGTGAAGGCGTAGCTCACTTCGCCGAAGATGGACGTGTGCTCGGTGTTGCGGTCGGCCGGGCTGGTGTCCTTGTACTGGGCGACGCCGTTGTAGGGCGTGCCGTCGCCGAAATTGAAGCCGCCGCGGTAGAGGGGAGCAATCGCCCGTTCCGTGTAGCCGTAACAGCCCGTGCCCGGTGCGACGAGCCCGAGCTGGTCGAAGGTCAGGCCTGAGGCGCTGGACCAGGCGCAGTGACTGCCGGAGGCCTGGCCAGTCAGTGAGTCACTACCATTGCCGACGTTCTCCTTCCAGAACAGCCCGCCGATGATCCCGTTCCAGGGGCCGTCGAAGTTGGTGCGGAGCGCAATTTCCTGGTTGAATTGGGTGGTCAGCTTGTCGGTTGTCAGGAGGAAGGCGTTGGGGCTGCCGTTCCGGTAGGGTGCCCCGGTGAGCGGCGAAAGGGTCGACGGGTCCGGGAGGAACGCGAACTTGCCGTTATCTGCATTTTCCTTGGCGTCCTCGTGGATGTAGCCCGTGTGGGAGGTCACGGTGGCCCAGCCCACGTCCCAGTCGGCCACGAGGGACAGCCGGATCAGCTGGCGGTCGATGCCCTCGTAGTCCTGGTCGGTGAACGGATTCGGGCTCACCGCGATCTGGCTCTCGTCGAAGTTCTGGGCCGCGCCCACGACGCTGGCCACGGCGGTCTCGCAGTGCGGGCTGCTGTAGAGGACGTTGGGCAGGGCGGAGTCCGGGCCGGTCGGCGTGTAATTCGGGTCGTACAGCTGTGCATTGCGGGCGGCCAGTCCGGCGTTGTAAGCGATGCTGGAGAGTTCCTCGAAGCAGCGGAATTCGGCCGGGTAGGTGATCCCGCTCGACGGGTCGGTGTACGGCGTGCGGGAGGCCTCGGGCAGCAGCGTCTCGGCGTTGAAGCGGAGGAACTGGGTGGCGCTCGGGCCGGCCTGCTGGTCCTGGTATTCCGCCCTGAAGTTCAGGGAAATGGTGTCCGTCACCTGGGACTTGGCGGACAGTGCGAGGCCATAGCCCTCGTCGTCGCCCAGGCTGTCGCCGGTAATCGCGTTGTCGTAGAAGCCCTTCTCGTTCCACCAGGCGCCGTTGAAGCGCAGGCCCAGCTTGTCGCCCAGCACCGGGCCGCTGAGGCCCATGGTCGCGCTGTACTGCTCCTCCGCGTTCGCGTCCAGGGAGAAGGTCGACTCGAAGACTTCCGAGGGATCCTTGGTAATGTACTCGATCGCCCCCGCGAAGGCGCTGCGGCCGTAGCGGGCCATCTGCGGGCCCTTCACGACCTCCAGGCGCTCGATGTCCACCAGCCGCGTGTTCAGCAGCACGCCGCCGCCGGAATTACTGATGGCTTCGGTGGACACGTCGATGCCGTCGACGAGGACGGCGACGTTCTGCCGGCCGCGGGTCGGCGCGAGGCCGCGGATGGTGATGCGGGTATCGCTCTTCGCCGCACCCTCGTCGAACTCCACTGACGACAGGCCCTTGGTGATGTCCGCGATGCTGTTCAGCCCCTTGCGCTCCAGGTCTTCCGCCGTGATCGCGTTGATGGCGATTGGCACGTCCTGCAGGCTCTCCTCCCGCTTGCGCGTGCTCACGATGATTTCCTCGATCTGGGTCCAGCCAGTGACGGGTGCGAGGAGCGGCAGGGGACTGCACGCCAGCGTGAGAGCTGCGGCCGCTGAAAGGCCCGTGCGGGTCTGCGCCATGAATTACTCCTTGTCGACTCGAGTAGCGTGCTACGGAAAGGACAACGGGCCGTGCCAGCCGGCACAAGGCGGGGGACGGTGCGCGCAGGCAGGCGTCCGGAGGCGCCGCGCGCGGCGCCCACGATCCCTGCTGTCAGCGTCGAATCCCCCCGTCATGCCTGCGTCGGCCCCACCCATCGCAAGTTCTTGTGGGCCGATTCTGCGCCTCCGGCAAAGGTCATACAAGTATGACCTCCTGGCGGCCGGCGGGCCATTCTCCGGGTTCTCGCCCAGGGCGTACCACTGGTCAATCAGCATTCCGGGATGCTCCCGCGATGGCCGCTGCGCGCGGCACGCTGGTCATGCTGCCGCGCCGGACCCGGAGGGCCGCGGCGAGGACCGCGAAATTGACGATGCCCATCATGACGAACGGGGCCGACCGGCCGAAGCCGTCGAAGACGAGGCCACCGGCCAAGGTCAGGCACACGATGCCCAGCGAGCCGCACAGCCCGAACACGCCGATGAGCGTGCCACGGGTCGCCGCCGGGGCCTCCTGGCCGATGAGCACGCCCGCGGCCACGACGGCGCTGGCCTCGCCGATGCCGGCCAGCATGGCGGCGGGCAGCATCCAGGGGCCGAACGGGTCAGCCACCTGGCCCAGCACCGAGTAACCGATGCCGGCCAGGCCAAAGGCGACACACACGCCCGTGAGACGGGGGATCCGGTCGAGGATCATGCCCATGACGGGCGACCAGAGGAGCGCCATGCCCTGGGCGATGCCGAAGATCATGCCCGCTTTGGAGGTGGCTGCGCCGGGCGTAAGGCCAGCGTCCACGCCGGCCTGGAAGACCCACAGGAAGGTGAACGTCGTGATGATCACCAGGTCGCCGCGCGACGCGAACGCGAGGAGATAGGCCAGGGCGATGCGCGGATTGTCACGGGCGGCAGACACCCCGCTGGCCGCCTGGCGCAGCAGTGTCAGGCGCGGCCGCCCGGCCGCGGTGCCGTGGCCTTGCAGGCCTGCCCTCAGGAACAGGGCCAGCAGCAGGGTGAGCCCGGCGAAGATCCAGAACGTGTAGCGAATGGCGCTGACGCTGTCGTAACCCAGGTTGCCCAGCCAGAGCGGCATCCTCGCCAGCACCGTGGCCATCAGGACGACGCCGAGGCCGTTGAACACGCCCACCAGGCCCATCCAGCGGCCCCGCGACGTGTCCTGGGTGTACTCGGCAAAGCACGTGGACATCATCACGGTGGCTGCCGTCATGCCCACCGCGTACACGATCCGGTACAGGATCAATTCGACCTCGGACCCTGCCAGCGGGTAGATGACGAAAGACAGGGCCGTGAAGACGAGGCCGCCCACGTAGACCACGCGCCGGCCCGTGCGATCGGACAGGGCGCCGATCAGACCCGCGATCAGCACTTGCGTGCCTTCCTGCAGGCTGACCAGCAGTCCGGCCAGGGAGCCCTGCTCGGCCTGGGGAATGCCGAGGATCTCGAAGACGTAGGGCTGGGCGGCCGTGACGAAGGTGACCAGGCTCAGCGTGGACAACGCACCGAACAGCAGCGTGACGGCGTTGGCCCGGGTGACGCCCGGGCTCAGCCAGAAGGGGCCGAGACGCGCGCCCGCCGGGTCGGGTGGTGTGCTGTGCCGGGGTGCTGACAAGCGGGGTCCCCTTACGGAGGCGGTGATAGACCGTCCATGACGGGCACCGCCGTGCGGGCGATGTCCGCCGCCGTACGACCGGTCGGCACCGGCGGGTCCATGGCCCCACCTTAGCCCCCGCGCCCCGGTCCGTGAAAGCGGTCAATTGCCGCATGGGCCTCGCCCGTAACCACAGCACGGCGACCGGCCCGTCGCCCTTACCGATTATCATGCGGCCATCGGAGGGCGAGGCCACGCGATGCGCGATCTGCTGATACGGTTCCTGGGGCGGGAAATTTCCCGGCGCGACTTCGGCAAGGGTCTTGCCGCCCTCGGCTTCAGCGCTCCGGCGGTGCACGCCTTGCTGGGCAGCGCGGCCAGCGCCCAGCTGCCGCCGCCGGCCGAGGGCGTGCCGTTCACCGGCACCGGCGCCGAGGTACTGGTGGAGACACTGCGCGCCGCCGGCGTGCGCTACATCTTCGGCACCACCTCGACGGGCATGTCCGCGTTCTTCGACGCCCTGACCCTGCGGCCCGACCCCCGGATGATCCTGGCGCTGGCCGAGTCCCAGGCGACCAGCATGGCGCAGGGCTACGAGCTG
>Ga0209254_10006992_pt1 | contig 10408 bp, 11 predicted proteins | sample FrelakmetDIP11DI_FD_187148 | JGI IMG/M metagenome (GOLD analysis project Ga0209254, IMG submission 187148) | Freshwater lake sediment microbial communities from the University of Notre Dame, USA, for methane emissions studies - DIP11 DI (SPAdes)... | ecosystem: Environmental > Aquatic >... | reverse complement strand
TGCGTCCGTGTTGATAAATTGCATCCGTCGGTTGGAGGTTGTTATGCACCCAAATCCTAGAAAAATCGCACCAGTCATAATTCTGATTGCTGTCATTGCCTTAGCAGTCTGGTATTTCAGCGGTGGGAAAGGCGCGAGTACAAACGGACCCCTGGCTTCATCGGGTTCGATTGAGGCGACTCGCATAACCGTTGCCTCAGAATTAGGGGGACGCGTTGCAGAGGTCCTGGTACGAGAAGGGGATCCAGTAAAAGCCGGACAGGTGCTGGTCCGGTTGGACGATACCTTGCTTCAGGCCCAGCTTGCCCAGGCGTTAGCCCAGCTTGACCTGGCAAAGGCGAATTATGACCTGGTTGCCCTGGGCATCCCTGCAGAACAGCGCGCTCGGGCGGTGGCGTCGGCAGAATTGGAACAACTCGCAGCGCAGCAGGCTTTGGAGACCCTGGATGAGACGGTTGACCTGGTCGCTGCGCGCACCCAGCAGGAGATTGCGCAGGCTGAGAAAGCGCTTGACCTGGCAAACAAACGGTTAGATTCGCTCAATACAGCGTCCGATCCTGTGGACATCGATGCTGCCCGGGCGGTAGTAGTTCTGGCGAAGGATAAGCTGGATAAGGCGCGTCAGGATTTTAAACCGTATGAGAAGAAGCCCGAGGATAACCTGATACGCGCGAATTTCCAGGCTAAGCTGGCAGAAGTTCAGAAGCGTTACGACCAGACGGTGGAGCGTTTGAATAATTTGCTAGGAGAGACTAATATATTGGATTTAAACATTGTTGAGTCTGAACGGGCGCTGCTGGAAGCCCAACTCGCGGATGCGCAGAGGCGTTATGAGCAAGTGAAAGGCAGCGCAGACACGGATCGTCTGGCGGATCCGGATGACTTGGCCTTAGCCCAGGCGCGCCTGGAGGTTGCGACCGCCAGTCTGGCAGCAGCCAAGGCCTCGCCTCCTCAGGAGCAACTGGCACTTGCCCTGGCTCAGGTTAATGCAGCGCAGGCGGCAGTCAATGTGATTTCGGCCCAGATTCATAAACTGGCGTTGACCGCACCCATCAATGGGACTGTCATTAACCGCTCGGTCGAGCCAGGGGAAATGGCATTGATGGCTGCGCCTTTATTGAGCCTGGCGAACTTATCAGATTTGAGAATCACGATCTATCTTCCTGAGGACCGTTATGGAGAGGTCAGCCTGGGTGATCAGGCTGAGGTCACTGTAGACTCCTTCCCCGGAGAGCGTTTTTTGGCAGAGGTCATCCAGATTGCTGATGAGGCTGAATTTACCCCGCGCAATGTCCAGACTGCGGAGGGGCGGAAGACGACTGTGTTCGCGATTCAACTGGCAGTCCAGAACCTGGAAGGAAAACTCAAGCCTGGGATGCCGGCTGACGTGACCTTCAAGGATTAGACTTTTTTTGTACCATAGGCCTGGTTGTCGATGATTATGATTGATGCTTCTGGACTGCGAAAGACTTACGGGCTGGTCAACGCCGTCGACCGCCTGGATTTAAGTGTGGCAGAAGGAGAAATTTACGGCCTGGTCGGTTCTGACGGTGCCGGGAAGACCACGACCATCCGCCTGCTGTGCGGAGCCCTGGCTCCGGATAAGGCAGACATAAACCGTCTGGCAGACACAGATCGTCTGTCTGATACAAACCATCTGTCAGACACAGATGGTCTGGGAGCCAGCATCCAGATTGCCGGGATCGATATGCTAAAAAATACAGAGAATGCCCGGGCGCAAATTGGCTATCTGCCGCAGCGTTTTTCGCTGTATGAAGAGTTAACGGTTATAGAAAACATCCGTTTTTTTGCTGAGCTGCGCGGCCTGGCTGCCAGGGACTGGAAGCCGCGCTGCATGGAAATCCTGGCATTTGTGGGACTGGATGAATTTACAAATCGCAGAGCCGGGCAATTATCTGGGGGCATGAAGCAGAAATTAGGCCTGGCGGCCGCCCTGGTTCACCGGCCGCGTGTCCTGCTCCTGGACGAGCCCACGACTGGCGTTGATCCTGTCACACGCCAGGATTTCTGGCAGCTGCTGATTCGCCTAGCTGGATTGGGCAATCAGGAAAGAACGACTGTCCTGGTCAGCACCCCGTATATGGACGAGGCCTCCCGCTGCATGAGGGTGGCCTTCATGCGACGGGGTAAAATTATCGTTGAGGGTCGACCTGCTGAACTCTGTAAGAACTACCCAGGACAAGTTATTGAGCTTACTGGGCATCCCCAGGTTGAGCTGCGGCGCCTTTTGCGAATGGTGCCCGCTGTCCGCGATGTGCAAATGTTCGGCGACCGGCTGCACCTGCGGACGGCGAAGCATGAAGGCGAAAGTGTACGCACCTATTTAGAGAATTGGCTGCCCTCCCAGGGGTGCCGGATCGAGCGGCTGCGCCTGGTCGATCCACTCCTGGAGGATGTGTTTATCAGCCTGCTGGAGGCGGATCAAAGTGCGACCCGGGCGGATCAAAGTGCGACCCGGGCGGATCAAAGTGCGATCCAGGCAGCCCCGGATGGGGCAGAGAGCGTCATCCTGGCAGAAGGTCTGACACGCCGTTTTGGCGATTTCCTGGCAGTAGACCGGGTATCGTTCAGTGTCCAGGCTGGTGAAGTGGTTGGGTATCTGGGACCAAATGGCTCTGGCAAGACGACCACAATCCGGATGCTCTTGGGGCTTCTACGCCCAAGCGCAGGCAGCGCCAGCGTCTTGGGATACGACATCGTCCGGCAAGCAGAGCTGCTGCGCCGGGAAGTGGGATACATGTCCCAAAAATTCGCCCTGTATCACGACCTGACGGTTTTTGAGAATCTCAGCTTTTATGCGGGCGTTTATGGAATCCGGCAGCGCAGTCGGTTGCTGGAGGTGCTCGAGCTGCTGGGATTACAGGAGCAGCAGAACCAACGCGTGAGTGCGTTGTCAACAGGCTGGAAGCAGCGGTTAGCCCTGGGCACGGCGATTGTTCACCGGCCAAGACTGCTCTTCCTGGATGAGCCGACCAGCGGCGTCGATCCAAACGCCAGGCGCAGTTTTTGGGACCTGATCTACTTCCTGGTATCTCAGGGGGTGACGGCATTTGTGACCACCCATTACATGGATGAGGCGGAATACTGCGGTCGCCTGGGAATCATGCGCAATGGACAGCTCCTGGCCTTGGATTCGCCCTCCTCGTTGAAGCAAACTGCTCTGCCTGGGCTGGCCTGGGACGTTCTGGTCCCTGCCGATGATCTGTCAGGAAGTGATTATTCAAACGTTTTATTACAGGCTTTGACCATCCTGCAGAAAATTCCCGGCATATTCCGAGCTGGGCTGGTCAGTAATCATTTACGGGCGATCACTCCCCGAGATTTTGATCCTGGAAAGCTTGAATTTGACCTTGCCCAAAATGGAATCCCTGGAGCCCAGTTGGTGCCGGCTGAGCCGACCCTGGAAGATGTGTTCCTGGCGTTGGCTTCGCGTTCCTGAACCACCTTGAACAGCCAAGCTTAGGTATAATTAAACTCATGGATTTCTATTCACCGCGGGCGATTTTTTTGGGAAAATTAACCCGCGATTTTATCATCCTGCCATCAAAGAAGGCGCTCATCGATGTACCAGGGGGGAATACCCTGTTTTCAGCCATCGGTCTGAAGATCTGGGAAATGGATTCCGTTCCAGGCATTGTAGCTCGGATCGGAGAGGATTACCCGCGGGAGTGGTTGTATGATTTTGCCTTATGGGGTCTGGATCCCAAGGGCGTGCGCGTGCAGTCCGAGCCCATCGATGTGCGTTCTTTTATGGTTTATGCGGATGTCAGCACACCTTACCAGGATGATCCTGTTGTCCATTTTGCGCGCCTGGGATTACCCTTTCCGAAGGCTCTTTTAGGGTACAAGCCTCCCAATCTTTACATTGACAGCCGGACGCGCTTGCTCCCAACTTCACTGCGCCAGGGTGATATCCCCGCTGATTTTTTGGATGCCACGAATGCCCATCTCTGCCCAGCGGATTTTTTAACTCACAGCTTAATGCCTGCGATCCTGCGCCAGGCTGAATTTACCACGATTACGCTGGATCCCTCCTCAGGTTATATGAATCCTACCTTCTTTACAGATATTCCGGTGCTGCTGACAGGCTTAACCGCTTTTTTACCCTCCGAAGAAGAAATCCGGTCCTTATTTCAAGGGAAAAGCACGGACCTTTGGGAGATGATGGAAGCCTTAACCGCATATGGCTGCGAGATCATTGTCGTGAAGCGCGGCTTAAATGGCCAGTTGGTGTACGATTCAGCGACTCGCAGTCATTGGGATGTCCCATCATACCCATCGCAGGTGACCAATCCAACTGGGGCCGGCGATGCCTTTTGTGGCGGTTTTCTGGCTGGCTTCCGGCGTACTTACGAACCCCTGATGGCAGCGCTGCAAGGAAATATCTCGGCTTCCCTGGTGATTGAAGGAGATCCGCCCGATTATGCGTTGGATGCGCTGCCTGGATTGGCGCAGGCACGCCTGGAAGCTCTCAAAACTGCTGTCCGGAAGGTATAAACCATGGAAACCTGGATACTTGATGATTTGCTTGAGTTGACGATCCAACTACAGCAAATCCCCGCGCCGACGTTTCATGAGGCCGAACGGGCGCAATTTCTCAGGGAACGTTTCATTGCCGACAGCCTCACCTCGGTGGAAATTGACCCTACTGGAAATGTCTTTGGCTGTTTGAAGGGTCGCGGCGATTGCCGACCATTGATCATTTCTGCACACCTGGACACGGTTTTCCCTGAGGATACAGACCTGACCGTCCACCGGATGCCTGGCGCTATCCAGGGCCCCGGGATTGGCGATAATTCCCTGGGGGTAGCTGGGTTGTTGGGTCTGCTGTGGTCTCTGCGCAGCAGGCCAGGGATTGATCTGCTGCCTGGAGACTTATGGTTGGTGGCGAATACGGGAGAAGAAGGTCTGGGCAACCTGCGGGGCATGCGCTCGCTGGTGGAACGCTTTGGGAGTGATGTGCTGGCGTACCTGGTGCTGGAGGGGATGTCTTTTGGGCAGGTTTTCAACCGGGGGCTGGGTGTCCAGCGGTACCGCATCCAGGTGGAGACCCCCGGGGGACATTCCTGGGTCGATTATGGAAAACCTTCGGCTGTGCACGAGCTGACAGCCCTGGCGAACCGCCTGGTAGGGCTCCCGCTGCCCAAGAAACCACGCACCACTTTAAATATTGGGGTCATTTCTGGGGGCACTACCATCAATACAATTGCATCGAAGGCGTACCTGGAGTTGGATTTACGTTCGGAAAATGTGGATGCATTGGCGGATTTGACAGACAAGGTGCAGCGCCAGGTCCAGTTAGTTCAACGAGAGCAGGTCCATGCAGAATGTACACTCATCGGGCAACGCCCGGCTGGCAAAATTTCATCCAGGCACCCCCTTGTACTGCTGGCGCAACGATGCCTGGAAGCGCAGGGCGTGCCTGCTCCGCTCAACATCGGCTCGACGGATGCCAATGTACCGCTCAGCCTGGGGCTTCCCGCTGTCTGCGTGGGATTGACCAGGGGTAGTGGTGCGCACACCCTCCAGGAGCACATCCAGATTGCACCGCTTTCCCAGGGGCTTGCCCAACTGGTGATGCTGGTTCAAGGAGCATTTCGGGATCTACCAAAGGTTTGAGATCCATTCCGGCTGACCAGTGATTCCGGGGCAATGATTCGATATGATACAATCGCGCGCAACCTTTACCTGCAGGATGCATCTAAATGACTGATGATGGAACAAAATCTACGCCTGCCCTGGAGCGCACGGAGGCATTTTCTCTCGAAGCTCTGCAGCAGGGCGACCGTATTGAGTTCGCCAGGTTGGTCGAAGCATATTCAGACATCATCTACCGGGTAGTCATGAGGATGCTCGAGAATACGCAAGATGCTGAGGATGTGCTGCAAGAGACCTTTATTAAAGCATTCCGCGGCCTGAAGAATTTCGATGGTCGTTCCAAGTTATCTACCTGGCTTTACAGGATTGCTACCAATGAAGCACTGATGGTTTTGCGGCGCGGCCATAAAGATACGGTTTCCATCGACGAGCCATTTCAAGAAGAGGAAGACCTTGATGAACCACGCCAAATCGTTGATTGGTGCTGCATGCCGGAAGAGGAATTGATGACCTCAGAAGCGCGCCGATATCTGGACCATGCCATTGATTCATTATCCCCCAGTCTGAGAGTCGTGTTTGTCCTGCGCGATTTGGAGGGCCTCTCGACAGCTGAGGCGGGGGAAGTGTTGAACCTCAGTGAAACCGCCGTGAAGACTCGCCTTTCCCGCGCGCGCTTGCGTCTGCGAGAGTCATTATCCGGTTATTTTGGGAAAACCCATCGCCTCCAACCGGTTATCAGGGAAGGAGATGTCTGATGGAACAGCACCATTGCCGGGATCTGCTCGAGTCGTTGTCTGAATATATTGATGGGAATTTAGGCCCAGAGCTCTGCCTCCAAATTGAGCGTCACATGGCTGGCTGTGAAAATTGCCGGGTGGTTGTGGATACCTTGAGGAAAACGGTGTATCTCTACCAGTCTACACAGGAGCCGGTCAAAATGCCTGGGGAAGTGCGCGAACGCCTTTATCGCAGTCTCGATCTGGAGCAATTCCTGCCTGATGCATCTTAACCCAGGCGCCAGATAGTAACGGAGATGCGACCTTTCGAGCGCAGTTGCATCTAAACAAACGATGGTTACCCGTCCCTTTAAAGGTAAAACAGGTCCTGCAGATGCCTTAACGGAGATCGATTCACCTCGAAGGCAATTTCCCAAAATACGGGGTAAATTGCGGGTTTCCCGAGGATTGACTCCTGGAGATCTCTGTCCTAAATGTGGACTTGAGAAGCTGGATTATGACGGCTTGCTCAATTTATCTTGCAGGAATTGTGGTTTTTCGTCCAGTGGTGCTTGTACCTGATAAGCGCCACATCCGGCTCTGTATGAGCCATAAACGCATTATGGGATTATACCGGAGGATCCATGGCAGATCGATTGTTGAATGATCAGGTGGCCGGGCAGGTAAAGCAAGTCTTTGAACGCCTGGACCACCCGGTGCACGTCATTATGTTTGGCAGCCAGTCAGCTTGTGAATATTGCGAGGATACTCAGCAATTGCTGACCGAGGTGACGGACATATCAGACAAACTCAGCCTGGAGGTCCTGGATCTGGAGAAAGACCAGGAAATTGCCTCGAAATACCGGGTTGACAGAGCGCCTGGATTTGTTCTGTTGGGAAAGGATGGCGATCAGCTGGTGGATTACGGTGTCCGCTTTTTGGGGATTCCATCTGGACATGAATTTTCATCCTTGATCCATGATTTAATCCTGGTATCAGGACGCGACTCGCAGCTCAGTCCTAAAACTCGCGAGTACCTTGCTGGTTTAAAAGCACCGGTCCACTTGCAAGTTTTTGTCACCCCTACCTGACCATATTGCCCGCAAGCCGTGGTGCTTGCTCATCAAATGGCGCTGGAAAGTGACTGGGTTGAGGCGGAGATGGTTGAGGCGACTGAGTTTCCAGAGCTATCCAACCGCTTTCGGGTAAGCGGTGTGCCCCAGACAACCATCAATGCCGGCGCAGGCACGGTTGTGGGCGCCGCGCCTGAAGAGCGGCTGATATCTGAAATTCAATCAGCCCTGGCGCATCAAAAAGAGAAGTAAGATTAATTTCGCTAAGGAGATACAGCATGGATGCAAAGGTGATATGGGATCACGGCCTGACTTTTACAGGCACTGCAGATTCTGGTTTTAAGGTGCCGCTTGGAACCAGCCCTTCGGTAGGCGGTGATGACGACGGTTTCCGGCCGATGGAGCTGCTTGCGACTGGGCTGGCAGGCTGTACGGCAATGGATGTGATCTCCATTTTGTTAAAGAAGCGCCAGGATATTACTGCGTTTGAGGTGCGCGTGCACACCGAACAGGCCTCAGATTTTCCCAAAGTGTTTACGAGTGCCCGCATCGAATTCCTGGTTACTGGTCGTAACGTTGATGAAGAAGCGGTCCGGCGCTCGATGGAGCTATCGGCAGTTCGTTATTGCCCGGCCCAGGCAATGTTTGGCAATATTATGCCGATCCGGCTTTTTTACCAGATCTTTGAGGTGGGTGAGAATGGTGAAACCACCCCGGTAAAGAGCGACGAGCTGGTACTTCAATAATCCAACTCTGCGACCTGATTTTTCCGCTAAATTCAGGTCGCAGCGCTTTTAAGTTGTCGCGTTTTGGTCGTAATCGCTGAGGAGGGTTTCCGCATTGCGGATGGCTGGGATCATGTAGCTGATAATAGAAACCAGTATGATGCACCCCCCACAAATTAGCAGAATTACTGACATACCGCTGCCAGGCCCGCTGCCGACGATAGGCTCAAACACGGCAGCCAGCGTGGATTGTTCGTCTGCCATAGCGGGCTCCATCACAAAATCCGCCCAGGGACCGGCAATCAGGGCTGCCAGTGGTGTCACAAACCAGGCAATCAGGCGGCGGATTGAAAAGACGCGCCCCTGAACATCGGGCGCCACCTTGGCCTGCCAGATCGCCTGGCTGGAACCGTTGATTACCGGGCTGATGATGGTTCCGACAAAGCTGGCAATCGCCCAAACGACCAGACCACGTCCCAACCCCATCACCATTATGTATAACAGGCCTGTCAAGAACCATCCGCCCAGGATTCCTTGAACTTTTTTCTTGGGTCCGCCCCAGGCACTCATGAGCAAGCCTCCAAGTACTCCACCAATGGCGGCGGCAGTATTGACCGATCCCAGGATCATCTCGTTCATGCTCGTCCTGGCAAGCACCATTGCAGCCATGAGCGTGAAAGCAATCGAGGAGAAGAAATTGCTGGTTAAAAACATCAATTGCAGTCCGAGCAAGCTGGGACGCTTGATAATGTACCAGAATCCGAAGACAGACTCCTTCCAGAGGCTGCCGCGGCTGGCCTCACCCACCTCCGTTTTGATTGGCTGCGGTACATGTACGATCAGGAGCGTCCCAATTGCGATGAAAAAGGTGATGATGTCAATGGTGAGGATGCCATTCAAACCGATGATGCCCAGGAGCGCCCCCGCCAGGACCGGGGCAAAGATCCCGGATCCTGATTCGGCAAGGGAAAGCAGACCATTGGCGCGGCCGTACTGCTCCTTGGGGACCATGGTTGTGATGGCAGCAGAAAACGCTGGCCATTGGAAGGCTTGAAAAGTCCCCTCGATGGCGCTAACGATATACAAATGCCAGACTTCCAGGATACCCAAATAAGAAAGAATCAGTAGGATGAACGTGCCCAAAACAGCGGCCAGGTCGCTCAGCATCATCATCAGCTTGCGGTTCGAGCGGTCGACTAAAGCACCGGCCACCGGGCTGACGATTAACATAGGGGCCAGAAAGAAAAAACCAACCAACGCCAGGGCTGTCGCTGAATTCGTTGTCTCGTAAGCCCAAACGGTTAATCCCAGGCCTGTCATGCTGGAGCCAACCAGGGAGACAAACTGACCAACGGCGACCAGGATAAATGCAGTCATGCCGCTCAGTCTCAGACCGGAGCGGCGTTGTGGATTTTCCATGGGGTGGTGTTTACTCGATAAAAATTTCTACGTGCTCGCCGTCTTCTTCGTCCATGACGTCGATGATTTTACCGGCGGCGCCGGCGTTGATCGCCTCGACCAGCTCTTCAAAATTAACCCCAGGGGCGTACTGGGAAGCAATATTCAAACCGGCATCGACCAACCCGAGAGGCAGGTTGACAGTAGCCTTGGCTTTGCCCGTTGCCATGTCTGTCACCCGCACGCGCAGCCAGCGCGCCCCTCCGCTGTAGGTGTTCAGGGGCGATTTCCGAGGCGGTTTACGGCTTTCGCTTAAAGCGGAAAGTAGCTTCGCTCCTTCTTCAGCAGTGATTTTCCCCTCATCGACCATCTTCAGGATCTTCAGTCGCTCATCCGATGTTGCCATATCCGTTCCTTTTACTAACCGATATATACCTTAACTTTTTCGCCGTTCTCACCCTCATCCACCTCGACGTACAGGGGATTCTCAGCGTTTGTATTTTCGCTGACTGCTTGCAGCATTTCGTCAATGTGTTTATCCTTTAAGTCCGGGATCATATGCCCGAAGGTCCGCATAAACCAGGATGCCAGGCCAATCGGCAGCGGCATGCTGATCGCAATATGCTGTGGGCGTTCCCCCGGTTTTTGGTCGACGCGCAGGTGAAGCCAGCGCGAGCGCCGGCTGCCATAACTCAGGGCGACCATCCCGACCCCCAGTAAAAACGGGAACCAGGCACAAACGAACCAGAACCCGATGCCTTGATTGGCATACGCCGCATACATCCAGATGGCTGACAGGACAAGGACGCCAACTCCGACCCACATCGGAATCATCCACCAGCGCTTCCACTTTTCCAGGTCTTCTGGCAAGGGGGTC
>Ga0209254_10006991_pt1 | contig 10409 bp, 15 predicted proteins | sample FrelakmetDIP11DI_FD_187148 | JGI IMG/M metagenome (GOLD analysis project Ga0209254, IMG submission 187148) | Freshwater lake sediment microbial communities from the University of Notre Dame, USA, for methane emissions studies - DIP11 DI (SPAdes)... | ecosystem: Environmental > Aquatic >... | reverse complement strand
CGCTTCACCCGCGCCCCTTCGCCCGGCATCTACCAAGATCCCCACCTTCGGATCCGCGACCTCGAAAACGAGATCGATCGACTTGCCACGCGGCGCGCCCAGCTCGAGCACGTTCACCGCGAAGACACCGAAACGATCGAACGCTTGCGCGAAGGTTGCGCTTTCTACTCCAAGCGAATCGCCGAACAAGAAACAACGATCGCCCGGTTGACAATCGGGATCGCAGCCGAACGCGACGACGCCCGCGCCGCCCTTGCCGGTTGTGAAAGCAACTTCGACGCATGGCGGAAAGAAATGGATCAGACCATAAAATTTCTAAAGCTGGACCTTGAAAACGTGCGAGTTATTCGCCAAAACGAGCTTTCAGAGCACGCCAGGGAGATGGACGAGCAAGACCGCAAGATCGAAACCTTGATCCGCGAACGAGACGAAGCCCGCGCTCAGGTTGACGACCTATCCGCCGAAGTGGTCAAGATGACCGAAGAGATCCGACAGCTTCGCGGCATGATCCCCTAGTACTCCTCAAACTCTAGTTGACCGTCAGACTTAAACCGCAACCCCTCGATGTTGACATCGATCCGATCGGTTTTTCCATCGCACGTGTCAAGGTGTTGATTCCAAAACTCGACCTTGATCTGGCGCCACTTCCCCAAGACCGTATGTCTCCGCTTGTATCTCCAATTTTCCGGCCGATCGTCCCCTGTCCAAAGCAGTTGGCGCACGTCGGCGAATGACAGACCCGTGGTAAAATCCCGGTAGTCGATCCCGCACGTCGGGCAGCTTAGCGCCTCTTGTGATCGTCGTCGCGCCATCTGTCGATCGCTTCGCGTAGCTCGCACAAAGCCGACGTTGATCGCTCAATCGCCGCCGTACCCGCGCGGACCGTTTCAAGCAGCGATCCGTTTTGCCGCCAGACCACCCAGCCGAGCACCACCACGATCCCCCACGGGCCACAGGCTTGAAAGGTTGCGGCGAGGTTGGCGATCGTCGTCGGCTCCATCAGCGCACCAATGCTCTAGTGATCTCAAGATCGATATAATCGACCTGTACGATCTCCCCGGCCGCCCCGCCCACCGTATCGTAAAAACCGAAGATATGGCCCACTTCGCGCCCGGCCGCTGTCGGTATATTCGCCTGAACGTTGTCAGTCCATAGGACGGCGCCGGTTGCACAGTCGTACAAAGTGAAATCGACGCGCGAAGCGGCCGCATTGACGACCAATTGCGCACGATACCAGACGCCAGTATTAAGCGCATAGTTTGTGCCTGTGGTCGTACTTCCAGCGGCATTCTGACAGATGCCGTCAAGGTTTCCTCCGGTCACGCGCAATGCAACAAGATTCGCCGTTCCAGAGCCAGGACTAAACGTGGTCACAAACCCCATGTATCCCAGCTTGTTGTTCAGATTCGTTAAATTGAAAATAAAGGCCGATCGCTCCCCACCTGCAATCAGCATTGAATTACACGCGCTAATAGTGCGAATTGCAAATCTATATCCAGTATTTGCCGCCGCCGTGCAGGAAAAAGCTAACACGCCGGGATGGTCCGCCGTGCCGTCTTTGTTCGCAATGGTCCCCGCCCCAACTGCGGCGCCTGTCCATGGAGCGACAGACGTAGATCCCAACATTTCAGACTTCCAAATATTGGAAACGTACAGATCGGAGAGTCGCACGCCGCCCGGGATTGCGACATCGGCAAAAGTCATGTTGCCGCCGACGTCGCGCCAGATATCGAGATCGGCGCCGATCTGCAATCCTTCGTTTGGCAATACGACTTGTTGCCCGGCAAGCGGCACCAAGTACAGCTCCCCAGCCGCCCCCCGATAGACCCGCACGTCGGCGCCGATCTGCAAGCCCTCGGCAACCGCGCCGGGAATCTCCAATCGGCCCGTGGGACCGATCCGGTTATTGCCCGTGATCGGGGCTACATCGAGGAAGCGATCGCGGCGGAAACGGAGCACTGGATCACACGCCGCCCGCAGGATAGAGCGCCGGAGGTGCTTCAGGATTCCAGTTGCCGAGCGGAGGCAGATCGGCGGTCAGGCCGCGCCCTTGCATCCACGCCGAGCACCACTCCGCGCTTGCATCGAACATGCGCGGGAAACAAGGCTCATATCCCGGCGCCGGCATGGCCGCGCATTGCGCCGCCGGACCGAGAGCCGATCGGCATTCGCCCGCGCGAGTCACGCCAAGCCGCTGGAAGTGCTTGCACGTCCAGCAGCTGATCTCAGGATCGATCCGCGTGATTTGCGTAATTGAGACATCATCAAAGGTTGACCAGCCGCCTGCTAGGGTTGCGCCATCGCCGCAGATCAACAGCACATCGACGAACCGATCGATCGTCGGCGTCCAGGGCTCCAGGGGAGTGCAATATATATCGAACGGTTGCCAAGCCCCCGTGACCGCCCCTGTCCAGACCAGAGAACCATCGACGTTGACGCTTGGCTCGTTCACCGTGTCGCCGAACGCCCAGCCGGAGACATGCAGATATGATCCGTTTCGTGGGAAGTACAAAGGTCGCGGCGCCGCCTGCCCGGCCGCCGCATAGCCGTTTCCCGTTGCGGCGACTTTGAGAGCCCGCGCCGATCCGCCATGCCCGCCGCCAGGCTTGGTAAGCGTTGCGTTGTCCTCATCTCTCCATTTCGCGGTTCCAACTAGCTCCATGTCCCCATCAGTGATCAGCTCCGGCGAATAGGCGACACGCGGCCGCCGTGCTCCGCGTATCTCCATCCATGCGGAGCACCAGGTCAGGAAATCGGCATCCGACATCGGGAAACGCGGCTCCCCGGCTTCGCCATCGCAACAGCTGATCGGAGGTAGCGCGCGGCATTGCAAATAGTTTCCGTTTAGCGCGATGTTCTGCCCGTGCTTGCACGTGCGGCAGCTGAAATTTTTGCTATTGGAATAGATGCTCATTTCGACCTCGCTTTTTTCTTCTTTATCTTCGGCACCCATGCCGCCTTTCCAGCCGGAAGCGGCGAGGCTTCAGAAGTTGCCGAGTCGATCGGCTCCCCCTCTTGTGTTTCCCCCTCTTGCGTTTCGACTTCCGGCGCCGGCGCCGGCGCCGCGATCGGCCGAACCTTGCACGCGCCGCCGGAACAGGCAGAGCACGCGCCGGATCTCATGGTTCCATCTCGCATCGCGTTACCTAACCCCTTCCCGGAATCGTTCCTAAATCTTCTTCGGCCCGGCGTTGCATCCACGTGGAACACCACGTATCAATCGCGTAGTGAATGCGGGGATACACTGGCTCTTCTTTTGTCGGTCCTTCGCCGCCGTCGATCGAGCAACAGGCCGCCGGAGGCAACGCGCGGCACTCGCCGGATCCGTCGTAAGGCTCACCTTGTTGGAGCAGCGGTTGGAAGTGCTTGCAGATCCAACACGAAAACCGTTTGTCATTTCTGGTAACTGGACTTGCCATTTTATCGATCTCCTTTTTTTCGGTTCAGCTTCGTTTGCTGATCTTCTACGGATGAACCTGGATGTTTCGCCCTTGCATCCAGGCAGAGCACCAGGTGTCTTCCCCCTCTAGAATTTCGGGGAAGATAGGCTCGAACTCTTTGCCTAGAGTGCAACACGCCGCCGGAGGCAGCGCCCGACACTCGCCGGACCCGTCAAGCACGCCTTGCGCTTCGCCCGCTTGGAAGTGTTTGCAGCTCCAACACGAAAACCGTTTTGAGTTGTCTGTTACTGGCATTTGTTCCTCCTTGGTGTTACCCGACAATGCCGCGAGGGGTAACTATGGTTTTCCCATCCCGGCGAACTATACCATAGAGCCCGCCGTTTTTTGAGCGATACAGATCCGCCGGCCGATCGAACTCATGCCGGTAAAGGGTCCACGTTGTTCCTGTCCACTTCTGGCTTTCGTATTCGATCGCCACGACCTCCCCGATCAAGGTCGCGCACTTGAGATCGGCAACCTCGAGCTTAAGCACGTTTGTTGCCGCATATTTCGCCCAGCTCTTAAGCAGCGACCGCGCCGGCGCCGTCGATCGCGCCGGATCGTCATGGCCCAAGAGCCGTTGCTTCGACGAGGCGAAGACCGCGCGCTTTTTCGGCTCACCCAGCATCAGGCAGAATTGCTTTTTCGCGGTCTGTTTTTGGTGCCTGCCGGGAAACTTCAAAACGTGCGACCGGCCGCCCGGCGCCTTGTATTCGATCAACGTGACCAGGCCGAGCAGAGCGACGTTGCGCGGACAGACCACGGAAGGGTTGACCGATTTTTTTTGTCTTATCTTTTTTGTGTCTTCGCGGATCATCTCGAGATCCGCTCGAAGCATTTTTAGAAGACCGGCCGCAATTCGCGGATCGTGCGACTCCAAAAGACCGGCCGCGCGTCTGAGATCCGCGAATGTTCCTAGCCCGCTTTCCAGCCGACTTGTTGCGGCGTAATCGTCTTTTGTTTTTCCAAGAGAAAGCAGTTTCTTAATATAGCTATATCCCAACGAGTAAGTGATCGCTTGTTCTTTGCGCGAATGGACAACAGCCGGGTTTTTTGCCTTCTTCGCCTTTGTTTTTTCGATCTTGTATCCATGCTTTTTCGCGTGCAGAGCCGCCATTTTTGCGCTTGGAAATATTTCTCCAAAAATCTCTTTGCCATGCGGATCGGCAATCGAAAACCAGCCGGCCGGAATCAAGGAACCAGGACCGAAGCGGCCTTCTACTTCGGCCGGACCTTCTATTATGATCGCGGTTTTCATCGGCCGTTTCATGCGATCTCGCCCCCCTCCACCCCTTGATCGTCCGCCGCTTCGCCGTCGTCGATCTCTTCTTCTTCTTCTTCTTCAGGGTTGACCGCCGGCGCCGGCGCCGCCGCCTTTGCCGCCTGACGCTTCAGGAGCCACGCGCCAGCCATCGCCAGCGCAACCGGCAGCCAATCGGGCAGCCCCTTGCCCGCGAGCAAGGGCGGGCCACCCGGCGCCCTCCCGCCGAAACCATGCTTCAGCAGTGCAGTCCATTTTCTTTCTGCAGATCGCAGACCCGCCCATTGCGGAAAGCTTCGCGCGATCGCCGAGTATGACGGCGCGATCCCGCCAGCGTTCAGCGCTTGCAGCTTTTCTCGCAGCGCACCCCAGCCCGCCGCATAGGCCGAAAAAATTAGCTTGCACTGATCAACGTTGTTCGGGTTGATCTGTTTAGGCCATCGTTTCGGATCGTAGGCGTGCAGCTTCGCCGCGATCCACGCGACAAGCCAAGCGCCCACCCTGATCTGTTGCCGGATCGCTCTTTCGTCTTTCCCGATCAGATCGTCATAGGTCACAGGCGGTTTGAACCCCTGCGCGTTGTACGTAACCGCAGTCGTGGGGTTGATCTGACAGAGCCCTAGATCGTTGCAGGCCGATCGCTTGCCGCCCGTGTCGGTCGGCAGCTCCGCGCAACCACTCGGCAGCGCCGACACTAGGCCAGGCACGCCGCCCGATTCGGTCTGTACGATCGCAAGCATGATCTCCGCTGGTACGTCGCGCCGTTCCCACTCGACGGCTTGCCGATGCACTTCAACGGCAGTAGGCCAGGTCACGGCAACACCTCGACGATAAACCTGAACCCCTCGAGGTGCTTTCGGAACTCCGCGAGATCGGCCGGACACATCCCCGCGTTTTGCGCGGCCGCGATCGACGCTTCGATCGACGTTCGCAACATATCCGCATAAGACGACGCGACCTCCGAGCCGCGCTCTCGATCGAAGTCCGCGTGATGTATCCGAACTACTCTCACCATTGCCACCCATGCCGAACATTCTTGATCGCCGCCGGCGAGCTTGCCGGTTGTGTGTAGCCTTGCAGCCGGCCGCCTACCCAGCCGAGGTACGCGATCGCATCGTTATCGTCCATGTGGAAACAGAGCCGCACCAAGGTATCTTCGGGAACGACAAAAAACACATTGCCGCCCGGCGTGCCCCACGCGTAACGATCGTCCCGCCATGGATCAATGTTAGGCCAAGGCAGACCGGGCCAATCGACCGCGAAACCCTGGTGCACGACCGGGACAGTCCAAGCCATCGGCCGCCCTGCAAGCTGTTCAAACTGCAAGCTCCAGAGCACATCGACGCCTTGACGGATCGGCCCGAGCGGATCGATCCCGCAAGGCGAGCCCGAGGCGATCGGCAATACCGCGCCTTGCGACACGATCGAACCGTACAGCGTGAAGGTCGCGGTTCCAGTTGCGCCGGCGCCAGAATCGATCCCCGTGACCGTCAAGAAAATAGTTGCCGCCGCATTGATCGGCGGATACAGACCCGAGAGGTTGATCGCAAACTGGACGCCCGGTTGATTGAACCCGCCAAGCACTCGATCGCCCATGATCTCATCGCCGCCCGCCGTAATTCCTAGCCGGATCTGTACGTCCCCAGCTAGCGCGCCAGTTTCCGCAGTGACCACGCCGACGAGCAACAACGGCGTATAATACTGAGTAGGCAAGCCCGCGAGCCCGACGCTGTAGCCAGCAAGAGCTTTCAAGTTTACAGGGTTGAAACCGTTGACGACGAAACCGGAATTTTGGAAATTCGGCGACCACGGCGAGCCGATCAGATCTAACCATGTCCACAGAAGCCGGATAACTCCGATCTCCCCACGCCGCGTTATGAACCTTGAAAGTTCATACCACTGTGTAGGATCGGGAGTGCTTGGAACGCGCCGAGTGAAGCTGATCGAATCGCGGTAGAATTGCCGCGAGGTTGCGCGCCCGGTATTGTCGCGCTCGTCTTCGACCTCCCGACGCGGCGAGCTTGGGCCGGCTTGTTCGAGTAGTTGCAGGCTTTGCGGATCGATCCGCTCAGGCTCCCAGGGTTTGATCGAGGTTTCGGGTCCAGAGGCGAGCCCTTGATCGATCGCCTCTTGCAACGTCGATCGCAAAAGCGATGTTTGCGAATCGGTCGGCGTAATTGTGCGATCGGATGCCACGGGTTATGCCGCCCGCTGTTGATCCGCCAGCTCCACACCGTAGCTTCGATCGACCCGTTCAATCCCGTAGAATTTCAACTGAACGGAGATCCCAGCGACGCGCGCCACAAGGTTCGTCACCCTCACGCCCAGGGTTTCATTGCCCGGCAGGGCGACCGGCGCCGGCATGCGCAACCACGAGCCGGCGGTCGGCGATCCTAGGTGCGCCGCGCACGGCACAGCGCCCTTAAAAAATCGCTGTTGATTGTTGATCGCCCAATCGATCGAGAAAAGACCATCCTGCGCCCAGGGAGCATTGCCAAAGCCGATCGGATTCCCGACCCATGACAGATCGTTTGTCTGAACCCATGTTATCCCTTGCAGGATAAAGATCCGATCGTTCAGAGCGATCGACCCGTCGGCGGTCACACCGGCAAGGCAGGCGGCCGCCCCGCCAAGCGTGAAATCCACTATGAACTCTTGCGGACCGAATCTCATTTTTTGATCTGCCATGACGGCGATCTCCTTTTTTCAAACGGGGATACATCCGGCCGATCGCGGATCGGCCGGATGCAGAGCCCACCTCGAAAAAGGACGCGCGCTCGCTCAATTCGGCCCGCGCCCGCTCAGATCGATCAGGACGCGAACAGCTCGCCGCGCTGCTGGACCAGCCGCACGCCACGGATCGACGCTTCGATCTTCGCCATGGCCGGCGTGGTTTCGTCAGTCGTGCCAGGCTCCGCGCCCTCGTAGAGATCGAGATCCCACAGCGTCATACGGTTGAGCAAAAACAGCGCTTCCGGTCCGAAGTTGACCTTCAGCTCGATCGGAGTCTTCGCCGGAACCGCGATCATGTCTTCGATCTGCTGGAAGCGGTTTCCGAGCACCGGCGATCCCGAATTTTCGATCGCGACGAATGACTGATTCAGCCATTGCGTATACGCCGCCGATCCCATCGGCCCGTATCCGGGGGGCATCATGAACGGCTTCAAGATCAGCTTGGTATCTTGCCCGATCTTGAATTCACAGGAGCAGTGTTCGGGCAGCTCGTCTTGAAACATCTTGGACATGCAGCCGCCGTTCGGCGTCAGATCGGTAAGCAGCGGAGACGGGCAGACGAACCGGATCCCCACGCTTTCGATGTAGATCGGATACTCGACGCCGCCCTTGTCCTCGACGTTGGTATACTCCTGCCCGACTTCCGGCCGAGTCCGCGCGTTGAAGAAGGAGATCGAGGGGAAGGTTGCGAGGTTGGCGAACGACGAGGCGCCGTTTACCGCGCTGGGCGTTGCGATCCGCGAAGAAATGCGGAACGTGTCGTACCGCATCCAGGTTTCGCGCGCTTGTCTTGCATCAGCTGGGGCTGTCATTTGCAATAACCTTTCTTGGCCCGAGAGCCATCTTGACCAATGCGGTCAGTTTCTTTTTTTCTTTTCGGTCCTTGATCTTCTCAGCCGCGCGCGATCGGATACGCGCGCTTGAAATCGTCGATCATCCCGCCGAGCCTGCCCATGGTCGGATCGACCGGCGACACGCGATCGCCAAACCCGCCGAGCCTGCCCATGGTCGGATCGACCGGCGACACGCGATCGCCCAGCATCCGGTTTCCGTCGTCCGCCGGTCTCCATTCGCCATCAGCGCCTAGGACATAGGTCCCCTGTGGTGTCTGAAGCAGATCGCCGGCTCCGAGCCCCTTGTATCCGCCGGCCGGCAGCTCCGGCAAGGCTTCGTCATCCTGCCCGAACCACGCGTTCAGCGATTCTTGCCGCGGCGCGATCTCCAAGGTAAAAATCTTGTATGCCGCCATCAACATGGCACCTTCCGCCACGCGCTGCGCGGTCGCCCGCGTTCCCTTGAACAATGCGGAGGTTGCGAACGCCGCCACGAAGCCGCCGATCGCGCCGAAGAGGTAATGCCGCGCGCTCCAGTTGTCGGTTTCGGCTCCACCCTCGCCGCCCCATTTCTTGGCCGAGAATTTGAACGCCAAGGCGCCCAGGAGCATCGGCAGCGCCGCTTTCATCGCGCCGGTCAGGTTGATCCCGCCGATCGTCTTGCCGATGAAGGCGGCCGATCGTTTGCGGCTTGTGCGCACGACGCGCCGCACAATGGCGCCCGCCCGACGCGCCCTTGACGGGTTGTGCTTCTTTGCGAACTGTCCCGATCGTGTTCTCGCTCTTTTCCGCTTCGCCATGGTCGTTGTCACCTCCACTGATGGGCGACGTATGATCACCCGTGTTTTTTTCGTCGAGGCAGATCGCGCCTTGACTTTTCGTTTTGATCTCTTCTTCTTCTTCACCGGATTTACTGCCAGTATTACGGGCATCGTTCCACCTTCACGCGGCCGCGCGGCCGCTACGAGTCAGAGCCCACAAGGCCGCGAGCCCGAGCAAGCCGATCGCCACCATGTTACCCGAGCCTGACCCGAGCAGCCGATCGACAAGCCCCGGCGTTTCAGTCCCGGCCGCCTTCACCTGTTCAGAATTTTGCTTTTTCCAGTCCGCCCAACGCGCTTGTAGATCCCGATCGCCCGAATCGATCACCTTGCGATCAGCGTCAAGTAGCTTGTTCGCCAGATCGATCCGCTGTTGATCCGCCTCATCTCGAAAAACGTAAAGGGACGCCAGGCCGGACAGGATCAAAGCGATCCCGATCGCAGGCACCCACGCGATCCCTAGATAGATATCGTTTTGTACTTCTTCCTTGGACATCGACGCCGGCGCATACACGCACAGATCGCCCGGCGGACCGTCGTAAACTCCATATTTTCCCAGCTCCACGCCGGAAACGATACGGCCGATCGTATTCCACCGATCAGTCATTTTGAGAATGACCGCCGCTTGTCCGGAAGCAAGAGAACACGGGAAGCCGCTTCGTTGCGCGTTCGCGCACAGTAGAGAAAGATATTGAGCATTTGCGATCAAGCGCTTTAGCTTGCCGCGATGCAGCTCCACGAACCGCGCCCAGCGTTGCTCCCGTTCATTCATCAAAACCTCGACGCCACCGCAGAGATCAACCCCAGCGGCAGGATCCCGAGCCCGCCGCTTGTGCCGCCGCCGCCCGCCGCCGGCGAGCTTCCCGCCGCTTGTGGGTGTGCGATCATCCACTGCGCCACGGCCGCCGCGATCACCGCATCGGACACGCGCGGAGCTTCGACCGGATGGTTTGCGAGCCATTGCCGGACCGCCGCGCCGATCGCTTCATCGCTTGCCGAGCCCGGCGCCCCGGTTGGCCCTTGCTCTCCGCGCTCTCCGCGCTCTCCGCGCTCTCCCTTGCTTCCCGGGGCTCCGGGAATACCTGTTGCACCCCTGGCGCCTGGAGCACCATCACGACCGGGAGCACCATCACGACCGGCCGGACCGGCCGGACCGGCTTTCAACGGGTTTCGTGCGAGCCAATCCGAAACGGCAGCTTCGATCGCTTTGTCGCTTGCCGATCCCGGCGGACCGATCGGACCGATTGCACCGGCCGGACCCTGCGGACCGATCGCACCCCGAGATCCCGGCGGACCGGCCGGACCAGCCGGACCCATGCCG